>Ga0172371_10003731_pt1 | contig 23442 bp, 19 predicted proteins | sample Lak12m_FD_114543 | JGI IMG/M metagenome (GOLD analysis project Ga0172371, IMG submission 114543) | Freshwater microbial communities from Kabuno Bay, South-Kivu, Congo - kab_022012_12m | ecosystem: Environmental > Aquatic > Freshwater > Lake | place: Democratic Republic of the Congo: South-Kivu...
AAGATGTTCGCCCGGGTCCTGCGTTGACCGAACAAGCGTGCTTCCCCCGGCGTGAGCTCGGCGCTGCGGAAGGAACCGGGGAGTCTGTCTGGGAGACCGAACCCACGGCACGATCGTGCGACGCGTGGGAGCACGCTCTTGACTTTTTGCTGAAGTGCGTGAACGGTTGGCAGGGTCACGCGTACGGCCGGAATGATGCCCACCGCGAGTTGTTCATTGAAGCGAAGGACTTTCATTGCTCGTTGTACCCGATAGTGGTCACGGGCGTTCTTATGTTTTCGCAAGCGGCCTGCCGTGGAAGTTGAAGAAGGGAACAGGTTCATGGAAAAGACGCTGGTCGTCGTCGAGTCACCGGCTAAAGCCAAAACCATCAAGAAATATTTGGGGTCCGGTTACGAAGTAAAAGCTTCGGTGGGCCACGTGAAGGATTTACCCAGGACCGCGGACCGGCCGGCAACGCGGTCCGGTCGCGAGAAATCGGAACAGAGCCCTGTCCTGGGCGTGGATGTGGAGAACAACTTCAGGCCCCACTACGAGGTCATTCCGGGCAAAGAGAAGATCATCCATGAGCTCAGGGAGGCCGCTCGCAAGGCCCAACGGGTCTTGCTGGCCACAGACCCGGATCGCGAAGGTGAGGCAATCGCATGGCATCTCAGCGAAGAGCTCCGGAAACCCCACGATACGGTATTCAGGGTGCTGTTCAACGAACTGACGGAAAGAACCATCAAGGAAGCCGTGGCCTCGCCGGGACGACTGGACGAAAACAAGTATAACGCGCAGCAGGCACGGCGCATTTTGGACCGGATCGTAGGGTACCAGTTGAGCCCGCTGCTCTGGGACAAGGTTCAGTACGGGCTCAGTGCGGGACGGGTTCAGTCGGTGGCGCTCAGGCTGATCGTGGACCGACAGCGCGCGGTCGAGACGTTTGTTCCCCAGGAATTTTGGAGCATCACCGCGCTGTTGGAAGCGCACGAGCCGCCACCCTTCGAGGCCAAGCTCGTGGAAGCGGACGGGAAGAAGATCGATATCGAAGACCCCGAGACCGCCGCAGCCTTGACCGCGCAGGCCGGGAAGCACCCGTTCGAAGTGGTGGACGTCAAGCAGAGAGAGCGGAGCCGGAAACCGGCTCCACCCTTCATTACCTCGACCTTGCAGCAGGAGGCGTCACGAAAGCTGAGACTCACCGGCACCCGGACGATGCGGATAGCGCAGCAACTCTACGAGGGGATCGAGCTGGGGAAGGAGGGTTCCGTGGGACTGATCACCTACATGAGAACCGACTCACCCAGGATCGCACCGGAAGCGGTTGTCGCGGTCCGAGGCTTTATCGAAGCGAAGTACGGGCCAAAATACGTGCCTGCGACCCCGAACGTGTACAAAGGAAGAAAGACCGCGCAGGAAGCCCATGAAGCCATCCGTCCCACGTCCATGGAATTTACGCCCGAGAAGGTGGCGCCCTTTCTCGACAAGGCGCAGAGCGCGCTCTATACCCTGATCTGGAACCGCTTCGTGGCGAGCCAGGCCGCTCCCGCGGTCTTCGATAACACCACGGCTTCCATCCGCTGCGGGTCCTTGCTCTTCAGGGTGACCGGCTCGGTGTTGAGGTTCGACGGCTTCCTGAGGATTTATGAACAAGAACAGGCCGAGGATTCGGGTGCAGCGGAAGGAGAAAAAGCCGACACGGATCGCCCTCTCCCAAGTCTGAAGAAAGGCGATCCGCTCGCGCTCCGGCAATTGCTTCCCCGCCAGCACTTCACGCAGCCGCCGCCGCCCTTCAACGAGGCCTCGCTCATCAAAGAGCTCGAAGAGCTGGGGATCGGAAGGCCGTCAACCTACGCGGAGACGGTGACAACCATTCAGAAACGGAAATACGTCGAGCTCAAAGACAAGAAGTTTCGGCCGACGCTCCTCGGACGCATTATCGCCGGCCTCCTCGTGGACAGTTTTCCCGAGCTCGTCAACACTCGTTTCACCGCGGACATGGAGTCTTCGCTCGACCAAATCGAAGAGGGGAAGACATCGTGGACCGAAACCCTCGAGACCTTCTTCCGGCCGTTCCAATCGGACTTGCAGATTGCCCGGAAGGCCATGAAGAACATCAAGAGAGAAGGAATCCAAACGCAGGAGTCCTGTCCGGAGTGCGGTGCGCCCCTTGTCCTGCGTTCCGGCCGCTATGGCTTGTTCCTTGGCTGCTCGGCCTATCCCGGGTGCGCCTATACTCGCAACATCCCCCGTGAAGAGGCGCCGGCCAAAGAACCCATCCCCACGGACGAGAAATGCGTGTGCGGCGCGGCCATGGTGATCCGCGACGGGAAGACGGGCCCGTTCCTCTCGTGCTCCCGGTATCCGGAGTGCCGCACGGCTCGCCCTCTGAGCACGGGGGTGAAGTGTCCCAAGTGCGGCAAGGGGGAATTGGCTCAGCGGCGCACGAGAAAGGGAAAGACGTTTTATTCGTGCACCCACTATCCGGACTGTGACTACTCTCTTTGGAATAAGCCCGTGAGCGTGGACTGCTCGAATCCGGAGTGCGACTCGTCGATTATGGAAGAACGGTACAGCAAGAAGGAGGGCATGTTTCTCCAGTGCCCCAAGTGCAAGAAGAAATTGACCGATACGGGAGAGATAGCCGACAAGGGGACAAAAACCCGTCGCCGCGCAGGGTGATTACTCCTTTGACAACTTCGGAGACGTATTCCGGGTTCGTCACCCCGGCGAACGGCCATGACCTGTCGGTCACAACGGAGCCTGAAAGTCCGTCACTGACGGAGACTTTCAGGTAAAAGCCGGGGTCCGGTGCTGTCAAGCTGGAGAGAATTGGAGCGCTCTCGACTGTTCCCGGCCATCCGGGACTGGATTCCGACTTTCGTCGGAATGACGGAGAGTTCGGCTTGGTTCTGGTCCTCCGGCCGAGTCGCAAGACCTCGGGGTCGAATACGTCACCGAATTTGCGCCTTGGAGCACTAAGTGCTCGAATGTTCACTAGTTACGCAGATCTCCGGAATGACCAACCCTTTCGTCCGGGAGATCTCTTCCCGACAATTCCCGACAACCTCTTACACACTGTTCCCTGCTGAGCCCGTCGCGCGACTGAGCGTATCGTTCCTCGCACTGCTCGATGCATTTTGCCTCATCGGTGAAGCGATGGACGATCCATCGCGGTGAGCACCCGAAGAAGCCCGCTAAGACTAAAGCTGCCACGATGATGACGTTTCTCCGCACCACCCGAATCCTTTGACCCGCGGCTGCATCTACAGTAAAGGAGGAATCTTGTACGTCTCCTCCGAGATTTGTGATCTTTCCGTAAGGGAGCGTGACCTGAATATGTCAGTGAAAAAATATGTTGTGGCCATAGTGGCGGCAGTGTTGGCCGTGGGGCTCATCGCCGCTCCCGTGATCGCGGCGTGCAGACCGGGTGAACCGACGTGCGGCCCGCTCAAGCCGGACCCGGCAGGGATCATCCGACTGATGCGCGACGCTCCGGCCGGCAATGGCGGCGCCGATGCCAAACAGGAAGTCCCGAGGGCCGAACCGTCGGGGTATGTTGACCCCTACGTGAAATAAGAAGGCCAGGAGCCGCCCGCATCGCGGTGGGAGCCGCAGGGATGGCGGGACGGGAAATAGGCAAAAAAAAAGCAATCCCATTTAAGGAGGATTGCTAAGAGGGTATGGTTAGGAGTCGTTGTTCGCACTACATTGTAGCAACAGCCGTGCCATGCTCGTAATGTATTGAAATAACGAAGCGTCAGCGCTGCCCGCTCCCGCCAGCCTCCTCCGAGACGGTCAATTCCTTCGCACCGGACTTCCTTTGTTTTCCGTCGATGAGTATTTTTTTCGCAGCGCGCAAACTCTCGACCCCTCCGCCCTCCCCGAAAAGGGCCCTGCTCCATCGGCCTCTGGCGGCCCGAAGCCGCTGGGGGCCAAGACTTCTTGCCAACGCGGTCGGCAGAGGCTATAGTGAACAGCGGTCAATGTCGGAGACGAACCGCTCACCGCGTACAGCGTCGAGAAGACGCGGTTCGACGATTTCGGCACGGGAAGACTCTGAGCGCGAATGTGACGAGGCGTTTGTGTCCGAGGTTTTCGGTCCCCGGATAACGAGGACACACGGACTGAATTTCGGACCCGACCCGATGGCGAATTGCGCAGGCGCGGCCCTGACGCCTGACCGACAATTTCCGGGGCGCAAGGACGGACCGATGGAACTGGTGGTGCTGGGGAGCGGTACGGCAACCCCCACCCTGGAGCGCAACGCGTCGGGGCTGGGCCTCCACGCCGGGGGGATTTGGGGTCTGGTGGACATGGGTCCCGGAATCCTGCGCCGCATGTGCGAAGCGCGAATCGATTGGCGGGAAATAGACCTCATCCTGATCACCCATTTTCATCCCGACCATGTCTCGGATCTCGTCCCCTTCCTGTTCGCGTCCAATTACGCATACGACGGGCCAAGTGCGAAACCTTTTCACCTCGTCGGTCCGCGGGGCCTGGAGCAACTGTACGAGAGACTGGTCGCGGTGTACGGTCACTGGATCGTTCCCACCGGCGGGCGACTGCGGCTCACGGAACTGAACGACCGGACGGAAGACTCATTTTTTCTGGAAGGGGTGAGCGTCCATTCGATTCCTGCCGTCCATGCGCAACCGAGCCTCTCCTACAGGATCGATGCGGACGGCGCTTCCCTGGCGGTGTCCGGCGATACCGACGTCTCGCCCGGACTTGTGGAATTGAGCCGGGATGTGGATGTTCTGGTGTGCGAGTGCTCGCTGCCGGAGGGACGGAAAGAGCCGGGACACCTCGTGCCGTCCGAGGCGGGCCGCATGGCCTCGGAAGCCGGGGCGGGAACGCTCGTGTTGACTCACTTCTATCCGCCCTGCGACCTGGTGGACGTGAAGGAACAGGCTGCGATGACCTTTTCCGGTGAAATCGTGAAAGCCTCCGATCTCATGGTGATCACCGTTTAGCAATCAATAGTTCCTTTGTTGGATGCAGAGGTGAGGCTAAGTACTCCATTTCGTAAGTTCGGTCGCGGATTTCCGGCGCGCTGGGATTGCTTCGTCGCTTCGCTCGCAATGACACTCTCGTAAGTTGTCATTGCGAGCGAAGCGAAGCAATCTCAGGGGGACATAATCCGTGACTGTATTTAGGAAACGCAGCACTAAGTGCAGCCTCCCCGTCAGGAATGTCGGCATGAAAAAAGCATGGCAGAGAATCGTGGGCAGGGGTCTCTTCTCCATCATCTTTCTCGTTCCCCTCGTGGCGATCCTGGAAATACCCGTCTTTCTAGCCGGGGCAGCACTCGGGACGTACCTCGTCTATTCCCGCGATCTGCCGGAAATTCCCGCTTTGGCCTCTTATCAGCCACGGACGGTTTCCACGTTTTTCGCGGACGACGGAACGGTGATCGGCATCTTCTACAAGCAGAAGCGGTTCGTGGTGGACCTCGAGCAGATGCCCCCCCACGTCATCAACGCCTTCCTGGCGGCCGAAGATTCGAGATTCATGGAGCACTCGGGGGTGGACTGGATACGGGTATTCGGAGCAATGGTCGGGAACATCAAAGCCGGGCGAATTACGTCGGGCGGCAGCACTATCACGATGCAGGTCACCAAGAATTTCCTCCTTACTCCGGAGCGAAAATTCTCCCGGAAGGTCAGGGAGATGCTTCTCGCTACGAGACTCGAAAATGCCTGGGGCAAGAAAAAGATTCTCTACATCTATTTGAATGAGATCTACCTCGGTGAGGGGTGTTACGGGGTCGAAGCCGCAGCTCGGGGCTACCTCGACAAACCCGTCGAACACCTCACCGTCGCGGAAGCTGCGCTCATTGCGGGGCTCGTGGCCAGCCCCGCTCGGTACAATCCGTTCAAGAGCGAAGAGCTTGCCCGCCACAGACAGCTTACCGTGCTGGCGCGCATGCTTCGATTCGGGTTCATCAGTCAGCATGAGTACGACAAGGCCAAACAGCAGCCGCTTCAAATCAGAAAGGAAATTGTCCGCCCCTTTGATCTCGTCCCCGACTTCGCGGAAGCGGTCCGACGATACGTCGTCAAGAAATACGGTGAAGAAAAGCTCTACAACGAGGGGCTCAAGGTCTTTACCACCTGCAAGGTCGACTGGCAGCAGAAGGCATCTGAGGCCCTGGAGAAGGGGTTGAGCGAAGTCAAAGCCCGGCAGAAGCACCTGGCAATTCTGCGTACGCTTCCGCCTGACCAGATTCAGGCGCTTCTCGAGAAACGAAAGACCCCGACCCTTACTCCGGGAAGTATCTATCAGGGAGTGGTGCTCAAGGTCATTCGAAAGAAGAACGAAACGGAGCTCCAAGTGGCCCTGAATAAGCGGCTCAGGGGAATGGTGCGGCTCGATCCGCCTGCAGCCGCGGTCTACAAAGTGGGCCAGGTGCTGGCGCTCCGGTTCGAGAATTACCTCGGCGATACTCCTGTCTTCATACCTGACGAGAAAGCGCAGCTCCAGGGGGCGGTCGTCTGTATCGAGAACCGTACCGGGTACGTGCGGGCCGTTGTCGGCGGCGCATCCGGCGAGCACTTCCAGTTCAACCGGGCGATACAGGCCCGGCGCCAGCCCGGAAGCGCATTCAAGCCGATCGTCTATGCCACGGCCCTCGAGAAGAAAAGCTACAGCCCTGCCACCATCATCATCGACGAGGATATTGTGGTGGACTTCGGGGACGAAGAGCAGCAATTGGAGGCGAGCACCGAACGCGATTCCCAGGGGCCTCCCGGTTCTCGGGACTCCACTCCCAAGAAGCCGGGGGAATGGGCGCCGAGAAACGCCAGTGGCGATTTCCTCGGTCCCATTTCTTTTCGAAGGGCCCTCGAACTGTCACGGAACATCTGCACCATCAAGGTCCTCATGGACGTGGGATTCGGTCCGGTCATCGACATGGCGAAACAAATGGGGATCGACTCGGCCCTCGGTCGAAACCTTTCGCTGAGTCTGGGAACATCAGAGCTCAGTCTCTTCGAGCTGACCGCCGCGTATACGGTTTTTCCCAACAGCGGCGTGTACGTGGAACCGATCCTGGTCAAGCGGATTGAGGATCGTTTCGGCAACGTCCTGGAAGACAATACTGCTCTGCCCCTGCTCGCAGCGTCCCTGGTGCCGCATCCGGAACCTCGGGCGGAGTTCAGGGATTCTGTGATGCAACGAGCATCCCTGGAACCGGGCCGACGTTACGAGGAACAGGAATCTGAAGGCCCTGATGAACCGAAGGCCGGGACTCCGGGGGAACCGGGCTCGCCCGAGCAGTTGGCTGCTCTCCGGGTTCATCCGGCCATGTCGCCTCAGACAGCGTACATCATGACCACCCTCCTTCAAGGCGTCGTCAGACAAGGGACAGGATCGCGCATGGGCCGTTATCTCAAGCGAAAGGACCTGGCCGGTAAAACGGGAACCACCAACCACTCGGAGGACACGTGGTTCATCGGATTCAGCCCTGATTTGACCGCGGGAGTCTGGGTGGGGTTTGACGAAAAAAGGCCCGTGGGCCGCCGGGAAGAAGGGGCGCGCACTGCCCTTCCCATATGGGGATATTTTATGAAGGGGGTCCTCGAGAATCGTCCGGAGCGCGAATTTCCTGTCCCACCGGGGATAACGTTCAAAGAGATGCTTGTGTTTGCCGGAACTCCGGAGACCGTATACACGCCGAAGATGGTTACCGAACCGGTTTACACGCCTTTTGTGGACCAGACGCTTATTGTTTCACCTCTGGACTCACCTGAAGCGCTTGGCTCGTACCCCGGCATTGCAATGCCCGGCTTTGATCCGAACGCTCAGGCGTACCAGGCTCCAGGGCCGTACCAGACGATCCCGCCGTCCGGGGCATATCCCGAAGGGGTTTATCCTCAGCAAACGCAGGCCGAGCCCGTGCACCCCATGGACGGACGCAACCTTTTTCCCCAGGATCCTTCTCCTCCTCGTGTCGCCCCCGCTCGTCAGGACCCGCCGCCGGCCGCCCGGCGGCCTCCTCAGGGGGGAGGGTATCCACAGGCTCCGGTGGCCCCGGAGACGCCTCAGACCCAACAGCGCGTTACCGGCCCGACCCAGGACCCCCGCGCCCCTCGCGTTCCTCAGCAGTATCAGAACCAGTTCCGTTACTAGAAGATCGTTCCGGAAGCACCCTTACGGTGTTTCACAGAGAGACGGGCGCCGTAGGGGCGACCGGGGGTCGCCCGATTCACAAAATCTTCGCCCGGAGGCCATGAGCGAGCTCACTAGGCGGCCCGTCAGAATGTCTTTGGTGGGACAGGCATCTGAAACTGTCTCAAAACCAACTTTTCCGCTTGGCTGTCGGTACGGCGCGGTTCTTGAACCGCCCGAAATTAGGGCGCTTCTTGAAGCGCGCCGTACCTGACAAATTGGATTCACCGTAATTCTGAGGCAGCTACATCTTGCCTGTCCCCCCGGAACTGCCAATTGCCACGCCTTTGCCGAGACGGTACACTGAGAAGGCCAATAGTACAGGAAGGGAGAACCGGAACGTGCGGGTAGCGGTGGCCATGAGCGGCGGCATGGACAGCACGACCGCGGCCCTGCTCCTCAAGAGACAGGGATGTGAAGTCGTCGGGCTCCACATGATCCTGCACGAAGGTTCGGCCGAGACGTGGGAACATGCGCGAACCGCGGCAGAGGAAATCGCCGTCCCGATTCATCGGGTCGACCTGCGTCGGGAATTCGCCTCCCTCGTTGTGGAGCCGTTTGTTCGAGAATACGCTGTCGGCCGAACACCCTCTCCCTGTCCTATCTGCAACCGGTTCATCAAGATGGAGCTCCTGTTCGAGCAAGCAACCTCTCTCGGCTGCACCGCTCTGGCCACGGGGCACTATGCGCGTATCGCGGAGATTTCAGGTGAGCAGGCCCTTGTCAAGGGAGCGGATGAGGCCAAAGATCAGTCGTACTTCCTGTTCATGCTCACCCCGAAGATCCTGCGGAGATGCCTCTTCCCACTCGGCGAGCTCACCAAGGATCGGGTGAGGAGATTCCTGCGGACCGAGGGAATATCAGCTTCCGAATCGTCTGAATCCCAGGAGCTCTGCTTCATTCCGGGCGGAAACTACCGGGAATTCCTGCGCGACCGCGGGGTCAGCGCGCTGCCGGGACCGATTGTGGACACGCAGGGGCGGAAGATCGGCGCCCACGGGGGAATAGCTTTCTACACCGTCGGCCAGCGCCACGGACTCCGGGTCTGCGCGCCGAGACCGCTGTACGTTATCCGCATCGAGGGTGAGCGCAACACAATTGTGGTGGGAGAACGAGGAGACACGCTCGTTTCAGGGGTTCGACTCGCGGGGATCAATCGGATAAGGAATGCATGCCTCATCGCGGGAGAACGATTCTGCATCAAGGTTCGGTCAACGTCTCGTGCCGTGGGATGTACTCTCGTCTCCATCGAAGACGACAGCGCTGCTGTGCAATTCGATGAGCCGCAGTCCGGTGTGGCTCCGGGGCAGGCGGGCGTCCTCTATCACGGCGACCGGGTCATCGGTGGCGGCTGGATATGCTGAACGCGTCGCGCGGCTGCTCCATCTGACTTTGAAACGGGAATCTCGCCTCAGTGCTGCGTTTCATAAATACGGTCACGGATTTCGACCAGGCGCCCCCCTCTGGTCCCCCCGTCAACGGGGGGATGGGCTCCCTCCCCGTCAACGGGGAGGGTTGGGGTGGGGACTCTTGATTCGTCACCGTATTTGTCCGGGAGAGCACCTAATAAAGAACGAGCCGCACCGGTCGCTCGAGGGTCACGTACGATCCATTGGCAGTCCGCCCTCTCTCAATGGTCCCCACGTACAGCTTCAGTGTGTCGGCAAGCTGCTTGACCGATTTGTTCACCAGGCGGACGCACCCATGAGACTGGTTGCTGCCGACGCTCCACGGGGAATTGGTTCCATGGACCCGGTATCCACCCGAGTCCCGCATCTCGCGCTCGGATTCCACCAGATCGAGGTCCGCGACCGTCTCGTCGGCCCTGTCTTTGGCCTTGAGAGGAGTTTTCACGAAGAGCGGCATCATGTGACCGCCGTACACCGCGTGACTCGGCAACTGACCCCATGCCCATTCGGTGTTGGGCGGAATCCAGAGGGGCCGGTCGTCGAAGATCCGTACGATGTAGAACGTCCCTCGCGGGGTGGGATACTCCGGGGAGCCTAGCCCTGCGCGGCATGAGAAGAGCAGCGTTTTTTCGTTTGCGCTTTTCACACCAAAGAGCTCAACCGTAAATCGGCTCTTGTCCACGCCGATCTCGAAGTACGAATAGAGACCTCTTGGATCCCCTACTTTGCTCCCGACAGACGAAAAGCGAGTCACGGAATCCAGTAGGGTGCTGCCCTGGCGGCCGATGACCGAAACGTCCCGCCCCAGGGACGCGACGCGGACCCACCCCTCTTCGAGTGGTCGAAGTGACAGACTGCCGGGGAAGAAGGCCTCGGGACCGAGAAGGCGTCTCATCTGAGCCGATGTATACTGCCACGGCGGGGCATCGCTAACGAACGCGCCTCTGGTAGCACCGGGAGCTGTCCCGTCTTCGTCGAAATGGGGCGACCTGGTTCCGGAGAGTATCCTCTCCAGCTCGGGGCTCCATCGGGCTTCGGGCCCTTGAATATCCCCAGGCCTCGCAAGGCTGAGGAGAAGTTCCTTCACAAACGTGTCTCTGGCAGAGGCCGAACCGCTGCTCAGCGCGAGCAGAAGGGCCGGACAAACCACCAGCAACCATACCGCACAACGGACATTGATCCTCATGCCCTAACTCCGGATCAATTCAATCGGCACGCGTTCCGGACGAGCCAGCCCGCGACCACAAGTAAATAACATAATGAAAACACGCACGGAGTCAAGTGAAAAGACGCCGGCGCAGGCGGGAAGGGTCTTATGAAACGGCGAATGCCGGGGGGAGACCTTTTTGGAAAAAGGTCCTCCCCCCGCACCCCCTTTCAAAAAACTTTTAATATATCGCCGGCTCCCGTCGGTCGCTGCTCGGAACTTGTTCGCCGGATGTAGGTGCAGGGGCAGAATCTTCATGCTTCGCTATCCCCAATAACGGTATGAAGATGCTTGGCCATGACATGTGTTCAGCGTGAGGAATTCCGTCTGATCGATGAGCTCTCGTGGACCTTGAGAAAGAATGCGGAGGAATGTCACAGCAACATTCCCCCGCAAGCGGACAGGCATCGCGTCCCGGTCAGTTCAACCAGCCGGACCGGAAGACTCGGCCCGGATCAACCACCGGCGACAGCAGACCAATACCATTAATCCCATCCCTCTGGCCCTCGTCGAGGCGCATGAGGCGATCAACCGGACTCAACGCCTCGTCATCTGAGGTGAAACAAGGGGTACGGGTTGTCTCCATACGAAACACCGTGACACGGGAGCCTGTCCGCAGGGCAAGCAGTTTTGAACGCGCACGGCACGGCCTGGGGCTGAAGCACCGGGGGGCGGCACGGCACGGCGCAGGGGTTGAGAGCAAGAGGGAATTGGCACGGCGGCTTGTAATACTGATTCAAACACTCAGCATCCCGGTCCAGGAACCAAGAGAACATGGCCGGGCAGTCCGGTGGGGACAGAAGGAGCGCGGCTGCCAAGGCCGAAAACGTCAGAAGGATAGAGGGTCTTTTCATACTACACTCCGGACCGCAGTCTGATTAGCGTACAATTTTAACAATATAATAGCATAATAACGGCGATTATGTCAATTCATTACTCGAAAACAACAAGCCATAACATGGAATACAAGATAAAACCCATGAATTCCAAAGGCTAAAGCCAACTCGCCAAGCCAGGGTGCATCAGCTCATCGGCGTTGCGTCGGCACGCGGCGTTTGACCTTTGAACCGTTCATTGGCAAACTCTACCATGTGCCGAAAATCCACCGGCCCCGCGCTTGGTGGGCGATTTCAACACGGTGGCGCTTTGAGGAGAACCCATGCAGAAGTACGGTAATCCGAAGTTTCCGGCCAGGTCGGCCGCGCGACGTCCAACCGGGAATCGACAATACGATCGCTTCCACGCCACGGAGCTCTATTGTCCAAAGTGCGGGCGTTCAATGCCGGTGAGAGAGCGCTTGTTGCTCGTCCTGCCGGAAGGCGACAAATACGAGTATCTCTGTGCGCGTTGCGGGACATCCGTCGGGGAAAAGATCGAGAAGGGAGAGCGGCCGCCGCTGATCATAGCGGGATAGGGGGCAGGGGCGTTGATCAGTCGGTATATTCGGAGCTCCAATGAAAATGCGCCGGGGAGGGACTTCTTAGTGAACCGATGGTCTTCGTGCGATAAAGCAAGGCTATTGGTAGAGGCCGGCGTCCCGAAACTGTCTCAAAAGTCAGTTTACAGTCGAAATCGTGGCACGATCCGGAATCACCGAGTTCCCGGGTGGCCTGGACGTTATACGTCCAGGCGCCGAAGGCACAGGAGGTCCGGACCTCTTGTCGCTGCGCGACCCGGACGTGTAACGTCCGGGCCACCCAAAGCCGAGTTTGGGGGTTCTTCGTAGCACGATTGCGATCCGGACGCGGTTTCTGAGACAGTTTCGAGATACCGGCCCCTGGTGGGCATCGCCGGATGGGCCTATTTTAGCGCCTATGGGGAGTAGGGCGGATTTGTCGGGCAGCGTGCCATTTTCATAGTTCGTTGTGCCCGATACCGGGCATGGAATTTCAGTAATCGTTCACCGCGGAGAGCGCAGAGGACGCAGAGAATGCAGAAAAAATCCAATCTCTTCCGATTGGTTACGTGATGAAGTCCCCCGCAACATCCTGGATTCAGGGTTGGACGCGATGCAATTACCCTTCTCTGGGGCGAGGACCGCACCTCGCCGAGATTTCAAGAATTCTTACTTCTGCGCTCTCCGCGTTCTCTGCGGTGAGCTCTTCTTTCCCGCTGAAAACGGTTACGAATTTCACATGAACTGCGGCTGTACGTCGAGTAGCGAGTCCATCAACGGTCCAGTGTCCCTTCCGTCCTGAACCTGCAATCAGACCGAACCATTCACCTACGCGCTCCGTTGATGGACCCATCGACGTCTTCACGCTCGCACTGGCTCGCCCCATCGGACCGATCTCGGGCAGTGCGGCGTCACTGAGCCTTGGGGGGGACGGGGACCGTTGCTGCGGCCTGCGGCTGCTTGGCAGGGGCGGGGACCGTTGCTGCGGCCTGCGGCTGCTTGGCGGGGACGGCCGCCTGCTGGGGCGGCTGAATGGCTTTCTTCGCGGCGAGGCCTGCCATCTGCTGTTTGATGGTGGTCAGCTCGTCGTTGTACTGGCGCACCTGTCTGCCGCAGCTTGCCGCCTGGCCCTGAGTTATCCCGTCGATTTGAGCTTCCAGTTGCGCAATATGCTGATCGATTCGGACTTTTTCCTTCACAAGATTCTCGATGGACGACTTCAAGGGCTTTACTTGATCTTGCAGAGCGCTGCTGCACTGTGTCTGCGCCTGGGTGATCTGACTCTCGACCCGTGCCGCCTGGTGCTGCAAGGCCAGCATTTCCGGCGAAGTCTCGGCTGCGATGGCGTTCACGCACCACAGGAGCATCAAAGCAGACAACGCTATGGTCATCATATGGCTCTTCCTCATCCGGGCACTCCTTTACCGCTGATGTGAGACCGGGCGGTATCCCGATTCGCGGTCGGGTTATATCACAGCCCGAGAAAATATCAAGGCAAAATTCATCAACTGTGTTGCCATGTTCCTGCTAGGTTCTAATGTTACGCATAAGAAAATGCCTGCGGCAGTCCTCCGCTGGGTCATTGTCGAATGAAATCACTTGACCTTCCAGTGGTTATCAGTTTTGATGAAAGCCCCACGGGGCGTGTTGGCGGTAGCTCTCACGTTTTGTTCGCGTCGTAGGGGGTGGATATGGGGGAAGCCAGGGAAATTCCGGTCGAGGAAGTGCTCTCCGACATTCGTGGGGGGATGTCGGACGCGGACTTAATGAAGAAATATGAGCTGAGTCCGTACCAGCTCGACTTCTTGTTCAAGAAGCTGGTGGACGGGAAGTTCCTGACCGCTACGGAAATGGATGCCCGGAGCGCGCGGTCGCCTGGTCCCGGGCCGGAGCAATTCGCACGAGCTGCGCCGACCTTTCGAGCCGGATCTTCGGCGGGCTCTGCACTGACCGGCCGGTCCGCGGGCGGTCGCCTCGATCTTGAGCCCCGAGATCCGGAGTCCAAGAGACTTGGCCGGAACGCGCTCTGGGGTATTCTCGGGGGAATCGTCATCGCTTTTGTTGGCGGGGTGGTATCGAGTATCCCCGGTCAGATCGCCAAGGCAATCGGTCTGGCCTTGTCACTTGGCGCTGTGGGCCCCTATTTCTGGGGGTTCTATTGCCTGGTGGCCATGAAGGGTTACCACTGGGCCTGGACCTTCCTGGGGCTCGTTCCATGTTTCCTCGGGCTGCTCGTCATGGTGGCTATGCCCAACAAACGGCTCGGCGAAAAGAGCTCCGGCGCGTTGATCGTCCTGGTGGCGGTCGCCGGGGGGCTCATCATGTTTGCGGTGATGGGCATCGTGCTTGCCATTGCGATTCCGTACTACGTTTCGTACAAGAGAACAGTCTGTGACGGGGCGGCCGACGCGGATCTTCAACACCTGCGGGCCGCATACGAGCGTTACCGGAACGATGCGAACAATCTGACGCAGGAGCCGCCCCGTGACCTGCGCCACCTCCTCGGTCCCTATTACGGCTGGAAGGGGACGACCGAGAAGTGCAGTGTCCGTATCAAATTCGATCGATTCGAACAGCACGTGGAAGCTGTCTCCGTGAAAGGGAGTCACCCGAAGGGGGTCACGAGCCGCTACGCTTACCGGCGGCATCTCGCAGGGACTCAACGAAAGGGCCCGAAGGTGCTGTCGCATGTAGATGAGGCCACATACCTCGCCTATCCGTTCGTCGGCCCGGGAAGGGACAAGAGCTGCTTTGACCGTGAGGGCAAACTCATCGAGGAGTGCCGATAGAATCCGATGAGGGAGTCGTCCAGGGGCCGGGGAGGGCATCCGGTGAAACTGCTGCCCGTGCGCCAGCGTCCGGGCTGGCAAAGACTAGGCGGCCACCGGCAGGAGCTGCCGATATATTGAAAATCTTTGGAACGGGGGTGCGGGGGGAGGACACTTTTTCAAAACGAACTCCCCCGCATTCGCCTTTTCACAAAAAATTTCTCTTGCCGTTTGACAAATGCTGCCGAGGTACGTCCAATTGATCAAGAACGGGGAGAAGATGAATGACGAGGAACTGGTAAAGCGATTTCGCGGCGGAGACCGAGAAGCGTTCGGTGAGTTAGTGCAGAAGTATTCGAGGCCGCTGACCATGATGATCCTCAGGATCGTCAGAGACGAAGAGGAGGCCCGAGACGTTTCCCAGACGGCGTTCCTCAGGGCGTACGAAGGGCTCCCGAGGTTCCTGCTGGCTTCTTCTTTCAAGACGTGGCTCTACAGCATCGCCCTGAACGCGGCTCGCGACAGCCTCAGAAAACGCAAGGGCAAGACCGTTCAGGACATTTCCGACACCCTGTCCGATCCTCGGGCTACGCCGGCGGAAGAGCTCGATCGAGCTCAAAGTCTCCAGCACCTCCGTCTGGCAGTCGAGGAGCTCCCCGAAAAGCAGCGACTCACCCTCCAACTGAGGGTGTACGAAGAGATGGATTACACGGAGATCGCCAAGGTGTTGGGTGGCACCGCGGGTGGCGCACGAGGCAACTTCTTTCAGGCTGCCCGGACATTGCGGAAGAAGCTCGGAGCGGACATTCCGGGACACGACCTGGGAACGATCGGCCCGGGATCCGCATCTCCCGGCCAACAAACCTCCGCGGCCCGGTCGCCGGAAGGCACTGGGAGCTTTGGTAAGCGACATGAAAAAACTTAACTGTTCACACGCGGAAGAATGGATCATCGCCCGGCTGGACGAAGGCCTGGATCGGGAAAAAGCGGAGCTGCTCGAGGCTCATCTTCAGGCGTGCGAGAACTGTCGCAGAATAGAGCGCGAAACCTCACTCCTCCTTACTTCTGTGGCGACCGATCTGCCTTGTGATCCGGGCGATGAATTCTGGAAAAAGTACGACGCCACCCTGGAGGCGCGCCTCCGGGAAATCGACCTGAAGGCCAAGCCCGCTTTCCCATGGAAACATCTGGCATTCGCACTTGCTGCGGGTGTGTTTCTCGTCGTGATCGGCCTGGAGACGTTACGGCAACCGCTATCCGAACCAGCGGGCGTATCGAGGGAGGTCGTTCGAGAGCTGGATCTCCTCTACGGCCCGGTTTCGTCGGAGGAGTCCGTTAATTCTTCCGGAGTGTATAACCAGTTGCTCGCAACCGTGTCCGCAACGCCGGCCGAGGGAGACGCGCCCGTGCCGTGGTTCGAAGTGGAGGATGAACAGAGCCAGTGGTTTCTGTAAAGGAGATGCTTCAGCGCGCCTTATGGCAGGCGCCGGATGTTCCGACCGTTTGACGAAGCCGGCCGGGGAGCTCCCTCACTTCGGACAACGCAGAGCCGTTTAACCTCCGTTCGAGGGCTCTCCGGCCCGCTGCCCTCGAATCCGACATTATTTTTGGCTACTGCTATATGGCACTGCCAGGAATCCATACAGGAGGAACGAGGTATGAAGCGAGCTGCTATCGCCCTGACACTGGTGTTTTTCGCTCTTGGCGGCACAGGCAGCGTCATGGGAGCCGATCCCCCGAAGGATCGGGACAAGTTTCATGATAGAATTGAGACGCTTACGATGTGGCGGATGATGGACGCCTTGGACCTGGACCGGGGTACGGCGGATAAGATTTTCGAGATACGCCACAAGTTTCTGGCTCAGAGAAAAGAGCTGCGGGCCTCCTTGAACGATGACATCGATAATCTGAAAAAAATCCTGGCGAATCCTCCCAAGGCAACCGATGACAAGGAGCTGTCTCAACTCATCGCCGGCATACGGGAAAAGCGCAAGAAGCTTCAGGCGCTGCAGGACGAGCAGTACACCGAGGTTTCGAAGGTCCTGACCGTTCGCCAACAGGCCCAACTCATTCTCTTTTTCAAGGAATTTTTGCACGAGCTCCGAGGCATGATGCGGGAGAGGCCACGTCTCGGGGCTCCCGGCGGTCCTGGAATGGGTCGACGAGGAATTGGGCCGCTTCCGGGCGATTCTCCCATGGGGCGCATGCCCGGTCCCCCACCGGATCGGACAGGACCGGGGCCCGGCCACGAAGAGTGGGAAGATCCGCTCGGGGGCCGATGAGAGATCAGGCAGTCACGGCACGAGCGCACCGGATCATACCAATGCACGATCAAAGAAGTGACAATGGGTGAAGCCGGTCCCGCCAATGAACGGGGCTTTCAGTGCTACTCGTCCGAAAGCGCACCGGATCAGTAGCGTTCCCCGGGGATTTCGCGAGGCATTTCGCGTCGGTCGTCCTGAGGTTTGAAAGGAGATTCTTTGCCATCTTTTGTCACGAAGTGACCGTCCATGATGGCCGAGCAACCTCCTACGAGACAAAAAGCAAGAAGAACAACCAGCAGAATTCTCTTCATACGTCGGTACAGAAAGCAAGAGGACCGTCGTTCTTCAGACGGTCCTCTTGTTGATACGGCCGGCCCAGCAGGAACCCGCAGCGGGTCCGCGGGTGACACGTGCTTGACACGCGTTCACGTTCGCGTCCACAGCCGGCGTTTCCGGAATGGAACGCTCCTGACGCGGTCAAGCGCCGTTGCACGGCTCTTATTTCTTGACAGCGTCCTTCAATGCTTTAGCCGCACTGAATTTGGGCGCTTGGGTCTCGGGAATCTTGATGGGCTTGCCAGTCCTGGGGTTCACCCCTTGCCGAGCCTGTCGTTTGACCACACTGAAGCTTCCCAAGTCCGTGATCCGTATTTTCTCACCCATCTTGAGTATTTCATGGACCGCAGTCACGACTGCGTCCAAAGCCAATCCGGCGGCCTTCTTCGAGATTCCCGCTTCTTCCGAGATTCGGGATACCAGGTCCGCTTTTGTCATGTGTCATCCTCCTTTCACCAATACCACTCAACCGGATAAATTAGGCATTCCAAGACATAACCCCGGTCGCATCTTACACGACCGTTCTCGACGCTGTCAAGATATCTCGCGTCTCAAAGCCGCATCAATCTTGGATTGTAGTGGTTCGACCCGCCCGAAACGGCTCTGAAAGGGGTGTTCATGCAAGCAACGCTCATCGCCTCTCCCCATCCTACTCCGTCGCACCCTTGATGCCTTATCTCATCCCGATGAACGAGTCCTTCGGTTGCCACGGGTTGATCCCGAGACGAGACTCGGTTATCCTGCGGCTCGCAAGGACCGAGCCATGGAATCAATGCCTTTTCTTCATGCCAATCAGATGTTCACGATCATTTTTTCCGAGGACCTGACGTTCGTCGAGGTCCGGGCCATTCTCGACAATCTGCTCGCCCAGAGGGCATTCGATCCCGAAATTCAGGAAAGCCGGGGCTTCTATCAGCTCGACGTGGGGAACGGTTCATTCCGGGTTTGGGTATTCGAGATGGACGTCATTATCGATCGGCTCTGACGTTTCTTCGGTCAGGATCGCCGCGCTCCGCGTCGATACGTCGAGGGCAAGCGCCTGCCACCGCGGGGAAATCAGCCCTGGACAGCGAGATCCGCGATCCGTGCTTTCACAAAGGCAGCATCCGGCGCTTCGGGAAATACCTTGAGGTATTGCCGGTAGGCCTGAACAGCTTCTTTCTTCTTGCCGGTCAGTTCGTAGATGCGGGCAATGGCGCCGTAGGCCTCTCGTCGGTAGGGGGAGTCCGTCTCCTGGATGAGCTGTTCAAAAACCTGCACGGCTCGGTCGTACTCTTTGAGCTGAAAGAGGGTCTCCGCGATGTGGTAACCCACGAGCGACGCGAGACTTTTCCCCATCAGGCCCGTGGACTTCATCTTCTCGTATTTTTCCAGAGCTGCCTGGTAATCTTTCTTCTGATAGAGCACGTGACCCGTGTACAGCAACGCCATTTCGCCGGCCGGATACGAGGAGTACTGCGCGGCAATTCGGTTGAACTCCTCAAAAAGCCGGTTCAACGTCTCCTCCGAGGGCGACGTCGGAGCAGTCATGGCCGCAAGGTAAGCCGCTGAAGCCCGTTGGAAAAGCTCGTGGCTCGCTATGTCCTGGCGTTTTTGATACCAGAAGTAGCCAAGAACGCCCGCCACAACCACGATCACGATCACCACGCCCATGATCGCCTGCTGCCCATGTTCTTGAAAATACCTAATGGCCTGGGAGCTGAAAGTGAGAAACTCATCCGGTTCGTTGAGGAGCTCTTTTCGACTGATTTTTTTCTCCGCCACGGTTCAGACCTCGCAGTGACTTATACCGATTCGCCGACGGCTGATTGCGCGACTGGTGTGCATCGGTCTCGGGTACAAAGGATTGCGGTCCATGGATAGCCGATACGTCGCCGGAAGTCAAATCGTATTCGCTCTTCCGCAGCGCCTCTTGGGCGAGGACTTTTCTCCCGCGAATCCCTGTGATAGGGTTGACGATGCGTCCGGACCGCGCCAATTTTATACAGATTTCCGTCGGGAATTTATTCCGGAGATCCGTAAGTTCTGACACACCTCGCCGTCTCTTGCTTGGGCGCCACTGCTGGCGTCGCTGCGGTCTGTGGCTTGACGACCAGCGCGGCGGTTCGTGTCCCCGACTCGGAACCGCATTCACCCCATAGAGTTCTCAGGATGAACGAATCTATCACATCTGATCGAAAGACCGAGGCCTTCAACGACGCCGTGCGTTTCATTTCCCGTTCCGTCGAGAACAGAGGGATCTACGGGCTTCAAGGGTCCGCGTCGGCCTTCCTCACGGCTGCGGCGGTGAGAAGCGGAGCTCCGCCGATGGTTTTCATCCTGCCCGATGGAGATCAGGCATCCGCGGTCGCTTCAGACATCCGCTTCTACCTCGGCGCGGAGGAGATCTCAACCGATCCGCTCCACGATGAGGTTGTCCGCTACCCATCCTCGGAAGTTCAACCCTATTCCTTCGCGGGCTTCGAGTCAGAGGTCTGGATCGGAAGGATGGCCACGCTCTTCCGGCTGGCCGAAGGAAGGAGTCCGCGGGTCATCGTCCTCGGACTCGATGCCCTCATTCGGAGGATCATCCCGCAGTCAGTCTTCCACCGGGTGAGTTTTTCGCTTTCGGTGGGCCAGGAGATCGACCGGGACGTCATTGTCGAAAGACTGTTCGAATCCGGATATTCCCGTGGCCCCCTTGTCGAGGATGTGGGCGATTTTTCCGTCAGGGGCTTTATCCTTGACCTGTATCCTCCCACGTATCCATTCCCGGTCCGTATCGAGCAGATGGGCGACCGGATCGAGTCCATCCGCTTTTTCGATCCCACGAACCAGCGATCCCGCGACGACGCTCCCGAAATTCAGGTCGGGCCGATTCACATGCTCATTCCGGATAAGCCCTCCCTTGAGCAGGGAGTTGAAAAGCTGCTCGAGCGCTGCGAGACAGCGGGTGTGGAAAAGCGGGTTCGGCAACACCTCGTGGACGACTTCCGGCATCGGATTCGCTTTCCCGGAGCCGACTTCTACCTCCCCTACTTCTTTGCTCGGCTCGAGTCGCTCTTCGAGTATCTCCCGCGGGACGCAATTCTCATGGCGCCCGATCGGGATACGCTCGGTCGCGCTTTTGAAGACCTCCAGGAAGAGATTTTCCGCGGACGTGAATCTTCGGCAGAGGCGGGGCTCCCGGTCCCGGAGCCTGACGACCTCTACGTAACCCCGGATGAGTTTTTTCAGCGCATCCGCGATTTCCGGACCGTGACCATATCGCCGCTCGAGATCGAGGAACCCGGGCTGAGCCGCATCCGCGTCGAGTGCGCATCCAACAAGGACATCAGGCCCGCGCTGCTTCGCTCCAAAGCCTACGACGCGGGCATGGCCGGGCTCGTGACCAGGCTTACCGGGTGGCGGGACGACGGCAACGAGGTGTTGCTCGTCAGCCATACCCAAGGACAGGCGCAGCGTCTGCTCAAGCTCCTCGAACCGTACCCGCTGGGCCTGGACTTCCGTGGAGCCGGATTCGAGGCCGCGAACCTCGAAGGAAGCTCCTCGCCGGGAATCCGACTTTACATCGGCGCGCTCTCGGCCGGATTCCGCATGGAGCATGTCCGCCGGATCATCCTCACCGAGGAGGAGATCTTCGGGCCCAGGGTGAGGATTCCACCGCGGAAACGGGCGCGCGGGACGCTCATCGCGTCTCTGACCGATCTCGTGGAAGGTGAGGCCGTGGTTCACGAGGATTACGGCATCGGGATTTTTCGGGGGCTCATTTCCAAGGAGTTCGAGGGAATCCCTGGCGAAGTCATGGTCATCGAATACTCGGGCGGTGACCTGCTCTATCATCCCGTTGACCGCCTCCAGGTGATCCAGAAGTACGTGTCGGGCTCGGAAGAGCCACCTCGGATCGACCGCCTCGGCGGCAAGGGCTGGGCCAAGGTCAAGGCTCGGGTCAAGCGCTCCATCCGGGAAATGGCCCGGGAGCTTCTCGACATCTATGCCAAACGCCGAGTGGCCGCGCGGCCGCCGTACTCTGCCGGAGGCGAGGATCTCACGGCCTTCGAGGCCGCGTTCGATTTCGAGGAAACGCCGGATCAGGCGAGGGCCATCCAGGACGTGATGGAGGCCATGGACACGGACAAGCCCATGGATCGGCTCGTGTGCGGCGACGTGGGATACGGCAAGACCGAAGTGGCGCTCAGGGCTTCGTTCCGCGCGGTCATGGACGGCAAGCAGGTGGCGGTGCTCGTCCCGACCACGGTGCTCGCGCAGCAGCATTTCGACACCTTTTCCAGCCGCTTCGACGGCTATCCGATTGCAGTGGACGTCATCTCCCGCTTCCGGAGCCCTGCGGACCAGAAGGACACCCTCAAGCGCCTCGAACAGGGCAAGGTTGACCTCATCATCGGCACGCACCGGTTGCTCTCGAAGGACGTGAAATTCCGCGACCTCGGTCTGCTGGTGGTTGACGAGGAGCAGCGTTTCGGGGTCGGCCACAAGGAAAAGATCAAGAAGTACAAGGCCCATGTTGACGTGCTCACCCTGACCGCGACACCGATCCCGCGCACGCTGAACCTCTCGCTCACCGGCATTCGCGACCTCTCGGTCATCGAGACGCCGCCGGCGAATCGCCAGTCGATCCGCACGCATGTGGTGAGGCAGACGGATGAGGCGATCAGAGAGGTGCTGGTAAAAGAGATCAATCGTGGGGGCCAGGCATTTTTCCTCCACAATCGGGTCCAGACCATCTATAAGCGGACTGCCGCGCTCCAGAAGCTCGTTCCTGAGGCCCGGTTCGGCGTGGCGCACGGCCAGATGTCGGACACCGAGCTCGAGCAGGTCATGGTGGATTTTGTCACGGGCAAGATCAACATCCTTGTCTGCACGAGCATCATCGAATCCGGGCTCGACATACCGCGCGCGAACACCATCGTGATCGAGCGGGCCGACACCTTCGGCCTCGCGGATCTGTACCAGCTCCGCGGCCGGGTGGGCCGGTCGCACGTGCGCGCGTACGCCTACCTCATGACGCCGCCGGAGTCGCTCATGACACCCGATGCGGTGAAGCGGCTCGCGGTCATCCAGGAGCATTCCGATCTTGCCCAAGGGTTCAGGATTGCCATGCGCGACATGGAGATCCGCGGCGCGGGGAATATCCTCGGATCGTCGCAATCCGGACATGTGGCGCAGGTGGGATATGAGATGTACCTCGACCTCCTCGAGCAGGCGGTGCAGGAGATCAAGGGCGAAGAGCCGCCCCCGCGCATCGATCCGGAGATCCGGCTGCGTCTCGAAGCGCTCATACCGGAAGCGTACGCGCCCGATCCCCGGCAGCGCATGAACCTGTACAAGCGGCTGTCCAGGGCCACGGAACCGTCGGAGATCGACGGCATCGAAGAGGAGATCTACGATCTGTACGGCAAGCCGCCCGTCGCGGCGTATCACCTGATTCAGATCATGCGGATCAGGCTGTCCATGAAGGAGCTGCGAATCCTCAGGCTCGACTACAACAAGCAGGACCTGGTCTTCGCGTTCGATACACAAACGCCGGTGGACCCGACCCGCCTTATCGAATGGGCGCAGCAAGACCGGCAGGTTCGCCTGCTCCCCGGCGACCGGCTGGCGTATCGGGTCGGCGCGATGGACGAGGAGGCTCGGATCGAGAAATGTATGGAATTGCTGAAGGGTTTGAAGGAGATGGTGGAGGAGGGAAAGGCAATACAGAAGCAGGAGCCGCGGGGCGGAGAGGAGAGGCCGCGGTTTGTGCAGGTGAGGAAGGGGTGAAGAGCATTCGGGTTATCGCTTCGTGCCGTGAACATCGGGGTCAGGTCTTGCATCTTGGCCTTTAGCAAGCGGGGTCATCCACCGGAAATCAGAAAGGTCAAAAAAGCAAGACCTGACCCCACGTGCACACGTGCACAGGGTCATAGAT
>Ga0172371_10003734_pt1 | contig 23430 bp, 26 predicted proteins | sample Lak12m_FD_114543 | JGI IMG/M metagenome (GOLD analysis project Ga0172371, IMG submission 114543) | Freshwater microbial communities from Kabuno Bay, South-Kivu, Congo - kab_022012_12m | ecosystem: Environmental > Aquatic > Freshwater > Lake | place: Democratic Republic of the Congo: South-Kivu...
ATACAACGACAAAATAAGTGAATTAAGAAATTTGTGGGTCAAAAAAGAAGAAAGAGGAAATAAAATAGGCTATAAACTTCTTCAAGACGTAATAAAAAAGAATAAATTAAAGAGAACCTATATTATTTGTAAGAGCAAATTAAAGGATTATTACGCCATGGCCGGATTCGAAGAAATACAAAAAATACCTGAAGAAATACAAAAACGCGCGGAATACCTAAAGAAAAAGCACATTTCAGTTTGCTACATGGCATACGACAGCCTAAAACATCGAGAAGACCAGTCATTTAGCAAAATACCCGATTTAGTAATTATCGATGGAGGAAAGGGACAACTTTCCATTGCTCATGAAGTATTTAAAAAATTAAAACTCAATATTTTCCATATTTCTCTAGCGAAAAGATTAGAAGAAATTTTCTTACCCGAAAACTCAACGCCAATTCTTTTGCCACATACCGATGAAGCATTAAAATTATTACAAAGAGCACGAGACGAAGCTCACAGATTCGCAATCAGCTTTAATAAAGAACTTCGCAGCAAAAGGTTCAAATAATTTCTGCAGATTTTAAAGCCTCTTCCACCCATTCATTCACTGGTAAGAGTTTTTCATATTCACGAACATCGTAAACATTTGCGCGTATTTCAGGATGCTCAGGCATAAACATCGCGCACGTATCCGTACAAGGTAATTTAGAAATTTTAAAAGTTCCAATTTTTTCAGCCATAGAGATAGTTTCATCCTTATCAAAACCAATCAAGGGATAAAACATCGGAATTGTAGAGGCATCATGAATCGCAAACATATTCTCAGGTGTCTGAGAAGCAACCTGCCCAAGACTATCACCTGTAATCAAACCTTTCGCATGCTCATTTTTGGCGATTTTCTCAGCGATTCTAATCATCAAACGCCTATAGAGAACCGTACGGATTTTAGAAGGTATTTCCAAATTCGTTGAAATTGATTTTTGGATTTTGCCGAAAGGAATTAAATACAACTTTGTATCAAATTGATATTTTGAAAGAATTTTAACCAAGCTTTTTACATTTTCCAACTCAGATTTATCACTAAAAGGATAAGCGTGAAAATGAGTAAAAATCACTCTAGCTCCACGTTTCATCATCAAATAAGAAGCAACCGGAGAATCGATTCCTGCCGAAATCAAAGATATAAAACGTCCCTGACTATTGGGCGAAAGCCCTCCGGCACCTTTATATTTTCTAAAAGAAAAATAAGCATGCCCATTAAAAAATTCTACATCCACCACAAGTTCCGGATCGACCATTTTTACTTTGATATCTATTCCTTTCTTAAGCAACCTTGCACCAATTTCTCTTTCTAATTCTATCGACTTGAAAGGCATAATCATTGACCTCTTTACGGCAACTCTGAAAGTTCTAGGCTTTAAATCAAGATCAAAAATATTCTTCGGCAAATTTTCCCACATTTCACTAATCAAAACATCCAAGTCCAAAGAACCCTCCCAAACAAATTTAAAATTTTGAATTCCAAAAACACTGGATAAAACTTCAGCATATTTCTGTTCATCAACAAAATTATCAGAAGAAGAAATCAAAATTCTACCTAAAGTATGTTTAATCGAGAAATTAAGCCTAAATTCATCCTGCAGCACAAATTTAAGCCTCTTCTTAAGCTTATCAACAAAATAAGCCATGTTAGACTTCTTTAAACCAATTTCCCCATAATGCAATAAAATAAAACGCCTCATAATTAAATTTTAACACGAACATTGTACAAAAGTGATTCTAAGCATAGAATCATTAAGCCATGGACCTAATTAATACAATAAAAAAGAGCAAAAGGCCAGTTATCATGGGGATTTTAAACGTGACCCCCGATTCCTTCAGCGACGGTAATCAATTCAATTCCATCGAAAAAGCAATTTTAAGAATCAAGGAAATGGAAGCAGAAGGAGCTGATATAATCGATATAGGAGGAGAATCGACAGGTCCCAATTCCAAAAACGTAAGCCCAGAAGAAGAAAGAGCAAGGGTTATTCCCGTACTTAAAGCCGCTCTTAAAACAACCAAATTACCAATTTCCATCGATACCTACAAAAGCAAAATTGCAGAAGAAAGTCTAAAATTGGGTGCAAAAATGATCAACGACGTCACAGCCCTCCGCGGAGACAAACAAATGGCTAAAATTATCGCCAAATACAAAGTCCCACTAATTATTATGTATTCAAAAGATCCAACAGCCAGAACCACACAAACAGAAAAACACTATAAAAATGTTTTAAAAACAATCAGTGATTTTTTAAATAAACAGATCCAAATCGCAAAAAAAAACGGCATCAAAAAATCCCAAATAATTATCGATCCAGGCATGGGAAACTTTATCAGTAAGCTGCCCCAATACAGCTTCGAAATTTTAAATAATTTAAAAGATCTAAAAAAATTTAAAATGCCAATCTGCATCGGTGCGTCCAGAAAATCATTTTTAGGAGGCAACATCGAAGATCGCGACCTAAAAGGGGAGATCATCAGTGCTATTGCATATCTGAATGGAGCCAGTATAATCAGAACTCACTATATTAAAGGTACTAAAAAAATATTAGAACAATTATGACTAAAATGGATTTAAGCTGCGTTTTTCACTTCGCCGCTTCGCACTTTCTCACGAAATATCACGGTAAATGTGAAAATTTACATGGCCACAACTATAAATTAATAGTTACAATTTCCGACACTGTAAAAGAGGACGGAATGGTGATAGATTTTAAAATTATTAAAGAAAACGTAAATAAACTGGTTATTGATCGGTTAGATCACAAACATCTAAACGACATCATCGAAAACCCCTCAGCTGAAAACGTGGTAGTTTGGATATGGGATAAATTAAAAGATCAATTACCTCTTAAAAAACTAACAATTTACGAAACAGAAGATTATTATTGTGAATACAATGGAGAAAAATAAAGCCTATCTCAGTTTAGGCAGTAACATTAGCAATAGAGAAGCAAATCTTGAAACAGCTATTAAAGAAATCAACGGACTCGGAAAAGTAACAAAAAAATCATCAACCTACGAAACAGAACCAGTAGATTACAAAAACCAACCATATTTTCTCAACCTCGTATTACTATTGGAAACGGATCTCACACCAGCAGAACTAATTATTAAATTGCAAGAAATTGAACACAAAATGGGCCGAATAAAAGAAATAGAAAAAGGTCCGAGAAACATCGATATAGACATCATTTTTTATAATCAGGAGGTAATCAAAACTGAACATTTACAAATTCCTCATCCGTCATATATCAGAAGAAATTTCGTTCTAGGTCCAATGTCTGAAATCGAACCGGAATATTTGGATCCAATCACAAATAAGAAAATAATAGAACTAAAAAATAATTTAATAAATCCGGAAAAAATAACACTATGGACTTAAATAAAATTGCAAAATTATATAAGGAAATTCTGAAAGAAATCGGCGAAGACACATCACGCGAAGGATTGCAAAAAACTCCAGAAAGAATTGCCAAATCATTCGAGAAAACTTTTGGAGGCTACGGTAAAAAACCCTCCGATGCTCTCACTCAATTTGACGGAGAAAATTATGACGAAATGATCATTTGTAACGACATTGATTTCTACTCTACATGCGAACATCACATGCAACCATTTTTTGGAAAAGTATCCATAGGTTATATTCCAAATAAAAAAATTGTTGGTCTTTCAAAACTTCCAAGAATAGTGGAAATATTTTCTCGTCGCCTACAGAACCAAGAACGCCTAACCATGCAAATTGCCAATACGCTTACAGATTTATTAAAGCCCAAAGGTGTTGCGGTAGTAGTAAAAGCAAAACATCTATGCATGATGGCTCGCGGCGTAGAAAAACAAAACGCCTCAATGATTACATCATCCTGCACGGGTCTATTTAAGAAAAACGCCAAAACGCGATCTGAATTCTTAAGACTTATAAAAGAAAATCAATGATTTTAATCATCGATAACTACGACTCCTTTACCTATAATCTTTATCAACAAATAGAGTCATTAGGAAAAAAATGTCTGGTTTTTAAACATGATGAAATAGATTTAAAACAAGTAAATAAATTAAACCCGAAAAAAATAGTAATTTCACCAGGACCTAAGAGACCAGAGGACAGCGGAATATCGCTGGCAGTAGTACAAAAATTTTATACAACAAAACCTATTCTAGGCGTGTGCCTCGGGCATGAATGCATTGGACAAATTTTTAGTTCAAAGATAATTCATGCAAAGCAAATTATGCATGGCAAAACCTCGCAAATAAAGCACACCAATGACATTCTGTTTAAAGACGTGAAAAATCCATTTAAAGCGGCCCGCTATCACTCACTTGTCATAAATAAGACTCCCAAAAACTTTGACCTAATCGCTTGGAGTAATGATAAAGAAATTATGGCGATTAGACATCAAAATTTCCCCCTTTATGGAGTCCAATTTCATCCTGAGTCATTTTTGACCACAGAAGGCAATAAAATCATGCGTAATTTTCTATATGAAATCTAAAACCTTAGAAAACTTTTTTAATTTACCATCAAATAATAGAAATACTTGCTTTTTATATTCCGCAAAATTTGGCACAAATATTCTCGCCACCAATCCTGTTTCTCAATATTCTGGAAACGATATAAATGAATTCTATAAATTCGCACAGAAAAATAATAAAAAACTTTTGATAGGATATATCTCATACGATCTCGCCTATCAACTGTATGACATCAAGACAAAAGCAAAAAATGATTTAAAAATTCCTGCCATCAATTTCTTTGCTTTCGATAAATGGAAACGAGATAAAACTCAAAAAAGCCTTCCATTCAAAACAGAAAAACTGAAAGAAAAAATTGAATTCGCCATCAAAATTTCTTCAGAAGAATATAAAAAATCTTTTCAAAAAATCAAAGAATACATTAAAGAAGGGGATATATATCAAATCAATTTAACTCATAGGCTGGAGGCTAGAAGCAAAATTTCAGGGACAAAATTATTTGAAAAAGTAATAGAAAAAAATCCAGTAGATCATTTAGCATATCTAAAAACCGATCACGCAGAAATATTGAGTGCCTCACCTGAAAAATTTATAAAAATTAAAAATAAAATCATCGAAACATGTCCAATAAAAGGTACCCGTCCACGCGGTAAAAATAAAAGAGAAGATCAGAAATTTGCTAAAGAATTAATAAATAGCGAAAAAGAAGCAGCAGAACTAAACATGATCACGGATCTTCTGAGAAACGATCTTGGGAAAATATGCAAAATAGGAACAGTAAAAGTAATAAAACATCGCGCACTGCAGAAATGCCCTACAGTTTGGCACACCTATAGTCAAATCACCGGAAAGTTAGCTGTAAATCCGCTTAAAGCACTTATTTCAATGCTTCCCGGCGGATCCATTACCGGATGCCCTAAAAAGCGCGCCATTGAAATCATAGACGAATTGGAACCATATACTCGCGGGATTTACACCGGAGTCATAGGATATATTTTGCCAAATCAAAAAGAATTAAACTTTAGTATAGCAATCAGAACAATTATCAAAAAAAACGACACACTTTATCTTCAAGTCGGAGGTGGAATAGTAAATGATTCCAAAGAAAAAGATGAATTCACAGAAACTATGAATAAAGCTTTATCTTTTCAAAATTTATTTGATTGATAATTTTCGAGAAGCAACGACTTTTTTCAAAATCAAAACAATAATTACTAAAACGACTAAAATGATCACCCCAATGGTAATTTCTTTATAATAACTTTCTAATAAAATTTGGTTCTCACCAAAGAAATAGCCCAAAGCTGCCAACATCGAAAGAGAAATAGCGGTTCCCAAAATAGTATAAAGGGAAAAACTGATCAAATTCATTTTCACAAAGCCGGCTGGCAAAGAAATTAAATGTCTAATTCCAGGCAACATACGCCCTATCAAAGTGGACAATTCGCCATATTTCAAAAAATAATTTTCTGATTTCGCGAGAGTTTCTCTACTTAAAAGAAAAAATCTTGCCCAAGGTTTATCTACAATAGAATAAAGAAGTTTTTTACCAAGAAAATAAGCAATAACATAATTGAACAGAGCACCAACCAAACTTCCAAAAACTCCAAACACCACGATTAAATAAACATTCATTTTTCCTTGAAAAGCCAAATAAGCAGCCGGTGGAATAATTAGCTCGGCCGGCAACGGTATAAAAGAGCTCTCAATAGCCATTGCAAGAAAAACTCCAAAATAACCCAAACCTTGGGTAATTTCCAACAATGAATTCACAAGACTCTGCATATTATTCTGGTGCCCAAGGAGGGACTTGAACCCTCACAATGTTGCCATCACTGGATTTTGAGTCCAGCGCGTCTACCAGTTCCGCCACCTGGGCATAAAAATTACAAAACAGAATTTAGCAGAATAATTAGAAAACTACAACAAAAACTAATTATTCTGTATAATACGGTCAATCTAATTTCAAAAAATGTTTTGTGATGAACTTAAATTAAAGGTGATAGCAGGTAACGGTGGCAACGGAGCCCTAAGTTTTAGAAGGGAAAAATTTATTCCTCGCGGTGGTCCGGACGGAGGGGATGGAGGAAAAGGAGGTAGTATCATTTTTCGCGCTAACGTAAATGTAAATACTTTAAGTCACCTCTCAAATAGAAAAATGTACAAAGCGGAATCGGGAGGAAACGGCAAGGGTAGCAACATGACCGGAGCCGACGCCGAAGATCTCATTCTAGATGTACCACAAGGTACCGTAATTTATAGCGCAGATAAAAAGCAATTATTGGCCGATCTGAGTAAACCAAATGACGTAATTATCATTGCTCGTGGAGGTAAAGGGGGCATGGGTAATCTTCGTTTCACCAGTTCCACCAACCAAGCACCAAAATTTGCAGAAAACGGCGAGCCCGGTGAGGAAAAAGAGGTTTTGTTGGAACTTAAACTCGTTGCCGATGTTGGCTTAATTGGTTTTCCATCAGTAGGAAAATCCACTTTAATCTCTGTAATTAGCAATGCCAAACCAAAAATAGCCGCCTATCATTTTACCACTCTAGTTCCAAATCTTGGCGTGGTAAACATGTCTCAATTCGGTGGAGATAATACAGAATCATTTGTAGTTTCAGACATTCCGGGATTAATAGAAGGAGCTAGTGAGGGCAAAGGACTGGGGCACAAATTCCTACGTCACGTAAGTCGTACCAAAATATTAATTCACATAATTGATTGTACATCTGAAAGTCCTCAGCAAGATTACAAAACCATCATTTCTGAATTAAAATTATTCGACAAAAAACTTTCCAAATTAAAACAAATCATCGCTCTCAACAAAATTGACATGCTAGATCAAGAAACTTTGGGAAAAAAGATTGAAGAGATTAAGAAAGTAACTAAAAGTAAAAAAGTTTATCCCATTTCATGCATGACACGAGTTGGAATCAAAGAACTCATGTTTCAAGCCTTTAAAGATTTAACTGCTCTCAGAGTAAAGGAAAAAAAGATTTTAATTGAAGAAAAAAGAAAAGAAATCAAAATTCCTATTCTTCAGCCACATATAGAAAAAGTCAAATTCATCCTTGAAAGGGTAGAAAAGACTGCAGAAAATAGCATTTTTCACGTAGGAGGCAAACGTATAGAACAACTAGTTGTGATGACAGACATTAAAAATCCTGAAGGCCTCGAACGCATTTATCACTATATGAAACGTATGGGATTGCAAAAAGCCATTGAAAAACAAGGAGCAACATTTGGCGACGTGGTAGTAATTAAAGGAAAAATCATTCCATATCGCAGATAAAATGAAAATACTCGTAGGTTTAGGCAATGTTGGAGAAAAATACTTAAAAACAAGACATAATTGCGGATTTTTAGCCTTAGATGAATTCACAAAACAATTGGAAGAAGAGGGGATAGAAGTAAAATGGAAAACTGAAACAAAGCTATCAGCCGAAATTGCCAAAACAACCTACAATGGCGAAAAACTGCTTTTGGCAAAGCCAAGTACCTATATGAACCTTTCTGGAGAAGCCGTAAACAAAATTCTCCATTTTTATAAAGAAACCAACTCGAATCTTATCGTAATTTACGATGATATAGATCTTCCACTTGGAAAAATCAGAGTCAGAGAAAAAGGCTCAGCCGGAACTCACAATGGCATGAAATCTATCATTCAGAGCCTTAATAGTGAAAATTTCTATAGAATTCGTGTTGGAATTGAAAGTCGTGGTGAAACAACCGCAAAACAACAAGATTTGGCCGATTTTGTGCTTGGAAACTTCACAAAAGCCGAATATCCACTAATTTCCGCAGCCTTAAAAGAAACAATTAACGAACTTAAAAAGCTACTTTAAGATCACAAACCTAAATTCAGCTTGACCAAAAAGCCATTTTTCCCTAGATTGTCAGGGCAAATTTAACAACAAAATCATGTTCGCAATTATAGAAACAGGCGGGAAGCAATACAAAGTTGAAAAAGGTTCTACGTTTCAAGTAGAAAAATTGGATACTAAAGAAGGATCTACAATCACTTTGGACAAAGTAGTTTTAATCAGCAACGACAGCAATCTTAAAATTGGTACCCCATACGTAAAAGGAGCTGCAGTTACTGCAAAAGTACTCGGACAAGTAAAAGGCGAAAAACTTCGTATTTTCAAAATGAAAGCTAAAGCTCACTATCAAAGAACAACAGGTCACAGACAAAAATACACAACCATCGAAATTACTGAAATCAAAGAAGAAGGATTCATAAAAGCAAAATCAGCAACTTCAGAAGAAAAGAAGCCAACAGTTAAAAAAGCCGCTGCAAAAAAGACTAAATCAACTGAAGCCTAGTCTCCAGATCAGTCAATTCATTTGGCAATTCTGCCATCACAGACACCTGTTTATCCATAACAGGTGTTTTGAATTCCAGTTTATATGCATGAAGAAATTGTCTCTTTAAACCAAATTTCTTCAAAAATAAACGATTCATTGAAGTATTACCATAAGTTACATCCCCAATAACCGGGTGCCCGATTGACGACATATGCACCCTGATTTGATGAGTACGACCGGTATGAATCCTCACTTCAACCAAACTGGCCAAATGCTTAGGATCGATTCTAAATTCCCTTAAAACCTTATACTGCGAAATGGCCTGACGCCCCTTACCTTCAGCAGCCAAAGACATTTTCTTTCTATGTTTATGACTCCTTTGAATTGGAGAATCAATAATACCCTCTGGATGCTGCAAAACACCGTAAACCAAGGCTAAATAAACCTTTTTAACCTCTCTATTCTTAAATTGAGCCATAAGATAATCCAAAGCTTTTTGATTTTTCGCCAAAAGCAAAACCCCTGAAGTCTCTTTATCCAATCTATGCACAATTCCAGGCCGAGCCGGATCACTAAATTTAGCTTTAAAATTTTGCAAACTGTAATCCACAACCGTCAAAGATTTATCAGCTTCATTTATAGGATAGACTGAAACACCAGCAGGTTTATTAATCACTACACACTCCTTATCCTCATAAAGAAGAGAAAAGTTAACTTTTTTGGACTTAGTTTTTTCTTTTTTTAATTCTTTATTTTTCACAAACTCAACCTTATCAGAATCTTTTAAGCTATAGCTAGATTTTGAAATTTTTCCATTTACTAAAACCTTTCCACTCTCAATCATATTCTGAGCTTGACCACGAGAAAATTCAGGAAAGTTTTTTACAATATACTTATCTAAACGATTTTCAGACATGCCTGGAGTTTAAACTAAAAATTCAAACCATTCCAGGCCAATTGAAAAATACACTTTTGCATATTCGCAATTTCCTTACTCTGAATAATGACACCAAATTCCTGACCTTTTTCCAGATGGATAATAGCTACTTTATCATCATAAATATTCATTTCATTATCAAAAAGTTGATGATGACGAGAATCCTTTAAATACTTAATTTTGGTTAAATGATTATCTTCATCATAATTTTCTCCGAAAAATGCCCTAACTTCAGGAGTATCTGGCACAATCGCGGAAAGAGGAACTTGTTTAGTCGCAATACGAAAATTCTTGTACTCAATTAAAAAATCCTTTAAACCAGATTTGAACCACTTATGTAGACATAAATAAGCAAAAAAGTTTCCTTTGGCCGACAAAGCATCATACATAACATGTTTTACACCCTCAATTCCATCGTGGTAAGTCACTACAGGCTTAGCAAAAGAATATTCATTCATAAGCTCCCTACATTTTGGTACCAAAGATAATAGTTCCGTACGAAAATAATCATATGTTCGACATTTTCCATCTATAAAACTAATCAAGCAATTTGGATCATTTGCCACAAAATAAGTTATGCAGGATTTATTATAAAAAGCCACCAAACCCTTCTTAGACAAAGTTTTCAAAATCGAATAAGTGGTAGTACGATTCAGTCCCACTCTTTTTGAAATAACACTCACCGGTTGATGACCAAGAGCAAGCAAACCTAAATATATTTTAGCTTCGCTTCTTGATAAGCCCATCTCCGTAAGTTTTCCTTCAATCATCAGAAAAGTTTAAAGGAAATTAACAATATAAGAGTTTTTAAACTTATGTCAACTTTTTGTTGAAAAAAGACTAACTCAATCTCAAAAATTAGATTAAAATAGGCCCATATGAAACCAGACATCAAAACTCTTTTGGATCGCGGCACGGTAGAAGTAATCGTTCGTAAGGATTTGGAAGAAAAATTAAAATCAGGCAAAAAATTAAAAGTTAAGTTGGGAATAGACCCATCAGGAGCTGATTTGCATATCGGACACATGGTAGTAATTAAAAAATTAAGGGAATTCCAGGAAGCCGGACATGAAATCTATCTATTATTTGGAAACTTCACCGGACAAATAGGGGATCCCACAGATAAATTAAATGCACGCAAACCCAAAACTCAAAGTGAACTCGAAGCAAATGCTGCAAAATACCTTGAGCAAGCCGGTAAAATTCTTGACACAAAAAAGGCTAAAATCGTTTGGAATGCTGACTGGCTCGGAAAATTAACTTTTGCCGACGTTGTAAAGCTGGCTCAAAGCTTTACCGTTCAACAAATGTTGCATCGCGACATGTACCAGGAAAGAATTAAAAAAAATGCCGAAATTTACATGCACGAGTTTTTATATCCATTAATGCAAGGTTATGATTCCGTAGCGCTAAAATCAGATCTTGAACTTGGCGGCACCGATCAAACATTTAACCTTCTAGCCGGAAGAATAATCCAAAAAGATTACGGCCAGGAACCTCAAAACGTCCTTACCGTTCCACTTTTAGTTGGCACTGACGGAAAAGATAAAATGGGCAAAAGTTTAAACAACTACATTGGAGTTATAGAAAGTCCAAAGGATATGTACGGCAAAACAATGTCTGTTCCGGATGATTTAATTCTGAAATATTTTGAACTGGCCACAAATTTAAGCCTAGATGAAATAGCTAAACTCAGTCAAGCCATGAAAGAAGGAGAAAATCCGCGCAACTTGAAAATGCGATTGGCTCGCGAATTGGTCAGCCTGTATCACGATAAAAAATCCGCTGAACAAGCAGAAGCAGAATTCATTGAAATATTTGCCAATAAAGGAATTCCTGAAAATATTCCTGTGCAAAAATTTGCAAAAAAAACAATCAACATCGTAGAACTTCTATCGGAATCAAAATTAGTGGCCTCAAAAGGTGAAGCTCGTCGCCTGATCGAAGGTGGGGGAATAAGGGTAGACGGAGATAAGGTCGCCACTCATGAAGAAGAAGTAGATCTCTCGAAGGAAAGATTGATACAGGTTGGTAAACGCAAATTTTTAAAAGTTCACGGCAATGCTAAATAGGAATTTAGCAAATGTACTCAGGACCACAAAAAAACATTTAAACTTACTCGAAATACTCGGCGTAAAGAATGTGAAAGATTTTTTGATGTATTTTCCGCGCACTTATAACGACGCCAGCGAATTCACACAAATAATCGATGTACGTACAGACCAGATAAATGTCATCAAGGGAAAACTCAGTAATCTTTTCAATATGACTACCAGAAGTGGCGTAAAAATAACTCGTGGTCTATTTACCGACGCCTCAGGTTCAATTCAAACCGTCTGGTTCAATCAGCCTCATTTGACTAAATTGCTCCCACGTAACAGAGAAATTATTCTAAGCGGTAAAGCCAAATTATCAATGGGTAAAATCACTCTTCAAAGCCCGTCATACGAGATAATTAGAGAATATGAGGAACAAATTCATACCGGTCGTATCGTTCCGGTATATCACGAAACCGAAGGAATAAATTCAAAGTGGATACGTGAAAAACTCAAACCTCTCGTAGATGAATGGATCGAGCTTTTTGAGGAATACATACCAAAAGAGGTTCTAGACGAACATCAGCTTATGGATTATCGCACCGCTATCAAAAACATCCATTTTCCTGAAAACGATGCCGTACTTGATAAAGCAAAAGAAAGATTGGCCTTTGATGAATTATTTTTGTTGCAACTAAAAGTTTTACAAAAAAAATGGCATTGGCAAAATATCAGCGCTAAAGATGCAAAACATATAGAGACGAAAACGGAAATTTTGACTGATTATATTAAAAATTTACCATTCGAACTAACCAACGCACAAAAAAACGTCATTAAAGAAATTTTAGAAGATTTCAAAAAACCATTTCCAATGTCACGTCTGATCCAAGGAGATGTTGGTTCAGGCAAAACCATCGTCGCAGCCATCGCGGCCTTAAATGTGATAAAAAATGGCTTCCAAGTAGCCATCATGGCCCCCACCGAAATCCTCGCCAAACAACACTACCAAACTTTTTTAAAAACCCTTAATCGTTTCGGAATTAATATTCAATTCATCGCTGGAAGCACCACGAAAAACCAAAAAGATGACATAATCATGCAAATGAAAACCGGCACTGCCGACATTATTATTGGAACTCACTCTCTAATCCAAGACGGCATAGGATTTAAAAATCTCGGACTTGCTATAATCGATGAACAACATCGCTTTGGCGTAAAACAAAGAGAAATCCTAAAAAGCTACGGTTCTCCTCATTTATTGAACATGACGGCCACGCCAATTCCACGTACCCTAGCGATTACAATCTATGGAGACCAGGACCTTTCCATCATCGATGAAATGCCAAAAGGTCGCCAGGAGATCCTCACAAAGGTAGTGCCAGAAACAAAGCGAATTGAAGCCTACCGCTGGGTTGAAGACCAAATAAATAAAGGACGACAAGCCTTCGTCATTTGTCCACTAATAGATGAGTCTGATGTTTTACAGGTCAAATCTGTCCTAAATGAATTTGCTTTCTTAAGTGAACATATTTTTCCACAACTCAAACTCGGACTACTTCACGGTAAATTAAAACAAGAAGAAAAAGATCAAATCATGAGCGACTTCAAAGATAACAAAATCAATATTTTGGTATCTACATCAGTCATTGAAGTTGGTATCGACATCCCGAATGCCACCATTATGTTAATCGAAGGAGCCGAAAGATTTGGCTTATCTCAGCTGCATCAATTCAGAGGACGCGTGGGAAGAGGGGAGCACAAGTCCTATTGTTTCCTATTTACAGGTCAATTGTCGGAAGAAGGCAATAAACGCATGAAGGCCATGGAAACATATTCCAGCGGCTTCAAATTATCAGAAATAGACTTGGAATTGCGCGGACCAGGCGAAGTGTATGGAGTCCGACAAAGTGGCATACCTGATTTAAAAATGGCCAGCTTGACAGATTCTAAAACTATTGAAAAAGCTCGGAGAAGTGCTCAACAAATAATTCAAAAAGATCCTTTATTAAAAAATTACGATAAACTGGCTGGAAAAATTGCTGAATTGCAAGAAATCCACGTACAAGACTAGAGGCAGTAATAAAACAAATTTAGCCAAAAAACCATATTTAAAATACACTAAAGACGACCTAAACGTCGTCTAAATTTTTTAAACGCGTTAAATCGAAAGGATTCAATGAAGGAGTTATCGACAACAATTACTGCAAACCCAAGCAAGCTCAATGGACCGCAAAAACACCACAAAACGATGCAACACTCAAGAAACCCAAACATCCACAAGCACTTCTGAAACCCTCAAAAACTTTGCACAAGATACATTGTGCAAAGTTAAATGGATTTAACCATATATGTCCCCTTGAGCTCATATCCTTTCTTTTTGTAGTATTCGCGCGTTCCTATACCGGCAATTACCGCAATCTTTTTATATCCAGCTTCTCGAGCCAATCTTTCAGCATCTTGCATTAATTTCGTCCCCCACCCCACGTGCTGCTTTTCTCCTTTTTCTTTATGTCCGATTGCAATTTGTTTGCCATATACATGCACCTCACGAATCAAAGCGGCACCCTTTAATTCAGTGATAAAAGTTTCATGAGGAAATCTCAAACGTAATAAAGCCACTAATTTATCTTGAGACTTATCTTCATATGAGATAAAGAATTCTTGGCCTTTATTAGCCAAATATTTACGCACAACCAAATCAACTTTATCATGATTAATTTTGGTATTTTGTACTTCACGGGCGCGTATATCACGCGCAGGTTTGCCCATTTTTTTTAATTTTTCTTCGAGAATTTGTCTGATATTTGAAGCCTTAAAACCAGCTTCAATATCAGTTGAAGGAATATCACGAGCAATACGATCAACACGGCACCACTCTGGTACATCATTCATTTCCGCCAACAAAACTTCTTCCAATTCCTTATCACTATAAGGCCTAAACATGCCTTTTCTATAAATAGAAGCCAGAATCGATTTAGGTACAACTACACAGGGATAAATTTTCAAATAATCAGGTTGATATTTATCATCAGAAAAAAGTTCGCCAATCATTTTTTTATCGATATCAATTGTAGAACCGGGCAAATTAGGCATCATATGATAACTAATCTTAAAACCGGCATCTTTTAACAAAGCAGTAGCATGCCGAACCGACTCAAGATTATGTCCGCGCTTAGTGATTTCCTGCACGCGATCATCGGTTGTCTGCACCCCAAGTTCTACTTTGGTTACACCCAAATAGCGCAAACGTTTTACCTCGATCTCGTCTATGCAATCCGGTCTTGTCTCAATATTTATTCCAATACAACGCACTGCGGCAGTCTCATTTTTCTTCACGACTTCATCCCAAGGAAGATTCTTTTTATTAATAGGTTTCAAAATCACCGTATTGACTTTATCAGTTCCATAAGCGCTATTTACCACATTTTCTTTAGTAATTTTTTCCATTTTGTCCGTTTTTCCTTCTTCAATTTGTAAATAAAATTCATTCATCGCTTGCAAACATTTCTTCAAAAACCAAATTTGATAACTTTTTGGATAAGAACTCCAAGTACCACCAAGCACGCGCAACTCAACCTTAGAAATTTCATGACCAGTAATATTCAAAGCCTTAAGTCTCACGAACACTTGAGTATAAGGATTAAAACGTTGGCGAAAAGCACGTTGAGCCGCAGGTTGACTCGGCAAATAACTCTTTGGCATACGCACATCCGTAGGACAATAAATACATTTTCCCGGACATGGAAAGGGTTTCATAAGCACAGTCACTGGAGCCACACCGCTCATAGTCCTCACACTGCGTTTTTGAATTAAACTTAAAAGTTCATGATTTGGCTTAATCCTCCCCTCTTTTACCAAATCGTTATAAGCCTTGATAAAAAATAAATTATGAAAAATTTTGCCTTTATGCTCTTTAGTTAAAGCATTACGAAACTTTTCAAATTCATGACGATCTTTGAAAGTTTTTTTTGAAGCTCTTTCAATAATTATTCGCGCCAGCTCCTGATTATCTTTTAAATCCAGTTTTGCAAAATCCATAATTTGCTTTATAACAAAAGGATTTTAGCATATCCACCTAGATTCTCAACATTGCTTTAGCCGCAGCATAATTTTTACTAAGACGTGTAGGATAATCTTCTACATGCAACTCTAATTTTTCACCCTTCTTCTTGAGTTTATTTCGTTCATCAATTCTTTTATTTTCCAATTTTGTCGCAAGTTTCCAATTACCATTATAAAAAGTCGCAAAGCGTTCTGATTTTTCATCAAGAGGAAAGAGATCATAAAAATTCTCTGAATCCTTTTCTATTATAAAAGCCAAAAATAATTTTACCGAATTTTTCGGATATAAAGTTTGCCCTTCAGTCATACCCAGATTTTGACGAGCTTTGAGTCCCGCACCATGCATCAAAATATGAAACAAACTGTAAGAATAAGCCTTATATTTAGTTTGATACCTATAAAGTGCAAATTGATCCAATCTGCCGCTTCCAGATTCAGTTTTCGCACAAGCCAGCATAGTTGCAATGATTTGATCCTCATTAACCACATAAAGTAAACCAACAATAAAACGTCCATAAATTGGATTATCTTTTATTTCTTTAATTGCTTCACGACAATCGCTTACAAATTTAGCATCCGTCAAACCTTCTACAGGTGAACGATGAGGCGGAATCACAATCCATTTTCCCGGATGCAAATCCGTACCAGAAATATTAAAAGTTTTAATTTTTGACTTAGGTAAATCCTTCAAATAAGCAAAAAAAGGAAATCTAGATAATTTTTCCGTAATTACTGCAAAAGAATCCCCTTCTTGCACCAAATAATAATTGAGACCTACGTCATGCCTCATATAAATTCCTTCACCCATTTTAAAAGTCCGCAAAGCTCTCTCTTCATCCGAGAATTCTCCATTAGGATAAGGCGTATCGTAATTATCTGTGAATTTTTTACTATCATATCTCGCCTCCACCTGAACAATAGGCAAAGCTTTTCTTGCTTCAACAGCCTTCGTTTTCATAGCAACCTTAGCTTTCAAATACCCTGCTTTCACCATGGGTTTTTCAACCTTTTTAGATTTTTCAGGAACCTTAGACTTTTCCATTTGGTATTCCAATTTTACGAATTTATCTCTATATTTTAGCATATGAAAGACAAAATCGCAAAAGAGCTGCTGTCAAAAGTCATACATGACTACGACAAAATCGCTGAAGAATTCGACAACACTAGGAATCACAGTTGGCAAGAATTTGAAAATTTTCTCAAATATATAGAAAACGGTACGAAAATTGCAGATCTGGGCTGTGGTAACGGCAGATTTTACGAATTTTTGAGAAAAAATCTCCAAATTGAATACATTGGCATAGATAATAGTAAAAACCTTCTCAACATTGCCCAAAAAAAATATTTTAAAGATGAAAATGCCAAATTTATTGAAGGAGACCTAATAAACACCGGTCTTGATGATGATTCTATCGATCTAATCGTCGCCATAGCTTCCTTCCATCACTTGCCAGGTAAAGAGACCAGAAAAAGATCTCTTCAAGAAATGCATAGAATCCTGAAAAACAAGGGAATTCTAATTATTAGCGTTTGGAATTTATTTCAAGAAAAATACAAAAAATATATTTGGAAAGCTCGTATAAAACATATACTATCCCTAGGAAAATATGACTGGAGGGACACCATGATTCCTTGGGGCAAAAGCGGTACACAACGCTATTATTACGCTTTCAAAACCAAAGAACTTCAACAATTACTGGAAACTCATGGATTTAAAGTTATTGAAGCTGTCACAAATAACAACTTTGTCTTTATATGTCAGAAACAATAAAAATTCTTAAAGTCAGATTCGATAAAATTACCATGGACGAAGCTTTGGCAAAAGCCATATCTTTTGCTAAAGACAAAAAACAGCACTATATCTGCACTCCAAATCCGGAAATTCTTCTCACGGCCGAGAAAAATCCAAAATATCTCGAAATCCTCAATCATTCGGATCTAAATATCGCCGATGGTACGGGGATTCTTTGGGCCGCTCAGTTCACGAAAATCACAGAAAAAAGCAAAAAAATAGGCATTTTTGCTAAATGGCTCTCTTCCCTATCCTCTATTCTTTTTTACCCGAAATATATTCACACAGAACTGAGCGAAAGAGTAACAGGCACAGATTTAATGCAAAAAATTTGCGAAAAATCAGCTAAAGAAAATCTCAAAATTTTCTTACTTGGCGCCGCCGAAGGAGTGGCGGAAAAAGTAAAAGAAATTTTAGAAAAGAGATATCCAGGCATCAAAGTGAAAGGCACTTTTGCCGGATCAACAAGCCAAAAATATGAAAAAATAATAATAGAAAAAATAAATAAAACAGATACACAAATTTTATTTGTCGCATATGGCGCACCGGGTCAAGAAATCTGGATTTCAAGAAATATCACAAAACTCAAAAATATAAAACTTGCTATAGGCATCGGCGGTGCCTTCGACTACATCGCCGGCGTACGCAAACGCGCCCCAAAATGGCTGCAAAAAATAGGAGCGGAATGGCTTTATCGTCTCATCCAGCAACCATCTCGCATCAAAAGAATTTTCAACGCCACAATAAAATTCCCGATTAAAATATTGAAAAAAAGATTAAAATAAAATAGACTTCCCACACAATCTTGGGGCTGTAGCTCATCTGGTAGAGCGCGCGCATGGCATGTGCGAGGTGACGGGTTCGAGTCCCGTCAGCTCCACCAAGAACACTTCGGGATGTAGCGCAGTTGGCTAAGCGCGCAACGTTCGGGACGTTGAGGTCGTGGGTTCAAGTCCCGCCATCCCGACCAGCCACGAGGCAGCTGCCGAGTGAGCATTGTCGTGCGAGCGTAAGCGAGCAGCATTGAAAAAAACCACCCTACTTCTTCTTTCCCTTAAATCTACTCTCAATCGCCGCTTCTATATAAGGCTTCACCTTTTCAACAATATAATCGACAGCCTTCAAAGGTCCCATAATGGTGCCATGAATACGATCCATTAATTCCTTGGAATCCTGAGTCATTCTGCTAACATCCCTGGTAATCAAAATTGCGTAGAAAATCAAAATGGACAAAAAAATCACCAAAACAATAAAACCAATAGCTAAAGCCATATTCAGAATGTCGCCTGAGGTAGCAAACATAGGAGTGAGTTAAAAAACTTGAGACAATTGTAAAACAATCAAAGAGGATAGGCAAGAAACAATCTAAATCATCTTCTTAATAATCTCATTTACCATCTGTGGATTAGCCTGACCTTTCATTTCTTTCATCACCATGCCCACCAAAAAACCAATAGCTTTTTCCTTTCCGGCTTTCACATCAGCCACCGGACCGGGGTTTGCATCGAGAACTTTTTTACACGCAGTTTCAATCGCACCACTATCACTCACTTGTCTCAAACCCTTATCCTTCACAATCTCAGACGCGCCTTTGCCACTCACATACATCTCATCAAACACTTCACCCTTCGCCACATTATTGGAAATATCACCGGCGTTCACCAAATTGATCAATTCCGCCATCATCTCTGCCGTAACTTTTTGCTCATCCACACCAATTAATTCCTCTTTTAAATGCTTCATCAAAATTGTATTGATAAATGAAACCGCTTTTTTCGCATCTTTACATCCAGCCACCACTTCTTCAAAATATCGCGCCAATTTGATATCATCAGATAAAATACGTGCGTCATCATCGAGCAAACCTAATTCGCTCACATATCTCGCTCTCTTCACATTTGGCAATTCCGGCAATTCTTTTTTAAATTTCACCACCATTTTCTGATCAATTTTCAAAGGAGGAATATCCGGCTCCGGGAAATAACGATAATCATCACTTTCTTCCTTATCACGCATAAAAAAGGTTTTTCCAGCTTCTTCATTCCAACCCACAGTTATAGGGCTTTTCATCGGACCATTCGTTTCCCATCCTTCAATCTGGCGAGAAATTTCATAATCCACCGCACTCTCTAAAGATTTGAATGAATTTAAATTTTTAATTTCAGCACGAGCATAAAGCTTATCTTCACCTACTGGCCTGATCGACACACTCGCATCAAAACGCATCATTCCTTTTTCCATATCCGCTTCACTACTACCCACGTAACGCACAATTTTCTGAATTTGTCGCGCATAGGCACCTGCTTCCACCGCACTGCGTATATCAGGCTCAGATACAATTTCCATCAAAGGCGAACCGGCACGATTAAAATCAACCAAAGAACCGTTGCGCACATGAGTAAGCTTTCCTGCATCATCCTCCAGATGAAGACGTGTCACACGCACCTTCATTTTTCTCACACCGGACTCTTCCGGCACATCTACTTCCACATAGCCATTCTTGGAAAGAGGCTCGTCATATTGAGAAATCTGAAAACCCTTCGGATTATCAGGATAAAAATAATTTTTACGATCAAATTTGCAATGCTCCGGAATCTCACAGTTGAGAGCTAAAGCGGCAATAATACCTTTGGAAACCGCACTCTCATTCACCACAGGCAACTGCCCCGGAAAACCCATACAAACCGGACAAGTATTTATATTTGGTTCCTTATCAAAAGAATCATTGCTGCATCTACAAAACATCTTTGTCTTAGTAGAAATCTGCGCATGTATTTCTAAACCAATTACCGCTTCGAACTTCATATAATGTAAATTTAGATCAAGGAGATGATAGCAGGAAGTAAAAGTTGAGGCAATCACAGCATCCCCCATGCTCTTTCTGCCATTTCTTTCGTAAATCCCCTCTCTTCCATTAAAGACTTTACAATATCTTCATGTGAACGCTCAGTCACCACTACTTTATCCACAAAATCCTCTAAAAAATTTGGGTCAAAATAAATTGATTCAATGGCAATATCTCTATTCTTGTGACGATTTACCAAATTCTGAATTTCCTCATACACGAGTGGATGAATCACATCATTCAACAACTTCAATTTATTTTCATCATTAAAAACTACGTCACGAAGTTTCACCCTATTTACACTACCATCCTCATTCAAAAATTTCTTGCCAAATACAGTTTCTATCACTTTTGCTCCAGCTTCATCGTTTTTATATAAATCATGCACGATTTTATCAGCATAAATACAATAAAATCCACGATCTTCGTACTCCTTCATTAAACGTGATTTTCCAGAAGCAATTTTACCGGTAATACCAATTATCATAATTATAAATTAGCGCCTAAATCATTCAAAGCTCTCTTAAACTGTTTCAGTGCATGACGACCATCATCTTTCGACAATTCTACAAGCTCATGAGCCAAAGTATTTCTTAATTTGTGCGCGCTCCACACTCCATCCAAATCGGAAAATCTACCTTTAGCCATTTTCAATTTCTCACCCAAAGTTCCTTCATAGCCATAACATTTTAAAGAGTAATCCAAAAGCTTATCGGCATCCATTACCGCCTGATTTGAATGCATATCAAAAGAATCAATCACGCGAATCCAATGAGCCTTAATATATTGAATCTGATCAGATCGTAATTTTGGTTTTTTATATTTTCGCCAAAAATAAATAAAAACTGCGCCAAAACAAAGCGCAAAAAACACCAAACTACCTAGCAAATAGAAATTCATAATTAATCATTATCCGGTAAATCAACTCTGCCATTCTGCACATGATAAGCAATCATATCCGCAAGCATATCCTTGAGAGCCTGATGATCACGCACACTACGTTCAGCCACATATTTCTCCTGATAATCCATGATTTTTCTTTCCAATTCCTGAGGATGAGCGGCATCAAGCAAAACCACCGAAGTCTTAGCACCCAATTTATCAATTGTAATATCGCCCACATTCATCAAAGTATTCCAAAATCCCTTTACGGTGTACGAAATACCTTCAATCATATGATATTCCACGCGAGTCGAAGTCATACTTAAAAGCCCTTCCCTATCCAAATCAACCACTCCATAATTCGTCAACAACCAACAATCAAAATACCAATCAATAAAATGTTTAAATAGACCAAAAATTCCGACACAAATCCAAAGTACGCTCACAAACCACGCAGCCGGGAAAAAAAGATAAAAAACAATTGGCAAAACAATTCCAAAAAACATCGTCTTTGAAGCATGAATTTTCAAAGTGATAATGTGACGATGGGCCACGTCTATAATCTTTTCACCATCATCAAGATATCTGGAATAAAAATAAAAATTCGGTTTCTTTTTCTTTGAATGAGTGCTCATACCGCTCATTATATTATATTGTAATCAAAAATCAAAAAAGATAAGATAATGCACATGAAAGAAAAAACAAAGAAGGTATTACTGTGGATTCTCGACCTGGCCATTAATTTGGTTATCATTTTTATTTTGGTGATTGTAATTCAGAAATGGATCATTGCTCCTTTCGACGTTTCCGGAGCCTCAATGTGTGACACCCTCAACAATATCAGCGGCAAATGCACCAATTCTTACGGAGAAAAAATTATTATCAATGAGGCCCTCTATCTTTTCAATAACCCTGAACGCGGTGATATCGTAGTATTCAAAGTGGATGAAAACGGCAATGGCGACGAAAAATATTTCATTAAAAGAGTAATCGGTTTACCGGGAGACTCTGTAGAAATCAAAGGTGGCTATGTATACGTCACTCCAAAAGATTCTAACGAACAAGTAAAACTCAACGAAGACTACCTAAACGCAACCAATTACGGAAACACTAAAGCCTATTTCAGTGGATTCAACAAATTCAAAGTACCAGATGGACATTATTTCGTACTCGGAGACAATAGACAAGCCAGCACAGACTCACGTAGCTGTTTCAAGAGCAGCATTTCCATCACCTGCAAAGATCATCCGGAACAAGCCTACGTAGACAGAAAGGTCATTCGTGGAAAAGCCTGGGTGGTTTGGTGGCCATTAAAAGACATTCGCCTATTGGCACATCCAGATTATACTGAACTAAAAACAGCCGGTTAATTAAGCTCCGAATCCCTGGCTGAGAAATAGAATTCCAAAAGAACGGCAATAATAACCAAGAGTAAACCTGACCACCAACTCAGCACTCTCATCATTTGGAAAATTAGACAAAACACCGCTATAAGACTCAAGAATATTCCTTGTCTTAGAGCAACATTTATATGTTGATAAAAAATTTCATTTCTAAACAACCAAACTCTAAAATAAAACCCAATAACCGCCAACGTCGCACTCAAAGCAATAAATAAGGTTATGTAGAAAAAAGCCAAAGACAAACCAAGAGTTTGATATGGAGAAAGCTTAAATAAAACCAAAAGCCAACCAATCCAGGCCAAAAGTCCCGATCCAGCTATAATTGCAATATATCTATTGTGACTCATATTTTGACTTAGCAAATTGCGCATATACTACACCTACTGAGGACAAAATAAATACAGGTATAACATAAATTAACAAATTGGTCGTAATAGCCCTCATAAAAATAACTATAAAGTCCAAAATCAGTTTAGTCTTTGGATCTGTAGAATTTAATTTCAACTGCGCGATAAATAAGCCTACAGCAAAAACCATCAATAAAAACGATGGTGAAAAAATAATTTTTGAAATTCTACGAAACACTTCAAATTTAGTCTCCTTACGAATCAAAATCACTATCAAACCCAGAATTGCCAAAGCCAACAAATATCCTCCGACAAAAA
>Ga0172371_10003736_pt1 | contig 23422 bp, 26 predicted proteins | sample Lak12m_FD_114543 | JGI IMG/M metagenome (GOLD analysis project Ga0172371, IMG submission 114543) | Freshwater microbial communities from Kabuno Bay, South-Kivu, Congo - kab_022012_12m | ecosystem: Environmental > Aquatic > Freshwater > Lake | place: Democratic Republic of the Congo: South-Kivu...
AGTTTAGCAAGAATAATATGAACTTTTATCTTGACGTTTACCTTATATTAATGCATATTATTTGCATAGAATTAACAGGTTAAATAAATTGAAATGTTCAAGTTATTTTTGCTAAACTCCTTACCAGTCTCTTGAATGCCAAAGGGCAAATTGAGATCCCATAAATGATCTTGTTAAAAAGAAATAAAACATATGAAACAATCTTGTAAAAGGAATAGCGATTAACATAATCTCCCCAAAAAGAATATGAAGAATTACCATGGTTTTATGCACAAGTAACAACTGGTGATATGCCAGAAACCCGGTCAAAAATGGCGCAAACGAGACAAAAAGTATAAGATAATCGGAATCAAAGGAAACAAATTTAACTTCGGGAGCAAAAATCCTTCTTAAGAAAAAGAAAACACAACAAAAAATGACTATCAGACTCATTATATCAGCTACCTCTTCTGGTAGTGTCCACCACGTTATTCCCCAGGATTCACGCCAGAGGATGTTGTGTGAAAGTAAAAATATAGGGGTAAAAACAAGACCAAGATGGAAAAGGAATGTTACGATGGTAATTACAGGCCGTCTTCTCCAGTTAACGCTATTAAAGGGAATAAGCCAGTGAAAAAGAGATCGAAGAGTATATTTGAGGCTTATAAAAGGCATAATCGTTTTATCTTTTTTTACCAAATTAATAAAAGAATATACTCTATAGATACTTCCTACAATAAATATAATAAATGCAATCCAGACTAAAGGGCCTCTCACAAAATTATATAACGTTGGGTCTTTTATAAAGTCATACATTTTTTGCTCCCTTTATCATATTTCATTTACCGGAATTACTCGACGATAATATTTTCCACCATCCACACACCGTATTAAGAGTTTTTCTCCATCGGGGCTAAAAACAGGATTCCAAAGTGATTCATATCCCAGCTTGCCAACCTTCCCATTAACGACAATATAATACTTTCGATTTTTTTCAGCCTTAATTGCCACCTTATCGCTTGCAGGGCTAAAAACAGGATCCCATACATTTTCGAATGTTTCTACCCACGGAGAGCCATCTACGGCAATTGTCCACCTTTTATTATGCTTTACTGGAGCTGCAACCCTTTTCCCGTCAAAACTGAATACAGGAGATAACACAGCAGTATCGAATATAACATCCCACGGAGAGCCATCTACAGCCACTGTCCATTTTCCAACATCAATGGCAACAACAGCGGCAATCTTTTTGCCATCATCAGTGAAAACTTGTTTCCAGACCTGATAAAAATTACCCCACATTGGTTTGCCGTTCATTGCAAGCGTCCAGCCTTTGGGTGTCTGCACAGGGGCAACTACATCAGCACTGCCAGGCTTAAAGATTGGTTCCCAAACAGCACCAACCGCTGGCTCCCAGGGGGTTCCATCCACAGCAATAGTATATTGAGACATGTCTGTTCTTACAGCTGCTGCAACATGGTTGCCGTCATCGCTAAAGACAACCCCCCAGAGATTTAAAAAGTTTCTATCCCAAGCAGTTCCATCTACAGCAACTGTCCAGACCTTTTTAAGAAAACCGACGTTATCTAATGTGGCAAGTCTCTCTATCTGTACATGGGATGCGGCCTTTTTCCCATCAGGACTCATAGCAAGATCCGCTGCAACAGGAAATGTATTCTCCCAGGTTTTACCATTTAAACAAACTCCACTTGTCATCTCTCCCGTTCTTATATTGACCCCAATACTTTTCCCATCGGGGCTTAAAGTCAGATTCCACAGATAATCAAATTTTTCCTCCCACATCTCATGACTAACGTTTACTGACCATTCATAGTCTCGTAATGCGAGCGAAATCAACTGATTTTCGGGGTTAAATTTGAGCGAGTATACCCTCTCAAACGTCTCCTCCCAGGTCTCTCCGTTTACACAGGTGGTAAATCTCTTGTCCTCGGTTCTAACTATGGTGGCTATTTTTTCGCCATCATCACTGGGGACAAGTTCACGGACTTGTGAAAATTTCTTTTTCCAACCATTTATATTTGCGACTAACTTTTCTTTTGTATCCCAATCCCAACTTGCTGATTCACTCATATAGCATTCCCCTTCCTTTTCCCCTTTGCTATATTTTGGATAAACATTGACCTATTATAAAGATATGCATTTAAATGTCAATAGGAAATTGTTCATCCCTTAAACCAAGCTGCCACGACTTCTATAAGAGACCCTACTTCTTCTGCCAGTTAGCAGTTAGCAAAGTTATCATAGTTACCTGAAAAAGTCAATAGCTTTTTTTGTCAGTTTTTTTTCATGGTGGGAAATACACCCTAAAATTTCTGCTTACAGATCATTTCTATTCCGGGCTTGCTTTTGGACAAACTGTATAGCCTCCCTCAATTTATCTTTAGGAATGTGTTTCGTTGAACTCAGAATATCGGTAATATCTTCTTTTTTGAGAAGCTTACTGATATAGAATGCATCAATTTCTGTATTTTCAGCCAAACATCCGCATCCACCGATCATACCAGCGAATTCGTTGTCGATATAAAGAGGCATTAAGAATTTAACGAACCCCGCATCACATTCATCTACTACACACTCCTTCTTTTCCTGAGCAATTTTGGAAAGTCGCAGTTGAGCAGATGAACACACAAAAACCGAATCTCCGGATTTGATAGCTGGACAGACCTTATTGGCCCATTCTTCAGATTTGGCGAGAACATAATTGTCTTTTTTGTACACCGTTCCATTGAATCCGAATTTTTCATGGATTTGATCAGCTATGCTCTTCCATCTTTCGAGTGACATGATATCAGTCAGTTCCATTTGGCCTCCTGTTTAATAAGTTTAAGTTCTTTTCTATTTCTCTCCCCTGGGTTGAGCCATCTTGTTTAATTGCTCTTTTGTCAAAGGAATGCCGTAACCGGCATAATGCAATAAAGGTGCTGGAGCATTTTCTATTGGTATCCATTTCCCGTTTTTATAATCCTGATAGACGCATTCATACGTTACTCCGTCCACCACCGGTATAACGCCTTTGATATTTTTCACTCCATTATTTTCGAACCAGGTAAGTTTCAGTTTGCCCTTTTCGACCTGTTTCACAATGTCGGTGCCGTGGCACTCACTGCACTTTCGCCCCTGCTTCATAATAGAGTGGCTGTTTTGGGGGGCAAACATGAGAAATGTTTTGTTATCATTTACAACAAAGCTTTGCATATCCGCCGACGTAACCTTGCCGTTGTAGTTCATCAGAAAAACCCAGCCGGTAAGCGGAATAGATACGCGTTTCCCTTCTCTTACGAGCGTATCTATGTGGCAGTTCGAACAACTAACAACATGCCTTACATGGCATGCCTCGCATTCCAATTTATTATTATGGATTTGGTGCGATGAAGTTTGCGGAGCAGATTTATGGCAATTCTCACACTTTGCGTCCATAGCGCCAGATTGTTTCATCGAGTTGTATTCGATGCCATCGCCGTGCGCCTCTCTTGCTGTATGGCAATCCTTGCATTTCATTAGCTTCACAAAATGGACATCCTCTTGACCGGTGTCTTTATCCATTTTCATCATGCCCATCTCTCTTTTGTGGCATTTTAAACACGTCTCTTGATTCGTCGCCGCCTTCACTGTGTAGAATGACTTCTCTCCCTCCGAAGTCTTATGACATACATCGCATGATTTCACATGACAGTTCAGGCAGTCGAGTTTTGAACTGGAATACGGAATACCGGTGAGACTTTCCAGGCCGCCATTCGCCTTTTCGCCTTATCGTACCAGTATGACATTCCCCTGGTAGTATAATGGAGACTTTTAAGAAAAAAACAATCTTCTTTTTTGATATCTTCTGAATATGCCGTTAGAAGCGGCGCCAACGAAATAAAACTTACTATAGCCAGCAGGATGAATAATCTCCTTTTCATGATGTACCTCCTTTGCACTAACTCATAATTAATAAAAGAAATGATAAATTTCAAAACGATTCTACAATTCTGAAATGCCCTTGAAATATTTCAGAGAGCCGCCAACTCAACTGATACCCTTGATGTTCTTGCATGCTATTACAGCTATTCTTTTCTTTGGCATACGATTTCCTCCTCTCACTCATATCTAATACCACACGGGTGTTTGTCTTTTCCGCAGGTTGAAGTCTTATAAAAATTATACCAGTAAATCCTCCACCGTGTGCCATATCCTTTCAATTTCACGAGTTACTGCTCCACAGGGATATTCTATCACAGATAAACCGCGAATCATGGCTTTGGTTACCGCTGAATCATATGGGATTCTACCAACAAGCTCAATGCCATGTTCCTTACAATAATCTTCAATCATTTGGTTATTTTCTTGATTGATATCAAACTTATTGATACAGACCGTGGCAGCGATACTAAAATGATTTGCCACCTCCAGTATCCTCTTTAAATCATGCAGTCCTGAAAGAGTCGGCTCGGTTACGGCCAGCACCAGATCGACTCCGCCTATGGAGGCTATTACCGGGCATCCGATACCAGGTGGTCCGTCAATCAGAATGATATTCTTGTTTTCCTTCTCTGCCAGGTCTTTTGCCTCCTGACGGACCAGTGAGACAAGCTTCCCGGAATTTTCTGCAGCTATTCCCAGCCTGGCATGGACCATTGGCCCTTCCCTTGTATCAGAGACAAACCAGTATCCTGAAAGCCTCTCTTTCAAAGAAATGGCCTTTCCCGGACAGATATATGCGCAAACCTCACAGCCTTCACAGGAGGTATTATCCACCTCAAATCCATGGATTGCTCCGAAACGGCAGGTCTCTTCACAGAGACCGCACTTGCTGCATTGTTCTTTATCAATTGAAGCCAACCGATTTCCATAAAAGGGTTCCTGTTTTATGAGTTGAGGGGTGAGGAGTAAATGAAGATCCGCTGCATCGACATCACAATCGGCGATCACCGGCTTATCGGCAAGATGGGCGAATGCAGCGGTTATTGTAGTCTTGCCTGTTCCTCCCTTGCCGCTGATTATAGTCAATTGCTTCATCTGCAGGCCCCTAATTGGACATCATAATCTCTTTTACTTTCCATAATTCTCGTTATCCCTTGAAAGAGGGAATGAAAAATTTCCTTCAAGTCCGGGCGTGCCTCGACCGCCGGTATTCCCTGGGAATACGCTTCAGCAATCTCCCTGCTCCAGGGTATTGAGAGAAGCAATGGAATATTTTCTTCCTGACAGTATTCTTTTACTCTGTCATCTCCGATTCCATCACAGTTGATAATCACACCAAAGGGAATTTTCAGTTCTCTCACCACGTCTACCGCCAATTTGAGATCGTTCAGGCCAAATGGTGTCGGTTCGGTAACCAGTAAAACAAAATCGCTCCCTTTAATGCTCTCAATCACCGGACATGAAGTGCCCGGAGGTGAATCGATGATCACATGCATATCCTTCCGGATGAGCCTCTTTATGTCTTTGATCACGGGAGTCGCCATGTGTTCTCCTATATTCAATATCCCCTGGATAAAGGCAATGGAATTACTTGTACCCTCTTCAATAACTCCGATATTCCTTCTCCCTTCAGCGATTGCCTTTTCAGGGCAGACCAAAATACATCCGCCGCATCCATGGCAAAGCGAAGGGAAGAGGAGGACATCTTTTTCAAATACGGCAATCGCATGATAGACACAGATTCCGGCACACTCCCCGCAGAAAGTGCATTTTGACTCATCAATCCAGGGTTCCAGTGTACTGACCGATCTCTTGTGATCAATCGAAGGTCTCAAAAATAAAGAGGCATTTGGCTCCTCCACATCACAATCCAGAAATTGGCACGTATCTAAAGATAAGGCAAGACTCACCGCAACTGTAGTCTTACCTGTTCCTCCTTTTCCACTTGCAATTGATATAACCATAGAGTGCGCTCCCCTACTTCCTCGTCATACTTGTCCCGCACTTGGGGCACTTAGACTGATAACATGGGCTGCCGGCCTGGTGAACCGCTGTGGCTCCGCAGGAAGGGCAAATGCACTCTCCTCCAGGACCGGCACCTGCCCTGCCTCCTCCCATCTTTCCTCCACCTCTGCCTCGCCCTCTACCTGATCCCTGTCCGGCTCCCTGGCCTGATCCAGAAGACCCTGTTCCAACTCCTCCTGGCATAATTTTCACCTCCTCATTCCGAAGTGCGGTTGAACTGAAGGGGATCCAATATACTTGAATTCCCCTTTTTGAAATCTTTCAACAGCCTCCTTAATTGATCCAGAAAATCCTGTTACTATTTTGATTCCTGCAGCCTGAAGAGCCTGAAATGCATTAGGTCCCACATTGCCGGTTATAACCGCATCTGCGCCTTTATTCACCACTAATTGGGCAGCCTGAACTCCAGCGCCTCCTCCCGCGGTAAAAGCGGGATTCCCTGCAACTTCAAAATTCATCGTTTCGGCATCAACGAACAGGAAGTACTGACACCTTCCAAACCGGGGGTCAACAGATGCTTCCAGATCATCTTTTGTCGAGCTTATACAAAGCTTCATTGTTCTTTCCCTTCTTTCCTTTGCTCCAGATTTTTAATTCTTGTCTCTATGAGATCAAGTTGTTGTTTAAGATTTTGAGCCTGATTTCTTAAAAGACTGATTTCGGTTTCAGGAGTTGTTGCTTGCCATCCGATTCCCTGCGGATTATAGGGAAGACCGTAAGCAAGACAGCGGGGAAGACCGCCTCTTCCACGGCCCACATATGGCCATGCAGGAGAACATCCCCTGAATCCAAACCCTCTGCCGAAACCCGTTCCGTAAGGCATATATCTCACCTCCTTTTTAATGTCCATGACCGCAGCTGTCTTTGTGGTCATGGGCGCAGGCAACTGTTCCCTTGACATCGCCTTTAAAATAGGCCTCAAGGACATCCTTCACTCTCCCCGATACGCCGGTATGGACTTCAATCCCGAAACCACTGAATAAGTCAATTGCCCGCGGACCCATGCCGCCCGCAATCATTACATGGGCCTTCTGGTCCCTGATAAATTCCGGAACCTTTCCGGGGATGTGATTACTGGCATAAGGGTTTTCGATCACAATTACGTTCTTAACCTCATCTTTTTCAACATCCACCAGGGTGTAGAAGGGACAGCGGCCGAAATGTCCGCTCATGAGTCCATCCAGGCCCTGCGCATCTTCACATGCAAAAGTTATTCTTTTCATATATGAACCTCCTTTTCACTGAAATATTAATACTGAACATTTATCCCTCTCTTGCAGCGGCGCCTTTTCCTTCCCGGACAGATGACCGTACCTGAGTTCAATTGCCCCTGAAGGAAAAGGGTTAATGCCTCGCCGGTATCGCCTGCTACCCAGGGGATAACCTTAATCCCGCTGTTCGTCAGGACACTGAGCAGATAATTCGGAAGGCCGCCACAGATCAAGGTATCAACTCCCATGCCCTTTAATTGAGAAACTCTATCCATATCGTTCCATCCCTCGCAGGAGATCTCTTTCCGCCCGACTGCTCTCTCTCCTGCAATGTCATATAAAACAAGAGCCGGAGCGCAATCAAACCGTGGAGAAATCCTGTTTTCGAATACCGGGATAGCTACTTTCATAACAGAATATATCGCAAACAATATACCAGGAAGGAATAATTGAAAATATATAGATAAGTCAAAAGGTTAGCGTATAGAGGATGCTTGCGGATAAAAAATCACCTACTGCATATTTGCAATATATTGCAAATTATAGAATGCAATATCACAATAAACTTAAAATGCGATTATTTGAAAAGTAAGGGTAAAAGGTTTCAATATCCCTGCCCCGATGCAGAATACCATCGTATCCTTGATAGTTCTTAGATATTTTAAATTCGCCGGAAAGAGTATTACTTTTAAACGGAACTACTCAGGGCACAGTTCTTCATCTACTTCACAACATGGAATGCTTCCCCGAAATGCAAACTTCACCTGCAAAGTCCGCAACCCAAATCTATTGAAATTATTGATGATAACTGGTACAAATATGTGTGTCGATAAGAAATCATCGATCTAAGAAGGGGAATAAGTGCGAGTTTATCGGGAAGGTTGTGAAGAAGGTGGGAAGGTATTAATTGTCTGATTAGGCAATAAATCATGGCGAAAACGGATCGAAGTGCTGAAGCAGCGGAAGGTCGACTGAATCGTCTTCGGGCGTGCCGATGAGGCGGGATGACGAGGAAGAAGCGATAGCCATGGACGTTTCCATGAGGCATGAAGAAACGAGGGGATGGAACCCTGTCGATGTAAGCAAGGACGGCGAGCATTATGATATCCGCTCTGAGTCCGCTGGCAGCGATAAACGATTTATTGAGGTCAAAGGACGGACGGAAACTGGCGCGATTATCCTCACAGGCCCTGAGCTTGATAAACTGCGTCAACTCGGCTCCATGGCATGGCTCTATGTAGTCACCTTTTGCAAGAGCGATAAGCCCAGACTCAGGATCATTCAGGACCCGATCCCAAAACTCAACCCTGCAATGCTTTATCGGCAGGTTCAGTTTGTCGTGAGCGAGCCTGACTGGGCGGAGCAAGGAGAGGATATACCCTTATGAAGCTTATTCCTGCCGACATTTCTAAACTCTATTTCATAACGGACATTGTCAATGTGCCTTCGATTCTTGTGCATGGAATCCTTTCGCATAACCTGATTGCAAAGAAGAAAATCCGCCATTCATCTGTTGCCAACGTTGATGTGCAGGGTCGTCGAATGAACAAGGTCATTCCAGGCGGGAAGAAACTGCATGATTATGCTAATCTTTACATTAACGCACGCAATCCAATGCTTTATGTATTGCTCCATAAGCAGCAGGATTTATGTGTGCTGCGTATCAGTACCGATGTTTTGCGGGTGCCCGGTGTGGTCATATCAGACAAAAACGCAGCGCGCGACTGGGCGCGATTCGAGCCGTGGCCTGCTGGGCTTGCGATGCTTGATAAAGATGAGCTTTTTGCTCAGCGCTGGGACGATTCGGACCCATATGAAAAGGCTCGTTTAAAAGGTATCATGTGTGCAGAGGTACTTGTGCCGGATAAGGTCGAGCGCACATATATAGAAGGCGCCTATGTCTCTTGTCAGACGGCGTTCGGCCGGCTTGCAGGGCTCTGCCCCGGCTTTCCGGTATCTATAAACAGAGCATTGTTTTTTCAGTGAGGTGTAACATGATAAAGGTACTTATCGGTGATCTTTTTACATCAAAGGCTCAGACCCTTGTCAACACGGTCAACTGTGTCGGCATCATGGGCAAGGGGATTGCGCTTCAGTTCAAGAATCGCTTTCCCGATATGTTCAAAGATTATGAAGAGCGCTGCAAGCACAAAGAGGTCAAGCTTGGGCGTCCCTATCTTTATGCGACTATGCTCCCTCCGCATATTCTCAACTTCCCGACAAAGGACCACTGGCGCTCAGTAACGAATTTTGCCGACCTTGAACGGGGGCTTGAGTATCTGCTCGCACATTACAAGAAATGGGGAATCACATCCATTGCTGTGCCGCCGCTTGGCTGCGGAGAAGGTCAGCTTGAATGGCGTGTTGTCGGCCCTACTCTTTTTCGCTACCTGAGCAGGATGGATATACCTGTTGAACTCTATGCACCCTATGACACGCCGCATGCAGAATTGCAAATCTCTTTCCTTGAGAGCACCGAAATGCCGGAAGCATCAGCCGCTGCCATGCCTGAGCCGAAATGGGTTCAGCCTTCCTGGGTTGCACTGGTCGAGATTGTCCGATTGATAGAAGCTCAGACCTATCGGCACTTTATCGGCCGCACCATCTTTCAGAAGATTGCCTATGTCGCCACGGCCAACGGCCTGCCGACCGGACTGAAATTTGAAAAAAAGAGCTATGGCCCTTTCAGTGTGGACTTAAAAAGGGTCTATGCCCGTCTTTTGAATAATGGGCTTTTAGAGGAACAAGGTATCAGTGAAAAAGCCTTCAATGTCAAAGTCGGCAAGACGTATACTGATGCCCTCAAGGCATATAAAGATCAGCTTGAGCAGTGGCGCGACATCATCAACAAGACCGCAGACCTGTTCCTACGGCTTGATTCAAAGCAGGCAGAGGTTGTTGCCACGGTTCTTTACTCTGCCGGTGAGCTGAAGGCAAAGGGCATCGGCAAACCATCAGAACGCGAAGTGCTCGATGCAGTGCAGGCATGGAAGCTCAAGCGACGCCCGCCGCTCGAAACAGAAGAAATTGCGCAGACGATTCGGAACTTGGGTATTCTGTCATGGTTGAAGCTGCAGTATAGCGAAGACCTGCCCGTACCCGAGGACGAGCTGGCGCATGTCTGATGGGCACGACGGCCTCTGGCAGCATCAAGGGCTGTTGTTTTCGCTTCACTTGTACCGGACGGACCCTGATGATCACAACTGTCCCAAGGCATTTAAAGGTGCGGTAGAGAAGTTCCTCAAAAAAGAAGTCCTGTCTGCACTTCAGTCTTACATCCGTGGTAGAGAACGGATAAGCGACAAAGACCCTTATCAGCCTTATGAAGGAATACCCGATACTCTCAGAAACCGTCTACAGGCTCAGATATTCAAAGAAAGAACTGTCATCACTCCTCGGCACCGTACCCGAGACACTCTCAACGGCACTGGCATTCCTGAAACAGAAAAAGCTTATCATAAGAGAAAGACAATAAGATTATCATCCCTGATGCTGAGAAATTAAGGATGTTTTTCAGAGTAATACTATAAAAAAACCAGGATTTAACCTCTCAGACAACGTCAGGTACATTATTGATTTCTTCATCAAGTCCACACATCGAATACTCTACAAGAAATGAGGATTTCATCCCATAAAATTGCATTTCAAAGAATATCGAGAATTAATGATTCAGAATGATTCAGATAGAAAAAGGGAACCCTTTTGTTCATATTAAAAGTGAACTCATTACAGATGATTTCATGCCCACTATGTTACTGAAAATTTACTCCATGACAAATAAACAGATATTCTCTAAACTTTTTTTGAAAATAACGTTCTCATTTTCTTTCTTATAATTCTCAATATTAGTATCTATAAATTTTTTAATTTCCATTTCTGCGACTGTTCTTGAGTTATCGAGGTAATAAGATGTTGCGAAAGAAAAGTCTTCTTTCTTTCCCTCTTTCGAATCACCTAAAGTACCTATAGACTCTAATTCGGGACGATAATTGCCAGCTGAATCTATAATAATAGGCTTAAAATCTCGCCTTAATATTCTATTCTTTTCCATTCCTTGCTGAGAAACTTGATATTCGATCAAATAATTATATTGTATACCAGATTCTTTGCTGAATTTGCCTTTAGGTAGTTGTCTCAATGTACACTTTCCACCATAACCATAGCCCGAACAAGTCTTAATAATAGCATCAGTCACAGGATGCCCCAGAGCCATAAAATGAAGAGTTGGATCTTCGATAGCCTTCTGACGATCGAACGTCACCTTTGTGTACTTATGACCGCCGTAGTTTGGAATTATCTCCGGAACGATGAATTCGAAATATTCCTCATCATCTTTTGAAACTCTTTTTCCTTCAGACTTCAGAAAGTCCAGGATAAATTTTTCGACATCAGATAGCGATACATCACCTTTAGTACGGTGATATTTTTCAAGATTGAACTTCTCCATGCTCTGTGTAAGATCGCCAAGTTTTTCATAAACCTCTTTTGCTCGTGCGACTGCAGAATCTATTTTTTCCTTTGTTATTTCATATGCTTCCTTTCCCTTCCTCAATGCTTCTTTATAAAGATCGTCGAAATTCAACTCTTCTGCAACAATGCCAAGAATATTTTCTTTAAAAGCCTCTCGTTCATCGTCATTCCCGATTGTCTTCGTTATCTCTGACAATTTTTCTTCCAGTCTTTCATATATTCTGTCCTCTATCGTATCGTTAGCAAACATATTGTAAATTTGTACTGTGTCCTTCTGCTTATAGCGGTGTATTCTGCCGATTCGTTGTTCAACCTTCATTGGATTCCATGGCATGTCATAGTTAAACACTATGTGGCAATGTTGAAGGTTGATACCTTCACCTCCTGCCTGCGTGGATACGAGAAAATGTGACGATGATTTAAACTTCTTTGCAGCCTGAATTTTTTCGCGATGGTCACCTCCCCTTATTAACACAACGTCATCGTCGCCATATGCTTCCTTAAGCTTTCTGACAATATAATTTTGAGTGTGCAAATACTCTGTAAAGATAATGAACTTCTCTTGTAGATAATCTTTTTTAATCGTATTTATTGCTTCAAGCAATTTTATCAATTTTGTCTCGTCACCCTCAGGTAAATATGCAAGCAGCTTCTTCAATAAATTTATCTCGTCAGGAGCACCTACAAACTCCAAAGGATCTACCGCTTCTTCTTGTAAATATTTTTCGAACATGTGCTTCTCATATACGAATATATCATCGCGTCTCGTACCATCATGGTGTTTATAACGGGCATATGCCACTATGTCATCCCTCAATTTTGGGACTTCGCTTTCGTCAGTGCTTTTTTCAAGTTCTATAAACATCAGTCTAATGAGTCTCTCTTGTAATGCCATTCTAATCGCATATATACTACTCGCTGCTATTTTCTGAAAAGTTACCATAACAAATCCTAAGGCTTGATAGCGTTTGCCTAGACTCTCCTCGGCTACCTTGTATCCGGTAAGCAAATAATCAGTTAGATACCGAAAGAACTTGCTCTCTTCTGGAGTTGGAGTATATCTTAAGGATTTCACAATACGCTTGACAAAAAGTGGCTGGCCCTGATCATCTGTGACATCAATCTTCCTTTGCCTTATCATAATTTCGGCCAATCGCTCCCTGTGGCGGAATAGATCATGTTCATCCCTGAATAAATCCCGATTTAGAAGGGCTATGAGATTGAAAAACTTATTCCTGTCTCCCTGATGTGGCGTAGCTGTGAGACAAAGCATAGCTTTAGTCTTACTTTCTATTTGTTCTGCTGCTATATATCTATCTGATTTGTCAGCTTTATCTCCATAATCTTTTCTAGTTAGATGATGTGCCTCGTCAAAAACGATGACATCCCATTCTTTCGCGCTCAAGCAATCGTTGAGGTTCTCACGAATTTTTAGTGTATCTATTGAAACTATAATTAAATCCATTCTATTCCAGAAATCTGCAATTGAAATTTCCAACCCACTTTGGTAAATGATGAAATCAAATTCAAACTTTTTCATATCCTCTTGCCACTGCGTAACAAGCCCAGCTGGGGTTACTATCAGAATACGACTGGCTTCCCCCCTACTCATAAGTTCTTTAATGATGATGCCTGCTTCGAAAGTCTTTCCCAAACCTACCTCATCAGCAAGTAGCATTCTTCTTTTGTTACTCGTTATAACCCTATGTGCTGCAAGTATCTGATGAGGAAGTATCTCTATGATCGAATTTCCTAAAATACCATGTTGATTTAGTACCGGAAGTCGCATAGCTTGAGTACGCAATTCAAATTTGACTGGTTGATCGAGGTTCCCCTCTTTGATCAGTTCAAATGGGTCGAGGGCAGTGGCTATTTCTTGGATGTGCGCTGTTTCTGCTGCCCCCTTTTCTTTAAAATAAATATCAACTTGGGTTCCTTCAATATCTACTATTCTCCCGATACCCAAGTGGGGCTTGTTTATAATGATGATTTTATCTCCTATTTTAAAATTGTGTGCTTGCACAGATCCCTCCTGTATTTGCAAATATTCTTGAGCTGTTTTTGACATATTCCAACATATTCCAATATTTATTAAAAGTAAAACGAAGTTTCTTTACTTCTGGTGCGTCCGCATCTAATGAAAGAAGAACATTAGTTTCCACATTATGTAGTAGACCTCCATCTGTCAAATTGGAGGACCCAACGATGGCTTGAATCTTATCGTCTCCGGTGAATATATAGATTTTTGAATGGAAAAGCTTATCACGATCACAAAAAAGTCTTATTTCTGTATTCGGCAGAGCCATTAATTTGTGAATTAATTCTTTTCTCACTGTTGCCTCTGGATGGAAGTCCTCATCAAGCATTATCTGAACCTCTTTTAGATGATTATATTTCTTAAGGTATTTCTCTATCATGTTGAATCCAGTAGGACTAAAAAAGGCAGAAGCAATGGAGATCTCTAAAGAGTCTGAAGTCAACTCATCTATCAAAGGGGGCAGATCCCCTTCTCCAATAATCTTTATTTCCATTTTTGCTTTTTAATGTTTAGTTATATCTTAATCCACTACGCCGTTGCTTCCTATATTTTTCGAATAACGATGGTTCTATTCCACCTTGCCAAGGAAGATTAAAGGACCTTCTGTACCCCTTTACTCCTGTTACCCATAAGATATTGGTTTTGTTGATGATACATTCCCAGTACGGAGATTTAAGGAAAAAATCCTTGAGAATTTTTTTATCTTCGTTACTGACCAACTCTTCCATAAGATCATAAACAGGCTTTGACTTATCCCCTGGATCTATAGCTAATAATTTTATTTCACCTTCATTTGCTCTGGTTATCGTGAATCTTACTGGTAGTTCAGCATACACTGGTGCGATCTCTTTCACCTCGCTCCCTCTAGTCAAACTGAGTCTATAGGGAAGCATATACTGGATAGTATCAGCAATCCCTTCCCTGGGCATCGAGGTTCCATACGCTACAACTACTATGGGGAGAGCATCTTGATAAAGACGATAAAGGTTGTCATTGTATATGTAATCAACTTTATTCACATTTAATCTCTTGAGGTAATCGCTCTCTTCTATCAATGTCTTAAGAACAGGTATTTTGGACCCCCCTCCACTCAACAAAATACTCCTAATTTTGAAAGATCTTCCTGTTTCAGAATATGGTTTATATGCATTAAACACAATTTTTATTCCTTGTTCTATGGCTCTGACTATTTTCTGTAATAAAGGAGTTATAATTTGGTTAAAGTCTTCCCTGTTCAATCGCTTTCCCAGTACCGAAGTCTCTTTCATAACTGTTAGTCGTTCTTTGGCCTTTCTTACTTCTTTCAAAATATGCTCTCTTCTTCGAGGATCTTTAATCTTGTCAATTTCACCGAATAGAGAATTCGCAACAGTCTCATCAACATCATCCCCGGCTATTGCCAATCCTTTCGGCTTAAAGAGAAACAGGGAATTTTCTTTCTTCTCGAAAACTGCTATGTCGGTTGTACCTCCTCCGACGTCACAAATAACATAAATCCCATCCTTGCCTGTCATGATTGTATCTTGGCACGCTAATATTGCAGCTGTCGGTTCATTTAGAACATCTATGGCTATTCTGTCATCAGAAGTTTTGCGATGCACAATCTCTAAAAGAGCTTCATAAGCTGTGTTTCGGGGTTCAGAACCAAACAGTGCAGGGACAGAAAAACCTATTTCGCCTAGCGTAGAGCTGTCAAAATATTGCTTGACAAGTGCCTGATTGAGAACCTCTTCTAAATATCGTTTTATTAAGCTGAGAATTTGATGTTCCTGATCGAATATTCGTAGTTTCTTTCCACCTATGCAATAAGGTAATACTGCAGGGTTTTGACAGTCATATATCTTTCCCCCAGTTTCTCTGGCGCATGAAAGACACCTTTTCAAAGATCTCAGTATTATAGTTTTATCAGGTATTGAATCCGCTAAATTTACTGCTCCATAGCCTATGGAAAAATGGTTTTGATTAGAGATCGCAATGAGCGAAGGTAAAGATGACCTTTCGTACCCCACACGATCCCCACCAATATCTAAGAGAATAGTGCTACCCTTTCCCCGTGTTGAAGTAGTTACTGATACCAATGTAGTTGTAGTACCATAATCAATGCCAAGTTTTAATTTAGACACTATTTTTGTCCCCGCTGCATTATTTTAAGAATGCGCAGCATACTTTCCAATTCCTCTTTCATCTGTATAACCTTATCAATAATGGAGGGATCAACATGATCTATATCTCGGGATTGGATGACCTCAGAGAGATTCGATTCTATTGCTTGTAAGGTATCAAGAAATGGTATCAATCGCTTTAGATAATCCTCATATCTCTGAGACGTTTTGCTGATTGCATCTTGCACTTCTATCGCGTGCGCCTGATTCATCTTATTGAATTCTTCCAAATGTAATCGTTCAGATTCGCTCAGTTGCTCGTTAAAAAGTGATTTATGCTTATTTAAAAAATCTTTTATCATCTCCAATAAGATTTCTATATTACGTGACCATCCTGGAATGTATAGTGGCAGTGTATTAATCGGAACTTTTTGGTCAGTCAATACCATTTCGATAACGCGAGATAGATGATTTTTAAATAATACTTCATCCTGAAGAAGGGACGTGACTCCTGTATATCCCTCATCTGCTAATGACAGAGTAGATGAAAACAACATGACATCTGAAAAGGCGCTCATTATTTCAGGATTTTTCAGCAGTTTCTTAAGATCAGCAAGAGAACTTTCATTGTAATCGCTGAGATTTTTCAAGATTTGTGTGATCAGATCTTTCATGAACAAGACATCGGGAAAGAATTTGATAATTTTTTCCAATAAAACGTAATCCATCTCATCAAGCCTGACAGCCAACTCCTGTGCTATGGTTAGGCATTCATCCTTGAGACCCTTTTCGATCAAAGATTGTAATGCTTTATCTCTCTGATCCAACGATTTCATTCTTGATTTCGCGATTCTCACAAGTACCTCAGTATCAAGAATTTCTGTTTGTTCTTGTTGAGCGTCTCTATCTGTTTGTATATTTTCGAAAACCAAAAAAAGATCTCTTAAGTTCTGATTGCTAACACTCTGCAACATATCTTCAGAGTGAGCTATTAATGAATGCAGGGATTTTTCATTTATATGTATAGCTCCTTTACTTAACATTGCTTTAATAATAGCTATAAAAATCTCTGGTCTCTCTGTTGCTGTTGTTTCAGTAAGAAGATTATATTGGAGAAATTGAATAGCAGACTGCTCTCCAAGTGCATTAAGGAATTGATTTAAATATTTTACATGATCATCACCACAGTCTTTGACCCTATTCAAGTAGCTATAAATCACGCTTGTCTTTCGTTTCTCAATTATGATAGAGACAATAGCATCCTTAATAATCGTGTCTATGTTGCAAGCCAGTAATATGTCGGAAAGAAAATTTACAATGCATTTATTTTCTAAAGACTCTACCAATTGGAGAAAATCGCTTTGTAAGGAATCTGCTCGCTTTGTTTTCAAAGAATTCACGACCATTACTTGATAGTCAGTTAAAGGATGATCGCAAGCTCCTTCTTTCAATAGTTTTATGAGTTTGCCTTTAGGTTCAAACCCTTTGGTGACTGCCTCCTTAAGATTTTTGTCACCATATAGAAAGATTATGAGATGATCGCGCACGTTCTGAGAATCCATCTTACTAAAAGAAGAATACGAAGATAAAAGTTTTTTCCCAGACAATCCGCTATTTAGAAGCATGTCTAACATCAGCGAATAAGCACGCTCATCAAAACCAGAGACCTGTATTCCTTTGGTATGCAATTGTAATGCTTCAAAAATAGCCAAATAAAAAATCTTACGCTTTTGATCTGGATGCAGGATGTCTGTTACAAAATCTGACAAGTCCGTAAGAATTATATGATCGTTTTCTATATCACAAAGTTTAATGAGTTGCTCTGAAATCGTGATCTTCTTTAAAGGGCTTGACTCAGCCTTGAAGCGTTCGTAAATACTTTCAATCTCTCTAACCGGTTTGTCCCTTAGAATAATCTCTGACTTAGAAGAGATATCGAACCACGGATCTTGCTTCAACTTTTTACTCACGCCTGTCCACCACTTCTGCCATGCATTATTTTCAATACAATAAAATCCGCTTCTCCACGTTTTCTCGTTAAGCTTCGATTGCGTCAAAAGGGGTTTGATCTGTGCTTTTTTAATCCTTCGTCCTTCAGCACTATTAGAGTCATATATGAGTAGCTTAATGATTTCTGGTGAATTTTCTGCAATGAGTTTATTGATTCGCTCAGGATTTTCGACCCATTGTGCTAAAAAGCCTGAAGGATTCAACTTTTTGAGATAAGTTGTTTTATCTTTAGGAACAGAAATTTGCCCCTTATCTTTAAAGTTGATACTGATTTCATCAGAACCCACTCTGATTATTTTTCCAACACCAAACTCCCAATGCTCAACATAGTCATTTTCTTTGAAACGCTCCATAGTATTCACTCTTTCAACTATTAACACTTTTGGTCAGACTAACATATGTTTAATAATAGAGTATTATGCTTACTCTTTCAATACCTTACATCCATGTTGCTGGGCCACGGATTTCGTTGAGCAATCAACATCCCTGGCGATTCGGTCGTGATACTGACTTCTATGTGGTAGCCGTAATGAAGGCTTGTTCCTTACAGGGCGAAGTCTTTCATCTACTGCTGCCGGGAGTGGCAGCCCTTGTCGGAATAAGTGGCAGGTCTGCTTTGGAATCGGCGGCAGGAATAAATCCGAATGACTGGCATGAATGCTCCACTTTCTGTCATTGCGGCTTGTCCGCAATCCTTCTGGTTTTTCAGAAAGATTCCAGACAAGCTGGAATGACATTAATGTAGCTTTACTTATGGCCTTCTTACTATCTTAATCCCATTACCGGGATTCACAGGAAGGTGTCTCGCAGGGCGTTTTGCTCCCGCAGCAGGTTTGAGATTTTCCGCAACGGGGCTGAAGGGAGGATTCGGAACCTGCGCTCTTTACAATAAAGCCGCTTCCTCCTGAAATGATCCTCCGTACAGTTCCCTTGCAGTCAGGACATATTTCAATCGGAAGATCATGCATTGACTGGCTTATATCGAATCGTCTTCCACAGTCATCACAAAGATATTCATAAATCGGCATTTTATTTTATCTCCTGCTCTTTGCCCAGGCTTAAAAGAGGGCTTATAACCGATTCAAAGGCCCTTGCCGTTTCAGAGCCGGGGAAATATTGCAGGAAAGGTTTTCCGCTATCGCTTTGTTCGACTATTTTCGGGTCTATCGGTATCCTGCTTAAAAACGGGACTCCCATTTCCAAAGCCATTTTTTCTCCCCCGCCTGTTTTGAAAATATCGGTAGCAACACCGCAATGCGGACAAATAAAACCGCTCATATTTTCTATTACGCCGATAACAGGCAACTGAACGTGACAGCAGAAAGATATTGATTTCCTGACATCGTTGATTGCAACGTCCTGGGGAGTGGTAACAATAACGGCGCCGTCTGCACCCTCAAGGAATTGGGCAATGGAGATGAGTTCATCACCGGTACCAGGCGGACAGTCCACAATGAGATAATCGAGTTCTCCCCATCTGACATCTGTTAAAAACTGCCTGATAAGGCCGTGCTTCAGCGGGGCCCTCCATATGACCGCATCTTTCCGGTCCCGGATGAGGAATCCTAGGGACATGACTTTAAGATTATTACTGTATTCAACAGGCATTAATCCTTCTTCAGACTGTTTTAGTGGGCTCCCTTCAAGACCGATGATCTTGGGGATGCTCGGCCCGTGGATGTCTATGTCCATAAGCCCAACCTGTCTGCCTTTCAGGGAAAGACCGACAGCGATATTCGCTGCAATAGAACTTTTGCCTACGCCGCCCTTTCCTGACATGACCATTATCTTGTGGTCAATATCACAAATGTTCTGCTCAAGCATAAGCTTCTCTTTGAGTTCTTCAATTTCATCCTTACCAATACGTTTTTGGGACGAACAGATGTTCCCGGCTCCTTTTGCTTCATTAACTTTGTCCATTGCACAGCTCCTTAATATTTAATTTTATAACCTTCAATTGTTTAATACTCTGCCGCCCTTGAGGGGAGGTGATAGAGGAGGGGGAAAACTGAGCAACCGGTCCTCTATCCCTCGTTTCTCCATCAAGGGGGAGGTACTAAATGGAATCCCTGCGACAAGAATACAGGGAATCACATATGTATCTCTCTGAATAAAGCAAAAAAAATACCAGATGGGAATTAACCCAACTTCCGCACCTATTGAGTAAAAATACGTCAAAATTGGGTAGTAAGGAGCGCGAAGTAGTTGATAATATTATGTTTTATTTTAACATTTCAAAAATAGTGACCAACAGACTAATAAAATTGTAACTCATTGATATTATTACACTTCGTCTTTTTTGGTCACTAAAAACTGCGGAAGTTGGGTTAAGCGAAATAAGCCAACTAGATCAAAAGGTTAATTTTACGGGACAATTTTAGGCTGAATAATATATACTGCCGAACTGCAATGGATTGCAATGAGACAATGCAATATTGCAATATAAATATTATTATGTGTCCGTTATGCCAAGCCGTTTCATTTTCCTCCAAAGCGTGCTTGAATCTATCCCCAGTTCTCTGGCTGTTTGACCACGGTGCCCATGGTTCCTCTTTAACGCGTCCCTGACGATTTCTGCTTCGGATTCCTTGAAACGGCCTCGCAACGAGATATTATTTTCGGAGGTTTTCGGTACTGTTACCGCATCTCGAAATTCCACAGGCAGATGCCCGCTTCTGATCTCCCCGCTCCTGCACATAACAAAAGCGTGCTCCAAAAGATTTTCAAGCTCCCTGATATTACCCGGGAAATCATAGGTCATAAAAAGCTGCAGTGCACTTTCTGAAATTCCCGTTATATTCCTGCCTTTTTTCAGGTTCAATTTTTTTATCACGTGCTCAACAAGGAGAGGGATGTCCTCTTTCCTGCCCCGAAGTGGCGGGAGTTCCAATTTTACGATATTGAGGCGATAGAAAAGATCTTCTCTGAATTTTTCCTGGGTAATCATCGACTGAAGATTCTTATTTGTGGCCGCAATGATACGCACATTTGCCTTTACTGAGGTTGTAGCACCTAAAGGCTCGTATTCTTTCTCTTGTAAGACACGAAGAAGCTTGGCCTGGAGGAAGAGTGAGAGATCACCAATTTCGTCCAGGAAAAGAGTTCCGCCCTCTGCAAGAGCAAACCGTCCCGGCTTATCCTTTTTTGCATCCGTAAAGGCCCCTCTCTTATAGCCAAAAAGTTCCGATTCCAGAAGATTATCAGGCAAGGCGCCACAGTTGATCGCTACAAACGGTCCCCTTTTCCGTCTGCTTAAGTTATGAAGCGCCCGTGCAAAAAGCTCCTTCCCTGTTCCGCTTTCACCTTGTATGAGCACAGTGCTGTCACTTTCGGCAATATCCGGAAGGATATCAAAGATCGACTGAATTTCGTAATTCTTACTGATAATATCTTCAACCGAATATTGACGGGAGATTTCTTTCTTAAGGGCTTCCAATGCTGACAGATCACGAAATGTTTCTACTCCACCGATAATGTTACCTCTTTCATCTTTTAAGACTGCTGTGCTGATAGATATGGGAACAACTTTTCCTTCCTTGTTCAGGATGTTCACAGGCAGGTCAATGATTTCCTTACCGGTTCTTAAGGTCTTGCGAATCGCGCACTCGGTCTGGCAGATATTGGCATGCAGGATATCGAAACACTTCTGGCCAAAAGCCTTTTGCTCAGTGATTCCGGTAATACGCTCAGCAGCCCGGTTCAATGAGGTAATATTCCAGTCTTTGTCTACGGTAAAAACTCCATCCGCAATGCTGTCGAGAATTATTTTAGTGGCTATTGACTGTACTATCTTTTTTCTGCCGGAAACTTCCTCAACACGTGTCTTAATCATGGAAACCTATTATCTGCTTTCACTTTATGTGCCTTCTCTGCCTTTCCGGAAAGCCAACCTATCCGCTCGGCTTTTATACCATCAAATTCAGGGACATAGGATTTTATATCGAGAAGAGGTGTGCCGTCTACTATATCTACATTTTCGATGTGAAGTGTAGAGCCTTCAACTTTAACAAGCCTGACCACAGATATCCCTATGGGATTCGGGCGTCTCGGTGCCCTTGTGGAAAAAACCCCGCGCTGACTGTCATCCATAAACGGCTTGACCAGTAGTGCGTACCCATCAGAGAGATGGAAGTGGTAAATCAAGATAATATGCGAAAATCCTTCAATATCTTTGAGTCCGTCAACGTACGCTGATTCTATTTCTACAGTTCCCGCAACACCTCTGGCGCCAGTTGGTTGTATCGGCATCCCCTGAACGTCCTTGAAAGGGGAATGAATAACACCTATCGGCTTATACTTTATTTCCTTCACATTATCCTTTATATATAGAGTCTGTTTATAAACTATAAAACCCCCTCACCCCCGCCCTCTCCCACCAAGTGAGAGGGTTGATAAATAAGCCCCTCCCTTGATGGTCTACGACTCGTAGAGGAGGGGTTGGGGAGGGTGCCCATTTGAGACTTTTGCAATTAGCTCAATTGTAAGACCTTTTATAATGCAAAAGTACCGATCTGTATTAATGTCCGCACCCTGATGTATGTCCGTGTCCTGGACAACACTGCTGGGGCGTCAATTCCAGCAGATTTTGCGAATTTAATAACTCCATATTCACCTTAATTGTTCCTGCCTGGGCACGAAAGACCTTAATACCGAGTTGATTCAACTTATTCAACGCGCCAGCGCCAATCCCGCCGACCACCACCGTATCAATCTTCTGATTATTCAACGCTTTCAGTGGATTGCACATGCCATGTGCATGGTTCTGGTCTCTATTGTTGATCGTTGTTATTTTATTAGTGTCCGTTTCGATCACTAGAAATACAGCAGCAGAACCAAAATGTCCGTAGACCTCGCTTTCCAAACCATCAGCTCTTAAAACCGGGAAACATATCTTCATACCTATTCCTCCTTTTGCTTTGTCTCTATTTTTAAAGCCTTTCCTTTTAAAAGGCATTCAGCGACCTTTCTATGTGCTTCCTGTAAGATGCGTCCGAATGTCTGTCGTGAAATCTTCATCCTAAGAGCTGCGTCTTCATGGTAGAGTCCTTCGTAATCGGCAAGCCTGATGGTCTCCAACTCATCTATTGAGATTGAAACTTCTTCAAGACCTACTAAGGAAATACCTCTTGGTTTAAAATAATTGGAATCAGGACTACATTTAACACATCTGAGTTTCTTGGGCCTTGCCATAAATTATTATAAGCATATGCCAACAATAATATCAAGATATTTTTCCGGCATATTTTCCCGGCATGAAATCCTCATCGCTCTCCTCATTATCTTATCTTCTCCCATAGGTCAACAATCTTTATCTTATCTTCTCCCATAGGTCAACAATCTTTTCGACTATACTATCTTTGTGAATACCCTGCGGCAGAGACCGCTGGGTGTAATATTTATTAAGTGGGTTAGAAACTCGCACGCATTTTGTCATTCCGAATTATCCAGAATCTTTCTTATCTCCTCGACTCATCAATTCATGCTGAAGAAGCCTTGGCTGATTTTCTATTTTTTTGTTTTTACATATGTTAAAATAAAAATAATGCAAACTTCTAAAGAACCAAAAAACAGAATGCCGCAAAATATTATTGCCTTTCTGCATAACTTATTTTATCCACTCGACTACTTCCGTTTCCTTGGCGCAGACCGTTATACTAGTTTAA
>Ga0172371_10003737_pt1 | contig 23420 bp, 26 predicted proteins | sample Lak12m_FD_114543 | JGI IMG/M metagenome (GOLD analysis project Ga0172371, IMG submission 114543) | Freshwater microbial communities from Kabuno Bay, South-Kivu, Congo - kab_022012_12m | ecosystem: Environmental > Aquatic > Freshwater > Lake | place: Democratic Republic of the Congo: South-Kivu...
ATGTTGCCGAAAGCCTGGGACGCCTCGCAGTTGACCTGGGTAGCCTTGTTCCAGATTTGCCACCCGGTCGGCGATACTTCTCGGCAGTTCCACCGCACTGCTCCCCTCCAAATTATGGCGCATCGATGCGCTCTTTACCTCAGATCTCCGAGGCGCAGCCACGGAGTGTTGACCGAAGACGAGGACTTTCATGGTTCGTTGTTCCCAATAGCGGGCATGAAGGTTTTGGGAGAGAAGGCCGGGGAGGGACATCCTGCAAGGAGTCCCTCCCCCGCGCTTTTTCATGGAAGGGGCTTAGCACGTTGCCACACGGGACCCGGACCGACAGCTTCATCACACGAGAGTTCATAGCGCTCAACGCCATCATGTTCCTGGCGTTCTGCAACATTGCGGTATTCTTTCAGTTTTACGGATACCTCGGAACCCTCCCCATCCCGCGGGAAAGTTTCGGATTGTTGATAGCGCTCTTTTCGGTGACCGTTCTCCTAATCAGGCCGATCATCAGTCCGTTCCTCAACCCGTCGAACTCGCGGAAATGGATTTTCGTGAGCTGCTGCGCTGTGGTCGCGTCCCTCGTACTATACACGTGGGCTCTGGACTTCTGGAGCATGGCCGTGGTGCGTCTCGTGCACGGCGCCACGTACGTGGTCCTGGCCACTGCGGTCCTCGCCAGGATGGTAGGCTGCATTCCCCCGGGGAGAAGCGGCCAGGCCTTCGGCCTCATCTCCGTGATAACGGTGTTACCCTATGCCGTGGTTCCACCGCTCCTGGAACCCCTCGACCGGTTGATGGGCGGCTTTCTCGGCGTCCTCGACCTGTCGGCCGCGGTCATGGCGCTGGCCGTTCCCCTCGTGCTTCTCGTGGGTCGTGACTCGGACGCAATGACGGATTCGTCGGGCCAAGGGATTCGTTATCGCGACGTGACCGTAAATCTCAAGGATCCGCGCGTCCTCGCCTTACTGGGGCTTTCACTCCTGGTCTGGACCACATTCACGCCGATCTTCTATTTCCTCAAGGAGTATGGCCACGGAATCGGGGTGGCGAATCCCGGATGGTTTTTCACGGTATCCACTGTCGCTGAGATATCCGTGCGCCTGTTGGCCGGCCCGCTATTCGACAAGCTCCACAAGCCCACGATGCTCGTGGCCGCGCTCGTCTGCCTGGCGCTCGGATACGTGGCCCTGACCGAGGTTCGCGAGCCGGTGCTGTTCTATGCGATGGGAGTCGTCCTCGGATTGGGGTGGGGAGTCGCTCTGCCGCTGCTGAGTAGCCTTATGTTCGACGTTTCGGAACCCCGTTTCCGCGCCTTGAATTCCAATTTGGCCATGGTGATGTTCCAGGCGGGCTTCTTCGTCGGACCGCTGGCAGGCGCGGCGATCCTGGCTCATGGAGGGTACGGCACGCTCTACTGGGTTTGCGCCGGCCTCTTACTTGCCGGCGTGGCGCCGACGCTTCGATTGGGGAGGAGTGTTCCCCCGCGGACCTGACTGATACCCCCGTTTGTCTCAGAGGCAAGAGACATTGTGACCGATGCCTCTCTGACCTCCGTGTGCTGCGCTATGTGAAAGGACATAAATGACTGGATCGAATGAGCAACGAGCCATCGAGTCCAACGAGGAATTCGAGGTAGGCTCTTTTCAGCCGGAGGACGCGGCGGGAATCGTGAATCTGTTTCGGGAGGTCTACGGAGAGGGGTATCCCATCAGAATCTTTTATGACGAGAAAGCCCTGACCCAGGCCAATGCCGACGGGACCTACTATTCGATTGTCGGCCGCACGATGTCGGGCAGTATTATAGGCGTCCAGCATGTTTTTCGTTCCGCCCCGTACGAACGGCTCTACGAGGTTGGCGCCGGCCTGGTCCTGAAGGACTTCCGCCGACTCGGCGTGAACAGGAGAATGCTGGATTTCGTTTACGAAACCTGGGCCCCGACCAGGCCGGGCATCGAAGAGATGTTTGGGGAACCGGTATGTAATCATATATTCATGCAGAAGACTGTAGAGGAATTCCGGTTTCAGGAAACAGCCCTGGAAGTGGCCCTCATGCCGGCGGAGGCATATGACAAGGAGCGGAGCGCTGCGGGGAGAGTGGCCGGCCTTCTCGTGTTCAGGTGTTACCGACCGAAACCTCATGCGGTGTATCTTCCAGGACAATACGTGCAGGAGGTGCAATTCCTCTATTCCCATCTGGAGGACCGGCGCACGTTCGAGCTTGCAGACCGGCCGTTGCCCAAGAACCTGGTGTCTCAAGCTGAAATGTCCATCTTTGACTTCGCGAAGGTCGTGCGGATTGCCGTTCACCGGATTGGCGAAGATCTTGACGCGTGCTTGGGGAAACTTGAGGACAAGGCTCTGGCTCAGAATGCGGTAGTGTTCCAGGTCTGGCTCATGCTCGGTGACCCGGCGGTCGGAGCCGCGGTCGAGGTCCTGAGGCGAAAAGGCTATTTCCTCGGCGGCCCTCTGCCTCGCTGGTTCGACCAGGACGGTCTGCTCATGCAGAAGCTCCTCGTCCCTCCCGATTTCGAAGACATTCAGCTATATTCAGACCGGGCAAAAGAGATTCTCGCCATTGTCCGGACGGACTGGGAGCGCAGTGTGTCCGCAGCGGCTCCCTCAGGACGCGGTGAACGGACGTCTCAGCGCGCAGGAATTTACGAATGAAAGCACTCAGGAGATAATCGTGCGCATCGATGTTGACAAGCATGAAGCAGCAGTAATCGTGTCGGTGGATGGCAGGATAGACACCGTCTCGGCTCAAGAATTTCAGGACAAGGTGGAAGAGTTGCTGGACGAAGGGGCGAAGATGATTGTGCTGGATTTCGAGAAGCTCCAATACGTCAGCAGCGCGGGTCTGCGGTCCATCCTCGTCGCAGCGAGGAAGGCGAAGAGCCGGGGTGGCGCGGTATCGTGCTGCTCTCTGCAGACAATGGTGAGAAAGGTCTTTGACCTCTCGGGCTTCACGAGCATGATCACCGTTTTTGATTCGCGGCAACAGGCTCTCGGTCCCGAGTAACCGGCTGTTTGGAAAGCCCCCGCAGGTCGCCTCACCGTGGTGAATAATGGTTCTGAGACTCCGTTCAAGCATTACCGCGAAAATGACCCTGCTTGTCCTGCTGGGGGCCACGGCAGTGTTCGCCTTCATTCTTGCCTATGGCAACTACATCATCCATGAGATCATCCGGTCAGACGCTGAGACCGGCGCCAAGTATAGGGCCGAGTCCGTGGCTTCCAAAATGGACGCGGAGCTCCGTTCCGTAGCCGAAATTGCCGAGACCGTGGCCTATGCCCTGCAATACGGCGACTGGAACGAAGAAACCATGAACGCCCTCATGTTTCGGGTCGTAGGAAACAATGAACAGCTATACGGTTCTGCCGTGGCTTTTGAGGAGCACGCCTTCCGACCGGAACTGCGAGCCTACGCGCCGTACTTCTATCGGAGTGGAAGCGGCGTAACGTACGAGCAGCTCGCTTCGAGCTCATACAATTATTTCGTCAAAGATTGGTATTTCATACCCCGCGAGATGAAGTCCCCTGTCTGGAGCGCGCCTTATTTCGACGAAGGGGGAGGGAACGCTCTCATGACCACTTTTTCGCTCCCGTTTTTCGACCTCAGATCGCCCGGCGAGACCCGAAAAATCAAGGGAATCGTTACGGTGGATCTGACACTGGACGGGCTAACGCAAAAGGTCGAAGCAGTGCGCGTGAAGAAGACGGGGTACGCGTTTCTCGTTTCAGATCAGGGCCAATTTCTGGCCCACCCTCAGAAAGATTGGATCATGAGGGAGTCCATATTCAGCCTGGCTGAGGAATGGAACCGACCGAGACTCAGGGAAATCGGCCGTCAAATGTTGCGCGAGAGAATGGGTTTTCTCGACATCGGCGACGTATTGGGCGGAAAGGCTTCGTTCCTTGCGTTCGCCCGATTGCCGAGCACGGGATGGTCGCTGGGATTGGTTTTTCCGGAAGACGAATTATTTGCAGAAGTTAACTCTCTGAACCGAACCATTATGCTGCAGGCGCTCGTGGGGGTCGGCCTCTTGCTCGGGGTGAGCTTCCTCGTGGCCCGTTCCATCGCCCGCCCTCTTCGGCGCATGGCGCAGGCGACCCGAAGAGTTGCCGAGGGTGATCTGGAAATCGATGTCACCGAACCGGGGAGACAGGATGAAGTGGGCCAGCTCGGCCAGGCGTTCACGCGAATGGCTCAGGACCTGAAAAACTACATCCGTGAGCTCACCGAAACCACGGCAGCCAAGCAGCGCATCGAAAGCGAGCTCTCCATCGCGGCTCGTATTCAAAAGAGCATGCTGCCATCGCGGTTCCCGGCTTTTCCTGAAAGAGACGAATTCGATATCCACGCGGTCATGCGTCCCGCCAAAGAGGTGGGAGGGGATTTGTACGATTTCTTTCTCCTGGATGACAACCGCCTCTGCATGGTCGTCGGAGACGTGTCCGGAAAGGGCGTTCCCGCCGCGCTCTTCATGGCTGTAACGAAATACCTCATCGAAGCCACCTCAGGTTCGGAGGAGCTCCCGGACGAGGTTTTGAGTCGTGTGAACGGGCAACTGGCCCGAAACAACGAGTCGTGCATGTTTGTCACGATCTTTCTCGGGATCCTCAATTTGACCACGGGAGAGCTTGTTTACGCCAGCGGCGGCCACAATCCCCCCCTTCTGTTGAGCCCCGAAGGGGAAGCAGATTTTCTCGCGACGCCGGGCGGGCCCATCGTGGGTGTCATGGACGACGCGGTCTTTGGCACGGACAAGCTTGCGCTGAAGCCCGGATCGGTGCTCCTTGCCTACTCGGACGGGGTGACCGAGGCATTTAGCGCGGACGGTGAGGCGTTCTCCGAGGAACGATTGCACCGAGTCGCACAACCGCTCTGGAAAAAGCCGGTCGAAGAGATCACGGACCTCGTGATGAACGAAATCGATTCGTTCTGTGACGGAGCCCCCCAGGCGGACGACATAACCATACTGGCGCTACGATTCGATCACGCGACCCGACGGTAGCGACAGTCTATTCGATTCCGGGAGGTTTTCATGAAAGTCGTGGCTATACTGGGTAGCCCTCGGCCGAAGAGCAACAGTACCGCCCTGTCCCGAACAATCATCGAGGCCGCTGCCGAACAGGGTGCTGAAACTACCGAGTATGTTTTGAACAAGCTCACGTTTAGAGGGTGTCAGGGGTGTGAAACCTGCAAGACGAAACTGGATCACTGCGTCTTGAAGGATGATCTGACGCCGGTGCTGGAGTCAGTCAGAGAGGCGGACGTTGTGATTCTCGCCTCACCGAACTATTTCGGCGAAGTGTCCGGCCAGTTCAAGTGCTTCTTTGATCGCACCTATTCGTACCTGAGCCCGGACTTCACCAGCCGTTTGAACGGCGGGAAGGGTTTCGTTTTCATCTTCGCTCAGGGGCAGCCGAGCCTCGACATGTATACGGACGTGTACCGTCGGTACGAAGCGTGGCTCGCGCAGTACGGGTTCACAAAAAAGTGGCTGCTCAGGATGAACGGACCCCGCAATCCGGATTCCGTACCTCACCGGCCCGACCTGCTCGTTCAGGCTCGGAAGATCGCCCAGGAGATGATGGCGTGACTATCTATAGCAGTTGCCAAAAATAATGTCCGATTGTGGAGAGAATGATCCCGGTAGGGGCAGACCCGTGTGTCTGCCCCTGGACAAGGGCGCACACGCGGGTGCGCCCCTACCGTGGGTCCTCCCTTCGGTAAACGCCCTCGCCCATTCGGACAAAACTTTTGGCAACCGCTCTAGTAGACCATTCCAGAAGTACCTTTACGGTGTTTCACGGAGAGAACGGTGCCGTAGGCGCGACCGCCGGTCGCGCCGTACGCCGCGGGTTAGGATTTGTGAGCCAACGCAAAGGCGCTCCCGAATCGCTCTACCCGTTCGACTACAGGGGATGCGGGGACTTGGAAAAGAGGCTTCCCTCCGCACCGGCCATTCTTCCTCACCAGCGGTCCATGAAGTTCTTCCGGTAAATCCGGTATCTCTTGAAGAGCTTCGCTCCGTATTCCTCTTCAAACTGGTTGATGGCGGTGTTTTCTTCGAGATTCCAACCGAGCTCAAGGTACTGGTACTTGGTCGTGCTCGTGAGGGTCCGGTACATATGATCCAGAGCCAGAAACGGAAGAGCCTTTTCGCGGTACGCGGGCTTGACCCCGAAGAGAAGACCGCGTAATCCTGCAATCTCCTTGCGATACCAGAGAAACTTCAACAGACCGGTGAGACCGATCTTCCCGTTGAGCCGCTTCAGCAGCGGATTGATGTCCGGAACCGCGAGCGCCACGGCTACCGGCTCGGCGCCGGCGTAGACGAAGAAGATCACATTCGGGTCAGCGATGGTCTTGAGCTCTTTGACCATTTCCGCGACTTCCTCGTTCGTCATCGGCACAAAACCCCAGTTCTCAGACCACGCCTCATCGTAGATTCTTCTGATGAGGGCAATTTCTTGCGCAGCTTTCTTGATGTCCGCGGACCTGATCGTGTATTTCCCATCCGCCTTCAGACGCTGCGCCACCGCTGCCATCCAATCCGGTGGAGCGCAATTTCGGTCCACCATGAACGAAAGCAAATCCTTCTCCTTGAAGAATCCGCACCCCTCGACGAGCTCAAGATAATAGGGCGGGGTATATGGCATCATGAACGTGGCGCGATGCTCGAATCCCTCGACGAGAAGACCCACCTCGTAATTGGTGGAAGGGTTGAACGGACCGCACAAATAGGTCATGCCGCGGTCGCACACCCAGTCTTCTGCGGCCGCAAAGAGCCCCCGGGCCACTTCAGGGTCGTTGACGCACTCGAAGAATCCCCAGATTCCCATGCCGGTATTGTGGAACTTGTTGTAATTATCGTCGACGATTGCAGCGATTCTTCCCTGGATTTCCGCGCCTCGCCGAGCCAGGAAGAGAGCCCTGCTCGAGAACTTCCAGAAGGGATGGGCTTTCTCGTCCAGCATTCGACGGACGAACTTCTTCAGAGGCGGAACCCAGTTGGGATGTCCCTCATAGATTTTCCACGGCAAGTCGATAAAGGCATCAAGATCGGAAGGCCGTTCCACGGGAACGATCTCGAGCGTTGACATTTCCGGTCCTTTCCCGTCCGCAGTGACGCCTGGGCAGCCCACACCGCACGGCGCATCGTCTCCGCCGGGCCGTTCGGCAAAGGGCTACGCAGATTCCTCGTTGCCGAGCCGCGTTTGATACCAAGGCGCTTTCGTACGAATGACACTGAGACCCCAGTTCACAGCCGGTCCCGGCAGATCTCCTCCGCTACGGACGGCGGAGTCTGACTTCGCTTCGGAGATCCGCCAGGACCGGCTTCAACCATTGTCACTCCTTTGATCGCGCGTTGGGATGAAACCTCCCCCTTATAATGTCTCGGTATTCGAAGAAATGCTCCGCGATGACGAAGTATTCGAAAAAACGGCGCAGTCGCCGGGGAAACTTCCACAACCCCAGCAAGAGGTACTTCCAGAATTTCCGCCGAGATGGATTGATCACCCCATGCCGGAAAAGAACAGTCAGCAGTGCACGGATTTCACCTGGTTTTGGTAGAGGAAGCCTCTGACGGAACCGTGGCGGCCTCATCTCCAAGAAATGCCGATATGTCCGTTCATACAGGTTTTCCGGGTCATAGAGAACCTGATAGATTCGCACGAATTCCGCCTCGATCTCTTCCGCGGGCCGCGAAGGCGAGAAGTTCATGGCCGCGGTTTGAGATCCAAAGTCGTCAGCCACAGGGCGATTCAACAATCGCCCCTCGCCGGCGAGGCGATCCCACAGCGCTGTTCCCGGAGCCGCTTGAAGCAGGCTCACGAACATCTCGGGAATATGGTTCGCCTCAGCGAATTCGATCACTTTCACGTCAACACCGGGACGTTCATTGTCAAAGCCCATGATATATCCCGCAATGATTTGCATTCCCGAGCGATTGATTTCCCGACAAACCCGGCCCAAGTCCTTGCCGACGTTCTGAAATTTCTTCGCATGCTTGAGACTATCAACGTCCAGCGACTCCAGTCCCAGAAATACCCGAAAGAAGCCGCAGCGCGCCATCAAATCGAGCAGTTCGGGCTCCCGTGCGAGATTCACCGACGCCTGGCACATAAGGTCAAAGGGATAGCCGCGCTCTTCTTGCCATGGGAGGAGCTCTTTGACAAAACGCTTGGCTTTCAGCGGACTCGCGATGAAATTGTCGTCAACAACAAGAACCGGCCCTCGCCAGCCCAGATCGAAGAGCATCTGAAGTTCCCGTAACATCTGAGCCGGATCTTTGGTTCTGACCCTTCTTCCGTACATCGTGGTGATGTCGCAGAACTCACAGAGGAACGGACAGCCTCTCGAAAACTGCACGGGCATGTCGAGGTACAGACTCATGTCGAGCAGGTCATAGCGTGGCAAAGGGCTTTCGTTGAGGTTCGGCTTGTCGGCCGCTTCAATGACCATCCCGGATTTACCTTGCTCGATCGCCTCGATCAACTGTGAAACGATGCCTTCGGCCTCTCCCTTCACGACGATATCGGCCCCGATTCCGATGGCCTCATCAGGGAGGTGAAAAACGTAAGGTCCGCCGACCACGACAGTCTTTCCGCGTCTTCTCCCTTCTCGGATGATTTCGAGCAAGCCTGCGCGTTGAACCGCCATGCCGGAAACGAACAAGACGTCACATCGGGCCCAATCGGAATCGGTCAGGGCCGTGGCTCTGAGCTCGACGAAGCTGACGTCCCAGTCCTGTGGCAGCAGAGCGGCGACGGTGAGCAGCCCGAGCGGCGGTTCCACCACCTTCTTGCCCACCAGGGCCAGGACGCGCTCGAAAGAAAAAAAGCTGGGCGCCTGGCCCGGATTTACCATGAGAACCCTCAAAGTCAACTCCCATACGATCAATAAAAAAAAGCTCACTATAGCAGCGGGGACGGCCTCGGGGGAAGAGAAATCGGCCGGGGAGAGAGGACGAGCGGATCTGGGGTTACGCGGAGACCGGCGGAGGCAGCCCCGTCGGGTAGTATGGGAGCGTGGGGCGAACCGCATCAGTGCAGTTTACTCATAAAAATTGACATATTATGAGAAAAACATTATACTTCACATGAGCACAACCCTCATGGAGATCATTTCAATGGCCAAGAACTTCGCTAAAATACCGGTAATTTGTCTTATCATCCTCGTGGTTTTCGCCGGCAGCGCCCTGGGCCAGATGCTCTACCCGTACAAGCCCACCAATGCTGTTGCCGCCGAACCGTCAACCCCGTACAATCTCGATCAGATCCCCGTCATGTCTTACCAGTTCTACTGGCCGTGTCCCACATGCGGACTATATGCCGAGCAACTTCCTGACCTGCCTCCAGTCTGGATGCCGTTTCCCGGTCCGTTCGGCATGCGCGTCCCCGTTCCGTAATGATGGGCCCGGCTCGGCCCGTGGCTGAGAACCGTCTGAACTTATCCGGAAGGTGCGGCCGTGGCGCCGTCGGTCAGTCGGGTCTTTCCGTCGGAAACGGAGAAGCCCTGACTGCAGCGGTCCGTCCGATTTCGTAATGGCCCGTCGCTCCACGGACCGACAGGCGTCAGCTCACCCTGGCTCTAGCTTCTGAACGCGCCTTCTCGGCCATCAATCGGGAGGCAGGATCTTCCGGAAGATCGTCATGATCTCGGAGCCATTCCAGGATTGGCGAAAAGACCTCTTCCGGAGATCGCACGCCCAGGAGGAGATCCACATGCCCGTAATCCTCGACCGCCCCTGAACCTTTTCCCAGTATGAGGCATTTTCTCTCCCCGGTTTCGCCATTGGCTGCGCAAGCCCCGCGGATCGTTCCGGGGGGCGCCATCTGGTCCATGGTCCCTCCGATGAAGAAAAGAGGTGTCTTCGAGGCTGCAAGTCCATCGAGGTAGGAGGGGCCTCCGTCCGGCCCAAACACCCCTCTTTCCGCAAAATCGCCCAATTGCAACCATACCTTGCTCGATGTGACAGGTTCGGAAATCAGAGTCAACATCCTGCGAGCCACCGAGCAAGACATGTTCGTGGGATGAAAGGGCGTGAGCAGGTAGAAGGTGGCCCGGTGACAGAAGGGGATTGCCAGCTTGATTGCAAGATGCGGAAGCGAAATCTCCGTCAGCCCGAGGATGGGACGCAGTTTCATGAGCAAGGAAACACAGCGGTTTCTCGGCTGGGAGAAGTCCGCGGGTGAACCGACGGTGACAGCGGACGCAACGGGCGGGTTGTGATCTCCCGCCAGATGCGCCAGGATCAACATGCCTCCCATGCTGTGCCCCACCCAATGGACCTCGGTGGCCCCGGTCCGGTTCAGCACGCCGCCTATGATTGCAGGGACATCCCCGGTGAGGTGATCATCGAAATCCCACGTGTATGGAACGTCCGAAATGAACAGTCGCGGACGCTCGCTCATTCCTGAGCCTCTGAGCTCCGCCACCCAAACGTCCCGACCCGCCTCGGCGAGAAACCTGGCCAGGGAAGGAGCGAGTGGAAGATCGAAGCAATAACGGTTCGAGCTGACCCCGTGGCAGAGAATCACCGGCGCTCCATGGCCGTTCCCTCCGGCCTTGTAGTGATGGAGGGCCAATCTTCGGCCGTCCTGCGTGGTGACGAACACGGTTTCGTCCTGCCCTGTCGACGCCGCGTAATACCATTCCCAGAAATATGCATTCGAGACGATGAGCGCGATGAGGCCCACAGACCCAAAAAATACGGTGAGAAGGGTTTCCACCTCTAATCCTCCACAGCCCCGGATAATCGGGAGCAACGCTCAGTTGGCACAGAGTATCCGAACAACCCACGCGGCAACCAGTCCTCCTGCTATGAGCCAAACTCCCACTTCGCCCAGCCGCCTGACCGTGGCCCAGACACGGCTGTGCGTCCACCCCCTCGACAGCTCGATGATTCGGTAGGGGATTTGAAGCCAGCAGATTGCAAAGAGGACCGGCCCCATCGGATTGACACGAAACGCCTGACGGGCGCTGCCATGGGCCATATACACAAAACTTCTCGTCAGGCCGCAACCGGGGCAGGAGATTCCCAGCAACCTTCGGCTCATGCAAGCGTCCGGTAACGATACGGTCGTCCCCAGGATTGGCGTGGAAAACTGCAAACCCACGGCCCCGGCCGGCTCGAGGACGAACGCGCCTCCGAGAGCCGCCATGCACAGGACCAGGATGCAGAGGTGCTCCGAAACGCTGTCAATGTGACGAGATGAATCCATGGAACTCGTTCCCGAAGTAACGCCACGAACATCCATGCCCGGTATCGAGCACCGGGGAGACAACTCATGCCTCCGGGCCCGGCCGATTATACCTGTGACAGGAGAATGAACGCCAGTCCCTCGATAAGGACGAACGGAAAGCCGCAGTCGAAACGCGGGGGCAAACGGCCAACCGATGAGCCGAATCAAAAGTGCTTCGGACGGGTGTGGCAACGAGGCCTGAGCCGGTCATACGTCTTGACAGCATTCCCGTCGTCTGCTACTCCGTCCCATACTAGCACATCCTGCTCAGGCGGCGGGATCGGGTACGGAGGAGGTATTCATGGTTCCTATGCTCAGTAACGGGGTGCGTGGGAAGCTCGCGGGATGCGTGGTCCTCATTGTGCTGATCCTCGCAAGCGCTGCCGTGTTGGCTGACGACTGCAAACGGATCTCCAACATCCTGATCCTCTTCGACGCCTCCGGCGCGATGAAGGAACGGGATACCTACGAGGCCCTGTTCCGACAAATGGGATTTTTCGACGACGCAATACCGATCACGAGAGACGGCTTCTTCAACGTGGGGCTCAGGCATTACGGGTTGAAAGTGGGGATGGGATGTGAGAGCACCGAGAGCATCCTGGCCATTCAGCCATGGGATCCGGAGAGGTTCTTGAATTCGTTCCCTCGGACCGTTTCGCACGGGAGGAGTTGTCTTTCAGCGGGATTGCGAGCCGCGGCAGACGATGTGGCGGCGGCTGACGGGAAGACCATCATTATTGTGATCGGCGGAGGCAATGAGTCCTGTGCGGTTGACCCTGTCAAGATTGCCGAACAGATGTGCAGGAACAACCCGGACCTGGAGATCCACACGTTTCAGGTCGGGACCTCTCAGGAGGGGCGCTTTTTCCTCAAAGCCATTGCAAGCAAGGGCAGGGGCACGTACACTGATACCAATGCCATAGCGTCACCAGCTCAGTGGCACGCATGGATGCGGGAACACCTTGTCGTGCCGTGCGCTCCCCCCGCTCCGGCCCCTGGCGTGGCTCCGCCCCAAGCGGCAATTAGTCCCGTAACCTTTGATTTCAATAGCTTTTCGGTCAAGTCTGTCGATCCGGTCGCGGCCGCGGCAAATCTGTCTTCCCTGGAGGCAGTGGGGACGCTCTTGCGAGAAGACCCCGCCGCCGCGGTTATCCTTCACGGCTATTCGGACGGCAAGGGTAGCCCGGAGCAGAACCTGCGGATTTCCCAGAAGCGCGCGGAAGCGGTGAAACGCTATTTGACCGCCACGTACGGCATTCCACCGGCACGGATAAAAGTGGTGGGCCACGGAGCGGGGCCGGCAGGTTCCCAGCCGCTTCAAGGTCCGCAGGAGCGATTGGGGCGGCGGGTGGAATTCCAAATTGTCAAATAGTGAGGGGTCCGTTGGTCGCTGAGCGCCCTTTCCGCGGGCTTGAGATCCTCCGATGCGTAAGGCCGGGGTCCGGGTATTCCTGGAATGGGTTGCCGGACAAGGGCACTCGTTCGCCAGCCTGCGCCAGGAGCCGGAGAGGCAAAGAGGACGTGGCGCATTCCCCGGTCTTTCAAGGCTTCCCAGCCCCCCTTGTTTCGTTTCCCGTCACGAGTGAGCAGCCCTTCCGGTCGGCATTCCATTTCAGGTCTCCTCGGACTATCTTTACGTAAAGGGTTCCGGAACGGACGTGGAGATTGATCGAGATGGACAAGGTATTTATGTTTTTTGCGGCGCTGGGATCATTTCTCATCCTTTGTCAATGGTTTGTGTTCGTATCGGTACGGAAATACGTGTTCCAGCCATGCACTCCGGTGTCGCGACCCGTGGCCTATTCCGCTCTGGTCATCATGGGCCTCGTAAACCTGGTGGCCGTGAAACTTGTCTTTGACGCGCATTGGCTGGCCGCGGACAGCCGCGGGCAACAACTTGCAGCCGTCGCCTTTTTTACCGGTCTGGGGTTCTCTCTCGCGTTGAGCCTGCTCTTTCTGGTCCTCGGCACGGTGTCTCAGATTCTGAATCTGAAGAGCGTTCTTTTTACCGTGATCCATCGGTGGGCGAACGGATTGGAGTCTCCGAAGGGGCATGTGCGGGAGGGCGTATCCGTCTCGCCCGTCGGAACCGAAGGGCACGCCGCTGATGCCGCGCCTCGACCACGGACTGCGAATGACGGCTCCCCAGCGGGTTCCGGCCCCGCGGCTTCTCCCGACTGCTTGGGACAGAGCTCCGCGCGGAGGACGTTCTTGAAGTGGAGCGCAGCCACGGGTCTCGCCGGGGTTGTGGGATCGGGAGCCCACGGAATAGCGGAAGCGTATCAGGAGCCGGTGACAGAGGAGTTTGATCTGTTCGATCCGCGGCTCGGGGGGTTGACTCGGCCGCTGACGCTAATCCAGGTGACGGATTTCCATTTCGGCATGTTTTACGGCAGCTATGAGCTGAACCATCTCGTCGATCGGCTCAACTCGATGGAGGGCGATCTGGTCTGCATTACCGGAGATGTGTTCCACTCTCCGTTGACGGCAGTCGAGCTCGCCCCGCCGATTCTCAGGAAGTTGAAAGCCCGTAGATTCGGTAATGTTGCGGTTCTCGGAAATCATGACTTCTATACGGGTGAACGCCGGTCCGTGGACGCGATTCGCGCGGCCGGCCTGACGTTGCTGAGAGACGAATGGGTCACGTACAGGGACGGATCGGCAACCATTCATCTGGGCGGAATTGATGATCCGATGGCGAACTGGATCTGGGGCAAGGATTTTCCCAGGTTCGGTGAATTCGCGGCCAGGGCTCCACGTGGGCCGGGGATGCGCATTCTGCTCTCTCACCGACCCAGTGTGCTGCCAGTGGCTGCCGACGAGGGGATTGATTTCATCTTGTCAGGTCACATCCACGGAGGACAGGTCATTCTGCCTCGGGGGAGCTCCGACCGCGGATGGAGCCTTGCCGGCCTGGTCTCTCCTTACACCCATGGGTGGTACCGCATAGGGTGGACCCATATGTACTTGAGTCGCGGGATCGGTCTCACGTTTGTGCCCTGGCGGATCAATTGTCCTCCCGAGATTACCGTGTTTCACCTCTTGGCCTCGGGAGACAAGAACGGACCGGAGAAACGTCCTCCGGAGTATCGAGGCAGGCCGGGGTAGCATATTCGATGCCTTATCCCGCGGTTGGCCCTCCATCAGCAGGATGTTCCTCGTTGCGAGGACGCTCCTGCCGGGAACGCTGTTGGGTGAAAGGAAGTTCTGCTCGCCCGGACAGCATAACCCTTGGGGTTTACGATGGAGGACGCTCCGCGAAAGGAAAGCGCCATGGACAAACAACGTGCCCTCGAGCGCCACAAGAAGCTCGTCGAGGAAGGCTGGGTGCGCCGGTTCACCGCCGAGGAGCCGCGTCTCTCCGAGATGAAGCAATTCTACGAGTCTCTCGGGCTGGAAGTGCTTGTCGAGGCGGGCATGCCCGAGGAGGACCAGGAGTGCAGAAGTTGCTTCGACCTCGAGGGATTCCAGGAGCGGTACAAGACCATATATACTCGGGGAGATGAGCCTCAGACCCAGGGCGGAGCCGATGATCTTTTCGAATAACCGTGGCTGTTGGATTTCCAGGCGATCGTCGCCCCGGCAGGCTGGATGATAACGGAAGGGAGAGAGTCGTGAGACGAATCCTGGGAGCAGTTCTTGGAGCCACCGCGGGATTTGGGTTGTATCTCGTGAGCTCCCAGACGGGTGGCGCTTGAATGGTGTGGTGCAATCCTGTCACGGCCGTGGCAGTCGGCTCGCTGATCGGCTTGGCAATAGCATCCGGATGACAGCACATTCCGGACCATCGACCCAGTTCGTCACGCCCCCGTCAAGGGGCGCTCAATTGCAAAACAAGGCATTGGAGCGGGGCGCCCCGGACCTTATGGGAGGTTTTCATCGGAGCGCGTAAGCTTTGCGGCGCAGTGGAGACCGAACGCTCGGTGCACGGTGTCGGCCGAGACTCGGCCCCTGTCCCTTCGGACAAAGTTACTCCCGGTCCGGTTCCCCAGGCATCGTGCGGACGCGCTCATTGCCTGCAATGTGATCGTCTTGAACCTCGAACCTGAGGTTAGTCACACCCCCCTCAGGCCAATACCGAGGTAACGATGGTAGCCAATATCATTGCCGCAAGAATGAGTATTCGTAGCATGACGATGGACCCCCGTTGATTTTTTCAAGACAGTCTAGGGACGTTCCATTGAGAAATCAAGAAAAGTTTTCGGATTGAAAGTCTTGGAAGGAGGGCGCGGAGGGAGGACCCTTTTCCAGGAAGGCCTCCCCCGCGTTCGCCTTTTCATAGGAATTTCCCTACGAACGCCCACTATTTCACGGCCGTGACGAGCTCGAACATTCCCTTGCCGATGGTCCTCCCTTGCAAATCTTTGAAGCCGATAGTCTCGAGCAACCAGTTGCGTCTATAATCGTTCAGGTGGTCATAGCCGACGATGGTTTTCCGAAACTGATCGAGGATGGCGAAGTCGTACACAGGATTCTTGAAGTCCGAGATCTCCGCGGGAAAGGGGAAGTCGAGTATGAGAAACCGGCCGCGGTTTTTCAATGCTCTGTAAGCGTTCCTCAGAACCGTCTCACGAAGGTCTGGCCTGATTTCGTGAAGATTTGCCACCATGGTGGCAACGTCAAATTCGTTCTCATAGGCGAGCTCCTCTCCCCCGACACGTTCAACCGCAACCCGGCTTTCGAGGCCGCGCTCCGAGATCGCTTTCTCGGCTTCAGCAATTCCGTAACCATTCCGATCGATCCCGACGAAAGAAGAGTTTTGGAACACCTGAGCAAGTTCAATGATGAGACTCCCTCTTCCGCATCCAATGTCGAGGAATCTGCACCCCCGCTCGAGCGCCCCTCTCACCGCCGGGTCCTTGGGCAGGATCATGTATTGAAACACCAGATGAATGTTTCTGGTCGTCTCATAGTACGTTTCGGACATTTCGCGGGTGTACAGATTCTCAAGGGATTTTCCGGTCTTGAAGTACTGCGGAAATTCGTCGAACAGCTTTCCGAAGACCTCGACCGAGACCGCTACGTTGCCCTGATAGTTCTTGAAGTGCGAGCTGTCTGCGAGAATCTCGTCGAGAAACGGTTCGAGCACGAAACGACCGGAGCTGTCCGCGTCCAAGATTTCAAAATGGTAAGCCGTCTGGCACCAGATCCTCACGTAGGGTTCGTGAAGCCCGAGCGAGTCGGCCAGCTCCGCACTCGTCAGTCCGTGTTTTGCCTGGTTGAGGGCCTGAAACAACCCGAGCTTCGAGCCCACCTGGATCAGATGGGTGGCCATGAATCCCTTTTCAAAGCCACGCACCTTCTGCATCTGGTTCTCTGACAGGATTTCTCTCATGACTCCCTCTCCCTTTCGAGATGCTGCGGCTCAAGGTTTTGCTGTTCGTCTCCCACCGAAGACGAGGGCCGGCGGTCATGATACCGTTGCCGGTGACGCGTCGCCTTGTTCCTTGGACAATTCGAGCTCCTTTTCCACACGTGCGACCCGCCTGCGGACCTGGATAATGCTGTCCGGGTTGAGGGACAGGCTGTCAATGCCCTCGCGAACGAGAAATTCTGCAAATTCAGGGTAGTCGCTGGGAGCCTGGCCGCAGATGCCGACCTTCGCCCCCTTCTGTTTTGCGGTACGAAGGAGCATCCGGATCATCCTCTTGACCGCCTCGTTGCGCTCGTCAAAGGATTCCATGAGGAGGCCGCTATCCCGGTCAATGCCGAGGGTGAGCTGGGTCAGGTCGTTGCTGCCAATGGAGAAGCCGTCAAAACGCTCGGCGAATTCGTCTGCCAGAAGCACGTTTGACGGAATTTCAGCCATCACGTAGATTTCTAATCCGTTCTCACCTCTGGTCAGGCCGTACTCCGACATGACCCGAAGAATCTTGTCCGCTTCCTCGAGGGTCCTGCAAAATGGAATCATGAGCTTCACGTTGTTCAGGCCCATCTCTTCGCGGACCAGTTTCATGGCCTTGCACTCGAGGGCGAATCCTTCCCGATAGCGATCATCACAGTATCGTGAAGCCCCCCGGAAGCCGAGCATGGGATTCTCTTCATAGGGTTCGAACTGTTTTCCACCAATGAGGTTGGCGTACTCGTTGGACTTGAAATCGCTCATCCTTACAATCACCGGATTGGGATAGAACGCAGACGCGATAGTGGCGACCCCTTCCGCCAGCTTTTCGACGAAGAATTCCGATCGATCCCCATATCCGCGAGTCAGCTCGTCGATCTCGGCCCTCGCTTTTCGGTCCTCCAACTGATCGTATTTCAGCAGGGCCATGGGGTGGGCTCGAACCACGTCATTGATGATGAATTCGATCCTGGCCAGCCCCACGCCGTCGTTGGGTAACTCCCAGCAGCGAAAGGCCGCTTCCGGCGAAGCGATGTTCATCATGAGCTTGGTGCGGGTGGACGGGAGATCCGCGTAGGATACCTCCTCAACCTCGAAATCCAGTTTTCCCTCGTACACGTTGCCCGTATCCCCTTCTGCACAGCAGAGAGTCACCACTTCGTCATCCTGAAGAATCTCCGTCGCGTTCGATGTTCCCACCACCGCGGGAATGCCGAGCTCCCTGCTGACGATGGCTGCATGGCACGTTCGTCCTCCATGGTCGGTAATAATCCCGGATGATTTTTTCATGACCGGGACCCAATCCGGGTCGGTCATCGCGGTTACGAGAATAGCGCCCTCCCTGAAAAACTTGATGTCCGCGGGACTGTCAATTTTGCAGACCGGGGAAGCCACAATGCTCTGCCCGACGCTTCTCCCTTGGACGAGGATTTTACCCTGGTCAAGGAGGCGAAATGTCTTCAACCTTCCCCTCTTGCGAGTGGAATGAACCGTCTCCGGCCGTGCCTGCACAATGTACAGTTGACCGTCAATCCCGTCTTTTGCCCACTCGATGTCCACGGGAGTTTCGAAATGGCGCTCGATGAGCACTGTCCAACGGGCCAGTTGGAGGATTTCGTCATCGGTGAGGACCGGAATGCTTCTCTCTTCGGGCGTCGTCGGTATCGCATGGGTATGTCCCTTCTCACCGGTGGCAAATACCATTTTCTTCTCTTTCTCACCGATCTTCCTGCGTAAAATCGGGCGGTACCGGCCGTCGTCCAGGGTAGGCTTGAACACGTAGTATTCGTCCGGGTTCACCAAGCCTTGCACGATATTCTCACCCAATCCCCACGCAGCGCTGATCAGAACCACTTTGTCGAAACCGGATTCAGTGTCGAGAGAAAAGATCACCCCAGAGCTGGCCAAATCGGACCGCACCATCTTTTGCACTCCCACGGACAGAGCCACTTTGTTATGCTCAAACCCCCTTTCCTCGCGATAGCTGATGGCTCGATCGGTGAAAAGGCTTGCAAAGCAGTCCAAGCAGGCGTTGAGCAGATCGTGGGCGTTGGTGACGTTGAGGTAGGTTTCCTGCTGTCCCGCGAAACTTGCGGTGGGAAGATCTTCGGCCGTGGCGCTACTCCGAACTGCCACAGAGAGCTGATCCGCTCCGTATCGGCGCCCGAGCTCCCGATATGCGTCGATTATTGCGAGCGTGAGCTCATCGGGGAGGGCCGATGCCTTGAATCGGAGGCGAATATTTCGGCCGGTGCGGCTGAGATCCTGTTCCCCCCGGTGGTAACGGTCAAGCTCTGAAAAGATGTATTCGTCGAGTCGACCTTTGCTGAGAAGCAAATGATATCCTTCCGTGGTGATGGCAAATCCTCCGGGTACCCGCAGGCTCGCGGAAGACAGATGGTTCATCATTTCGCCCAAGGCAGCGTTTTTTCCCCCAACCTGAAGGAGATCTTTCCTGCCTACCTCGTCGAGCCACCGGATGAGCTTGTCCTTCCCGGACATCGTTCTCCCCCTTGCTTCGCTGTTGAGTGGGTTTCCGTCGTTACTGGGTTATCCTCCTGCGGCCGGGGTTGAAGTGAGGTTTCGCACGTGCCGAAGTTCTCAGTGCAGGCGGCTCGGCGAAGCGGGGCGCCGGTATGGGGTCGGGGACACACGACCGTCCTTAACATTATACCGTGAGGGAATAAGGGCGTCAAACCGATTCTCACGAGTGAAATCTTCCGGCTCGGTGCCATAACGTATTGACATTTCGTCATGATTTCACATATAATGCCCATGAATCTCTGTAATTTTTCGATTCACGGAATTTCGACGCAGGATCCGCCCGCGGGTGTCGGAAGGAGAAAACGCAATGAAGAAGAGCGCCTTGCTGATCGGTTGTCTTTGCCTCGTCGCATCAGTGACGCTGCCGCTAGCGGCTCTTGCTCAACAAGCCAGAGCGCAAGAGAAGGTCCGTGACGGAGTGTTCGAGATCACGCTCAAGAGCGCGGAGCCACGGAAGATGATCGTCGAGGAGCTCGTCAGAGACCGGGACTTGAATCCGCGTGCATTGTACCGCGTGAAAACCGGGGGATATCTCGGCTTTGACGAAGGGGAGTGGGTGGAGAAGATAGAATTCAAGGTGTTCGACAAGCCCATAACCGACCTGCCGGAATATCGCGCATTCAGCGATTTGCTCGACGACATCAACAACAAGCTCTGGGAAATCAAGGAACGCCTCGGTGGCTACGACCTTCTCGCATTGCGCCTCATGAACATCTGCGAACGGAGCCGATTCGGGTCACTCCAGGCCATAGACGACAACATTAACCAGCAGTTGGTCATCTATCGAAAACTGGAACTGCTCAAACAGCTTGCCATCAACTCGCTCAGCCGGTACATCAAGGAGCGTTCCTGCGTCGATCCCTACGTCGAGTACAATAAGACGCTCGAAAGATATTCGAAGCAGTTGACGGAGTTGACAAAGAATTACGATCTGTTAGCCAGGCGAGCTCTCACGCTTACCCAGCAGATGAAGACGCCGGAGCGCCAGGAATCAGAGCGCCCCAAATCAGTGCCCCCTTCGGAGACTCCTGCCCCCGAAGGCGCGCGATAGGACTCCCCAGGCTCACGAACTGGACGAGGTCTGACGAAATATCTCCGATGGGTGAAATCAGTCAGCGGATGCTGCCCGGCTGGGAAACAAGGGTCTCCGGAACGCTCCTTGCCGGAGGCCAATCCCGAAGGATGGGTGGACGGAACAAAGCCCTTCTCGAGCTGGGAGGACGCACAGTTATTGAACGAGCGGCCGACGTCCTCCTCCGCGTGTTCCGCGAAGTCAACGTCATTACCAACTCGCCTCAGCTCTTTTCCTTTCTCGGGCTCCCCATGTTCGCCGACATCCTGCCCGGTCGCGGGTCCGTGGGCGGGCTCCTCACGGCACTTACCGTGAGCAAGGCCCCCTGGACACTTATCGTGGCCTGCGACATGCCTTTTCTTGATGAGCGGGTCATACGCCACATGCTTCGGCTCGTGGACGAGCATGACGTTATTGTCCCCAGAATCGGGGCGCACCTCGAGCCCTTGCACGCGATATATTCGCAGCGATGCCTGCCCCATGCGAGACAAGTCGCGACGAGCGGAGATCTGAGGATCTGGAACTTCTACGATCAGGTTGACACGTTGGAAGTCCCCGAGGACGACATCGCGAAGATCGATCCTCAGTTCCGCTTCATCATCAACCTTAACACCCCGCGGGACCTCGAGGACGCTCGGCAACTCGTCCGCCAATCGGCGCAGCATTGAACCGGGCCTATTTCAGCATGGTCCGGGAGCCTTTCCTGATCAGTGAGTACACCAAAGCTAATGCCAGGGCGACAAAAAGGCCGCCGCCCATTACGACGACGTACTCATTTTCCGGAAACGCCCGAGATCGTCCCCAAACGCCGAAATAGATCGCGTCCACCACCACCCATACTCCCACAACCGTGACGACAAGCAGAATCAGCCATGGAAGCTTCCTGTCCATCGGGGCCTCCTTTCGCTGTGTGCCCCACTCCGTCGGTCGTCAGCGACGCCGGCCGCTCCCGAAAGAGTGGGCGATTTGGGAGGAAGTACCACCGGCCTGAGTGACCACTGGATCGTGGGTGCGGCCGGTCTTCACGTTCGACACCAGACCCCGACTCTTTGCATAAGATAAATCATGACTCGGCCTGGGGGGAGGGGGAGAAGGGAGTTATGCGCGGGTGTCAGCGATTCTGAGACTTCTTGATGGAGCTCGCGGACAGATTCCGTACAGGTTCCGGGTACACGTTAGTACTCCATTTCGTAAGTTCGGTCGCGCATTTCCGTCGCGCTGGAATTGCTTCGTCGCTGCGCTTCTCGCAATGACAGTCTCGTAAGCCGTCATTGCGACCCCGCCCCCAGCGGGGGAAGCAATCTCAGGGGAAAGAATCTGTGACCGTATTTAGGAAATCCTGTACTGAGCTATTTGGATTCGTCTTTCTTCTTGGGCCCCGGCTTTCTTCTTCTTGGCCTCGGCGAGGCGTTTGCTCAAGCTGACCTATGAAGGGGTCGCTGTCGAGCGTTCTACCGCGAAGTATGCTCGATAGTCCTCCTCGTCGAAGAATGCCTGCGGTCTGCGATTCCCCTTCTGAGTGCCGTGGTGTGGGTATCCGGGAACGGCCACCGTGAAGTTTGTCCCATGTGCCACTCTAAATTCCTGCGGACATTCAAGGTCACCATATTACGTATGGTGTACCCGGAACTCCCACGCGCCGACCTGAGGCTTACGAAAGGGCGAAACGATAACAGGCTCCTAGTGACGAAGCACAAATGGGCAGCTCTTTCCCCATAAGGCTTTGAATTGCTTCTCAAATTCCAGAAACGCTTCAGCGCGAATCATGACGTCTGGAGAGTCCGCTGCGGCCTGTCTTAGACATTGGGCATATATTAAAGGCATCATTGTGATCTTGTCTAAGAAAACCAGCGAGCCATTTTGATTCACGACAACTATGGCGTTTTCACGGCTTAGAATGCTTTTTGTTTTGTCTTCTCTCTCACACGAGACGCAATAGGTTGCCTTCGGGCCAAATGTATCTGTCAGGTCTTTGGGAGGTGTGGCTTTTGCTATTTCTAGCATCTTGCACGGAGGTTTAACATCCTTGCTATCGGCATGTTGGAAATTGACGTGAACTAGAAAGCCCTCGGTGACGGCTTGCTCTTCAGGCGACGACTGGCCATATGTGGGGGCACACAGCACGCTCATGAGTGAGATCACGGCCATCAGTAATATTGTGGATGAAACGAGATAGTGAGTCATGAGTCTATAGTCTCCTGGAATCCATGTGGGTGGCAAAAGTGCCTTCCGGAATTATGCGGCAGTTTGGGCATTGCGGGGTTGTTGGGGCCGGTGCCTGGTCGCGGAATAGTCCGTCTTACCCCGAAAAGGGTACCCTATGGGTTGCGACAAGACCCGATAGAGGCAAGCCCCACGTCACGCAGACAGAAAAATTTGGTTCTTCCGGATTCTGATCGTAATCCACGAGTTGCCCTGCAGTCAAGCGCAATGATCGCCCAGGAATCGACGGTCAAGTTTGACGCCGTGCTCGTATGGGCCCTCGGGGGTCCTAATGCAGAAGTTAGGGATTGGGGCCTGCCCGACAAATGGGTGCTGTGCCATGTTTGTGAGAAACGTTTGCGTCTATTCCGAGTCGGGCCTGCTTCCACACGAGTTATCCTCCTAGACTCGCGTCAGCCCCCGTTCAAAGACCACGTCATGCCCCTTTTGGTCGACATCATCCCGAATCGCACAAGAAGGCATTCTCCCCTTCTTGCTTCAGAGAGTATCTCGTTGAATGGATGCCATCTCACAAGCCCGACGGTGCCTCTCCTGTCAAACTCAATCACCCTTGGGGGATAGTCCGGCAACCAGAACCGGATTACCTGGGGGACACCTGCTCACCCCTGTCTCTACAGCACAAGACGGTTCTTCGCAGACTTCAGTTTGAACAATATGCTCCTGCATTGGCTTCGGGAACCCCCGACAGCCGGGGCTCACTTGAAGATTTGCGCGGAAATTCACGCCCTCAGCACCCGATGGGGGTAACAGACTGCGGAGGTTCCGGGTATGGTTCCGGGTACTTCATACCTATTTGGCTTCGTTTTTCTCCGTTGGCCCCGGCTTTCTTCTCCTCAGCCTCGGCGACGCGTTTGCTCAAGCTGACCTATGAATTCGTCGCTACCGATCGTTCTGCAGCGACGTATGCTCGATAGTCCTCCTCGCAGACGAAAGTCTGATGCCTTCGATTCCCTCTCTGAGCCCCGTGATGAGGGTAGTCCGGAACGACCG
>Ga0172371_10003738_pt1 | contig 23420 bp, 23 predicted proteins | sample Lak12m_FD_114543 | JGI IMG/M metagenome (GOLD analysis project Ga0172371, IMG submission 114543) | Freshwater microbial communities from Kabuno Bay, South-Kivu, Congo - kab_022012_12m | ecosystem: Environmental > Aquatic > Freshwater > Lake | place: Democratic Republic of the Congo: South-Kivu...
TCTTATAGCCGATTTCTTCAATTATTATGAGGGAATTACTAGCTTGTATAGGGTTCGTTGCGCTGCCGATCTTATAACATTAACTTAAATCCACCGGAGGTAAGGTGATGAAACCCCGAAAAATTAAAGATCAGATTTACTGGATGGGCTCGGTGGATTGGGACCGGCGTCTCTTTGATTCCCTGGTCCCGCTTCCCGATGGGACCAGCTATAACGCCTATCTTATTGAAGGAAGCGAGAAAACCGCCTTACTGGATACGGTTGACCCCCCCATGGCCGAGGAACTCCTGGGCCAGCTGGAGGGGGTGGCGAAAATTGATTACCTGGTTTCCCACCATGCGGAGCAGGATCACTCCGGGACCATCCCGGAGGTGCTGAAGAAATTTCCCGGGGCCAAGCTGGTCTCCACCCCCAAGGCCAAGGGGATGCTCATCGATCTCTTGGGAATATCCGAAGAAGCCTTCCTGGCCGCAAACGACGGGGACACCCTTACCCTCGGGGACAAGACCTTGAAGTTTATCCATACTCCCTGGGTCCACTGGCCCGAGACCATGGCGACCTATCTGGAAGAAGACCGGATTCTCTTCAGTGGCGATTTTTTCGGCTCCCACATCGCCAGCAGCGATCTTCTGGTCACGGATGAAGGCCGGGTTTACGAGGCGGCCAAACGCTATTTTGCCGAGATCATGATGCCCTTCCGGAACGTGATCGCCAAAAACCTGGAAAAACTCGAGCCTCTCGACCCGGCCATGATCGCCCCCAGCCATGGCCAGATTTATCCCCGCCCCGCCTTTATCCTGGAGGCCTATCGGGATTGGGTCCTGTCCCCGCCCGGCAACACGGTGATCCTGCCTTACGTCTCCATGCACGGCAGCACCAAGCGGATGGTGGATCATTTTATCTCAGCCCTGGTGGACCGGGGGGTTCGGGTGGAGCAGTTCAACCTGGCCGTCAGCGACATCGGCAAGCTCGCCATGGCCCTGGTGGATGCCGCCACCATCGTCATCGGCACTCCCACCGTCCTGGCGGGTCCTCATCCTTACGCCGCCTATGCCGCGTTTCTGGCGAACGCCCTGCGGCCCCAGGTAAAATTCGTTTCCATTATCGGCTCTTATGGCTGGGGGGGGAAGACCGTGGAAACCCTGGCGGGCATGATCCCTAATCTCAAAGTGGAGGTTCTGGGACCGGTGCTGTGCAAGGGGGCGCCGTCAGAGGTTGATCTCCAGGCCCTGGACGACCTGGCGGGGGCGATTGCGGAAAAACACCGGGAGCATGGTTTTGCTTAACCCGGGGTTCTTATAGGGAAGGCCAGAAGTTTTTGCCGATATGGCCCAGGCTTCAAGAACCCCAATCCCCCCTAACCCCCCTGTGCTAAAGGGGGGAACTTAGCGAAATCCCTTTGAAAGTCCCCCTTTGAAAAAGAGGGATTTAGGGGTAATGATGTTCACTTAAGCACCCCGTAGGGGCGGGGTCTCCCCCCCTTACCTGAACCCCTTGGCAAGCGCCTCAAATACCTTCGATTATTATGAGCGAGTTAATGGTGGGCCGGGTCCCGCCTCTCACAGATTGGCCTCAAACCTACCAAGAGGCGGTGGCGTTGCAAGAGGAGCTGCGCCATCGGGTTCAGCTCATCCCCCTGCCGGGGCCGCCCGGCCTGGTGGCCGGGGTGGACGCCATCTGCGACCGGGCCGATCGGCGCATCTTCGGGGCCGCGGCCCTGTACCGCTATCCGGAGCTTGAGCTGGTGGCCGAGGCCGGGGCCGTCGGGGACTGTCCCTTTCCCTACCGCCCCGGGCTCTTGAGCTTTCGGGAGGTCCCCATTCTCCTGGCGGCCTTGCAGGGCCTTCCGGAGCGGCCGGACGTGGTCCTGGTGGACGGGCAGGGGATCGCCCATCCCCGGGGGCTCGGTCTGGCTTCCCATCTCGGCCTGGCTGCAGCTCTGCCCACCATCGGGGTGGCCAAAAGCCGGCTCATCGGCGAAGGAGAGGAACCGGAACTGGAGGCTGGGTCATATAACCCATTAACATGGAAAGGGAAAACGGTAGGATTGATCCTGCGGACCCAGAAGGGCAAAAAACCTCTCTATCTCTCCCCGGGGCACCGCATCACTATGCCGGAATGTCTGGAAATCACCCTGGCTTGCGTAACCAGATACCGGTCACCCCTGCCGGTGCGTCAGGCCGATCTCCTGAGCCGGCGCCTGCGGACCTAAACCCGGGGGATGAGATTCTGGGGCAACCCGGGGTAGGCGTTGAAGAGCCGCTCCCGGTACAACGGGCAGATGTAATAGCGGGAATTACTGCACCGCTGCAACCTGGAGTCCCACTCCCACCAGAGGCAGTTCTTGCAAACCCCCGGGATCTCCTGGTTGAGACATATTCGTCCCACCTCCCCGAAATTAACCATCAACCATCCCCCCCAGGTTCTCTCTTATTGAAATAACCTGAGGTTACATCAATAGTCGACGAACCATGAATAACCCTTAAACCAAAGTCGGCTAAAAATCAATGAATTTTTTGGCCGCCGGGGGGGCTACCAAGCCGGCCGGGCGCCCAAGAGGCCGCCAGGGAGGGGGGGTATGATCGGGGACTCCCGCCGATCAAAAAAAGTCGCTTTTTCTAAAGATCAGGGGATGGCTCCGGGGATGGAGGATTTTCGCTTCCGTCACCTCGCCCACGAACAAAGTGTGGTCGCCGGCAGTGTAGGTATGCACCAACCTCAGGTCCAGGTAGGCATAGGCCTGGGGCAGGACCGGGGCGCCGCTGCCGGCCGCCAGGCAATCCAGGCCGGCGAATTTATCCACCTTGCGGCCGCTTTTGTAGCCGAAGCGCTTGGCCAGTTCCACCTGTTCCTCGGTCAGGACGTTGAGGGCAAACACGCCGCTTTCCTGGATCAGGGTGTGGGAATAGCGGGTCGGAGCGATGGAAACCATGACCAGCAGGGGATTGAGGGACACCTGGGCCACCCAGGCCGCAGTCATGCCGTTGATCTTCTCCCCCAGGCGGGTGGTCACCACGTAGACCCCGTGGACCAGGGCCGTAAACGCGACCTCTTGCATCCTCAGCCTCCTTCGGGTTAAGGGGATGGCGGGTTTGGCGCGGCGGGGGGGGAGGCCGCCGGCGGGGGACTCTCCGCCGCCGCCTGCCAGTCTTCACAGATCCAGAATTTTCCCACCCCCTGGTTCAGGCGGGTGCACAAGCCTTTGTACTTATAAGTCCAGTAGCGGCAGGTGGAACAGACCTTCAACGGGCGCTTTGGCTGATCAATGGTCATGGCGTGGCCGGCCCTTTCCGGGGAAAATTGTATTCAATATCTGTTAGTGGTAGGTCCCGGAAATAACTTCCATTAATCCAGGGTCTTAAACTCCCCCTCCCCTGGTGGGAGGGCCTTGGAGGGAGGGGGAGTAAGGCAATAAAATCAGGCGATTATTTCACCCCACCTTGACCCTCCCCAATCAAGGGGGAGGAAAATGCCGATTTTTTACTGTAAGGCATTCCCTGGACATAACACTGGTAAGGTTAGTCAATGACGGGCCTGAAGCCCGCCCGCAAGTTTTAAAAAGTCCGACAGGGGGCTTTCGCGCCCGCCGACTGGCGGCGGCCACAGGCCGCCTATATCCGCTTTAACCTCTGACGATACGGCTCATCTTAATCCGCTTGGGGGCCGGGGTCAAGGCGGAAGTGGTCGTAACCCCGGCCGGAGATATCGACCTCACCCGCAGGGGTTTCCAGGATGACCCGGTCACCGGTGACGATGCGGCCCAGGGGCAAGGGCGGGGCCAGTCCGGCCCGGCTGAAGGACTGGGACAAGCCCCCCGCCCGGGACGGCGGACAGGTGAACAGGAGGAGGTAATCTTCCCCGCCGGCGAGGGCCAGGTCCAGGGGGTCGCGGCCCAGATGGGCGGCGGCCGCCCGGACCCGAGGCGACACGGGCACCCCGGCGCGGTTGATCCGGGCCCCGACCCGGCTGGCCCGGCAGATATGGTACAGGTCGGTGGCCACCCCGTCGGAGGTGTCGATGAGGGCCGAGGCCAGGCCCTCCCGGGCCAGGAGGCGGCCGGCCTTTAGGGGCGGCCGGGGCCGGAGATGGGCCTCGATTAGAGGTTCTTGAAGGTCCGGGGCCAGGGTCAGACCTTGGCGCAGGATTTCCAGACCCGCGGCGGCTTCCCCCAGAGGCCCGGTGACGAAGACCAGGTCTTGGGGGCTGGCGCCGGCGCGCCGCACCATTTGGGCGGCGGGCACCTGCCCCGTCAGGGTCACGGTGACGATCAGGCCCCCGGGGGAGGCCACCGTGTCCCCCCCGATGACGGCGACGCCGTATTCCCGGGCGGCCTGGGCCAGGCCGGCGGCAAACTCCAGGGCCAGGCGGCGGTCCCGCTCCGGGGGCCAGCCCAGGGACAGCAAGGCCTGGCGGGGTTCGCCCCCCATGGCCGCCACGTCGCTCAGGTTTACAGTCAGGGACTTCCAGCCCAACTGGGACAGGGAGGTGTAGGCCAGATCAAAGTGGACCCCTTCCACCAGGGTGTCCATAGTCCAGAGGAGATAATCGGCGTCGTTGAGGGCCAGGGCGGCGCAGTCGTCGCCGATGCCCAGGATGACCTGGGGCGGGGCGGGGCCGAACTCCCGGCTCAAGGCCGCGATCAGGTCCCATTCGCTCCTCAGGGCGTTGTCAGGCGGCATGCCGTTCCAGTGATGGCGAGATGCCGGATTCAGGGGTGTCGGGGGGGATTGGCGGGCCTGTATCCCTGTGCCGAAAAAGTTTTTTGTGCGGAGCGCGGGCCATTACTCCTACTCCCGGCTCCTCAGCTTGGCCAGCAGCCGCAGCATCTCCAGGTAGAGCCAGATGAGGGTGACCATCAGGCCGAAGGCCCCGTACCATTCCATGTATTTCGGGGCGCCCCCCGCGGCCCCCTGCTCGATAAAATCAAAATCCAGCACCAGGTTCAAGGCCGCGATAACCACGACGAACAGGCTGAAACCGATGCCGAACAGGGTGTTGCTGTACATCAGGGAAATCCGGATCCCGAAGAAGCCCAGGATAAAGGTGAGGAGATAAAACAGGCAGATGCCGCCGGTGGCCGCCACCACTCCCAGTTTGAAGTTTTCGGAGGCCCGGATCAGCCTGGATTTGTAGGCCAGCAGCAGGGCCAGGCAGGTGCCGAAGGTCAATCCCACCGCCTGGATGACGATGCCGGGAAATTGGGCCTCGAAGATGGCGGAGATCCCGCCGACGACCAACCCTTCCAGGAGGGCGTACAGGGGGGCGGTGAGGGGGGCCCAGGTCTGTTTGAACACCGTGACCAGGGCCACGATGAGCCCGGCGATGGCGCCCAGCGCCACCCAGGGAGTCACCGTCTGGGGGTTCATGGTCCGGTAGTAGAGGCTCCAGGTCCAGGAGGCGGTCACCAGCACGCACAGCAGCAGCAACATCGCCTTGTTGGCGGTCCCCTGGATGGTCATGGCCTCCTCCGCCCGGGCGACGCGCCCCACCGCGGTGAAGGTATTGTCGTTGAGAGCGGGATTGCCGGTCCTCATGGTCGTCCTCCTCAGGGTATAAGTTCGATACATAATTTACCAGAAATTCCGGTGACGAGAAACAAAAAGGGGAAAGGCGGCGGCGGGGAAACCACGCGGAACTCGGGTTGAAAATAGCGTTCCCAAGCCGGGGCTTGGGAACGAGGAAGAAGACTGTCAGAGGCAGGACCGCCTTTAAACAATGGCCTTGGGCTCGTCGCCGATGGCGTCGTAGTCGGTGACCCCCATGGGTTTGACAAAATACGTCTGGCAGACGTAATCCAGTTCCTGGGAGGTGAGTTGGGGGGTCTGCTCCAGAAAGCGGGCCCGGTCTATCAGGTTTTCGATGAGGTCCCGGGGATGGCAGGCGCAGAAGGGCCGGGAAGAAATGACATAGTAACGGGCCATCATGTCCCGGATGACTTCCGGGTCAAAGGTGATCTGGTACTGGTCGCAGACGCGCCGGAAGATCTCCAGATACTGTTCCGGGGAGACGTAGCCGATAAAAATCTTGTGGCGGATGCGTCGCAGGAAGGCCTCATCCGCCAAACTGTAAGGGTTCAGGTTGGTGGAGAAGATGATGAGCTGGTCGAACGGCACCCCGAACTGTTGGCCGGTATGGAGGCAACAGAAGTCTTGCCGGGTTTCCAGGGGATAAATCCAGCGGTTGAGCAATTCCCGGGGCGTAATCTTCTGGCGCCCGAAATCGTCGATGATAAATACGCCGTTATTGGCCCGCAACTGGTGGGGGGCCTCGTAAAACTTCAGATGGGGGTTGAACCTGAGTTCCAGGGAATCTTCGGTCATCTCACCCCCGGCGATGACGATGGGGCGCTTGCACAAGGCCCAGCGTTTATCGTGGGCCGGGGTGTCCGGGGTCGGCGGGACCGGCTGATGATTGACTTCATCGTACAGACGGATGATCTGGCCATAGACAAACAGGGCGTAAGGGATATAAACCGTGTCCTGGAATGCCTGGCCGATGCAATTGGCCATCAAGGTTTTACCGTTGCCCGAAGGGCCGAAGAGAAAAATTGACCGGCCGCTGTTGAGCGCCGGACCGAGTTTATTGAGGAAATGGTCCGGCACCACATAATCGGCGAACACCTCCCGGAGACGATTCTTTTCCACCTTGACCTGATTGATGGATTGGGCCTCCACCCAATCCCAGTAATCCTCCAGGGGCACCGGGGCCGGTCCCACATAGCGGTTGGACTCCAGACATTGTTCGGCGTGGAGCTTGCCGGCGTCGGTCAAGGCATAGCGGATATCCAGAAGCATCTGGCTCTTTTGGGTCAGGCTGTCCCGGGCTTTAACCTGGATGTACCCCTGGCCCTTGAGATATTCCAGGAGTCCTTCCACCATCCGCCGGGGTATTTTCAAATCGTAGGCCATCTCCTGGGCGGAAACGGAATCCTGGAAGAAGGCATGCTTGAGAATGAGCTGGTTCAGGAGACTCTTGGGCAGGCCCAGATCTTCGTAGGTCTCCGGTATGAGAGGATAGGGGTGGATGAAATGGGCCAGCACTTCGGGTTCCACCAGACCGAGATCCAGGATGTGTTTGGCCAGGAAACCGCGGGATTTTTTTTGCCGAAAGAGGGCCGGAGCCAGTTGTTCCGGCTCCAGGACTGCGGCATTAATAAGACGTTGCGCCAGGTTCATATCAGCCTCACCATGAGCAGGTTAAAATGGTGCTTAAATTTCCGCCAGGAGACCGAGATCAGGTCCCGCCAGCCCAAACGGCGGCATCCAGGGCGCCAGGCGGGGTGGCCCGCTGCGCCCCTTGAATCAACCGCCGCCCCCTAACTGCCGGTCGGGAACCTATCATTGGCCAATTCAAACAGGCCCCGGACCCCGGCGCCGAAAGTATTAACCGCGGCCATCACTGTCAAGGCTATTAATGAAAGGAGGAGGGCATATTCCACCGCGGTGGCCCCTGACTCATCTCCAGAAAACTTGATGATTAAATCCATAATGGTCTCCCCCCCGCAAGGGGTTAGTAGTCTGGCTGGTGGCGGCATGGTTTTGACTCCGGCCTGAGCCTGTTTTTTTGTCCGGGGGCGCCCGGGGGTCCGTTCCGACAGTGGGTGGTTTGCCACCAAAAACAAGTAACGGTTAACCATAGTCAGCCTTTGCCTTCCTTGGCTTCCCCGGCCTTCAGGTCAAGATCCGGTAGGATGAGTAATAATCGCCTCCATCCCCAGATCTTCTTCTTCTGGAGGCGCCCAGCCTCCTTCCCAGGCCACCCGGGGCAGTCTGGATTCCTTGACCAGGGTCAGAGCGATCTGTTCCAGCCCTTTCATGGCCTTGCTTTTTTTCTGGTGCAGAGGGAAAGGCACCATTTTCCTGATGGCCGCCTCCACCACTGCGTCAAAGGGAACCTGACCCATAATGTCCGTCGCGATATTCAAGAAATCACGGCACACCGACTGGATGATTTCCGGAGATTTCAAATCGGCCCGGCTTTTGACCATATTGACCACCAGGAACAGGTGGAAATCATGCAAGGCCTGGGTCAGCCGGGCATGTTTTTCCGGTTTAGCCTCTTTAAAATGATTTACCAGGGCCGGGATCGACTGGACCGGGTGATCGGCGTCGTCTTCGCCGCCCTGATAGAGGAACTGGAGGATGTCATCATCCTTGGCGAAATCCCGGGATAGCTTCCGGTAAAGGGCGCTCTTGATGAAGCCGTAGGCATTCTGGAGGGAGGTGGCCTGGGAGGTGAACAGGGTGATTTTCCCTCCGGAATAATTGAAGATGTCCAGGGTATTAAAGGAGGTGCCGGCTCCCAGGTCCATCAGGACATACTGGGCCGGCAATTCTTCGATCTGGTTCAACAGCCTGATTTTTTGCGAGTAGGCGGGGTTGGCTGCGCCCAGCAGATCATCGGCCCCGCATATGAGGCCGATGCCCTCCACCGCGGTTTCAATGACGGTGTCTTCCAGCCGGGCCACTTTTTTGGTCAGGAAGTGCTCCAGGGTGACATGAGGGTAACGCACCCCCATCAAGGTGTGGAGGTTAGCCCCGCCCAAATCCCCATCGATCAGGATGACCCGTTTCCCCAGGCGAGCCAGGGCGACCCCCAGTCCCAGGGTGACCATGCTTTTGCCGATCCCCCCTTTGCCGCCTCCGATGCTCCACAATTTGAGCCTTCTTAAATTAACCGGCATGACCTGTTCTCCATAACCTTCTCGGATTTTCCCGCCTGATCATCAGGAAACCCGTTTGCGTCTCGCTGAGAAAAACACCTTCCCGGCCAGCCCCAGGCTGCCGAACAACCACAGGCCCCAGCCGAACTTTTGATACGCGGGGGCGCCGCTGAACTGGCAAAGCACCCCGCCGATTAACAATACCAGACCCGCCAGATAAAGGCGGTGCGCCAGATTCGAATGGTTTGGGACGGTCCGGACCTGGTCATATCTCTCCCACAGGCCTTTGATGTCCTGGGGGCAATAAGTGATTTGATCACTCAGCCGTTTGAGGGCCTCGTCAGAAGGGGTGGCGATTTGTAATCCGACAGACATGGATGACCGGCTTTCGTCGCTGTACCTGGTCCAGGAAATTTTCGCCGGGATATCATTCAGCGGCTCGCCGGCAGGCCCTGCCAACCGGAGGACGCAATCCCGGCCCCGGTAGCGTTCCCAGTCGGCCAGGAGCCAGGGGTTGGTCACCCCCAAAGTTACCAGTCCCATAGACAGGGTCTGGACCCGGACCGGGATCAGGACAGGGTTTTGGTCATCCTGACCGCCAATCTCCAACCTCAGGGCGGGAGGCCCGCTGATCACGGCCTCCGGTTCGAGTTGACCCGACCTCATCTTGTTTTCCTCCAGGCCGCCATGAAAGCCGGCCAATAAGCCGGGGCGGGGTAGGGATACCCCCGGCCTGGCCCGGCAAACCCACCCCGGGCTAAGGCTGATTCCCCTTTCATTCCATCCCCCGCACCCGGAAAAATCCCCGGGCCATAATGCCGGCCCGATCCAACTTCTCCCGAAAGGGCAACCCAGCATATTCAGGATTGATGCTGATATAGTTTTTCAGGCAAAAGAGCACCATCTGCACTTTATGCCGGTCCTCGGCCAGGTCCGGATTCTGGCTCAGAAAATCACTGGCTGCCGTCTGGATTTCCTGGAACTGCTGTTTTTTGATGGCGTTTGGGTTGATTACCGCATCCCAACCAAATTCCACGGTATGGCTGGCGGTTTTCTGCCCCTGTTCCGGGGGGAAGGGGGAGGCCTCCCCGAAATGTTGTTCCCACTGGGACACCAGGTTGTCGATGTCGCCGGCCTTGTTCTTCAAGCCGCTGAGCAGCGCATCGTAGCGGCAGCTCTCCATGATGACCTTCTCCCCCAGGCCGGCCAACAACTGGAAAAACTGACCTGAAACCGATTGGTCAAAGCGCACCGGGGTCGCCTCGTCCTTTGCCGGGAGTCCCGGCTCGCCGGATCCGGCGCCGGAGAGCATCTCCAACATCTCCATGGAAGGCCCGGCCCCCGGGGAGGCAGTTTCCGAACCCACGGGCGGCACAACAGGCCAGGCATTTTCATTTAGCCGGGCCGGCAGACCCGTAACGGCATTGTCCTTTTCCTGGAGGCTGCGGGCCTGGTCCACCAATTCCTGGAAATAATCCATTTTATCCGGGTTCTGGCGGCACTCCCCATGGGGGGCGTGCCACAGGAAGCCCACCAGCAGCCGGGGATCTTTAAACCCCAGACCCAGGGCCGTAGTTAAAATTTGCTGATAATATTCCCCCTGAGAGGCCGGAGGCACCAGCAAGGCTTTCAGCATGGCGTGGTGGGGGGCGATCATCCGGTAGATTTCCGCCCAGGTGGGAACCTCGGGCTTCACCAGGGCGGCAGGAATAAACTCTTGGAGAAACTGCCACACTGCGGTTTGGGGAGGCTGGGGCGTCGCCTCCCAGGGAGGTTGACGCCAGCGCCAGGGTTCCCGGGCCTGGGGCTCCAGGGAGGGGGGGACCAGCACCAGGCCGCCTTCCCCATAAATCATCACCTGGGGCGCCAGAAAATAGGAAGGCGGACTTTGACTTCCGGGCGGCAGGGCATAGTAATGCTGTTCCCGGCACCCTCCCGTTTCGGCGACGCAGGGGGACCGCCATTCCCCCCACTGGTCCAGGGAAAGGGCCCCGTCTCCCTTGTTAACTTCCAGCACCAGCAGATTGGAGGCCTTGCCGGTGCGGATGCCGATATTTATCTGGACCTGCCCCGCCTCCAGGTCGGCCACCTGCTGGAGCCACCGCTCCGAGGGCTGATTGAGGTCCAATTCCAGGGGGACCCCCTCCGGCGACTTCATCCCCACCAGGACCCAGCCCAGCTGTTGATAATGCGGCGCATAGGTCAACAAGAGATCCTTGAGATCCAGGTTCTCTCTCAGGTTGAGGATTCGGCCGATTTCGTCATGACCGATCCTGACGGAAAAATCTTTGAGAGCCAAATGTTCGTCCTTATCTATGCCGCCGGCCTGTTAATCGCCGCTCTGCTCGGGATTGCCGGGTTTTTTACAAAGAAACCCGACTGCCTTCCCAGCCGCACCCTCCCGACTCAGAGGCAGAGTTGGCCGCCCCTGCTCCTAAAACCGGATTGGATTTGAGGATTTGTGGATATAATTAAAGGAAAGCGGGGTTTTCGGCAATCAGGGCAAACCTGAATATCAAGTTCTTTTTCCCCCAATTTGCCGGGTCTAATTTTGCCCTAACCGACGGATTTGGGCAAAAAAGCTATTCGGGAAAAGATATGAGTTGCTTCAACTGCGGCGGGGGGGGGACCGGGAGGCGGGGCCGGCGCCCAGGCGGACCTGCGCCTGAGCCCGGACGACACCGACCTGCGGCTATGCCTGCCGGTCCAGGCGATATAAGATAATGGTGAGAATGACCGTACCCATCCACATCCAGATCGGCCCGAACACCGTCAATTTAAACAACCATAAGGGCCGGTGTTCCCGGACCAGCTCCTGGAGACTGGGGGTGATCTCCGCCATCCTTGCCGGGCTGGCGGCCAGACTGAGCAGGCCCAGGCAGATCAGGATGCCGGTGGAGGCCAGGAAACTGGAGGCCATGACCCAGTTGCGCAGGGTCTGAACCGCCAGGATATCCCGGCTATCCTCCATGATGTGGGCCACCCAGCGGCCCCGGAGGTAATTGGTCAGGCCCATTGCGGTGAACATGGGTTTGCGGCGGATCAGGTAAAGCCAGTGGGCATGGTACATCACCAGGATGAGGAATGCGGGGACCGCGAAAAAAATTTCCCCTTGGGTCGGATCAGGCATGGGTTGTTTGCCCTTGCGTTATTTCGGGCGGCGCCGGCAGGAAATTCTCCGCCCCGGGGTCATGCAGTTGTTGCCCGGTTCCCGGACAATCCGGGGAGTTGGGCCGCGCTCCGGGCTTCTCGGAGCGATTGCAATCTCCTGTAAAATTAAGTATATAATCAAAAACAGTTGTTTGGCAAGGGGCGCCCCGGGCCTAAACAACCGTCCTCTCTGTTACCCCGTCGAACCTGACAATGATGCGTAGTCACCTGAGGAGCGTTTTGTATGGCCACCACTGCTTCGGTCCCGGCAACCAACTTTATCCGCACTATTATTGAAGAAGATTTGAAAAGCCGAAAGAATGACGGGCGGGTGATCACCCGCTTTCCCCCGGAGCCCAACGGCTACCTGCACATCGGCCACGCCAAGTCCATCTGCCTCAACTTCGGCCTGGCCGCCGATTATCACGGCCTTTGCAACCTGCGGTTCGATGACACCAATCCCAGTAAAGAGGAAATGGAGTATGTGGAATCCATCCTGGCCGACGTCCGCTGGCTGGGGTTCGACTGGGAGGACCGCCTGTTCTTCGCCTCGGACTACTTTGAGCGGTTGTACGAGTATGCCCTGCACCTGATCAACGCAGGCCGGGCCTATGTCTGCGATTTGAGCTCCGAGGAGGTCAGGCAGTACCGGGGCACCCTGACGGAACCGGGCCAGGACAGCCCCTACCGCCGCCGGGGCATTCAGGAGAACCTGGACCTGTTCCAGCGGATGCGGGCCGGGGAGTTCCCCGACGGCGCCCGCACCCTCCGGGCCAAGATCGATATGGCCTCCCCCAACCTGAACCTCAGGGACCCGGTCCTGTATCGCATCAAACATGAGGAGCATCACCGCACCGGCGACGGCTGGCGCATCTATCCCATGTATGATTACGCCCATCCCCTCTCCGACGCCCTGGAAGGGATCACCCATTCCATCTGCACCATGGAGTACGAGGACCACCGGGTGCTGTACGACTGGACCCTGGACCATTGTCCGGTCCCCTGCCACCCCCGGCAGATCGAGTTTGCCCGCCTGAACTTGAGCTACACCGTCATGAGCAAGCGCAAGCTGCTGCAACTGGTGAACGAAGGCCACGTGGCCGGCTGGGACGATCCCCGCATGCCCACCCTGGCCGGGCTGCGGCGCCGGGGGTACACCCCCGCGGCCATCCGGACCTTTTGCGAACGCATCGGGGTGGGCAAACGGGAAAACCTGGTGGACCTGGCCCTGCTGGAATTTTGCCTCCGGGAGGATTTGAACTATCGGGCCTCCCGGGTGATGGGGGTGCTCCGGCCCCTCAAGGTGGTCCTGGTCAATTATCCCGAAGGCCGGGTGGAGGAGCTGGACGCGGTGAACAACCCCGAGGATCCGGGCCAGGGGACCCGGAAGGTGCCCTTTTCCCGGGAGCTTTACCTCGAGGCGGAGGACTTCCTGGAGGACCCGCCCAAAAAGTTTTTCCGGCTGGCCCCCGGCCGGGAGGTGCGCCTGCGCTACGCCTATTTCATCAAGTGTAAGGAGGTGGTTAAGGACCCGGTAACCGGGGAAGTGGCGGAGCTGCGCTGCACCTACGACCCCGACACCCGGGGGGGGTACGCCCCGGACGGCCGCCGGGTCAAGGCCACCCTCCACTGGGTGTCCGCGGCCCACGCCATCCCCGCCGAGGTGCGCCTCTATGACCGCCTGTTTACCAGAGCGGTCCCCGGGGAGGAGCACGAGGGGGATTTTCGGGCGGATTTGAACCCCGCCTCCCTGGAGGTCTTGACCGGCTGCCGCCTGGAGCCCTGCCTGGCCCGGGCCGCGGCCGGCAGCTTCTACCAGTTCGAGCGCCAGGGGTATTTCTGCCTGGACTCCAAAGACAGCGCCCCCGGCGCCCCGGTCTTTAACCGGACCGCGACCCTGAAAGACCCCTGGGCCAAGCTGAAGCAGACCCAGACGTAAAGAGACTCAACGGCTGCCGGCGTTTTTATGCCATTTGCCAAAAATTTCTTCTGATGGCGCCCTTGCAAATCCCCCTGAATCCAATGCTGTTCACTTAAGGGCGTTTGTAGGGGCGGGGAAACCCCGCCCCTACGACGAAACGAAATCCCCGCGCTTCAGTGAACCGCATTGTCCCTGAAGCCCCCTTTTTCAAAGGGAGATTTTCAAGCTCATTTTAATAAGTTCCCCCTTTTGGCAAAGGGGTCAGGGGGGATTTTTCAGTCCCCCGGGTGAAACACTCCCGGTTCCATCGTCAACCCCCGCACCCGGCGGGGGGATCACACCCTTCAGGATCCCCCAAACCCGATGCTGATCTTGCCGCCCTCCACCATGACCGGCACCTGGCGGTTGCCGTCGGTGAGCCGCAGCATCTCTTCCATGGCCAGGGCATCCTGTTTGACGTCCCGATAAATGACCGTCATCCCTTCTTTGTTCTTGGCCTCCCGGGCCCGCTGGGTAAACGGTCAGTTGTGTTTGCCGAAGATGGTGATCTCTGTGGTCATGGCCTTCCTCCTGATTGACCGCTCAAGTAATAGACCTTGAGGTAGAGGAAATCCACCAGGTTCAGGATTACCAGGGGATCTTCCGACTCGGTGTACTGCACCCCTTCAAACCGCGGATTTACCTTGCCCCCCAAATGCTTCATGACCTGGTCCGCAAATTGGGGATTGTTCGGAGAAACCAGCTTCGAAAAATTCTGGAACACCGTCGCGTAACGCTGCGCCACCGCCTGGGTCTCTTGCCGCAGTTTCACCCGCAGGGGTTTCAAGGCGTCGTCAAAGAAATCGCCGATGTCCTCGTATTTCTTCCTGATCTGGCCGAAAGTCCACTGGCGCAGGCTGCGGTATTCGGTGGCCGCCTGGCTGGTGAGTTTTTCCGTGGACAACATAATAATATCGATGTTGGGGGTATTGGGGAGGTTGGCCGGCAGGGAGGCGATCTTCACCACCAACTCCGGGTACCTGCCGTTGGTGAGGATGAAATCCCGGCTGAAGCGCCGCCCCGGGCGGTCATAGCGGTTGGACTCGGACACCTTCCAGCCTTCGGTTTCCAGGCCTTGCAGCAGCCCGGCGGCCCTGGGGATCAAACGGCGCAGGTCGGCAAAACTGCCCGGGGCCGCGCTGCCTTTGGGTTCCCGGTAGCCCCCCTCATCGTCTGCGGGCCCCGGGGCCTCGGGCTCCGTCTCTCGCCCCTGCATCTCCGCTTGGGGGGCGGGTTCGGGGCTGCGGGCCGGCTCGGGGGCGGGCAATACCCTGGCCTGGGCCGGCCTCGCCCTGGTATCAGGGGTTACCCCGAGGATGAACAGGGTCTTTCCCCCTTGGCCGGGCCGGCTCCGCTTCCAATAGGTGTAAGGATGATCGGGAAAAAGCTCCAGGATGATGGACACCCCGCCCCCGGGGGAAGCGGTTTCCGTCACCACCTGCTGGACCAGCGCCTGGTCGCCCTCCAGGCGCCTGGGCAGCCGCCCCGCCCGGGCCCCGGGGAAATCCACCACCAACTGGGGTTTGCCCGACGCCATCCGGGTTTTCACCTGGGGGGTGGCGGACCGGTCCAGGACCACGGTGAGGAGGGTTTGCTCCCCCACCTTGCTCAACCCCAAGCGCTGCACTTCCACCCCGCCCGCCGCCCCCCAGGCGGGAGGGCAGCAACACCACAGGACCAGGACCAAGACCAGGTTCCGGCCCGATTTTGGGCCCAAGTTCTTCAGACTGAAAATACCGTTATCCTCCTTGGGGAACTCGCCTGAACACCACGCAGGAACCGGGAGGACAACCGGGATGCCAATCCCCGGTCATGTCCGCCGACAACACCTTGCCCCCCTCGCTGGGGGTGACGATGATTATGGCGCCGGTTTTGGTGTATATCCAGACCTTGCCGTCATTCACCACCCAGGTGAATTCCAGGCTTTTTCCCCCCAGCGTCCAGGTGGCCTTGCCATTCTCCTGGAGGTCCAGGTTAATGTGACTCTCCCCGCCGAAGGGCTCCACGGATTTATACCGCCCCACATAGGGGGCCCGCTTTTCTCCACAGCCTCCCAAAACCAGTCCCACCAGGATCAGACTCAACACCGCGGCCAACTTGAGAGAATCTCTGTTCATATCTTTCTTTCCCGCAAGATGAATCCTCCCCGATCCAACACCATCAACCGATCGTAGAAGAAGATTTGGATGCACATGACCAGCATCCCGGTATTCTTGAGAACTTTCCACCAGTTCACCGGTTCCCCCACTTCCCCCACACACCCGCAGTTAATAGGCATGTGCTGGAAAATGGCGTTCACCAGTCCCGCGATGAACATGACGTTCATGGCCCCGATGATGGTGGCCGCCGCCCGGGTGCGGATGCCCAGGATAAGAAACAGACCCACGACCAGTTCGGCCCAGGGGAGGGCCAGGGCCCACAGGTTCACCCCCCAGGCGGGCATCATGTTGTAATCCACCACGTTCAAAGCAAAAACCGCCGGCCTTAAAATCTTACTTAAGGCGAAAGAAATGAAGATCGCCCCCAGGAGCAGCCGGCAGAACACCGACAGGTAGGGGCTGCGACGGATAGGCGGAATGAGGATCAGCAGGAAGATCCCCACCGGCACCCATTCCAGATACCCCGGCAGACCCAGGGGCAGACTGGCCGGTTCCTTGGGCGTCTGCTCCACCAGGGGAAAGACCTTTTCCCACCCCCGGTAATCGTTCAGCACCGCCACGTTTTTCACACCCCGGTTGATCAGCAGGTGCGCCAGGTCCAGGTCCAGGCGCCGGCTGAAAGCGCCCCCATAGACGACGACGGTCTTATCCTTGGCCTCCTCCGACTGCTGCAGGGTGAACTGGAACATGGGGTACATGATGTCGAACAGGATCACCGGCAGGTTTTGGGCTCCTTTGATGCGCCTCTGGTCAAAAAAAGCGCTCTTCCGGGCATCAACAAAGACGGCCTCCTTCTTGTCGTACAATTCCTTGGCCTGGCTGAGACTGATTTCCTTCACCCCTTCGGCTTCCCCTATGCCATGGACCAGGGGCAGACGGTTGTCGTTGTACAGATTGAACACCAGGGCCAAAACCAGGCTCAAGCCCAGCATCAGGACATAGTCGAACCAGGAAATCTGCCTAAGCTTCACCTGGTGGACCACTTGGGTCTCCAGGCGGCGGTCCCCGGCCACCAGCCAACCGGCCAATTGATGAATAATATGCCTGGCCAGCTGGGGATTCTGATCCAACAGGCGGTCGAATTCATCCTTGGAGACCTTGATGAGTAGGCTGTCCTCCGCCGCCTCCACCGAGGCGGTGCGGGGCTGCCCGGTGACCAGGGCCACTTCCCCGAAATAGCTCCCCCCGCCTAATTCGGTCAAATCTGTGCGGATCCGGTCCTCCGTCTCGCGAAAAACCCGCACCCGCCCGGATTGGATGACGTAGAAATATTCCGGGGCTTCCCCCTGGCTGACAATGCGCGTGCCGGCCGGCACGCGCATCGCCTGCCCCAAATGGCTGAGATTTAACCCTGCCTCCCCCTGTGCCCCTGAGGGTTTATCCGATGCCTTCATGGCGCCTTTCCTATGAACTGCTGAACTGAAGATTCGGGGTGTCGGGCCGAGTTGGGAACCCGGACGAATGATTCCTGTCCCCCAGTCTTTTTACCACAAGATTGGGCAGAAGTGAACTCCACCCGGTCCTCCCCCCGGCAAAATAATCGGATAGTTCCGCCTGCACCCCGCCGTCATCCTCTCCCCTCCTCAACGACGGCCAAAAATCCTGCGCCGCCGCCAGTCAAGTTCTCAATCTGAGAAAAATTTATCAAGCCTCCGGGCCATTCTCTCAAGCAGAGAATTCTCTCGGGGAAATCCCGGAGAGCTAACGCCTTATAATTTAATTAATCAATCTTATTCATCAGTTACATTTCAGGATTTTTCAACCATTTTGGCAAGCCACTTGCATATCTGGTAACGCAGCGAGTTTTTTCAACCGTGAGGTGTTGACCTAGATGCGAACCATAACCTCTGCTTTTCCCCGGAGCCAGACGAAATGGCTTTCCAAAGAGGAACAGCGAATATATTTCCTGGATCTGACCCTCAAGATCCTGGTGCCCTTAATTTTAACGGCCTGTCTGGTGATCGCCCTGAAGGTGGGCTCCTTCGACGGCTATCTCCAGCTCTTGAGCCGCCAGAGCTTCGGCTCCCCCGTGATGGCCCTGGGGGCCGGCTTCACCCTGGCCTACCTGGCCTTCCAACTGGTGCGCACCGTCCTCTGGTGGCGCTATAAATCGTTTCCCCTGCCGCCGGGTCCCCTTCCCCGGGTCACCGTCATCATCCCGGCTTACAACGAAGGGGCCATGGTGGAAAAGGCCATTTACGCCGCAGTCGCCTCCGACTATCCTGCCGATCGCCTGGAAATCATCTGCATCGACGACGGCTCCAAAGACGACACCTGGTTCTATATCGACCGGGCCCGGAAACGCTATCCCAAGCTCATCAAGGCCATCCGCTTCCCCAAAAACCGGGGGAAAAAAGAAGGTCTCTATGCCGGCTTCACTCGGGGCAAGGGCGAGTTCTTCGTCACCATCGACTCCGACAGCGTCATTTCCCCGGATACCGTCAAGCAGGCCATCGCCCCCATGCTCAACGACCCCAAGATCGGCGCGGCGGCCGGCAACGTCAAGGTCTACAACCGGGCTCGCAGCCTCATGGCCCGCATGCTGGCCGTGCGCTTCGTCCTGGCCTTCGATTTCCTCCGGGCCTCCCAGAGCATGTACGGCTGCGTCACCTGCACCCCCGGCGCCCTGTCCGCTTATCGGGCCCGGGCCCTCAAACCCATCCTGAAAGAATGGCGCACCCAGACCTTCATGGGCCTGCCCGCCAATATCGGCGAGGACCGGGCTTTGACCAACTTTGTCCTGCGGCAGGGCTACTATACCTCCTACCAGCGCAGCGCCGTCGTCCACACCATGGTGCCCGAATCCTATAAGGGCTTGTGCCGCATGTACCTCCGCTGGGACCGCAGCAATTTCCGGGAAAACTGGGTTCAGCTCAAATTCATCTTTACCAGATACCGGGCCAAACACCGGCTCCTGCCCATCATTGACTTCTTCATCACCCAGATCGAGTTCCCCCTGACCTACCTCTTCCTGGGCCTGCTCCTGTTCTCTTTCTGGCTCTATCCCATCGTTGCGGTGAAGTTTTTCGCCGGCCTTGGGGTCTTCACCCTGGTCTGGATGTACTACTACATCCACCAGGAACGGGACCTGGACTTCGTCTATGGGATAATCTATTCCTACTTCGCCTTCTTCGCCCTCAACTGGGTCCAGCCTTACGCCTTCCTCACCGTCCGGAACGACCGCTGGCTCACGCGCTGAGGCGCGTTTTATATAGGAATAAAATAAGGGAGGGGCAGCGCTTAACAAGCTCTGTTCCTCCCTTGTTTTTTCGCCCTGAACCCGCGCCTTCGAAACCCTGCGGGGCGGCTGTCCTGCATGAGACGTTCGCAGAAATCTCCCCTCGGTATGAAACGTCATCCTACAGCCCCGTTCCGCATCTCCCGCGCGCCCCCTCCGATTTTATACCATTTGCCAAAATTTTTCTGATTGCGCCCTTTCAAATCCCCCCAAATCCCCCTTTGGCGCAGGGGGACTTTCAAGCTAATTTCAATTTTCCCCTTTCCCCTTTTTTTTCTTTTCCCGCCACCTCAAAATCTGCCCCCCATTTCCCCCGAGTATCCGGTGAGTTCGGCATAGCCGGCCCCGGTGACCGGGACGCCGTTTTTCTCCCCCGCGATCTTCACCTGACCCTCCCAATAGGTCACCCTGGCCGGCGCCGGGGCTCGAATTTCCTGGTCCGCCAGGGTAGGGGTCAGCCTGAGCCGGTAGCCGGCTGCAGGAATGGCGATCTCCCAGCCCGCCGGGTATTTCGCCCGGGTATGGGGTGAGGTCCACGAGCCCGTGGCCTTGACCTGAAAATCGCTGAGCTTCAGGCGCCGGGCGCCGCCCCGGGGATCAATGAGGCTGCCCGAGGAAGCCGGGTCCACCGCGCCGTCTTGATGGCGCAGGAGATAAAGCATCACCTCCTGACCGTCGGAGAGTTGGAGGCTGAACCAGTCCCAGCCAGCCAGGCCCGGGGCCATGCCGCTGGTGAAGAACTCGTGGTCCATCCAGCTTAAGCCGGTGACCGGGAGAACCCGGCCGCCCACGGTGATAGTCCCCCGGGTGTCCAGCCGGCTCAGGGAATAGTAATAGCCGGCCGTCTCATGCCGGTCAGACTTGCGGCTGTAACCTCCCTGGCCATGGAGGACCGGGGGTTTCAGGGGCTTGAGCTTAAGGGCCAGCCCCAGACCGCCGTCTTGGGCCTCCAGATGAACCTCGTCTCCCTGCAGCTCCGCCCGCCAGTCATCGATCCAGACCTTCAGGGTTCCCGCCGTCGCCCCGGCGAGACCCAGGGCCTGCCGGCCGGCCTTGTCCCGGAACTGAAAAACGCCCCGGGCCGGATCGGTGAGGGCCAGGTGGGCGAAATAGAGGTGGTTGAGGGACCAGGCTGAGCGGGCCTTGGGGTCGGGCGGCCGCAACCCCGCCCGAAAGAAGGTCAATTGATAGCCGAACGACTCCCCCGCGGCGGTCTGCAGGTGTCCCACATAATACCACCACTCGGTCTTGAATTCCGCATGGACCCCGTGGTCTTGGGGAAACTGGAAGACCCGCCCCGCCTGCGGGACCTGAAAGGCTTCCGCGGCAACCGCCCCGCCCATGAACCGCAAGGCCAACAGGAATCCCAGGGCAAGCCGGCCCATGGCCCGGCCCAGGGTCGCTCGGTCCGGGGGCCGCCCCCACCCCCCCCGAAGCCGGGAGGCCATCATCATCACCCCTCCCCCGAAATCCCGGCCCCCCCTGCCCTGCCGGCTAATAATACCGGCGCTTTTCGGAAGCAAGCCGGAAATAATTCTGCCGGGCCTCATAAATCAGCCGATGGGGATGCCGCAGAAACATGGCCTGGGCCTCGGGATGGTTGAACAGATAGAGCCTCCCTTCAAAAATGACGAACAGACGGGGGTCGATGTCCTCCAGCCGCCCCCTGGCCATGGCGGCGGCGCAGTACCCGCCGAATTGCGGCTGAAAGCGGGGGGCGTCCCGCAAAAACTCATACCGGGAGCGCCGGGAGGCGAAATAATAGGTGGCCCCTCCGATCCGCTCCAGAATCCGCCTGCTGCCTTTAACGGCCCGGTTGTCGAGGAAATACCCCATGGGGTCATAGCCGTGCAGGGCCACGGTGTTGTGCAGGTTGAGCAGGGCCAGGCCCGACCCCCCGGAGGTGGTGGGGGGCGGCTGGGCCGCAGTCACGGCCGCCAGGCCCAGCACCGCCAGCAGCGTCAGCCATGCCTTGCCGGTCAGTATTTTTCTCATCTGTCCTCCTTCCTAAAGATCTTTCCTGGTTAACAAAGAGAGTCAGTTTTAGAGATTATTATTTTCTTGCAGCGGCCGCAAAGTAAAGATCGCCACCGGATGATAGAGAAGGCGCCGGTCCTGATGGGGATAGGATAGTTCATAGAGATAATCCACTACCTCTTGTTTGACCGCGGGGTCCAGAGGCCTCAGGTCGGACTCCAAAAAGAAGCTGAGGAGGGCCTCCCCGTCTTCGGAGCCGGGCCGGAAGCATTCGGAAATGTTGACGTGACTCGCCCTCACTTCCAGGCAATAAGGAATCCCCCCACGCTGGAGGATGGTCTCTAGGTCACGGCTGGTGAACATTTCGCGGTCGTCGCCCTTGACCCGCTTGAGGAACCGCCGCTGCACCTGGTCGAGGCCCCAGGGGGTCTGGTGGAAGATCAGCACCAGGCCGTCGGTCCCAACGCCTTCCAGGGCGTGGCGGATGGCCGCGTCCCGGTCCGGCAGATAATAGAGGCAATGGGTCAGGTGGATCAGGTGAAAGGGCCGGTGGATGGCAATAGCCTCGAAGGCGAGGGGCTCGATAACAAAATGCACCCCCGTAAAGGGATGGCGGGCGATGCGGCCCCGGAGCCCCCGGCAGAGCGCTTCATTGGGCTCCACCAGGACATACTCCAGGTGTTTGAGCCGGGTCTGGAGGATGGGGATGAAGCGCCAGTCGAAGTCGCCGTTGCCGGCCCCCACGCTCAGGACGCTAAAGGGGGATTCCACCGGGAGGATGGGGGGCAGGCGTTCCTGACTCCACCGCAGCATGGCCAGCCACTCGGTGGAATGCTTTCTGAAGATCAGAAAACAGTGGGCATAGGCCTCGGGGGTTAAAGGGGGAGCAAGCCCGGGGGCCGCGGCGGTCACCTCAACCTCCTTTTATCTCAAAAGGTTCCCCAAGGTGAGCGGCACAGGCGGGACGCCTGTGCCGGCGCAGGAGGTTTCTTATTTCAAAGGGGACCCGTCATGCACCCGTTTCCGTCGGGCGGGAGCTTCGGCTTTCCCCGGCTTTCGGGTACCCAAACCGGGACCCCGTTTTACTTCACTTTGACGTACTTGCCGCCTTTGACTTCCACGATATACACCCCTTCCGTGCCGGCGCGCTGCACATCGTGGTCTTTGTTAAACGACAGCTTACCGGTAACGCCGTCGAAGTCTTTCATCCCATCCAGGAATTTTTTGATGCCTTCGGCAGTGGGACCGTTCTTTTTCATGCCCTCCAGGACCATGGAGGCCGCATCGTAGTGCAGGGCGGCGAACATGATATTATACGGATCGATGTTTTTCTTTACCAGTTCTTCATAGTTCTTCTTGAAGGCCTTATTCTTGGGGGTGTCGTAGTCTTCATCATATTCCACCCCGATGACATGGCCCTCGGCCCCTGGTCCGGCTAACTGGATATAAACCGGGTCCATGTCGCCATACACCCCCAGGATCTTCTGGTTCATTCCCAACTGCCGGGCCTGGGCCGCGGCGGGGGCGGTCTCCGGGGTGTAGCCGGGGATGAACAGGATATCGGGGTTGGCGGCCTTGATCTTGGTGAGCTGGGCCTTAAAGTCCCGGGAGCCCCGCATGAAGGACTCGGTGGCCACCACCTTGACGCCGTTTTTCTCAAAGAATTTGCTGAAGAGATCGGCGCAACCCTTGCCGTAGGGTTCGTTGGAGAAGAACACCGCCGCCGTCTTGGGCTTCCAGTTCTTGACCACGTAGTCGGTCAGGACCTGGGCCTGCTTGTCGATGCGGGAACAGCCCCGGTAAAGAAATTCGCCGTAGCCGCTGAGCTTGGGGGTGGTGGCGGTGGGGGTGATGGCCACCACTTTGGCGTCATTGGCGGTCTTGCCCGCGGCCATCATGCCGCCGGAGGTCATGGGGCCGATAATGGCGGTGACCTTATCAACGTTGATGAGTTTCTGCACTGCGTTCACCGAGGCCGCGGGGGAATCCTTCTCATCTTCAAAGATCACGTCCACCTGGCGGCCGTTGATGCCGCCGGCCTTATTCACCTCCGCCACGGCCATTTCCACCCCCCGCTTGGAGGGGATGCCGTGCTCGGCGCCGATGGACAGCCGCAGGACGGAGCCGATCTTAATGGGGTCAGCCCCCCAGGCGAGGCCGCTCGTTAACAACGTCAGCGCAATCCCGAACACCAGAATCTTTCGCATCATCCTCATCTCGCATCCTCCTTAGCTTTTCCTTATAGGCTATTTCCGTCTGAAAGAAAATTAAAAA
>Ga0172371_10003739_pt1 | contig 23420 bp, 22 predicted proteins | sample Lak12m_FD_114543 | JGI IMG/M metagenome (GOLD analysis project Ga0172371, IMG submission 114543) | Freshwater microbial communities from Kabuno Bay, South-Kivu, Congo - kab_022012_12m | ecosystem: Environmental > Aquatic > Freshwater > Lake | place: Democratic Republic of the Congo: South-Kivu...
CCCCTCTCCCATAAGGGGAGAGGGGGGAGACCTCACCCCCGTCCCCTCTCCCAAGGGAGAGGGGGGAGACCTCACCCCCGTCCCCTCTCCCAAGGGAGAGGGGGGAGACCTCACCCCCGTCCCCTCTCCCAAGGGAGAGGGGAGGGACCTCACCCCCGTCCCCTCTCCCAAGGGAGAGGGGGGAGACCTCACCCCCGTCCCCTCTGCCATAAGGGGAGAGGGGGGAGACCTCACCCCCGTCCCCTCTCCCACGGGAGAGGGGAGTCACTAATCCAAGCCCTTTTCCCACAAGGGAGAGGGGGGAGACCTCACCCCCGTCCCCTCTCCCAAGGGAGAGGGGGGAGACCTCACCCCCGTCCCCTCTCCCAAGGGAGAGGGGAGTCATGAATCCAAGCCCTTTTCTCCCAAGGGAGAGGGGGGAGACCTCACCCCCGTCCCCTCTCCCAAGGGAGAGGGGAGTCCCTAATCCAAGCCCTTTTCTCCCAAGGGAGAGGGGAGAAATAGGATGAACTTCCCCTGGAGGAGAACAGCGAAACCTTAGCAAATCCTCGGCAGGAGCTCACCTGAAGGTAAATCCACCACGCGCCTGCCGCCAATCGACGTCTTTGCCGTTACCAAGCCAGGATGTTCCGCTAACACACGCCCGATGATGGCAGCGTCCCTGCCGTATTCGTGGCTTTGCATTGCGGCCAAAACCTTATCTGCAGCATCTTCCGCCATAATCGCCACCAGTTTCCCCTCGTTGGCGATGTAATAGGGATCGAGACCAAGCATTTCGCAGGCTGCATTGACCTCGGGATGGATTGGTACCTTTTTTTCCTCGAATTCGATACCTACATGCGAGGCCTCAGCCAGTTCGTTCAGCACCGCAGCCAGGCCGCCACGGGTTGCATCACGCAGGCAATGGATGGGGCAAACCTTCGAGTTCTTAACCCCCTCCACTGCGAATTTTTGGGGGGTCGCCAAGATATCGGTTGTCTTTATGATCGCCTCCACCAGCCCGTTCAACGGTGCAGTATCACTCTGGATGGTCGTCTCGAATTGCAGACCTTCGCGCACCGACATTATCGCCATGCCGTGATCACCCAATGTCCCGCTGACCACAACAATGTCACCGGGATGGGCATTCCGGGGAGAAATATCAATGCCTGCGGAGATGACGCCGATGCCTGACGTATTGATAAATAGTCCATCTCCGTGTCCCTTTTGCACCACTTTGGTATCACCAGTAACGATCTGGACACCCGCGTTCTTGCCCGCTACAGCCATGGCATGGACAATATTTCCGAGCGTCTCCATTGGCAGGCCCTCTTCGATAATGAAACCAGCCGAAATGAACAGTGGTTTCGCTCCGCGCATTGCAAGATCGTTCACCGTTCCGTTGATTGCCAACTCGCCAATGTTCCCGCCGGGAAAAAATAGAGGGCTGACGACATACGAATCTGTCGTGAAAGCGAGTGACGAGTGAGGAGGGACGGGTGATGTGAGATGAGTGTTGCCGGAGGTGGGACGAGTGACGAGCGACGAGAGTTCGATTACAGTTGAGTCACCCATTTGTCCAAGCCACTCGTTGTTGAAGGCAGGCGTAAACAGGTGCTGGATCAAATCCGCCATCATCTTACCGCCCGCACCATGACCCATTATAATGGTTGGATAACCTTGCAGCGGGCGTGGGCATGTCCAGCCGAGGAAATTGGGTTTACCTGTCATTGGATCTCACCCCCGACACCTTTCCCTTGTGAAAGGGGTATTCCCCAATCCCGGCTTCTTTTCCGGAGGAGGAGGGAAGAACACCATACCGATAATATGCCGCGCAGGTACCTTCAGACGATACCATCGTTGCACCGAGAGGCTTTTGAGGGGTGCATTCCTTGCCGAAGGCCGGGCACTCATGCGGCTTCTTGATGCCCTGCAGAACCAGTCCGCTGATGCACAGACCCGACTCCTTTGTGTCAATCGTCTGGATTTCCGGGAAGCGTCGCTCGGCGTCGTAGAAGGCAAACTCCTCCCGCAGGCGGTAGCCTGATTGCGGGATGACGCCGATGCCACGCCAAGGACGGTCGCATATTTCGAAAACGCGGCTAATTATGGTCTGCGCTGGTTTATTCCCTTCTCTGGTCACGGAACGAGCGTAAGCGTTCCTGACCTCGTACTTGCTGCGCTCCAGAAGGCGGACACAATCCAGGATTCCGAGCAGGATGTCCACCGGTTCGAAGCCGGAAACGACGATTGGGATATGGTATCTGGCGGCCAATGGCTCGTACTCCCAATAACCCATTACTGTGCAGACATGACCAGCAGCCAGGAAGCCATCCACTTTTACATCCGGTGATTCCATAAGCGCGCTGATAGCCGCAGGGACGGTAACCTGTGAGACGAGCATGGCAAAGTTACGGATGCCATGGGTTTTGGCTTGCACCACCACCATGGCATTAGCCGGCGCGGTAGTCTCGAAACCGATGCCGAAGAAGATGACTGTTTTTTCAGGGTTGTCTCTGGCAATTCTTAACGCATCAAGCGGGGAATAAAGGATGCGGATATCACCCCCGGTGGCTTGGACGGCGAACAGGTCACGAGTGGAGCCGGGGACTCGCAACATGTCCCCGTAGGAGGTGAAGATCACATCCGGGCGGGAGGCAAGGGCAATGGCTTTATCAACCAGTTGAAGCGGCGTCACGCAGACCGGGCATCCGGGACCGTGAACAAGGTTGACCTCCGGCGGCAGCATCTGGTCGAGACCCGATTTCATGATGGAATGCGTCTGCCCGCCGCAGACTTCCATCATCGTCCATGGACGTGTGATCGTTTTTTGAAGATTGCCGAGCAACTTTTGTGCCAGCTCTGCATCACGGTACTCATCGATGAATTTCATATCCCACGGCCCACTGATTACTACCCACCGAATACTTCCTGTTCCCCAGCCGCGCTGATTTGCTTCAATAACTCCAACGTCTCGTTAGCCTCCTGCTCATTAAGGATGGAGAGCCCGAAGCCAACATGGATGATGGTGTAATCACCCACCTTTATCTCGGGCAGGTATTCCATACAAGCTTCTTTCACTACGCCGCCAAAATCAACCTTGCCCATTTTCATGCCGTTGGATTCGTAGAGTTCGGTTACCAATCCAGGAATTCCAAGACACATATTTCACCTCTAAACATCAATTTGGGACGCAGATTTACACGGCTGGATGCGGATAATATTTCTCCGTAGTTTCAGCGCTTGTGCACATCCTTTACTTCTGCGACCAGCCAATCAGCCCAGGTGGACATGCCTTCGCCGTTCTTAGCCGAGACGGGAAAGGTGACCAAGCCCGGGTTAAGTACTTCCACACCGCGGCGGAAGTAATCCATATTGAAAGGCACATAAGGCAGCAGGTCAACCTTGTTGATGATCAGCGCTTGAACGCCGCGATACATGCCGGGATACTTATAGGGTTTGTCATCACCCTCCGGGATGGAGGCGATGAGGATGTTGGTGTGCACACCGATCTTGAAGTTGGCCGGGCAGATAAGGTTGCCGACATTCTCCACGATGACCAGATCCAGGTCCACCAATGGCAGGGAGAGGAGGGCGTGCGAGATCATCACCGCATCAAGATGGCACTCACCTCCGGTGTTGATCTGAACAGCGGGAAGGCCGGCTGCGGCAGCCTTTTCAGCATCAATGGAGGTGGCCAAGTCGCCTTCGATGACGCCCATGCGCAGCCTTCCATTTAGCGCTTCCAATGTTTTTAAGATGACACTTGTTTTACCTGCGCCAGGCGAGGCCATGACATTGATGGCATAGATGCCAGCAGCATCGAAGGTATCAATGTTCTTTTGGGCCACGTGGTCATTAGCGGAAAGAATGTTTTCCACGATGGGGATACGTTGGGTCATTGCTACTCTACGTCAATGCTTTCAATTCTCAGCTCGTCACCTTTTGTTACTCCGACATGTATGCTCTTGCAAACGGGACAGGCAAAGGTGTCATGATCCGGGTTGAACACGTTTCCGCAATCGAAACAGTGCATTTCCGCCAGGATACGGTTAAAGTTCAAGAGCGCGCCCTTGGCGATGGTGTCATCGCTCAAGATGTCCCAATAGAACTGGATGGATTCATCCACCATGCTCGCCAATTTACCAATGACGAGATTGATGCCAATGATCCGTTTGGCACCTGCTTTCTTAGCATTACTGAGAGCGATGTCGAGAATACCTTGGGTGATGGCAAGCTCGTGCATAACCGGCTGATTGTATCAGGTTTTTTTGGAAGCAGAAGTGAGTGGGACGCCAAGGTTTTTCGGGAATCTTCGAAATGGATGGAGAATGCGAGGTAAGGTTGGGTGAACGCTAACCCACAACCCTGTAACCAATTCAACATTCCGGTATTTCTCCGGAGCGGATGTTATAATTTAGTTGTAACTGTAAGTAACCTGGATGGGTTTCATTTTCAAATTATCTCAAAGGAGGATGTATGTCGAATCAAACTGCTCGACCGATGGTTAACGACAAGCGTGAGATTACCGGCTGGGCTTTTTACGACTGGGCCAATTCAGCCTTCAGTACAACGATCGGCACGGTGTTTCTGGGGCCATACCTTGCCTCGCTGGCAGCAAAAGCCGCGGCTTTGTACCCGGATGGAATGGCGCGTTTTTTTGGAATCCCGGTCGCTCCGGACTCGTTTTTCCCTTACTGCATCTCATTCTCGGTCGGGATGCAAGTGCTGTTCCTGCCCATCCTGGGTGCCATTGCGGACTATTCCCACCGACGTAAGCAGATGATGCAATTATTCGCCACCATCGGCGCGGTAGCCACCATCCTGATGTTCCTGATAACCGAGCCGTTTTGGTGGCTGGGCGGGCTGCTGTTCATCATCGCCAATCTTGCCTTTGGGGCGGCGCTGGTCTTCTACAACTCATACCTGCCCGATATCGCCAGCGAGGATCAGCGCGACCGCGTCTCCTCGTTCGGTTGGGCGATGGGCTACCTGGGCGACGGACTACTGCTCATCCTAAACCTGGCACTCTACCTGATGAGCGACAAGATCGGCATTCCTAAGGACCTGGCGGTGCGCATCAACCTGGCCTCAGCCGGCATCTGGTGGTTAAGCTTCTCGTTCATCACCTGGGCGCGGCTGCGCCAACGTCACGCAGTGAAGAAATTACCACCAGGAGAGACTTATACCCGGGCGGGTTTCAGGCAGTTGATGAAGACGATCAAGGAAATGAAGAATTTCCCTGAAACCCTCAAATACCTGCTGGCTTACTTCATCTACAACGATGGCATCCAAACGGTGATCGCCGTTTCATCCACCTTCGCAGCTGCACCACTGATCCGCGGCGGGGTGGGCATGGACCAATCCACGCTGATCATCGTGATCCTGATGATCCAATTCATGGCATTCTTCGGAGCATTGCTGTGGGGAAAACTTGCGAACTGGGTGGGTGCCAAGCGTGCGATCGTCGTCAGCCTGGTCATCTGGGCGGGGGTTGTAATTTATGCATATTTTGGCCTAAAAGGTGAAAGCCGGGTTCTCGAGTTCTTCATCCTTGGCGCGTTCATTGCACTTGTGATGGGCGGCTCGCAGGCCATCAGTCGCAGCCTATATGCGCAGATCATCCCCTCTGGCAAGCAAGCTGAATATTACTCTTTCTATGAAATTAGCGAACGCGGCACCTCGTGGATCGGGCCGTTAATCTTTGGCCTGGTGAACCAGATCTATGGCAGCCTACGCCCAGCCATCCTCTCGCTCATCTTCTTCTTCATCCTGGGCTTGGTCATCCTGCCGTTCGTGAATGTTGGAAAGGCAATGGCGGATGTGAAGAAATTCGAGAGTGGCCAGGATTAGCGCTCGTTATAAACGCATTGGGAGTTGGAAAGGAGGTTCGTGACATCCCAACTCCCGATTTCAACCTGTCACCTTGAACAGGCCGGCTGGATTGGCTCCCAGCAAACCTGCACGCAGGCTGCGCTCATCCGCATGCGACAGCTTTGCGGCCATCTCTTTGGTGATGATGGGGAAGACCTGGTAGCGATCCATACCATCAGAGAGCATCGCCAGGCCAGCGTCGCTGCTCAACCAATCCAGATGGTCGAATACCTTCAAATTGATCGGCCGGCGGTAACCGACCAGCGTTTTTTCACCGGCTGAGTTGAAGAAATCGTCGAAGTATGACATCACCAGCTCGCGCAGGTTCCGGTAAACCGGCTCGCGGTAACGGAGACCGGTAAAGTTGGATTGCGCCATTGCCCCCCAATGCGCCTTTATCTTGAAGACTGCCAGTAAGTGATCGTCATCGCGTGCGTTTGGGATCAGTTCAAGAATCAGGGGTAGGTATCCGAGTCGGCGCAACCCCATGGCTGCAAACAGCGCTCCATCGAAGCAGTGTGCCTTCCGATCACGTAAAACGCGCAGCGGGCAGCGATAAAAGTCGTCATCGCTGTAGGGGATGGTGTTGAGGAAATCCTGGATTTTTACGGGGTGATCCAACCCGTTGAGCAACTCTTTCTCATTGGGGGTCAGGTGGAATTCGAATCTCCGCAAGACATCACTCATAGTTTCGGCAGCACGATGGATTGTTGGCTCTGGTACTTGCCTTTCTTATCAGCGTACGATATATCACACTCCTCGTCCGCCTCAAAGAATAGAACTTGGGCAATGCCCTCATTGGCGTAGATCTTTGCGGGCAGTGGGGTGGTATTCGAAATCTCAAGGGTAACGAAGCCCTGCCATTCCGGCTCGAAAGGTGTTACGTTCACGATGATACCACAACGGGCGTATGTACTCTTTCCAAGACAAACTGTCAGCACTTTCCGCGGTATGCGGAAATATTCAATGGTCCGAGCGAGGGCGAATGAATTGGGTGGGATGATGCACACCTCGCCCTTGAAATCGACCATGGATTTTGGGTCGAAGGCTTTTGGATCAACAACAGCGGAAAACAAATTCGTGAATATCTTGAACTCATCGGCAACGCGGATATCGTAACCATATGAGGAGACACCGTACGAAATCACGTGGTCACGAACCTGTCTCTCGACAAATGGCTCAATCATCCTGTGTTCAAGTGCCATCTTGCGGATCCAGTGGTCAGGTTTAAGACCCATTTGATATTCCTATGTTCAGATTCCAGCAGCTCGCTACCGGTTTCCAGGAACAAGCTCCTGCATTCCAGAATAATAGCTCTTGCTGGTTGGTTATCGAAGCAAGCTTATGCTTTTCATATCACTTGAGGATAAAGCTTACCACGGTCACTTTGCCGGATTGAACATCAATCGATCTCTCGTAGAGAACACTATTCCAAATAAGGCTGATGCGATACTGCCCTGCGCGCAGGTCGCCAAGAACGAAATTCTCATGCCATTTGTCATCGCTTTGCACGGGCGTTTCTTCTGGCGCGTACGTTTCCACCTGGTAGGCAGCGGTTTGCGAACCACCTGGATCTGGGAAGTATTGGATGTTAATGCCGATGTAGTGGAGTGAATTGCCGTGTTCGTCAACGAAGCGACCAACGATGGTGCCAAAGGGGTTTCCATTCTCATCGAATAAAGGTTTCAGCCAAAGCACCGGATTACGGTTTGAATCGTAATCGTCCTTGCCCAGGCGCACCTCGAAATGCAGGTGACTGCCAGTAGCTGAACCGCTCGCGCCCACCTCACCTATTTCATCTCCCGAGTGGACGTTTTGTCCGATTTGCACATCAATTCTAGATAGATGCGCGTAGAGCGTAAATAATGGCCGATCAACGCCAGGCAGATGATGCTCAATGATGACCAGGTTGCCATAAAAATCCAACCAGGGGCTGAACGCTGTTGCTTGAATGTCATTTCCAGCCACAATCACAATACCATCCGCGGCAACCAAAACCGGTGTCCCACCCGCGTTGGCGAATTCAACCCCATGATGCGGTTGACGCGTCCCATTTTGCGTGCTGCCATACGGATAAGTCGGGTCAATCGTGACCGTTCCGGGTGGGGCAATGGGTCGGTCCAACAGGAAATAACCGGCATCGATGCAGTAGGTTGTGCTTGAGTCACAAGAGAGGGTGATGGGAGAGGTGGCAACGCTGGGAAGCAAGGGAACAGGTGATAGAGGAGGCAGAGGTGATATGGTGATGGTGGAGAATGGGAGAGTCGTTGGACCAGGGGGTGTAATGGAAGGGGAGGCGGTAAAGAGGGGCGCGACCGTTTCAAGCACACCGTTACAGGCTGCGGATGGAAGACAGGTAATCAGGAGGGTTAATACCGGAAGGAAGCGGAAAGGCTTCATGCAAGTGATAGCTTTCCCCGTTCGGCAAGCATTTTTTGCAGATCGGCTTCCAGCAGGACGGCGCGTTCCTCCAAGGAATGCAACTGGTTCAGGAAGGTCTCGCCAGCAAAGCCATCGCTCAGATTGGCAACGTTGATGCGGACATTGTAACCCGCTGCCACCATGGAGGCGCGCGCCAGGGCTGCAGCCGAGGCTGCATCGGTAATGGCGTTAAAATTACCAAGGGCGACGCAGCGTTCTGCCAGCGCCATCACGCTGACTGCGTTCTGTGCGGTCTTCAGTGGTACCTGCGCCGCGCTCCTGGTCGCTTCTTCAATCGCTGCATTGCGTATAGCCATTTCTTTAGTTGTACCCTTGGGTAACTTGAAGGCAGCCATCACCGCCTCAAACGCAGCGGAATCGACCTGCACGGCACCGGTCAGCTCGAGGCGCAGACGTTCTGCCTGATTCAGGATCTCAGTCATCTGTGCCTGCACAGGCTGGTAGCTCTTCTTACCGATGGTCAGACGGGCGACCATGGCGACCAGTGCCGCGCCCATCGCACCAGCATAGGCAGCCGCTGAACCGCCGCCTGGGGTGGGAGTTGCGAGAGATAAATCGTCGAGAAAAGTGGAGGGGTGAGCGAGGGGCGAGGAGGGAAAAGGGAGAGGAGTGGAGGGTTGAGGTTCGATCTCTTCAAGGCGGTATTCCAGGATTTGGTTAAGGGTGAAGCCGTCTAATTGCAGACCGGCGATGGCAGTTTGGATAAGAGCCTCCTGCGGGACCAGCCCGACAACCTCGCAGTGATGGATCGTGGCATTACGTTTAATAACCTCACCTCGGATAGCGTCCATCACCTGTGGGATGGAGGTCAAATGGTAGTTGGTCAGGTTCATCGAAACCTGAGCCTGGCCTTCCACCAGCATGCCCAGTGCCTTAACGCACGGCAGCCCACCCGAAGAAGCCCGGATCGTCCTGGCGATGGCTCTTGCGACCTCAACATCAGGGGTAGCGAGGTATACATTGAATGCAATAAGGGGATAGCGCGCACCGATAACGGTTGCACCGGCTGCGCCGAGTCGGGCCGGACCATAGTCTGGTTTCCGCTCCGGATTGGACTTGATCTCCGCTTTCAACCCTTCGTATTGTCCGCGACGGATGTTCTCCAGATTTTGACGCTCGGGAAGCAGCGCGGCCTCCTCATAGAGGTAAACGGGTATCTTCAGCTCCCTGCCGACACGCCTGCCCAGCCGCCGCGCCAGGGCGACACAATCTGCCATGCTCATCTCGCGGATAGGCACGAAAGGCACCACATCTGCTGCGCCGAGACGCGGGTGCGAACCAGTGTGCTGGTTCAGGTCAATCAGCCCGGCAGCCTTGCGGATGCCCTGGAAGGCAGCTTCCTCCATCGCGGCGGGCGCGCCGGCAATGGTGACGACAGTGCGATTATGATCGCAATCCGAGTGACGATCGAGCAATGTCACACCAGGGATTGAGGAGATGGCTTTAAGGATGGCTTCCACGACTTCCGGGCGGCGCGCTTCAGAGAAGTTGGGGATACATTCGACGAGGGGAGGCATAAGGAGTTGCGGTGTAAAAATAAGGATTCAAGATTTACGGCAGGTAATTATAATTAAGAGAAAGAGGGGCTATTATACCGTAGAGAGTATAACAAGAGATTAGCCGGATATGGTGGAACCTTGCCAGATGATATAAGTGCTTTTTTACAGGTTGAGATAGAAACGGGCAATCGTATTCCTCAGAAGGTGGTGGACCAGGAAGATTCCTATTGAATGTTCCCGTAAGCCGTTGTGAAATCCTTGCGGCGTTTCAACTCGCTGGCATAATGGACACCGAGGGTCTCGCGATGATCGCGCGCCCAATCGGTTAGTTTTGTTCTGCCAGCCGGCGGGGAATCGGTGCAGAGCAGGTCAGCCATCAATCCCTTGACCTCAGGCCAGGTGATGGTCACATCGCGGACCAGCTTGCCGATGACCCATCCCACAGCATAACCCAGCGAGGGCGGCATGGACAGGATTGGACGGTGCATGCCAATAATCTCGCTAATGGTCTGCACCAGCCCGCGGTAGGTGAAGGTCTCCGGGCCGATGGCGTCAATGATGACGTCATCGCGACTCCTGCCCTGATTCACAGCCAGCGCAGCGAGGTCATCTACATAGATCGGCTGCAGGCAATAGGAGCCATCGCCGAAAACACCAAAGACGGGGAAGTGGCGCAGCGTCCAGGCGATGTTGTTGATCAGGATATCCTCAATGCCGAAGATAACCGTGGGGCGCAGGATGGCGTAGGAGAGACCGGAAGCGATCAGTGCCTGCTCCAGTTGTGCCTTGCCACTGAAGTATTCCAACGGGGAATCTAGGCTTGGATTGGTAATGCTCACATGGACGAGGCGCTCCACCCCCGCCTGCTTCGCCGCCTCGAATAAGATCAACGTATTTTTCACGGCAGATTCATGTTTGAAGGAGGTGTAATTAAATCGCACCCAGTAAGTGTTATACAACACCGACGCGCCGCGAAGCGACTCGACCAGCTTTTCAGGCTGGTTAAAGTTAAAATAATGCACCTCGACCCGACCGCTGAACGGGTTGGGTCGGTTGACCGAATTGGTCAGCGTGCATACGCGGCGGCCTTCCGACAACAACCGCGCGGCAATGTACTTGCCCGAATAACCGAACGCGCCTGTGACGACGTGAGTTTCCGAGGTTTTCATTGCCCTCGATCTTTCACTTAGCCGCCCCAGGGCATATGGGCGTATGCTTCGAAGGCGCGATCGTGCATCTGTCTAAACAACTCTTCGTGACGCCGTTCCCAGTGTGCAAGTGTTTCCAGGACTTTCCTGGCATCGCCAATTACCTTGCCCGCTGCATTCTCGTAGAGCTCAGCAAAATCGCGCTCTATCAGATACGCCATGCGCAGGACCGGCAAGTCGGGCACCATTGCCTCCAAGACGGTCTGCTCGATAAACTCACTTCCAGCTCTCGCGGTAAAAAAGCCAGCACGCTCCATTGTTTCACCCATTGCCAGGTCGGGGGAGTGATCCTGATCCAACATTTCGATCTGCCTCTGGATGTATTCAATGTGCTTCTGTTCTTCGGCAGCCAACTTCTTGAAGGCGTCCACCGCTGCAGCGTGGCTCAGGCGCCTGGCGCTTTCCTCAAAGAAGCGTTTTCCATCGTATTCACGTAACAAGGCATATTCGTAAATTTTACGGATATCCATTTTCGCTCTCCTAATATAAATGCCTATTATCTCGACCATTGTAGCAGAAAAGAGAGAGTCTGGTGTAGCCCAGCGATAGACCAAGCGTGTATCATTTCCAACCAATTAATTCATTCATCGAGGGAATATGCTACAATCATTCCATGCGCCTGAGAACATGGATCATATGCTTTCTTCTCCTCCTTGTCTCCTGCGTACGCACCGCGTCGGATTCTCCTGCGTGGTCTCCATCCGGTGCACTCACGACACCAAGCCTACCCACTGTTCCACAAGCCGCTGGCACCGCAACGGCTTCCTTCAGCCTGCTGCCGAGGCGCTTACCCGGCGCACCCATCCTGACACCCACGCCGGATCTGGCACGCTTCCTTCCCACCCCACGCAGCGAGCCAGAGACATATATCGTCCAGATGGGTGATACGCTCGGTGCAATTGGCCTGAGGTATGGAGTCAGTGTTGAGGCGATAATGCAGGCCAATGGTCTAACCGACGCGAACTTGCTCTCGCTTGGGCAGTTATTGACAATCCCAATCCCGACACCACAACCAGCCGGTCCATCATTCAAGATCATCCCCGATTCCGAGCTGGTATATGGGCCGATGAGTGTTACGCTGGATCTTGAATCTTTCATCCACAACCAGGCTGGCTATCTGGCGGGCTACAAGGAGGACGTGGATGGCGAGGATTTGACAGCCGCAGAGATCATCCTGCGCGCCGCGCAGCAAGATTCGGTGAACCCACGCTTGCTACTGGCCGTGTTGGAACATCGTTCAGGCTGGGTAACAAGATCGAATCCCGATCAAGCCACGCTCGATGCGCCGCTCGGCATCCAGGATGCATGGCACAATGGCCTATATCGCCAGTTGACCTGGGCTGCAAATGCCCTGAACCAGGGTTATTATCTATGGGAAGGAAGTGCCGTGTCCAAATGGGTGCTAGTGGATGGCTCGGTGGTGCCTATTGGCCCGACGATCAATGCCGGGACGGCCGGCATCCAAAACATGTTCGCTCAATTGGACGATTACTACACCTGGCTGGCGGATGTCTCGCCGGATGGCCTATTTGCCACCTATTCGAGGTTGTTTGGCTACCCTTTCGATCTAACGATTGAGCCACTCGTGCCAGCTGATCTGGTGCAACCGCTGATGCATTTGCCCTTTGCAGTTGGCGAGGTTTGGGCGTTCACGGGTGGACCGCACGCTGGCTGGAATCCCGGCTCGGCCTGGGCTGCGCTGGATTTTGCCCCACCCGGTGAAGCGCTCGGCTGCGTTTCCAGTGATGCCTGGGTTACGGCAGTGGCGGATGGGCTGATCCTTCGAGCGGAGAACGGGGCTGTCGTACAGGACCTGGACAGTGACGGTTACGAGCAGACTGGATGGACGGTGTTATACATGCATGTCGAAAGCCGCGATCGTATAAAACCCGGCATCTTTTTACACGCTGGCGAACACATCGGGCATCCCTCTTGTGAGGGTGGACTTGCCAACGGTACGCATGTCCACTTAGCGCGCCGTTTCAATGGGGAATGGATCCCGGCGGATGGTCCCGTCCCATTCATTATGGGTGGCTGGATTTCATCTGGTACGGGGATCGAGTACGACGGTTACCTGAGGCGAAATGGTGAGACCGTTGAAGCATTCAACGGCAACGATCCAATCAATCAGATACAACGATGACACCCACCCCAGCAATCCCTACACACCTTTCATCCACCCATTTCAACATACACGAGGGGGGGACATAGGGAGACTCATCAGGGGAGGGACCGGTAAGGGGTCGCGGTATAATCTTCACGATGAAACCAGCTTTTCATAACAAAACCATTTCCGTTCTACTCATTTCATGTATGATTACTGGCTGTAATCCACTATCGGGAATAAGTAACTATACAACTACATTCACACCCAAACAGCCGGTATTTTGGACAGCCGTCCCACCCACCGCCCTTCCAACCTGGACGGCGGAACCCACTTTCGATCCAACTGCCACGTCAATTCCGCCGACACTAGTCCCTACAGCTACCACAGTCATCCAATGGACTCCTATCTTATATTATTCACAGACGGGAGATTGCCTTCCTGTTGTGGCAGCCCATTTTGGGGTTGATGCCACTGAAATCACTTCATCTGAGGCCTTACCTGAGACAGGGTTACTTGTAATGGATACACCGCTCATCATCCCCAATCGTTTGGGTGAGACCTCACCAAATGTGGAGATCATGCCCGATAGCGAAATAGTCTTTTCTCCCTCGGCGATGAATTTCGATATCGCATCCTTCGTGTCAACGGCAGGTGGTTACCTGGAAAGCGGTTACCGCGAATATCTGAGTATCGGGTGGGTGAACGGTGCGCAGGCTGTGGAGCGGATCGCCACGGATAATTCCATCAATCCACGTCTATTGCTCGCGCTGATCGAGTACGAAAGCGGGTGGGTTTATGGACAACCCTCCAATCCTGCCCAAGGGGATTATCCACTCGGATACGTGGATTTCAAATCGCGAGGTCTTTACCGCCAGATGATGTGGGCAGTGATGGAACTATCGTATGGTTATTATGGCTGGCGCGACGGTACACTCACCGAGCTAACTTTCCCCGATGGAACGACCATCCGCATTTCCCCAGAGTTAAATGCTGGCACTGTTGCCATACAGTATTTCCTTTCGCGAGAGCGTAACTTCATGGAATGGGCGCAAGCGATTGACCCGAACATCGGTTTCCCCGCACTATACACCCGGATGTTTGGCGACACATGGGCGCGTGCGCGGACAGTCGAGCCACTTTTTCCTAAAGACCTGACCCAACCCTCCCTTACCTTGCCAATCGGTGTCGGACAGGTTTGGAGTTTTAGCAGCGGACCGCATGGTGCCTGGATCGCGCTGGATCAATATCAGAAACCAGTGCTGGAACCTTTAGCGGCGATCGATTTCGCGCCTGGTTCGGATGTCAGTGGATGCGTCCCTTCGGATAAATGGGTCGTTGCTGCCGCCCCCGGTCTGGTCGTCCGTTCGAAGAACGGTGTGGTAGTTCTCGACCTCGATAACGATGGATTCGAACAAACCGGTTGGGATCTGCTCTACCTCCACATCGCGACCAAAGATCGTGTCCAAGTTGGGGTTCAGCTGAACGCAGGCGACTTGATCGGACATCCATCCTGTGAAGGTGGCATAGCCACAGGCACACATTTACATTTTGCACGTAAATACAACGGTGAGTGGATCCTGGCCAATGGACCGATCCCTTTTATCTTGAGTGGATGGGAAGCACACGCAGGAGCAAAACCATACGAGGGCACATTAACTAAAGGGGATATTACCATCCTTGCCCGGCCAGATGGTTCTGCTCAGACCCAGATTATCCGTAAAGAGGGTGAATGATCACCAGTGGACAGAATCAAACCGACATTCATCGCACCGATCCTTGCAGAGAGGGTTTCATTAACCGTCGCCACAACAGGTGTCTATGGAAAGCCGCCTTATCCGGTTAGGTTGTGGCAGGTTTTCAAACCAGCCACAACAACAGACGGCCATGGAAAATTGCCCTACCTGCCTCAAATAGAATGGATTTTAATGCACGCCGCTTTCGCGGTTTCCTGCTTCTCATTATTTCCGCCCTGATCTTCTCTGACTGTCAGTCGGCGCCGGAACCGAATTGGGGTCATTCGCCCGCTACCATCACCCCGACCTTGGTGGCTGGTTCTTCGCCAACTCCCATTCCAACGCGTCAAAGCTACAACCCTGGCGAGCTGGTGGATTATGTTGCCCAAACGGGTGATACGCTTCCAGCGCTGGCAATCCATTTCAATACAACCGTTGACCAGATCCATGAGGCCAATCCTGATATCCCCGTGGATGCAACAACCATGCCACCCGGTATGCCGATGAAAATCCCCATTTACTATCTGCCGTTGTGGGGTACTTCCTTTAAAATCATCCCGGATAGCGTATTCGTGAATGGCCCTTCAATGATTGGATTCGATACAGCAACTTTTGTTTCAGGGCAGCCGGGTTGGTTGAAGGATTTCCGCGATTACGTTGGAGGCGCCTGGCGCACAGGCGCGGGGATCGTAGATTACGTTGCCCAGAACTTCAGCGTCAGCCCGCGCCTGCTGCTGGCAGTTCTCGAATACAAGGCAGGTGCGCTATCGAAACCGGAGATGCCCGATACTTCCTACGCGCTCGGTTACAAGGACCTGGCGCACATGGGCGTATACATGCAGCTCATTTGGGCAGCCAATACGCTAAATAACGGCTACTATGGCTGGCGGACAGGTCACTTGACCTCTTTTGAACACCCGGATGGCAGCTTGTCGCGGCCCGACCCCTGGATGAACGCGGCCTCAGTGGGCATCCAGTATTTTTTCTCGCGCCTTGATCCGAAGGACACTTACGACCACGCAGTCGGTCCCGACGGCCTGGCGTCCACGTTTATGAATTTATTCGGTGATCCATGGGCAATGGAATCTCCCCACATTCCAGTAAGCTTAAAGCAGCCAGAGTTCCTTTTTCCCTATCCGGATGGCGAAACATGGTCATACACAGGCGGGCCACATACCGGCTGGGGGAATGGAGAGCCTTTTTCTGCGATTGATTTCGCCCCACCAGCCGATGTTGGCGGATGCCTCCCAACGGAAAAGTGGGTGATTGCTTTAGCGGATGGCGTGGTAACACGCTCGGGAGATGGTATCGTCATGCTCGACTTGGACAAGGATAGCGACGAGCGTACCGGTTGGGTAATCCTTTACTTGCATGTTGGGACACAGGGACGAGTGCCACAGGGAAGTATGATGAAAGCTGGTGAGCCAATCGGGCATCCCTCCTGTGAGGGCGGGGAGGCGACCGGCACTCACATCCATATTGCCCGAAAATATAATGGCGAGTGGATCCCTGCCGATGGGCCACTGGCGTTAAATATGGAAGACTGGATCACCCATAATGGCAGCCAAGCTTACCAGGGGACATTAACTCGTGGCAATCTTACTGTGACGGCCTGTGTTGGCTGTTCAAATCCGGGCAGCCAGGTGACAGCGGGAAAATAGCAGGAAGCAGGTGGCAGGTTAATGCCAGCCATATTTGTTCAGGTTATGAATCTGTTTGATTTTTTCTGCCATGAGTGGCAGCAGGAGGGTTTATCACGCCACGGTGCGAGGATGGTTGATTGTTTTTTCCTACTGTCATACGGCTTCGTTAAGCTGGTAACTTAACTCCATCATGACCACCTTGGCAAGCATAGCCTGCGCCGGGCAATAGGTTGTCTTGGAAAGTTCAATCGCACGCTCCACCGCTGCTGGCTCGACGCCATGCCCGGTGACGAGGTACTCGATCTTGATATGGGTGAAAACACGAGGGTGTTCCTGCGCCTGATCCGCATGGATGCGGATCTCGAAGGCGGTCACATCCTGCCGCTTTTTTTTTAAGATGGACATCACGTCCATCGCAGTGCATCCAGCCAGGCTGATAGCCATCAGCTCGAGAGGGCGGAACCCGTCATTGGCGCCACCCACCGACGGGTCGGCGCCAAGACGAATGTCGAAGCCGCTATCAGCGGTGCCGAAAAAGGTCAAACCATCACTCCAGACAACTTTCGCGTCCATTTTTGTTTTTATCTCTCCTACTTGATTGCCAATCTCTCCATAAATGACGCAAAGGTTTCATTCAATTGGAAGAGAGCGACAAAAGGTACCCCAACGGGCTGTTATTAAGCGAATAAAGTCGCCACTACGAGCTACCAAGATTGACTAAAGTCGTCACTATGAGGGGCTGAGCTTTTGATCATAAAAAACAACACTCTTCAGTGATCAATGGTGTCACGTACTTCTCCAGTGCCTTGCCACTTACCTTTCACATCCATGCCAAGCGGACGACACCGCCGCGGTCAATGACATAAAAGCTTGGGAGGATGTAGTTGTTGAAAGCCGTGGTTTATTTTCCAAGCGGATCGAGCCAAACCGGAAAGGTGAGATTACTCTGTTGAATAAAAGATATTACCTGGCTGGCAGTATCGCCGGCTTCGATGCCGATGATGAGAAAACCTTTGTTGATGGTGGTATGCGGCACGCCGCTGACTCCGAATTTTCCAGCCAGCGCAGGAAACCCTGTTGCCTCGATCATCTTTGCCTGAACCAGCGGACTCTCCATTGCCATCAGATGAGCGAGCCCCACAGCTCGCGGGCAGTAGGATCAGGCAGGTGTGACAAAGACTTGCAGGAGGACAGGTTCTTTCAACCCCTTCAAGACGGCGCGTGTCTGCTCGCTCAGGCTGGAGTCGCGGGCGGAGACAAGCAGGATAACCTGGAGAGCGAAGAGAACCCATTTCCGGCAGGATGGCCAGCCATTCGGATGCTGAAATCGGTGATGGCTTCGCCATCCTTTGCGGCGATGACCAAGTAAGGCGTTTTATCAACATTGTGCTGGAATGCGAGCGTGGCATCAGCCTGCATATCATGGATGTCAAAAACAAGCTGATCCGTGGAGGCGCAGACCTCATCGGTCACTTGGCGGGTATCATTGTAATAATCAATTTTCTTGCGAACCGAAATAAACACCCGGACCGTGTGCTGCATTTGGGCCAGAGCTTCCCTTACCTGTCCTTCGACAATAATGTTAAGCAAATCTGCCATACATTCCTCTTGGAGGTTTTTATGCACACAAGGGGCAGATTGTGGATCATCAGGTGCAGCTACCTCCACCGGAAATGACATAACCGCAGGCAGGGCATTCCAGATCAAAGCCCCCGTTGTAATCAAGTTTTTCTTTCTTGCAGTTGGGGCAGAGGCTGATTGCCTGGATCGGTTCAGTGCAACAGGCCTCAGGTGAAGGGATAATCATCTCACCTTGAACAACGGAAACGGTTTTGTATTCATCCTTTGGAGGAGTGAAGCAAATGAGCTGGGCAAGTATTTTATTTCTGGAGATAATCTTCCAGTTTCAAGCTGCGGAAGAGACGATCGCGCACATTAGAAGGAATGTTTGGCGGCTCACTGGCGGTGGCGTGGTAGAGCAGGATAGTTTTCTGCAATGTATCTACAACGATGCGGCAATCCCGACACTCGGCTATGTGACGCCGGATCTCCTCGCATAGCTCTTCGCTGAGGGTTCCATCCACGTAATCTGAGAGAGATTCTAATAATGGTCTGCATTCGGCATGCGCGGTCATTATGCCTTACTCCTTTTCTGGAGGCGGTTACCATAATAGCTGCTGAGCTGCTCGCGTAAGTTAAGACGGGCGCGCAGCAGCCGTGTTTTAACCGCGGTTTGGCTGAGGTCGAGCACCTGGCTCGTTTCCTCGATGGACAAGCCATCGAGATCGCGCAGGATGAAAACGATGCGCAATTTGTCTGGCAAGCGTTGAATTGCCCGGTCAAGGGCGAGGCGTGCCTCGGATGAAAGGAATTCATCTTCGGGGAGGCAACACCAGTCCACGAATTGGATTGGAGAGTAAACCTCATCTTCGTCCTTTTCCGGACTGAAATCCGCCATAGTTGTTTCGGGGCGACGCTTGCGGATCATCATCAAAGCTTCGTTTGAAGCGATGCGATAGAGCCAAGTTGAAAGACTGGAACGCTCCTCGAAGCTGTGTATGTGTTTGAAGGCGTTGAGGAAAGTATTTTGTAAAACATCTTCAGCATCTTGCTGGTTACCCAGCATTTTCATCGCCAAGCGGTAAATCGGTGCTGAGAACCGGTCAACGAGGCGGACGAATTCTTCGCGGTCACCGGACTTGAGCGCACTGATAGAGGGAGATTGGGGTAGTGTTTGAGTCATTTGATGTATTACCAGGTAAAAAGTTGCAGAAGAAACTAAAATCAGTATAACCGAAGAGCATGAACAAACGAGGGATAAATGTCCCAGAATTGAGGAAATTCGCCACTTGTACCAGTTTATTGGTAGAGAATAATATCCATGCAATGTTAATCGATAAGATGGAAAAGCAAGCATTTTTTAACGGTTTAAGCACGGCAGAGATCAAGCTGCTCGTTCCGTATTTCACTTCCATATCATATATGGCGAACACCGTCATCTTCGAGCAAGGGGATCTTGCTGAATATTTTTATCTCCTGTTGAAAGGGGAAGTGCTCATCCGTTACAAACCTGACGATGGACCGGTCATGTCTGTAACGCGCGTGCAGCCAGGTGGGGTATTTGGCTGGTCGGCAGCCATGGGAAATGTTGATTATACTTCAGGGGCTATTTGCACAGAGAGTTGTGAAGCACTGCAAATCCGCGGCAAGGATCTACGCGCCATTTGTGACGAGTACCCTGCAATGGGCAGGATCATCCTCGACCGTCTGGCGAACGTGATCTCCGAACGCTGGCAGAGCCGGCGTGGGCAGGTTTCATTGTTATTGGCAAGAGGCATACGTCAACCAGTGAGGACCCCGCATGGATTCAAGGAGGTTGGTAGAGTGAGAGAGAAGAAACTTGATCCACAAGAAGCCCAGATGAAGGGTTTAATCGAACAGCTCAGCGCGTATATCGAACATTTCCATGGTGGTTCGGTGGAATATGTGTCATTCAATGGAAAATTACTAAAAGTAAAACTCGGAGGGGCCTGCCTGGGTTGTCCACTTTCACCAGCGACGCTACATGGCTGGGTGGAAGGTACCGTGCGGCAGTTCTTCCCAGATATCGAACGTGTTGAGGCAGTATAACTTACACTTTCGATAGAAATGGGGGGATATCCGAAAAGTATCTAATTATTATGTTAAACTGTATACGCGAAGTATTTTCGACCTTGCGCGTATTTTCCTACTACCGCTGGGTACCTATGAAACGGTTTTCCGGTTTCTTGATCATCGTCAAGTATGTGCTCATTGGCGCGCTCATTGGGCTATTTTTCGCTTTATTTGGAACAATCCTGCAAGTATATCTCAGCCGAGAAGCGCTCAACATCCGTTCGATACTCGCAGCCCAGAGCCGTCAACCGCTGTTGTGGATTATTGATACTTTCCCACTTTTTTTGGCTTTAGCATGTGGATTTTATGGGGCGCGCGAGGGAAATCTCATGCAGCTGAACACCTGGCTCGAGCAAACCGTAGCTGAGCGCACCGTGGTTTTAAATCAAACCAACGATGCACTTCTACATGAAGTGGAAGAACGCCGTCAAACCGATGAACTTGTCAGCCAGGCAAAAAAGGATTTGGAGACAACATTCGATGCTGTAACAGACCCGATCATCCTGACTAATGACGAAGACCGGATCATCCGTTGCAACAAGGCTTTATCGACCCAATTGGGGAAATCTTACCAAGAGATCATTGGACAGCCTTTTATAAAGACGCTTTTCAACAGCGATGAAAGCGCGCCAAGTTGGAATCGGCAAAGTGGGGTGGTGACTTTTCCATCCTTGAGCGGGACATATGATGTCTCGATTTATCCCATCGAGATAGGGGGCATGATGGCACGGACATTGTATATCCTGCGCGATATAACCGCCAGTAAAAATGCAGAGACCGAGGTGTTACGCCAAAAACAATATTTCGAAGCACTCGTACGAAACAGCCCGGCAGCAATCGTCGTGCTGGATAACAAGGGGAAAATTCAATCCTGCAATCCAGCTTTCGAGCAGCTTTATGGATACACAGCAAAGGAAGTATTTGGAAGGGATATCGACCAACTAATCACGACTCCGGACACCATCGAGGAGGCGATTGCCTTCACTGAAAAGGCTCACACCGGTCTGGCTCGCGGGAATTTCAAACGTCTTCGCAAGGATGGCTCGCCAGTGGATGTGGAAGTCTTCGGGGTGCCAGTAGTTGTGGAGGGGGAGAGGTTGGGAGTGTTGGGTATATATCATGATATCACTGATCTGGTGAGTGCCCGCTACGCAGCTGAGGAAGCCAATCGTGCAAAAAGTGAATTTCTGGCGAATATGAGCCATGAGATCCGCACACCAATGAATGGCATCATCGGTATGCTCGAACTTGCATTAGACACAACGCTCACCTCTGAACAACGCGATTACCTTAATACTTCCCTGCAAAGTGCGGAATCGTTATTAGCCTTATTGAATGACATCCTCGATTTCTCAAAGATCGAAGCTGGGCGATTGGATCTTGAAGCCATAGATTTCGATCTACGCACAACTGTTGAGGATGTGGCCTATACACTTGCCAAGCGCGCCCATGATAAGGGTCTGAAGATGGCCTGCCTGGTTAATCGAACAATACACCCAGATTTGCGAGGCGATCCAGGCCGATTACGCCAGATTCTCGTCAACCTCGTTGGGAACGCGATCAAGTTTACAGATGAAGGAGAAATCATCCTCCGCGCAGACCCGGTAACGGATACCCCTACCCATGGGAAGGTACGCTTTTCAGTTCACGATACCGGTGTAGGCATCCCGCGTGAAAGACAAAACGCGATCTTCGAGCGTTTTACCCAAGCTGATGGCTCGACCACCCGACGTTACGGTGGAACCGGTCTTGGCTTATCCATCACAAAGCAGCTCGTGGAGGCGATGGGAGGTAAGATCTCGGTGGAAAGTGAGCCAGGCAAGGGAAGCACGTTTTCATTCGAATTGCTTTTCGAAAAACGTCCGATAGAAATTATTAAGGAGGTTTCGGCTCCGGTAGATTTTCACAACCTGAAAGTCCTTTGCATTGACGACAACGCCACGAGTCGTATGATCCTGACAAAGACACTGGCTGGTCTTGGGTGCTGGGTTTCAGTAGCCACAAGTGGCGTAGAAGGCTTGGAGATGCTCCGTGTTGCGGCGCGCGCCAATAAACCGTTCAAGCTAATCCTTCTGGATATGCATATGCCCGAGATGGATGGCGAGCAGACTGCTCGCGCTATAAAAAGCGAACCGGCTGGCCAGGATGTTAAAATAATCGTCCTGACCTCATTAGGTGAGCGTGGGGATGTTAAGCGGCTAGAGGATCTTGGTTGTTCAGCTTATTTGCATAAACCGGTCAAACAAAAAGTGCTTGCGGATGCCATCGTCGCTGTATTCAGTTCCAAACCTCGAAAAGGTACTACCGATCGATTAGTCACCCGCCATACCCTCGCAGAGCAAAAACACCACGGGATGCGCCTCCTACTTGCCGAGGATAATGCCATCAACAGGAAATTGGTTACCACTTTGCTGGGAAGGACCGGGTTTACTGTTGACGCTGTGGAGAATGGCCAGCAGGTTCTCGAAAAACTGAAGACAGAAGAATATAACGCCATATTGATGGATGTGCAGATGCCGGTCATGGATGGTTTTGAGACAACACATCGCATCCGGGAATTAGAAACAGAGAAGGGCGGGCACATCCCGATCATTGCGATGACAGCCCATGCCATGAAGGGAGACCGGGAACGTTGTATCGAAACGGGCATGGACGATTATCTTTCCAAGCCACTCCAGCCGCAGGCATTATTCACAGTTATAGATCGATGGGTTCAATACGCGGCAAAAGAAGTGTTAGGCATGGCGGGATCATCTCAGGAAACAGGTGATTCGAAGGAAACAAATACAACTCACCCAGAGCAGGAATCAAGAGGTCGTGAAAAAGCCAGCAACCTCCCAATGGACATCGAGGCCGCGTTACCGCGTTTTAATAACGATCGGGCATTTCTGGCTGAAATGAGCCAGGAATTCATTCATCATCTCACCACGCGGGTTGCATTCATGAGAAGCACACTACAGGCAAACGATGTTCCAGGACTTAACCGTCATGCGCATAGTTTAAAGGGCATGTCCGCCAACTTCAGCGCGAACCCACTCGCGACACTTGCGGATAAGTTGGAATATCAGCTCGGGAAAGGAAATGGAGGGACCGTTACCCCTTTGGTTAATCAGATCGCCTCTGAATCCAGCAAGTTGATCGAATATATCCGTGAAAATTTGGTAACTACTCAGGCATAAATTGAGTCAAATGTCATTAAAAGAATAGGAGGAATGATTCTAGTATAAATGCGACTAATTATGGATAATGGAGGTCATGGAACCATATCAACTTCCAAACGA
>Ga0172371_10003740_pt1 | contig 23415 bp, 29 predicted proteins | sample Lak12m_FD_114543 | JGI IMG/M metagenome (GOLD analysis project Ga0172371, IMG submission 114543) | Freshwater microbial communities from Kabuno Bay, South-Kivu, Congo - kab_022012_12m | ecosystem: Environmental > Aquatic > Freshwater > Lake | place: Democratic Republic of the Congo: South-Kivu...
GCCCCGACCACAAATGCAACGCCTGTCATCATCAAAATAAAAATCCCCCCGATTAAAACTCCCCTGTTCAACTCTTTATTACTTTTAACCATCATAAATCTTACGGCCAGCTGTGGCTGTGCGAGCACCCCTATTCCTACGCCAAGCACCACTGCAGAAACTACGGTCCACCATATGGGAGACCCGAGTACCGGCATAGTCGTCCATCCCTGTGCCCCGCCTTTAATCAATGCTTCAGGCATCTTTGATGCCAGGTCCGTTAATGCCTGATGCGCACTTATAAAGCCGCCTAATTTCACATAGGTCAGTATTAACAGTGCTGCCATACCACCAAGCATGATTGTGCCCTGTAGGGTATCAGTATACATTACACCTTTTATGCCTCCTGCAAATACATAAGCTGCAATTATTACAGTGTAAATCACAAGGGCCCATACGTATTGCAATTTTAAGGACTGTTCAATAAATCTTGCGGCACCTATCAGTACTGCGCCTGTATACATCGGCATAAAAAGAAATACTACCAGCCCCCCGATTCTCTGAATTGCTCTTGAATCATACCTTTTCCCTAAAAGTTCCGGAAATGTATGAGCATCCAGATTTTGACCGATGAGTCTTGTTTTTTTGCCAAAAAAGATAAATGCAATCATGATTCCAAGCAAAATATTTAAGAAAGCGAGCCATAGGAGCCCCATTCCAAGATTTGCCGCCTGGCCCCCAAAACCAACAATTGCCGATGTGGAAATAAAAGTTGCGCCATATGAAATGGCCATTACATATGGATGCGTCTTTCTGCCGCCTACCATGAAGTCAGCCGCATTTTTTGTACGCTTCCAACCGAGATACCCCAATAAGATTGTTGCCAACAGATAGACAACCAAAATGATAATAAAAACAGTTAAATTCACAACACTCTCCTTTCATGAAAATTAGCTCTAAGATTTTTAAAATCATTTGTCCTTGTTCCACATTATGGCGCCATAAACTACGCAAGCTATGGCTGCTAAAATGCAAAATAAGTAGGCTAAAAGAACTGAAACACCTGCAAATCCCAGCATATTGACCTCCTTTCGATTCTAAAATAGTTTCTAATACAATAGTTTTTAATATATTTAAATTTTTAGTTTCGTTATCACAACAGAATTAATTTATACTGTCACATAATTCAATTCCATGCTTTTTAAGGATTTCTTCTGCCTTAGTTATTTCATTTACGCTTAATACTATTCTTGTTCCTGCAATTACATAGATATAATCGATATTTATTTTTTCGCCGGCAAGAACATCAAGTATCTTGTAAAGCTCACCGGGTTTATCTATTACCTTTACACAAATAGCTTCTGCGATATGAGTCGTAAAACCTGCATCTTTGAGACTTTGCCTGGCTCTTTCAGTATCAGATACTATCAGTCTTAAAATTCCATAATCTCTTGCTTCAGTTGTAGAGAATCCTTGCAGGTTTATGTCTTGTTTTTTCAATATTTTAGTTACTTCTGCGAGCCTTCCGGTCTGATTTTCCAGAAAAATAGTTAATTGTTTTATAGGCATTTTCCCCTCCTGTAAATCTATAGATTTTTACCTGAATTAAAAGCTTCAATATTTACATTTAATGCTTTGGATGGAACATTTTCTTTTATGGCGCCGGTCCAGCAGCCTGGTTCCAGGGGTAAAAAATTTGATAAAGCGCCAAGCAAAACCATATTTGCCGCCCTTATTTCATTTAATCTCAATGCTATCTGCACCGCATCTATAATCATGTAATTTTTGGTTAAATTACTAATTCTTTCCTCTATATTTTTTGGATATTCTGTATCCTTTGAAAAAACCGTGGAAGGATAAATTTCATAATCATTTACCAGTAAAAAACCCCCTGACTGAAGTTTGCCAATGTATCTTAATGCTTCAAGTTTCTCTGCTGCAACTATGAAATCTGCTCTGCTGATTATCGGAGAGAAGACTTCTTTTCCGATCCTTACGCTTCCTTCAACACTTCCGCCTCTTTGAGCCATACCATGAACTTCAGAAACTTTAACATCAAATCCCGACTTTATTGCGGCTTTTGCAAGAACAGTCGTTGCAAGTATTATGCCCTGACCGCCTACTCCTGAAAACAGTACCGAAAGTATCTGCCCTTTTTTAAGGTTATCCTCCCATTTTTCCAAATACCGTCTGCTTTTTGTGTGACTATTGTTATTTTTATTATTTCTATTGTCGTATTTTCTCATAAAATGTTTTAAATTTTTATAGTTTTTTTATACTTTTTTAATATTGCGCCTTTTTTGCAAACGGCCGTACACACATTGCAGCCCATGCACAGAAACTCATCTATGGCATAGCTGCCATCCCGTAACTGGATTGCGGGACAGCCGAACCTTATGCAGGCCCCGCACTTATCACATTTTTCCTGATCTATGGTTACAATATTGTTCTTATCAACCTTTTCTAAAAGAGCGCAAACTCGTCTGCAAACTACTACCGAAAGCTCATTTCTTTCAAGCTCCTGGCGTAAAACTTTCTCTAAAAGGCTCAGATCATTGGGGTCAACTACTCTGACATTCTTAATTCCGGCAGCTTTTGCGAAGTTTTCGGGTTTTAACTCCAGGGTATCATTTCCTGATAAAGTTTTTCCCACACCGGGATGTACCTGATGGCCTGTCATGGCGGTGGTTCCGTTATCCAGAATTATTATAAGTCCGGTGCCATTATTGTACGCATTATCAATCATAGGTGTTATTCCTGAATGGAAAAATGTTGAATCTCCAATTACGGAAACGACTTTACCTTTCAGTTTGGGGTCAGCTTTTTCCATTCCAAGAGCCTGTCCAATACCCGCACCCATGCAAAGGCAGCTGTCAATTGCACTTAATGGCGGAAGGACCGAAAGAGTATAACAGCCTATATCACCCATAACAGCAGCTCTTAATTTTTTTAATATATAAAAAACAGAGCGGTGCGGGCAGCCCGCGCACAGCACGGGTGGGCGTTGAGGTATATTGCCTGACTCCGGCGGCTCATCCGGGTTTTTATCAGATACCGGTATTACAGCGGCACTCAATCTGCTACCGGATTCAAGTGTATGTTTGCCGATTTCATATTCGCTGATAAGTTCCGTTCCAAAGAGCTGCCGGTAAACCTTGTCAACTATGTCAAGATTAAGCTCCCCGTATTGGGGGAAATACTCCTTACCTGCTATTTTCGCGCCCAATCCCATAAGTTTGACCTGCTCTTCAAGAAAAGGCTCCAGTTCTTCAATAATTAAAATCAGATGCTTGTCTTGCGCAAAAACCCTGATAGTTTTTTCAGGCAGCGGGTTAGTAATTAAAAGTTTTAAAATTGGAACGTTCGAAAAGATTTCTCTTGCATATTGGTATGATATGCCTGAAGTAATAATTCCGATTTTAGCCTTATTAATTTTCCTTCCCGGTAAATAAACCTTGATTAATTCCTTGTTCTCACTAAATTCTGAAAGCTTTATCCATCTTTCGAGCAAGAGTTCGTGCCTTACTCTCCCATAAGCCGGGATCATCACATATTTCTTGCTGTCCTTTACATATTTCTTCTCGTCAGGATTAATTTTTTCCCCAAGCTTAACAAGCGACCTTGAATGTGAAATTCTTGTAGTCGTTCTTAACAGAACAGGTGTGTCAAATTGTTCGCTGATCTTAAAAGCAGTTATCAGCATGTCCAATGCTTCCTGGCTGTCCGATGGTTCCAGCATTGGCACTTTTGCAAATTTTGCATAAAAACGGTTATCCTGTTCATTCTGTGAACTGTGCATATATGGATCATCAGTAGAAATAATAACAAGTCCGCCATTAACCCCAGTATATGAAAGCGTCATAAAAGGATCGGCTGCAACATTGAGGCCGACATGCTTCATGGCCACCAGCGTCCTTGCACCTGCAATACTTGCCCCTGAAGCTACTTCCAGTGCAACTTTTTCATTGACGGACCACTGGCAATATATGCCTTTATATCTTGACAAGTTTTCAAGTATCTCGGTTGAAGGTGTCCCGGGGTAAGCTGTTGCAACTTTTACTCCTGCCTCATAAGCTGCTCTTGCGATAGCTTCGTTGCCCGTTAAGAGTTGTAGATTCTCTTTAATATCCAATTGGCATATATATTATTCTTTGTTAATTTTTAAAATACTTAAAAAATAATATAAAGATTTGTAAATTAAGTTATATAGTATATATAAGTGATAAGAAATGTAAAGTTATAAATTAAATCGTTGTATAATATCACTAATACAAATATTAATTGTTTTTTGCAATAAGGAGGAAACATAATGCTGCCTATTGGACCCTTAATGATAGAGCATAGATTGATAGAAAGACTTATAGCCTTAATGGAAAAAGAAAAAGACAGAGTCAAAGAAGATAAACTTGCAGATATTGATTTTGTGGATGATTGCATTGATTTTATTAAAACATATGCAGACAGATGCCATCATGGAAAGGAAGAAGATATTCTTTTCAGAGATTTAAAGAATAAGAAGCTCCCCACCGAACTTACAAAAATTCTTGATGAACTGGTCAATGAGCATAAATTGGCAAGAGAAATAACCTCAAAACTTGTTGAAGCAAGAAACAAATATGTTAATGATGGCCATGATATGACAAATCAGATTTACGATTTTGAGATTTACGAATATTTTAAAGAATTGATAAATTTTTATCCCAGGCACATATACAAAGAAGATAAACATTTCTTTTTACCATGTATGGATTATTTTACTGCTAAAGAGAAAGAAAAAATGCTTGAAGAATTTTTAGAATTTGACAGAAAACTCATTCATGAAAAATATAAAAAAGTCCTTGAAAAATATAAGTAGGTTAAAATAAAAACTCGATTTATTCATCGCGTAAATAATAATTGCTTCTATTTTTATAAAAACTTTCAATTTTATTTTATTGGAAATTTAATGTAATATATTTATTCAAGATGGAAAAAACAAGAAAAATACTGGTTAGAAAAAGCCAGGGCCTAAAAATCATAGTTTTTGCAATTATTGTATTGTCTGCGGTTCAGATATGGTTTTTAATTAATAACTATAAAGAAATAGTAGCTAAAATTCCCATAGATTTGTTTAAAGCTCCTGTTAGTTATCCAATTTCTGAACTTGTGATTAATTTACCTTTATCAAACAGTGAAGGTAATGTCATAATTGGTAATGGCAGCAATACACCAAATGAAACCGAAACAACCTCAGCAGTTACCAGTGAAGAACAGGCAGGAGACACAACAGAAACTACAGATTCCGAAGCGCAGGCTTTCGAGTTAACTGATATTCAGAAAAAAATTGTAATAAAACTGATGGAACTTATAGATTCAGATATAACATGGGGTTACAACACTTATCCTGACACAGGTTATCCAAGTGATAATGTATGGATCTCAACAGATGTCATCTCAATGGTGCTGAAAGACTTAGGTTATGATCTTATGGAATTGATAAATAAGGATATGATTGATCATTCCGAAGACTATCCTCTGGATATCAAGAACAGAAAAACCCCTATAAAATATTTGGATTTCAGGGATGTCTTTTTCCAGGAACAATTCTTTAAGCGAAACGCTCTCGAACTTGATAAGCAGTATGTTCCGGACAATAACGACAATGTGATACAATGGCAGCCTGGAGATATTGTTTATTTCCAATTTGACCCTAATAACCCATACCAGGATTACGGCGGATTCATCTCATCGCGCACAAATGACCAAGGTGTGCCACTTGTAATAATGCTTTCAAAAGAATTAGTAAAAATCAGCGAGGTCGACAAACTCCTGGAATATACGGTGGTTGGACATTTCAGATATCCAAACCCATATACGGAAAAATAATTTCTATATAAATGGGTTGAAGTTTGTTTTGAAATCAAACCAGTCGACTTTTTCCCGTCTTTTCAAAAATCCGACAATGCTATAAGTTGCGGGTGTAAGTACGATCTCAAGTAAAACCTTAAAAATATAATTTGATACTATAATTAAGAATAAAAGATGCCGGCTATATAGACCTGCAAATGCGATAGTCACAAATAAAATAGTATCTATCCCTTCCCCTATTATTGTTGAACCGATGGTTCTTGTAAAGAGCCACCTGCCTTTGGTTAGAATTTTCATCTTCGCAAGCACAAATGAGTTGGAAAATTCCCCGGCAAAATAAGCTACCAGAGAAGCTGCAACGATCCGTGGAGCCTGACCCAGAATTTTCATATAAGCATCCTGCAGTTCCCATCCGGCTGCAGGTTTTATCAGACCGACAAGTCCAAGGGTCAGGGACATCAGGAGTGCACTGAAAAATCCTATCCAGATAACCCGCCTGCTTTTTCTATAACCATAAACTTCAGTAAGAATATCACCGAATATATAAGAAAGAGGAAACAGGATCGTACCTCCGTCAAAAGTGAATTTCCATAACTGGACTATTTTGGTTGATGCAATGTTTGATATAAGGAGTACCGCAACAAAAAGCCCCGCAATTATATCAAAATACCTGTAACCGGGATTAAATGCCTGACGGTCCGGTTCATTTGCTGATTTATCAATTAAGTTTTTCATAATATCTTATAAAATTTTAGAAGTAAGGTAATCATTTTAAAGCATTTTACAATAAAATACTTAAAATTATTACCAGAATTTAAAAACTGCTATAATAGTACAAAACATATTTTTCAAATTTAAAATAAAAGTTCTAAATGGGGAGGGTAATACATATGAATGACGATAAAAAATTCGATAAGACTACCATTAATTTCGTTATCGGAGGTGCTATAGTTGGGGCGCTTGCCGGTTACCTGGTTAAAAAAATAGGCTTTCAAAACATACTAACAATTTTAAAATCAAAAAAAATAATTTCTTCAAGTATCGCAGAGACTATTTCCGATTTCACTTCCGTAAATACTGAAAAAGAGGAAGACGATTAATTAAATGGATATTGTTACCGGAGCTACGGGACTGTTGGGAAATGTTCTGGTCAGGGAACTTATCAGCAGAGGAAAAGATGTAAAGGTTTTTGTCAGGAAAACTTCAGATACGGTGTGTTTCAACGACTGTGAAGTTGAAAAGTTATATGGAGATGTCTTAGATTTTGATTCACTGGTAAAGGCATTTGAGGGTGCGGAAAATATTTACCACCTTGCAGGAGAAATTTCCATAATGCCGGGGCCAAATAAAAACCTGAGAATGGTTAACCTGACCGGGACAAAGAATGTTATTAAAGCATGCTTTAGGTCCGGAGTAAAAAAACTTATATATACAAGTTCTATCCATGCCTTCAAGGAAGTTGGAAATGTTTCAATTATTGATGAGTCACTGCCATTTGATCCTTACAATCCGATGGGAGAATACAATAGGACAAAAGCTATGGCAAGCCTGGATGTCAGGGAAGCTGTCAGGGAAGGGCTGAATGCAGTAATAATATGTCCGACTGCTGTTATCGGACCATATGATTTTAAAGTATCAAATATAGGATCTTTGTTTGTTGATTATTGCAACAAAAGGCAAAAAATTATAATAGATGGTGCTTACGATTTTGTGGATGTAAGGGATGTCGCAGCGGGCCACATACTTGCAGCAGAAAAAGGGAAAAGCGGGGAGACTTATATACTGTCAGGCCAGAGGTTAACCATATCAGAGCTGATGTCTATGCTTGAAGAATTGACAGGGATACCTGCTCCGAAGCATAAGCTTCCTCGATGGCTGGCCTATACCGTTGCTTCTATTACTCCTGTATATTATAAATTAAGCCGGAGCAAACCTGTATTTACAACTTATTCTTTAAAAACAGTTGAAGGTAATTCTTTTATCAGCCATAAAAAAGCTTCTGAAGAACTTGGTTTTTCCCCAAGACCGATAAGAGAAACAATTGAAGATAATATTAAATGGTTTAAAGAGAATAATTATTTTTCTATTTAAAAAAATATTTCTGCAATATTTTTCCGCCGGGTCCAATCTTAATAAAATCATCCTTATCCCATTCACCATCAAATATTTTCTTTATAAGATCAGATGATCCTTTTATTTCAGTAAATACTATCTGTTTGTTTAAAAGCTCACTTAAAAAGGCTACCATATCTTCAGCATATTTTCTGTGAAACTCTCCAATATCGTTATTATTTATTAAAACAATCCTATTATAATTTTTTAGCAACTCCGTTACCAAAAGACGTGCTGTAGCTTCATCGTATCTTCTTCCGTACATTTCTTTATTATTTAGATATTCCTTGGGAACTTTATCTTCCCGGCCCGTCCATATGAGATAGCCTCTGTAAGGATCTCCGCCATATTCTATCCATCCTTTACATAAATAATAGGTAGCCGGGTCCTTTTTAAACTCTTCCAAGTACTTTTCTTTTGACCCCAGAAATAAACTTATGCAATCATCGATTTTCGGGATTATTATTTCATGCTTTTCTGACATCAGGCCGGTAACCCCATTACTGCACAATCCATACCCAAGTAATATTTTTCCATATCTTTCATCTATTTTGTCAATCTCTTTCTGCAATCTTTCTCTCATTATATCGGGTGTATTGTGGAGCTGTTGTTCTAAAAAGATATATTCCAAATTATTATCTTTTTTAATTTCAGACATCCTGATAAATTCATCTTTCATTACTTCACATACAATCGCAATATTTTTCATAACTCGCCTTACTCTTAGCCCGCTCCGGTAAAAAATATAGTCAAATCAATTACCAAAACAAGCAAAAATATTATTTCAATAATAAGTATCATAAGAAATGTACCTGATATTCCGGATTCATTCAAGTTATTTTGCAGAGATAATTTTAAAACTTGGACAGTATAAAAGCAGTTAAAAATCCCAGCATGGTCAGGAAACCTATCAGATAGCCACCTTCTTCATATGCTTCCGGCATCATACTGTCGGCAAGCATTGCAAGTATTGCACCGGATGCGAAAGACTCAATAATGCCTCTTGCATTTAAATCGATATTTTTTAAAAAAAAGAAACTTAACATTGCGGCCGCTATTGAAAATATACTGACAATGGACCAAGTAGAATAAATCTGTCTTGTTGAAATACCTTCTTTTCTCAAATCATCTATGGAGCTTATACTTTCCGGAAGATTTGAAAGAAAAATTGCTGCAAGCATCAATAACCCTATGCCATTTTTTTCCAAAAGCGATAATCCCAGTGCAATTGACTCCGGTATTCCGTCAAGAGCCGCACCAAGAATAATTGCTTTTCCATTAGTCTCTCTGACGGTCCTGAAGTGTTTATTTTTTTTATGATTTCTGCCGCCATACCTGTGGACCAAAAAATCTCCGCCTATGAAGACAATCCCGCCAACCAGGAATCCTATTACAATTGCATCAAACCCGCCATGTTTGAAAGCTTCTTCCATCAGGCCGAATGTCAGGGCACAGATTAACACTCCTGAACCAAAAGCCATGATTGCAGCAATGACTTTCTGGCTTATTTTAAATACCGTTCCAATTATTGCACCCAGGATCAGCGAAAATCCAGCTAAAACTGAATATATTATAGCTATCTTCATGTTTTAGAAATGAATTAATAATCTAACAGTCAATAGAACAGCACAACAGGTTGTATTGTATTCATTAATGCTCATCATATCCGGATTGGATGAGCTCTTTCCCCTTATGCCTTTCGGGGCATTTTCTTCTTCACCAGAAAATAATATATGACAGCGCCGATACCGCTTGCCAATATGATTATCAACAGCCACATTGTCTTGGTGCTTTCGCTTGCATCCGGAAATTCACTGTTATTACGCTTTGCACAATCAATAAGCATTAAGATCCAGACTACAAAAAGGAAAATACCTGCGAGCCAGAAGATCACTATGGCGCAAATCCATACCCCGGCCAGACCCAAAGCTGCCGTGCTTCCTGCGGCAATAGCTGCTTCTTCTGAACTGCACGAAGTTATTGCCAAGGTAGTTAAAAAAACAAAACTTAATATCAATATTATTATTTTTACTGTTTTTTTATCCAATTCTTCTCCTTTGTTTAAATAGTTATAAAATTTCTATCAACTATACCAGATTGGCCGCTTTAGGGCGACATCCCTATAAAGCTCTAAGTATTTATATAGACTCTCGGTATCTGATCTTTCAACATGCATAAAACTTCATAATTTATGCTACCGATTAATCCTGCGAGCCAGTCTGCGGTAATCTTTCTGTCACTATCGTTGCTATCCCCGATAAAAGTTACTTCCTCCCCGGCTGTAAGGTTTCTTTTTAGCATAATATCAGTAACGTCAATCATCAGATGATCCATGGTAATATTGCCTACTATCGGGGCCAATTGCCCGCCAATCAATACCTTTGCCTTATTTGAAAATAACCTTGTATAACCATCGGCGTAACCTATTGGCACTGTCGCTATAATACTTTTCCTTTTTGTCTTAAATGCTGCACCATACGAAATGGATTCACCTGGTGCAAGTGTTTTTAAAAAAGATATCTTTGACTTCAAGCTTAAAACTGGTTTAAGCTTTGTCAAAACTGAAAGAACATTCCGGTCCAGCCATTTATCGCCTGCCCCGTTAAAGGGACTAAGGCCATAAATTGAAATTCCCAGCCTTACCATATCCAGATGAAAGTCTTTATACCGCAGGAATGCTGCGCTGTTTGCACAGTGAAGAATCGGTGGAATTATGTTTTTCAGTTTAAGTTTGTCAATGACATTTTTAAACTTACTCCATTGCATCAATGTATATGATTCATCTTTTTCCCCCGCACAGGAAAAATGCGTAAATATACCTTCAACATCCAGATTTGGGAGAAAGATAATTTTTTCTATTTCTTCTATGGCATTACCATAATCCATTCCAAGCCTATTCATGCCTGTGTTAACCTTGATATGAATCTTTAATTTTTTCCCAAGATTACCGCATTTTTGTGAAATTTCTTTAGCCTTTTCAAATGAATTAAGGCATAAAATTAAATCATTGCTTGCGGCATCATTTACAATTTCCATCGGCGGTTCACCAAGAATGTAAATCGGAACCTTGATTCCTGCTTTCCTCAAGGCAAGACCCTCTGCGGCAAAGGCTACTCCAAGGCCGTAAACACCACTTTCTACTGCCTGTTTTGAGATTTCAATAAGTCCATGGCCATAAGCGTTGGATTTGACTACTGCCATGATTTTTACTTTTGGAGATTTCAGGTGGGACCTGGCGATTTGCAGGTTATGATCGAGATTGGTTAAATTAATCTCAATCTTGGTAAATCTTTTATTTTTTCTATAATCGTAGTGCATTTCTGAAAATTATTTATTCCTGACAACCATGGATCTTACAATGTCTGCCCGTGTGATTATTCCAACAAGTTTATTATTCTTATCCATTACCGGCAGTCTGTTTACTCTGCTGTCCAGCATCATATCAGCTATATCATTTATTGTAGTATCCTCATCTACGGTTTTAACTTTTACGGTCATTATATCTTCAACTTTTGTGGCAAGGTGTTTCTGAAGGCTCAACTTAAACTTGTTCAGGCTTTCAAGATAAATAATTGCGTCTAAAAGTTTGAAATATCTGGGAAAATGAAGATCGGAATTCTGGACTATTATATCACCCTCAGAAACTATGCCAATCAGGTTACCATCTTCGTCAAGTACCGGAACACCACTTATTTTGTTATTTACCAACAATTCCGAAAGTTCTTCTATTGATGCATCCTTCTTTATTGTGATTACCTTTTTATTCATAATTTCTTTTGCAGTTAAATCATTCATCTTGTCTCCTAGTGTAATGTAAAAATAAAAAAATTAATAAGTCTTATTTTAAGTTATTTTTACTTATATTTTTAGTATAAACTGTCGTACTTGATTTTCTCAATTTCCAAAAAAACTTTTTTTATTCCTTCAAGAAGATCTGTGGCCATCTGGGAAGTCTTGCTTGTATAAGGTGCCATCAGATCTGATGCCATACCATGGATATATGTACCGCACACTGCTGCATCTGCCAAACTCATTCCTTGTGCCAGAAGTGAGCCTATTATGCCAGTCAGAATATCACCTGTTCCTGCAGTTGCCAGGGCCCAGCTTCCTGTGGGATTTATAAAAGTTTTGCCGCCAGGTTCGGTAATTAAGGTTCCGGCACCTTTAAGGACGGAAACCAGGTTATATTTTTTTACAATTTCCAGATTTGCATCCAGCCTGTCTTCAAGAGCAATCTTTTCCCTGCCGAGAATTGAAGCAAGCTCTCCGGCATGAGGGGTTATGATAACATGGGAAAAATCACAATTATTCTCGCTTTCAATTTCTCTTGGACCATATAATGCCCTTAGCCCGTCTGCATCAAGAACAGTTGGTTTTTTTACCTTTTTCAATATTTCTCTTACCAGGCAAATGGTGCTCGGGTTTTTTGAAATACCTGGTCCAATAGCAAGAGCATCATATTTTTTTGAAATTTCTATAACTTCTTCAAGGCATTCCATATGAATTGAAATATCGTCAGTCTGCTCAACCGGATAAGTCATAATTTCTGTTAGTTTTATTTCAAAAATACTATTAAGTTCCCATGGGCACACAAGAGTCAGGAGCCCTGCGCCGGCGCGCATTGCGGCTTCGCATGCCATTGTTGCAGCTCCTGTAAAACCAATCGAACCTGCAATTACAAGAAGCTTTCCGACTTCATGTTTGTAGGTCCATGGCTTTTTGAATGGCAGCCTGCCGGAAACCCACTGGAGGCTGGTTTCATAAATCTCTTCGTAATTTTCAAAACATTTTTCGGGTATACCAATATCGCTAACAATGACCATTCCCGCAAAATAAGCACCGGGATAACTGACCAAACCAATTTTTTTACAGGTGAATGTTATGGTCTTGTCTGCTTTTATTGCCGTTCCAAGGATTTTTGCATTATCAGAATCAATGCCTGACGGTATGTCTATTGCATAAATGAGTATTTTTTTATTTTTATTTTTTGCATTATTAATTTTTTCAATAACTTCTTTTGCCGGTCCGGAGATTTCTTTTCCGTGAAGTCCGGTACCAAAAATTGCATCTACGATAAAATCCGATTGTGCGATAGAATTTTCAAAAAAATCAATTACTTCTTTGTTTTTCAATTCTCCGGAGGCTAAATAATATATCTTACTTTTATATTTTTCATTGAGCTTCTCGAAATAAAGCCTGCTGTCCGGACCAAATTTATCAACAGGACCAATACAAAATATCTTTACTTCTATTCCGCTATCCAGAAGCTCTAATGCTGCAACAAAACCATCTCCGCCGTTATTTCCACCACCGCATACAACTGTGCCGGCAGCATGGCTTCCAGCGGTCTTACCGGTATCCCTTCTAACTTTAGGTGTGGTATCGGTATCTGACATAATGGCAAAATCTTTTTTTATAACCTCCGCAACTTTGTTGCCGGCATTTTTCATGAGCAATTTTGACTCAATACCCGAAAGTATACATTTTGAATCAATTTCAGCTGTTTTACTGCCTTTTAATATTCGACTGGCATATGTTTCTTTTAATTCATTTAAATTTGATTCCAATTATTGGTTCTCCCGTTTTAGCTCTAAATTAATGCTATCGCAAAAGCCATGGCATGTTCTTTTGTACCAGATAAAGTTATTTTGATTTCCCTGATCATAAGCTTATCACAATATGCCTTGGTCATGCCATAAAGATTTATGACAGGTTCCCCTGTGTGAAAATTGGTAATTTCAATTTCATTAAAGTGGATATTCTTTCCAATACCTGTTTTTAACGATTTCGATACTGCTTCCTTTGCTGCAAATTTCCCGGCATAACTAATGAAACGATTTCCGGATTTTCCGGTACAATATTTGATTTCATTATCTGTATAAACCTTTTTTATAAATTCCGGGTACTTTTCAATTGCCGATTCTATCCTTCTTACTTCTATAAAATCTATACCAATACCGTAAATTTTTAATTCTGCCACAATTAATTACTCCACTGTAACACTTTTGGCAAGATTCCTTGGCTGGTCAACATTCCTGTTGTGATTCTTGGCAATATAATAAGCATATAATTGAAGAGGGATAATTTCCAGTATCCCGTACAATTCTTCTTTTGTCCGGGGAATTTCAAAAACATAGTTTGAATATTCTTGCGTATTTTTATCACCTTCAGTAATTATTGAAAAAATTTGTGCCTTTCTTGCTTTGACTTCCAGCAGATTACTTTTCATTTTCCCGTAAATAAAATCCTGCGGAATTATTCCGACAACAATTGTTTTTGTATCGGTCAGGGCTATTGGCCCATGCTTCATTTCTCCTGCAGGATATCCTTCGGCATGAATATAAGAAATTTCTTTTAGTTTTAAAGCTCCTTCAAGCGATACGGGAAATCCATAAATTCTTCCCAGAAATAAAAAGCATGAGTGTCTGTAAGTTTCATCCGCTATATGCTTTATCTTTAACGCATTATTTAATATCAGTTGGATCTTATCCGGTATTAATTTCAGTTCCTCAATCAAACCTTTATATTTTTGACTATCAATAGAACCCCTGGCCTTGGCCACATATAAACCTATGAGATACATTACTACCAGTTGGGCCGTAAAAGTTTTTGTGGCGCAAACTCCAATCTCCGGACCTGCATGCGTATATATTACCGAATCTGATTCCCTTGCAATGGTGCTCCCGACCACATTGGTAACAGCAACAACTTTCGCTCCTTTGGATTTTGCTTCCCTTATTGCCGCAAGCGTATCTATGGTTTCGCCTGATTGGGTTATTGCAATGAACAGACAGTTGTTGGCCACAAGGGGATCTCTGTATCGATATTCTGAAGAAACATCTACTTCAACCGGTATTCCTGCCCATTTCTCTATTACAAGTTTGCCCGTCAGAGCCGCATGGTAAGAAGTACCGCATGCAATTATCTGTATCCTTTGCAAATTCTTAATCTGCTGCTCAGAAAGATTAAGTTCATTAAAATCCAAAGTGCCGTTTAAAAGCCTGCCTCTCATTGTTTCTTTGATACCATATGGTTGTTCGAATATTTCTTTTAACATGAAGTCCTCGTATCCACCTTTTTCGGCACTTTCAATGCTCCACTTAACTTTAAAAGATTCTCTTTTTACAATTTTTCCATCGGGATCAAAAATTTCAACATTATCCTTTGTGATCCTGACAGTTTCGTAATCGTTTATTACAACAAAATCATGAGTATGCTCAAGAACTGCCGGCATGTCAGATGCAAAGTAATTTCCGTCTTTAGACACCCCAACAATTAAGGGGCTTGAAATTCTTCCTGCAACAATCTCGCCTGGATGATCTGCCGAAAGAGCAACAATGGCTCCGGAACCCTTTATTGTTTTAATCAGCTTTTGCATCGCAAGCTGGAGATTGCCATCGCTTCCATTTTTCAGATATTCTTCCAGAAGATGTGGTAATACTTCCGTATCTGTTTGTGATAAAAAAATATGGCCTTTTTTAATAAGTTCTTCTTTTAACTGGCTGTAATTTTCAATTATTCCGTTATGAACCACTGCAATTCTATTATTACAATCCATGTGGGGATGAGCATTCACCCGGGTTGGTTCACCATGGGTTGCCCATCTTGTATGGCCAATCCCGCAAACGCCCTCGACCTCCATATTTTTTAACAGATCCTCAAGAATTTTTATTTTTCCTGCTTCTTTAACAATCTTTATTTGAAATTTAGCAGTATTGCAGCCATTATCTTTGCTGCTGCCGGTAAGAATGCCAATACCTGCAGAATCATAACCTCTGTATTCAAGTCTTTTAAGACCATTGATCAATATATTTTTACATTGTTTATTTCCAACATAGGCCACTATCCCACACATCCGGATCCTCCAATTTTTAAGATAAAAATTCTATTTGATATCTATGTCATACTTTAAAATCGGTTTTAACTAATAAATTTACAACATTTGACAATATATTAAAACTATTCTTCAGTATATTTTTTTTCAATAAACGGAGATGTCATGCAAGACAGCAAACCAAAATAATTAATTCTGAATTGCAGTACGTCTCCTACATTTAAATCCAATTTATTTTCTTTGCCGGTTTCTGCTGTCATTACAGTATGGTCGCTGCTCTGGCTGATTAACTTCAACCCCGGAAAATTACATATGATATTATCGCAGCTCACATCCTGTACCCCGAGTGCCAATATTAGTTTACAGATATGACTATTTTTCTTTTTTACCTCAATTATTTCTGCTTCAAGAGTAAATACATCATTATGGGTCCCGCATATTAAATTATAGTTTGAGGTTTCATGACCCAGTAATATTGCCTCGCCAATTCTTACCTGGTTTACACCTTCCGGCATCTTATTTTTTTCGATTAATTCCCATACGCTTGAATTTCCACCCGAAACTACGGGTATATTTATTGAAAGTTTGTCCATTATTTCTTTTTTGAGATTGATCAGAATATTGATGCTGTCAGCTGTTGGTTTTTTTTGTGAGATACATCTTGCATTCGTCCCGATGCCCCATATTTCAATATTCTTATAATTATCACGGATCTGGCGGCAAAATGGCAGCACTCCTTGTGGAAGGATCCCTTCTCTGGTGTCGTCAGTTTCAACCATAACTACTATCTTGTGTTTTGAATTTATATAACTGCATGCCCTGGAAATTTCTCTAACTGTTTCAATCTGTGTATTGGCGCTGATATTACAAATTTTTACCATTTTTCTTATCTCAGAAATCATTGGTGTCCTCAGAAGAATAAGCGGCTGTTTCTTGCCAAAATAAACTCTCAATTTTTCAAGATTTTTAAGCCTGCTGTCGCCAATTATGCCAATGCCTGTCTTTAAAAACACTTCTGCAATTCTGATGTCGCCAAGAACACACTTAGAAACACCAACGACCGATATGCCTGACCTGGCACACCGGTCGTTGATAATTTTGCAATTATTTTCGAGTTTAAATAAATTTATTTTCAAACAAGGATAGTTCATCAAGAAAAGAAAATTATCGTTTAGAAAATTGTGGTCTTTTTCTAGCTTTTTTAAGACCGTATTTTTTCCTCTCTTTTATTCTTGAGTCTCGGGTAAGGAATCCTTCTTTCTTTAATATGGCTCTATATTCACTATTTATCTCAAGCAGAGCCTTTGAAATACCATGTCTCAATGCTCCGGCCTGTCCAGTGATACCGCCACCGTCAATATCAGCAATCACATCATAAACACCATCCGTACCTGTTAATTTCAACGGTTCAAGAATACTTGTTTTTACAGCTTCTCTTCCAAAATACTGGTTAAAATCTTTATCGTTAACAGTTATCTTGCCGCTGCCAGGAACAAGCCTTACACGTGCAACAGATTCTTTCCTTTTTCCGGTTGCATTATATGAAACTTTATCTGCCAACTTTACTCTCCTTCTTAATCCTTAAATCTCTATTATTTCAGGCTTTTGAGCCTCATGAGGATGAGTTCCTCCGACATAAATTTTTAATTTTCTCAGCATCATTCTCCCCAAAGTATTATGGGGCAACATCCCCTTTACTGCATTTTTTAAGACAAATCTTGGTGATTTCTTTAAAGTATCTCTGAGGTTTGTGGTTTTAAGGTTACCCACATAACCGGAATGCCTGTAATACTTTTTACCCTCCAGTTTATTTCCTGTAAATCTTAGTTGCGCAGCATTTATTACAACTACAAAATCACCGCAGTCAACATGCGGCGTAAAAATAACTTTATTTTTTCCTCTTAAAATTTTTGCAATCTCTGAAGACAATCTGCCCAGTGTTTTATTTTTAGCATCAATAAGGAGCCACTTGTGGCTGATATCTTCTTTTTTTGCACTAAAAGTTTTTGTGCCAACGTTTACCATTTTCCCTCCAATAATTTAACTCTGTCAACCAATTAATCAATATAAAACTTTGGTTAAAAATAGTCCCTTCGCAGATACTATCTTTCCTGCAAACTTTCTGTCTCTTGCTTCCAAAGCCGCATCAATACTTTCAAGACTTCTGTCACCGCGCCCAACTTCAAGAACTGTCCCGATAATAATTCTAACCATATTATATAAGAATGAGCTTGCGGCTATCTTAAATACCAGAAGCCCGTCCGGGAAATTCCCTATCTTAAAACTATAAACAGATCTTACTGTAAAACTAGTACCAAAATTATCATTACAAAATGACCTATAGTCCCTGGTTCCGATAAATTTATCTGCAGCTTTTCTCATGAGCCCGACATCCAGTTTTTTTGTAATCAGCAAACTGTAATTTTTTAAAAAAGCACTGTGAAAATTATTATTTGAAACATAATAGCTATATTCTCTTAAAATTGCACTTCTTCGTGAATCAAATATTTCGACCACAGACTTCATTTCCTTTATAACTATATCCGGAGGTAACAAACAATTGACCTGCCATTTAAATTTATACAGGTTCAATTCTTTTTCAGTTTTAAAATTTATTACCTGATGCTTCGCATGAACACCTGCATCGGTTCTGCCTGCATAACTGAAACTTTTGAAATCTCCAACAAGGATTTTAAGAACTTTTACCAGTTCGCACTGAATGGTCCTTATTTCTCCCGGTTGAGTTTGGAAACCTTTGTAATTGGTGCCATCATATTCAATTACAGCTGCATAATTATTCATAAAAAATTTTCAAAATAACAAAAATAAAAAAATAAGATTTTCTAAAAACATCTTATTTATTTTAATAATTCAACTATCACCAGTTCTGCCCCATCGCCAAGCCTGTTTTTATATTTTATTATTCTTGTAAAACCGCTTGTTCTGTCATACATGGCGGGGCCTATTTCATCAAAAAGTCTTTTTACCGTTTTACTGTTATTAACCAGCCTTAGGCATGTTCTTCTTGAAGCAAGATCTCCCTTTTTTGCAGAAGTGATAAGTTTGTCTACAAATCCACGGAGATATTTGCCTTTTGCTAAAGTTGTAGTAATTCTGCCACTTTCAAAAAGTGAAATTGCCAGATTTCTCATTATCGTTTTCTGATGACTCGCACTGCCACCAAATTTACTTGCTTTTTTTGGAACTACCATATGATGTCTCCTAAATCTAACCTGCTTTTTTCTTTAACCGCTTTACTTTCTAAAAGATAACCCTAAATCTTTAATTTTTTCTTTAACTTCCTGAATTGACTTTGAACCAAAATTCCTTATCCCGAGGAGTTCTTCTTCCTTATAATTCAGAAGTTTGTCGACTGTATCAATTCCTTCTCTTTTTAGACAATTATAAGCTCGAACAGAAAGCTCAAGTTCTTCAATAGTAGGATATTCTTTTCTATCTTTCTTTAATGGAACTTCTTCAAATATTGGATCTTTGCTGCTATCCTCAGACAAATCTATAAGCAAAGCCATATAATCATTTATGATCTTTGAAGCCTGGCTCAATGCATCTTCAGGTTTTATGCTGCCATTAGTTTTTATATCAATTATCAATTTATCAAAGTTGGTCACTTGTCCGACACGGGTATTTTCAACCTTGAAACTTACTCTTCTGACAGGTGAAAAAATTGTATCGAGCGGAATAACTCCGATGGGTTCCGCTTCTATAAAATTCTCTTCAGCGGATTTGTAACCCTTATTCTTCTCTAAAACAAGCTCCACATTAATTGACGCTTTATCGCCAAGTGTGCCGATATATATATCAGGATTAACAATTTCAACTTCTGCCGGAAGCTTAATATCTGAAGCCTTGATTTCACCTTGAGTGGACTTTTTAAGCTTCAATAAAGCAGGTCCCTCTCCCTGCATTTTAAATACTATCGTTTTCACGTTAGCAACAAATTCAAGAATATCTTCTTTCAAACCATCTATTGTCGCAAATTCATGGCTGACATTATCCATTTTTATTCTGGTAATACCAACCCCTTCAATCGATGATAAAAGCACTCTTCTTATTGAATTACCTAACGTATGGCCATATCCCCTCTCAAGGGGTTCAACAACAAATATGCCTTCAAACTCATCTTTATGCTTAACATTCACATTTGGTTTATGCATTTTAAGCAATTTATATCAACCTCCCAAAGAAATATAAAAGAAATAAAATAATATTATTTAGAGTAGAGCTCTACTATAGTTTGCTCGTTTATCGGAGCTTTAATTTCGTTGCGTTCAGGAATACGCAATACCTGACCTTTCAGGTTTGCCAAATCAACTTTCAGCCACTCCGGAGGAGTAAGACTTGTCCCGGATTCTTTTGCTTCAATTATTGGAACTATCTCTTTACTTGAGGGCATTACACTTACAGATTGACCTTCTCTTATTTGATAAGAAGAAATGTCTACTTTTTTATCATTAACGGCAATATGACCGTGTGAAATAAGCTGTCTTGCCTGTCTTCTGGAAACAGCAAAACCCATCAAATAAATAACATTATCAAGCCGTGTTTCAAGAAGCTGAAGCAGGATTTCACCGGTGATACCTTTGGCCTTAACTGCCTTTTTATAATAATTTCTAAATTGTTTTTCAAGGACACCGTAATATCTTTTAGCTTTTTGTTTTTCTCTTAACTGAATAGAATATTCCGTTTCAATAAGCCTCATTTTGGCTTTTTGTCCGGGGACATAGGGTTTTCTCTCAACTGCACACTTGTCAGTATAGCATCTCTGACCTTTCAGAAATAACTTTTCTTTTTCTCTTCTGCATATTTTGCAAGATTCTTCTCTCACAGAACTCATTTATTTAATTCCTCCTAATCTAACTACAGTTATACTCTTCTTCTTTTACGAGGTCTGCATCCATTATGGGGAACAGGGGTTACATCAGTAATATTGCCTATTTCAAGACCGGCTGCTGCAAGTGATCTGACAGCAGTTTCCCTTCCGGAGCCGATACCTTTTACCAAAACATCCACCCTGACCACACCGTGTTCCTGCGCAGACTTTGCAACTGCTGAAGCTGTGACCTGGGCCGCAAACGGGGTACTTTTTCTTGACCCCTTAAATCCATGTCCGCCGGCACTGCCCCATGCTATCGTATTGCCATCTTGATCACTAATATTAACTATGGTATTGTTAAAAGTAGATTGTACATGTGCAATACCAAATGGTACATTCTTTTTATCTTTTCTTTTTACCCTTTTATTTGTAGTAGCTTTTTTTACCAAAATTTACCTCCCGATTACCCTGTTACCCTTGCTTTATTCTTAATTCCAACTGCTTTTTTTCTTCCTTTTCTGGTTCTTGCATTAGTATGTGTCCTTTGACCTCTAACAGGTAATCCTCTTTTATGTCTGATCCCTCTATAAGAGTTTATTTCTATCAATCTTTTAATATTTTGAGTTACTTCTCTGCGAAGATCACCTTCAACTTTGAAATTATTATCGATATAAGTTCGTATTTTTACAATTTCATCTTCAGTTAAATCTTTTGTTTTTCTTGCAGCATCGATTTTTAAATCTGCAAGTATCTTTTCAGCTACCGATCTTCCTATACCAAATATATAGGTAAGAGCAATAACTATATGCTTTTCTCTTGGGATATCTACTCCTGATATTCTAGCCAACTGAAAACCTCCTTAACCCTGTCTTTGTTTATGACGAGGATTTTTACATATAACAATTACTTTGCCTTCTCTTCTTATTATTTTGCAATTACTGCAAATTTTTTTAACTGATGGTTTTACTTTCATTTTAATTACTTCTTTCTAAATATTATTCTACCCCTGGTTAAATCATATGGTGAAATTTCAACTCTGACCTTATCGCCAGGTAAAATTTTTATATAATGCATACGCATTTTTCCAGAAATATGTCCAAGTACTTTGTGTCCGTTTTCGAGTTCTACTCTGAACATAGCATTGGGTAAGGCTTCCAGTATCGTACCTTCGGCTTCAATAACCCCTTCCTTGATAGAAATCGCAAGTCCTCCTCTTTTAATTTTAAAATAAGACAAATCTTAAATATTATCTGCATAAAGAGCGCAAACATGTAGAATACCAAAAAAAATAAAAAATGTCTACACTCTTTCATAAACGAGTTAAAATCAACGGACCGCTTTCAGTTACGGCCACCGTATCTTCAAAATGGCATGAACACTTCCTATCAGCCGTAACCACTGTCCATAAATCATTCAAAACTTCAACATCGCTGTCACCAATATTCAGCATAGGTTCTATTGCCAGTACCATTCCTTTCTTAAGCATTGGTCCTTGACCCGGAAGACCATAGTTTAAAATCTGAGGGTCCTCATGCATTTTTTTACCAATGCCGTGCCCGACAAAATCCCTGACAACAGAAAATCCATCCCGATCTGCTCTTGACTCAATTGCATGTGAAATATCTGTAAGCCTGTTACCTGTTTTACACTTATCGATACTTGCATTAAGAGCATCCAGGGTAGCATTGTAAAGTCTGTCTACTATTTTGCTTGTATTGCCAATCTTATAGCTCCTTGCGGCATCTCCATAAAATCCATTTAATTCTACCCCTACATCTATTGAGACCAGATCACCGTCCCTGATTATCCTTTTACCGGGTATACCGTGTACAACCTCCTCATTTATGGAAACACATATGCTTGCCGGGAATGCCCTGCTGCTTATTCTGCCAATATAGCCTTTAAAAGCCGGGCGTGCACTTTTTTTAACCATTAAATCCTCGGCTATCCTGTCAAGATATCCTGTCGCAACCCCGGGCCTTAAAATTTTTTCTAATTGTAAAAGAACTTCTGCAACCAGGGCACCAGCTTTCTGCATCAATCTAATCTCGTCAGCTGATTTACAAATAATCATAAATGTTTGAGTACCCTTTCAGTCACCTGGTTTTCCAAACCAGTGCCATCTATATTTACCAGTAAATTATGCTCTCTGTAATAATCAATTAAAGGTTTTGTCTCTTTTTCATAAACATTAAGACGTTCTGTGACTACTTCTATTTCATCATCTCTTCTTTTAATTAAATCGCCACCGCATTCAGGACATTTGGCGGTTCCTATATCTTTTAAGTCATTTATGCTGCAGGTATTATTGCAGCTTTGGCATGTACGTCTGCTCGTGAGCCTTTTAATAATTTCATCTTTGCTTACATCAATATTTATGACACTGTCAAGTTTTGTGCCAATCGAATCAAGCAAGTCCTGAAACATTTTTGCCTGCTTTAGATTTCTCGGGAACCCGTCCATTAAAAAACCTTTTACGGACCGTTTTCCTTCAAGCTCTTTTTTTATTATTTCAATGATCATCTCATCGGGTACAAGCTTGCCTTGCTTAACAAAATTACAAGCCTTTCGGCCAAGCTCCGTATCATTATTTATTTCATTTCTAAGGATATTACCGGTTGAAATATGCGATATTTTAAATTTTTGTGCAATCTTTTTGGCCTGGGTGCCTTTTCCTGCGCCAGGAGCTCCGAGCAATACCAGTCTCATTTCAGGAAACCTTCATAATCACGCATGATTAGCTGAGATTCAAGCTGCCTCATTGTCTCAAGAGCAACGCTTACTGCTATTAAAAGGGATGTCCCGCCAA
>Ga0172371_10003742_pt1 | contig 23411 bp, 21 predicted proteins | sample Lak12m_FD_114543 | JGI IMG/M metagenome (GOLD analysis project Ga0172371, IMG submission 114543) | Freshwater microbial communities from Kabuno Bay, South-Kivu, Congo - kab_022012_12m | ecosystem: Environmental > Aquatic > Freshwater > Lake | place: Democratic Republic of the Congo: South-Kivu...
GGGTAAGCTGCGCGTAGCGTCTCATAGTGCTCCTTTAACTTCGCCGTTGTAAGAAGCACTGATGCTACCGCAGCTTGCCTCTTTAGGCGATGGTCAAGGTTGCACTTAGAAGTTGAATGCGCGTGTCCGGAATCATGACATCCAACCGGTTTTTCTCTTAGAAACAGAAATCTTGACAACACTATTTTCAAGATGGAGGATTAGCGCCATTACTATTCAACTGCGCTCACTTACACATTGAGGGAAAAGCTAGGGCATCTTAATTTTCCGTCCGCGCCACAGGGTATAAATGAAGTGTGCTTGAATAGGTAGGTATTTAGAAATAAATGACCCAATGAGGGGAGTGAGGAAATGGCTAACGAGGACGATTATTTGACAAGCCGAAGAACTGATGGCACATGGGCTGTAAGGCGCGTCGGTGCAAGTCGTGCAGCTTCTATACACACTAGACAATCTGATGCCTGGAAAGAAGCCAGGCGCCTTGCTCGTGGTGCGGGCTCAGAAGCTTTCTTAAAGGGCAGAGACGGGAAGATACGTACCCGGAACTCATACGGAAGTGATTTGTTCCCTCCGCGGGGGTAATTTTTTCTAAATGAGCAGACAAATACCATTCGCTATCGCCTATGATTTCGACGGAACTCTTGCACCTGGCAATATGCAGGAAAGAGATTTCATACCCGAGATAGGAATGAAGAAGAAGTCTTTTTGGAATGAGGTGGAGGAGGAAAGCAAAAAACATCAAGCCGATAATATTCTCATGTATATGAGGTTGATGTTGCGCAAGGCAGATGCCGCCGAAGTGAAAGTACGTAAGTCTGATTTCATGGGGTATGGCAAGCAACTACCATTTTTCGATGGCGTTCTTGCTCGCAAGGATGAATCGACGTCAACAAAGGGATGGTTTGATCGAATAAATGAATATGGCAAGCAAAGCGGCGTCGCGGTGCAACATTACATCGTTTCGTCAGGCATCAGAGAGATGGTAGCCGGTACACCGATTGCCAAAAAATTCAAAGCAGTGTTTGCCTCTTCATTCTGTTATGACCATCACGGGGTTGCTATATGGCCTGCATTGGCGTTGAACTATACGACGAAGACACAATACCTTTTTAGAATTAATAAGGGTTGTCTCGACGTTTACGAGCATGAAGACTTAAATAAGTTCATGCCAGATAGTGAGCGTGCGGTTCCCTTCTCCCATATGATTTACATTGGGGATGGTTCTACGGACATTCCTTGTTTCAGGTTAGTTAAGGACCGTGGTGGCCATTCAATTGCCGTTTACAAACCTCACACTAGAGGTGCAAAAAACAAGTCGCTGAAATTGGTTAAGGATGGACGAGTAAATTTCATAGCTCCTGCGGACTATCAGGATGGAAGTGTGCTAGACAGGGTAGTGAAAGGCCTAATCGATAAAGTAACGGCAGATTGCTATGTGCAAGGTCTGAGACCGCACTTAGTAAGCTGCCAATAAATAACACCTGAAGTGCCAGACCCCCGTGGCCTAGGAACGTATAAACTAATTTGTAAATCATGACTTCCAATCAAAGTATCAATGGCTTGGCGGAAATCGTCGCTGCTGCCGCTATAGTACCGCCGCTCGACAACCGGCGGCTTGCCGAGATAATGAATGCGACCGCAAACATGCCTGCGCTCGACAATGGGCGGCTTGCGGAAATGATGAATGCGACGATTGATATGCCCGGCTTAACCTCCATGCAGGCAGCTGCTTCGGTTTTTGCCGCAAAAATTAATGATTTTTTGGAGCCGCTGCAGAGAGCATCTATCGTGTTGGCTGAGTACATTCGCCCAGTCTCTGAGCACATGGCCCAGGTAGGCGCTGCCATCAATGGCGTAATGTCTCTCCAAGAACGCCGCGAATTAGAGAAAATGCGGACTGCTTCGATCACCGATATGCTCAATTCCGTCGATCTTCGGAATTTGACTGCCACGAGGACGATAGCGGATGTATTCAAGACTCAGGAGTCAGCCAGATCGGCTATTGCAGATTTTGCGTTGCCATTGGCGAAAATTAGTGACCGACTGACGTTGACGGAGGCAGTCGCTAATATTGACTTCGATTTCATCATGCGCAGCGCCTCAAATTTCCCAGGCTTCGGCGAATTGAAGGAAGCTGTCGATAGGACGGCGATCAGTTATAAGCTGTTAGCTGCAGAAAATAGCGTGGTCTTTCCCCAATTTGTCTTACCCGGGGCAACCAGAGAACTTTTCACTACGTCACTTACTACGGAAGCTATTTGTATTCCTGACGAGCGTGAAAATGGTCGCCATGTGGATGAAGACCTAATTGATAGAGAGCTCGATTTTTGTGAGGGGATACTCAAAAACATCAATCCAGCTCTTGTTATTCCTTTGCGTGGCGCTCGGGCTGTCATCAGGGACGACCATAACCCAGATCGCGCACGGCACGTGCTCACGTCTCTTAGAGAGCTATGGAAGCATCTCCTGGCACATTTAGCACCTGATAAAGCAGTCACTGCGTGGGCAGGAAAACAAGGAGAAAATGATGACCTGTTTTATAAAGGCAGCCCAACCAGGAAGGCAAGACTTAAGTACATTTGTCAAAAATACGAAAGCGACTCACTTTGTGATTTCCTAATTGAAGACACAAACTCAATTCAGGGACTGATACACTTTTGCAATAAATTGCACGAAGTACCTACTATTACCACAAGGCAGGCTCATCTTCTTCTCATAAAATCCGACTCCTTACTTTTGTACATACTACGCATTAGTCAGGAATTGTGAGGCTCGAAGTAAGACACGACTACCATCACACTTTCTACCTTGTTCAAGGGTAGGAAGCTTTTTCGTAATACGCCCAAGCTGATTTAAAATTTTTCGGATAAGCAACTACAGAGTCCCCCTGGCTAGGGCGAATCCTTCCGTCCCGAACGCGGTCAAAAAGAGGAATTAGCCTGTATTTTCCGGTAAAGTGGTTATTGATGGCTGCCCTGAAGAAAATCTCACTTCCTATCGAAGGTATGACCTGCGCTTCCTGTGTTGAGCGCAACGAGAAACTGCTGCGCTCTCTTCCCGGGGTGACCTCGGCCGACGTCAATTTCGCCACCGAGAAGGCTCAGGTAGAATTCGATCCCGACGTCGTCGATGTCGCCCGGCTGACCTCTGAGATCGCCGGCATCGGCTACAAGGTCATAACCGAGAAGATCGAGCTGGCGGTGCAGGGAATGAGCTGCGCCTCGTGCGTGGAGCACGTGCAGAAGGCGCTCGCCGGCGTCGAGGGTGCGGTGGCGGTGTCGGTGAACCTGGCGACCGAGCGGGCGACCATCGAGTACGTTCCGGGGACGGCCGGGCGCGAGGACTTCGTCCGCGCCGTAGTCAGTGCCGGCTATCAGGTTCTGGATGTCGGCGGCGAGGCCGAGGAGGAGGACGTCGAGGCGCGTCTGCGGCTGAAGGAGTACCGACGCCTGCAGCTCAAGGTGGTTGTCGGTGCTTCGCTGGCTATCCCCATCTTCCTGATAAGCCTGCCTGGCGTCTATACACATCTGGGTCCGCTAAAGAATATGAATACGCTCATGGTCGTGTCGTGGATCATGGCGACGCCGGTGCAGTTCTGGGTCGGCGGGCAGTTCTACCGAGGCGCGTGGAGCGCCGCGCGGCACGGGACGACCAATATGAACACGCTGGTCGCGGTCGGCAGTTCCGCGGCCTATTTCTATTCCGCCGCCGGCGTGGTCTTCGAGGAGTACTTCCTCAGGCACGGGCTGGAGATGCCCATGTACTTCGACACGGCGGCGGTCATCATCACTCTGATCCTGTTCGGCCGCATGTTGGAGGCCCGGGCCAAGGGCCAGACCTCCGAGGCTATCAAGAAGCTCATGGGTTTGACGCCACGGACGGCCCGTGTTGTCCGTGATGGAGCCGAGGTCGACGTGGCGGTAGAGGAAGTCGTCGCCGGCGATACGGTCATAGTGCGGCCGGGGGAACGGATCCCGGTCGACGGTATCGTGCGCGAGGGCTCCTCCAGCGTGGACGAGTCGATGATCACCGGCGAGAGCCTGCCGGTCGAGAAGCAGACCGGCGATGAGGTCGTGGGCGCCACCATCAACAAGATGGGCAGTTTCCGTTTCGAGGCGACACGCGTGGGGCGGGAGACGGTTTTATCGCAGATCATCCGCATGGTCCAGGAGGCTCAGGGCTCCAAGCCGCCGATCGCCCGCCTGGCCGACGTCATCGCCAGCTATTTCGTTCCCGCGGTATTCGTCGTAGGCTTGCTCACCTTCGTCATCTGGGTAGCCTTCGGGCCGGACCCGGCCCTGACCTACGCTTTCCTCAATTTTGTGGCGGTGCTGGTCATCGCCTGCCCCTGCGCGCTCGGGCTGGCGACGCCGACCGCCATCATGGTCGGCACCGGCAAGGGGGCGGAGAACGGCGTGCTCATCCGCGGAGGAGACTCCCTGGAGACCGCCTACAAGGTGAACACCATCGTGCTCGACAAGACTGGCACGCTGACGCGCGGCGAGCCCGCGGTCACCGACGTCATCACCACCGGCTGGGACGAGGAGCAGGTTCTCAGGCTTGCGGGTTCGGCCGAGCGCGGCTCGGAGCATCCGCTGGGAGAAGCCATCATCAGGGGAGCCAGAGAGCGCGACATCGTGCTGGACGCGGCCGATAGTTTCACGGCGCTCGCCGGTCAGGGCATCGAGGCGGAGGTCAGCGGCCATTCGGTGCTGGTTGGCAATCCGGGGCTGCTCGAGGAGCGGGGTCTGTCGCTGGACGGCCTGGGTGAGCAGGCTACGCGTTTGTCCTCGCAGGGCAAGACGCCGATGTTCGTAGCTGTCGACGGCAACCCCGTGGGGATAATCGGTGTCGCCGACACGCTCAAGACCGGCTCCCCCGAGACGGTCGCCGCGCTTAAGAAGATGGGTCTCAAGGTGGTCATGCTCACCGGGGACAATCGCCGCACCGCCGAGGCGATAGGCGCCCTGGCGGGAGTCGACGAGGTGGTCGCCGAAGTGCTGCCGGAAGACAAGGCCAATGAAGTGAAGCGGCTGCAGGCCCAGGGGCTCAAGGTGGCAATGGTCGGCGACGGCATCAACGACGCACCGGCTCTGGCGCAGGCGGACGTCGGCATCGCCATCGGCACCGGCACCGACGTGGCCATGGAGGCCGGCGACATCACGCTCATGTCCGGCGAGCTGCAGGGGGTCGTGACCGCGATCGCGCTCAGCCGCCGTACCATCCAGATCATCAAGCAGAACCTCTTTTGGGCTTTTGCTTACAACACCGCCCTGATCCCGGTGGCGGCAGGGATTCTCTACCCCTTCTTTGGCATCCTGCTCAACCCCATGATCGCCGCCGGCGCCATGGGGCTGTCTTCGGTTTCGGTGGTCACCAATTCCCTGAGGCTGAGACGTTTTCGCCCGCCGCGGGTAATATAGTCTGAGCCAGAAGTCTGCGGCTGACAAGTCTGAGGTTGATACGGACGGAATGCGACTGACCTGCGACCACGGGAGGCTAGCGTATGACGGAAAGCCGGGATTATTACACCATTGTGCAGTTCTCGGACATCCACTGCGGCGACGGCCGTTTCGACACCGATCTCATGGAAGCGACCATCCACGAGATCAACGATGTCGCGCCGGACCTGGTGGTCGTAGCCGGCGACCTGACCGCCGACGGCTACCGGGAGCAGTTCGATGAAGCCAAGTCCTGGATCGACCAGGTCGACTGCTCCCAGAAGCTGGTAATCGCTGGCAACCACGATTGCCGCAACGTCGGCTATCTCCATTTCGAGGAACTCTTCGGGCCGAGGCATTACCGGACCGAGGAGCTCGACTTCAATATCTGCTGCGTGCCGGCGGAGGCCGGGGTGCAGAAGAAGGTGAAGATCCTGGCGCTCGATTCCAACAAGCCTGACCTCAACGATGGCGAGATCGGCCGCGACAAGTACGACTGGATCAAGACGGAGTTTCCCGACCCCGACTATTACAAGATCTTCCTGCTGCATCACCACCTGGTCAGCATCCCCGGCACCGGCCGGGAGCGCAACATCGTCCTCGACGCCGGCGATGTGCTTGACAAGCTTCGCGAGGTCGACGTCGACCTGGTGCTGTGCGGCCACCGTCACGTTCCCTATAACTGGCCGCTGGCCAACATGATCATCATCAGCAGCGGTACCGCCTCGACCTGGCGCACGCGCGGCTACACTCAGCCCTCTTATAACGTCATCTCCATCGATCCCGAGACCGTCACCATCACCACCAAGATACCCGGCGGCGTGGTGGACAAGAAGGAGCGTTTCCGCCGCCGGCCGCGGCCGCCCATTTCTTGACAGCGGGGTCTGACTGAGGATAAGCTTTCGCCGTTCCATTCCAGCTATGGGGGGAGTCCATTCCGCGTCTGCAGACGCTGTTTTTGGTAGAATGGTATTCTCCGCGGCAATTACCACACACAGGAGAGTGATGACCATGCTTAAATCGCGCAGACTGTTCCTGATAACCCTCGTCTTGCTGGGATTGCTGCTTTCCGCGACTGTGGCAATCGCCGGCTGCGGCGATACGACGACCACCACCTCGGCAACCACGGCCGCCAAGGATACGTCCGTAATCATCGGCGATCGCGCCCTCGAGGTTTTTGCCTCCAACGCTGTCGCGCCGGATGATTATGCCGCAAACGCGATAAGTGGAGCGAACCTGGCCAAGAAGCTCAGTGACCCGACAGCAGCCGCCGGTATCTACCTGCTGGATGTCCGGTCCAAGGCTGATTTCGACAAGGAACATATCCAGGGCGCCAGCCAGGTCGACTTCGCCCAGTGGGCGGCTCCCGAGAACCTGAGCAAGCTGCCCAAGGACAAGAAGATCGTCGTGATCTGCTATACCGGCAACACCGCCGCCCAGACGGTCAGCGGCCTGAGGATGCTGGGCTTTAATGCCGCCGCGCTAAAGGCCGGCATGATGGGATGGACCCAGACCGCTCTTACGCAGCCCACCATCCAGGCGCTCAACGCCGCCAATGGCGCTAACGTGACTACTCCGGCAAATGCCTCGTCGCCGGCGCCGGTTGCCCAGCCGTTCTCTCCCCCCTCAGCCGATGATTACACGGTGCTTGCCGAGAAGGCCAACACCGTCATGGGCAAGATGGCCACCAGCGGCGACTACGCCAACAACACGATCTCGGCCGAAGAGCTGAAGACCAGGCTGGCTGGAGCCGACAAGGACAAGCTCTTCCTGCTTGACGTCCGCGGAACGGCTGACTTCAACAAGGGGCACATCGAGGGAGCCGTGAACGTTCCCTTCGCTGCCGTCGCCGTGCCCGACAACCTGAAACTTCTGCCGAAAGACAAGAAGATCATCGTCGTCTGCTATACCGGCAACACCGCCGCGCAGGCAAATACAGTGCTTAGGATGCTCGACTATGACGCCGCCGTCCTCAAGTTCGGCATGATGGGTTGGTCTGGCAATGGCAAGGATGGGTACATCACCGACATCCAGAATGCCAATAACCCGGTCGTCACCAGCTAAATACGCGGGCTTCCGGCAGGCTCTATGATGCCTGCGGGTGATGCATCGCCCACGACGATCAAACAAGTAACATCAGGGGCGCGGCCTTTCAGGCCGCGCCCCTTTCTTTTGAATTTTTTCCTTCTGATATACTCACACCGCCATGGATTCTCTTTATGCCACCTTTCCCGGCTCCGGCGTCGAGACCTGGGTCTTCCTGCCCCCGCTCGTGGCGCTGGTCGTATCGACCTTCACCTCGATGGCGGGCGTCTCCGGCGCTTTCATCCTGCTTCCCTTCCAGATGAGCGTGCTCGGTTTTACCAGCCCCGCGGTTAGTTCCACCAACTTCGTCTACAACATCGTCGCCATCCCCAGCGGCGTCTACCGCTACTTCCGCGAAGGGCGCATGGCCTGGCCGCTGACCTGGGTGATCGTCATCGGCACGCTGCCGGGCGTCTTCATCGGCTACTACCTGCGCGTCTCCTTCCTGCCAGATCCGCGCGCTTTCAAGCTCTTCGTCGGGCTGGTGCTTCTGTACATCGGAGTCAGGCTGCTCTACGAGTTCACCGGGAGGTCCCGGGCGAGCAAGTCCAGGCAGGGCGAGCTGGACCAGAAGTTCGCCGCGCGGACGCGGGCCATGAAGGAAGAGCGCAGCTCGCAGCGGGCGGCGGGCCTGCCGCCTGAAGCGGTGGTCAGGACCGTCACTTTCAATCTGAGCCGCATCGAATACGAATTCTGGGGCGAGCGCTTCAGCTTCAGCGTACCGGCGATGCTGGCGCTGGCGTTCACCGTCGGTGTCATCGGTGGCACGTACGGCATCGGCGGCGGCGCCATCATCGCGCCCTTCTGCGTGGCTGTCTTCCGGCTGCCCGTCTATACGGTCGCCGGCGCAGCGCTCCTTGGGACCTTCCTCACCTCAGTCGTCGGGGTCCTGTTCTACAGCCTTGTGCCGCTTTCGAGCGGCGCCTCCACATCACCGGACTGGGCTCTGGGCATCCTTTTCGGCATCGGCGGCTTTGCCGGCATGTACCTGGGGGCCCGCCTGCAGAAATACGTGCGCCAGCAGGTCATCAAGTTCCTGCTGGGGTTGATGATCGTGGCGCTCGCGCTCCAGTACATCGGGCAATACTTCTTCTAGCAGGGGCGGCATTCCTCCGGCCGGGAGCATCCCTCCAGCCGGGCGTCCTTCTTCCCCCGGGGCGGTTTGCGCTAAACTGGATAAGCGGCGGTAAATGCAGTACTGGCTGTATAACGAGGAGACGCATGTCCACCCCGGATATCACCCCCGACGAAAGCATAATCGACATCATCGCCCGCCGGGCGCATGACGTTCTGGCCTCGACGCCGCTTGAATCCGGCGACTATATCGCGCACGGCCTCTGGGGCCATGAGCTGGCGAGCAAGCTCGCCGACGAGGCGGAGCGCGAGCAGCTATACCTTCTGGACATCCGCAGCCGTGAGGCGTACGAGGCCGGTCATATCGAGGGCTCGCATCACGTCGAGTTCCCTGCCTGGGCTGCGCCCGAGAACCTGGCCGCGTTGCCGCGGAACCGGAAGATCATCGTTATCTGCGACAATGGCCTGGCCGCGGCCCAGGTGGTTGCCGGCTTGCGCCTGCTGGGTTACGACGCCGCTGTCCCCCGCACGGGAATCAACGGCTGGGCTGAAACGCCGATGACCGCCCGGTTGATAGAGGAGTTCAAATCAGTCCGCTATCCGGTACGGCGCGTGCCGCCCCGCGATGACTTCACGCCGGCGCCCACAGGCGTCGATTTCGCGCCTCCGGAAGGTTCGCATTTCGACGTCATCGCGGCTCGCGTGCACGAGGTTTTCAGCACCGCCGCGGCAGAGGAACACGGACCGCACACGGTCTCGGCGGCCCGGCTGCACGAGATGCTCACCGGCGGGGATGAAAGCGAAGGCGTCTATCTGCTGGACCTCAGGCGCGAAGAGGATTTCGAGGGAGTCGGACATATCGAAGGCTCGCAGCGGCTCGATTTCGATGCCGCCGCCGTGCCCCAAAACCTGGAGCGGCTTCCCCGCGACCGTAAGATCGTCACCATCTGCTACACCGGCAACCTGGCAGCCCAGCTGGCGCTGGTTCTGAGGCTGCTCGGCTACGATGCGGCGGCGCTCGCTTACGGCATGGTGGCCTGGACGCGGACGCCGACAACGCATCTTTACTTGAAGGACATCCAGAAGGCTGACAACCCGCTGGTGCAGCCCGACCCGAACCGTTAATCTCCGGAACCGTCATCCTGTCCGGCCGCTGGCGGATCGTCCTGCTCGATCTCCTTCTTGCCCTCGCGGCGGTCTTTCTTGCCGTACCTGTCCTCCGAGTGGAAGCCGGCGCCGCTTCGCTTTCTTCCGGCAAAGGGGTTGCGCGGACGGCCGCTTCCGATCGATCCCGGCTTTGGTTTTTTCCTTTTGCCTTTTGGCATTTCTGGCTACTCCTTCACCGGGCTTTCGAGGATGATGGTCACCGGGCCCTCGTTCAGCAGTTCCAGCTCCATGGCCGCGCCGAATTGTCCGGTCTCCACCTTGAGTCCCGTGGCGCGCAGCTTTGCCACGATCGCCTCGTAGAGTTTCTCCGCCAGTTCCGAAGGCGCGGCCTGTCCGAAGCTCGGACGGTTGCCCTTGCGTGAATCGCCCAGAAGCGTGAACTGGCTCACGACCAGAACGGCGCCGCCGGTGTCGGCGACGGAAAGATTCATCTGGCCGCGCTCGTCGCCGAAGATGCGCAGGCGTGCGATCTTGCCGGCGATGAAGGCGGCGTCGTCCTCGTTGTCTCCGGCAGCGACTCCGACCAGCACGACGAGGCCGGGGCCGATCTCTCCGGTGAGGACGCCATCGGCCAGCACGCGCGCCCGGCTGACCCGTTGAACCACGGCTTTCATCGGCGGGCTGTCCCCCTCGATATTTTTCCACTGAGTTCGTATTCCGATTCCCTCATGAGCAACAGTCTAAAACCCGGAGGAGAAAGTTGAAAGCTCGAGATGGTTGAAAGACCGGACGATTTGGAACAGAATCGGGAATGCTTCCGATATCGATGAGCCCCCCGCCATGCCACGGATCTCCCTGCCGCGCGGTCTAGAACAAGCCAGCCTCTACGTCCTGCTCGTGGCGCTCCTGGGCGGCGCTCTGTGGCGTGGCGGCTACTTCCCGACACAGAAACTGGCGCTGGCCTTGACGCTGCTGACCGCGGGCGCGATCGAGATCGCCGTCTGCGCCGCGCTTAGGCGCGCCGGGGTCGTGCGGTCGCCCGGGTTCTGGCTGCTGGCGACGTTCACCCTTTACGCGGTGGCCACCCGTTTCTGGACGGTCGCGCCCGAGTCGACGGACCGGGAGACCATGATCGTGCTCGGTTACCTGGCGGCCTTCTTCGTGGTGCGCAGCCAGCTTCAGAGGCGCGGGCGCCAGGCAATGGTTACCGTGGCTTCCTGGCTGGTGTATACCGGTTCGTTCGTCACCGCCTGGGGTCTGGTCACTTTCCTGTGGCGGCGCGAACCTTACGCTACCGTACTGGATGGCATTCTCAGGGCAGGCTCCACATTTGAGTATTCCAACGCGCTGAGCTGCTTCGCGCTGATGGCGCTGCCGGTGACGGTCGCCCTGCAACGTCTGTCCCCTCCGAGGGAGCGGCCGCTGCTGTCCGCGGCGGCCAGCCTGCAGGCGGCTGCTGTCCTCATCAGTTTCGCCCGCTTCGGCATCGTGGCTCTAGCGGCCATGGCAATCTATCTCATACTGACCGGCTGGCGGGGCGGCTTTTTTCTCTCGACATTATTTTCCCTCGTGGCATCGGTGCCCCTGGCCGCGGCGGCGACACTCGCATCGGAATCGGGACATCCCTATGCCGGTCTGGCAGCTGCGGTACTCATACTCTCCGCTGCCGGCATGATGGAAAGGCTGCTGGAGGTTCCGGGGTTCCGCCGGGCGATGAGCGCTGTGGCGGTGGCGGTCGCCGCCATGGCACTGGCCGCGACGGCGATTCTCGCGGGTACGAGCGAGCGGCTGCGGGCCATCGTCTCGACCCGGTTCAGTGAGGGGTTCAGCTGGAGCCGCCTCCTGCCTCACCGGCTGGACACCTGGCAGGGCAGCGTCGATTCCTTTCGCGAGCGGCCTGTCAGCGGCTCCGGCCTCGGTTCGTTCTCCCAGATCTTCACCGAGCATGCCATCGCGGTCTATACCAAATACGCGCACAACCTCATCCTGCAGACCGCCGTCGACACCGGCATCATCGGCGCTTTCCTGATGGTCGCGTTCCTCGCTTACATCGCCGGCCTGAGCTGCTGGCGGCTGGTCTTCAAGGCGGAGCCGCTCGTGCGCGCCTTCGCCATCACCGCTCTGGTCTTCATCGTCTATAACACGTTCGATTGGGAATGGTACGTGCCGGCCCTGACCGCCTGGTTCATGGCGGCCGCTGCCTGCCTGGAAGGAATCCCGGAAACGGTCTTACAGAAGGATGTCAGCGGTCACGAAGGCGATATAGACGACGCTGATGATCCCGTTCATGGTCATGAAGGCCGTGTTCACACGTGAGAGGTCCTTCGCCGAGACGATGGCATTCTCGTAGGCGATCAGCATCGCCACTACCACCACGCCGATGTAATAGACCGTACCAAGTTTAAGCACCACTCCGACCGCCACCATCAGGCCCACGGCCAGCAGATGGAAGATGCGCGTCACCCACAACGCCGGTCCGACCCCCAGCGAGGCGGGCAGGGAATGGATGCCCTCGCGCCGGTCGAAGTCGACATCGAGACAGGCGTAGATGATGTCGAAGCCACCGATCCAGAAGGTGACCACGCCCATAAGCAGGAATGGCTGCCAGGACCATACCCAGGTGACAGCGATCCAGGCGCCCACCGGCGCCAGGCCGATCGTGGCTCCCAGGAAGACGTGGCAGAGCGAGGTGAAGCGCTTGGTATAGGGATAGATGACGAAGGCTGCTACGACAATGGGGGAAAGGTACCATGTCAGTGGTGGCAACTGGTACAGGCCGATCGCAAGTGCCGCCAGCGAGATGCCGCAGAAAGCGATCCCCTGGGAGAGCGATAGCGTGCCGGCCGGTATCTCGCGTCCCGCGGTGCGCGGGTTGCGGGCGTCGATCTCGTAATCGATCACCCGGTTAAGCCCCATGGCCAGGCTGCGGGCAGCGACCATGACCAGCGTTATCCAGAACATCAGCCAGAATCCTGGCAACTTGTCCGAACCGGTCATCTGGCGGAAGGCGAGGAAGGCGCCGGCGTAGGCGAAGGGTAACGCGAAGACGCTATGCTCGATCTTGACGAACCGGGCGAACTGGCCCGGCAGTCTCAGCGCTGATGTGGGAGCTGCCTCAGCGGGCATCGAGGTCGATGCCGTAGCGCGGCCACTTCTCATCCACCAATCTGCGAATCTCGTCGGTCATGGCGATGTCGTCGGGCCATTCGCGGCTGTAACCTTCCTCGGGCCAGGTCTTGGTAGCGTCGACGCCCAGCTTGGCGCCGTAATTGGCGGTCGGGCTGGAGTGGTCGAGCACATCCAGCGGACCCTCGACCATCATCACGTCGCGCCGGGGATCGACATTGTTGAAGACGCGCCAGGCGACCTCGCTCTCGTCGTGGACATCCACGTGGCTGTCTACTATGACCACGAACTTGGTGAGCGAGAGCATCCCTAGCCCCCAGACGGCGCTCATCACCTTCTTGGCGTGCAGGGGGTAGCTCTTGTTGATTGACAGGATGGCGCAGTTGTGGAAGACGCCCTCGAGTGGCAGGTTCATGTCGATCAGCTCCGGCAGGGTCATCTTCAGGAGCGGCAGGAAGAGGCGCTCGGTGGCCTTCCCCAAAAAGCAGTCCTCCATGGGCGGCCGACCGACGATGGTGGTCGCGTAGATGGGATCATGCCGGTGGGTGATGCAGGTCAGGTGGAAGACCGGATAATCGCCCGCGAGCGAGTAGTAGCCGGTATGGTCGCCGAAGGGGCCCTCGCGACGCAGCTCGCCTTTCTCGACGTAGCCTTCGAGGACGATCTCGGCGGTGGCCGGCACCTCCATATCGATGGTCTTGCACTTTACCATCTCTACGGGGCTGCCCTTGAGGAAGCCGGCCAGCATCATCTCGTCGATGCCCTTGGGCAGCGGCGCCGTGGCCGCGTAGGTCGTCGCCGGATCGGTGCCGATGGCCACCGCAACCTCGATGCGGTTGCCCGCGGCGCGAAAGTTCTCGGCGCCGTCCTTGTGGATATGCCAGTGCATGCCTGTGGTGTGCGAGTCGAATTTCTGCAGGCGGTACATGCCGGCATTGCGCCGGCCTTCGGGGTCCTTGGTGAAGACGACGGGAAGCGTGATGAAGGGGCCGCCGTCGCCGGGCCAGGTCTTGAGGACAGGAAGCCGGTCCAAGTCGGGCTCTTCCATGACGACTTCCTGGCAGGGACCCGACTTGACGATCTTGGGCGCCGAGTCGGCCAGGTTCTTGAGCTTGCCCAGCGCCTTGACCTTGGCCACCAGTCCCTGAGGAATCTGCATCTCCAGCACACCGCCCAGGCGTTCGCCGATCTCGTCGAGGTTGCCGCCGCCGAGCGCCATGCTCATCCTCTTCATGCTGCCGAACTGGTTGATCAGCACCGGCATCGTGGAGCCTTCGGCATGCCTGAACAGCAATGCCGGCCCGTCCGCCTTGCTGACGCGGTCGGTGATCTCGGTGACCTCGAGCTCGGGATTCACGGGCTCATCGATCTCAACGAGCTCTCCCTCTTTTTTTAGGGCTTCGATGAATTGCCTAAGGTCGTCCAGTGCCATCAGGCCTCCGCTCTGAAGTTGGCATCTATGTTACTAAATATCTCGCGTAGCGCGGCGCCTTGGTCATCCGGGAAAGAGGATAGCCGCTCGTCGAGTATCGCAGCTAGCCGTTGCGCGCTACCGGCATCGCCCCAGATCGCGTCTCGGGAAGCTGTTGCAGATTCGCCTGTCGCCCGGGCCGCCAGATCCAGGGTAGTCAAGGCCCACAGGACCATGGCCCGCGAGGGCTCGTTATTCTCGCAGTGTACATACGAACATCTGCGGATGAGCCCGGCCAGGGCTTCGATGCAGTAGAGATCTTCGAGCTCCGCGATGATTGTCAGGCCGCGGGCGTACATGGCGTCGCCGGCCAGCAGGGAAAAATCGTCAGCGGTTGGCGTCAGCAGCCGGCTTCGGCCGAAATGCAGCAGGTAGCCCTCGAAAATGTATTCGATGCCGAAGCGGTAATGGTCATAGCCGGCGGCCTCGCCACCGCACGCTTCCCGGAACAGGTCTGAGAATCCCGGCGCGCCGCCCAGATCTCCCGCTGGATGGAGCCGCTGGGCAAACAGGCTGCTTTCAGCCGAAGTCTCCCGGCGCATCCCCACGATGGTTTTTGCGGCTGTTGTCTGGGCTGAGTCCATGTTAAAAATTTTTTAGGACTGGAAACGGAACCGGAAACCTTGAGCCGGAAAGACTGGAACGGTTTTATTTGTCCAGATAGAAGGACAGAGTCATCAGTTCCGTGGACAGGTCGACCTGCCGCACGATCACTGATTCGTCGCTGCTGGCACGGATCGGCGCGAAGTTCAGTACTGAAGGCACGCCGGCGGCCACGACCTTATCGATGACCTCCTGGGCGGCCGACGAAGGCGTGGTCACGATGGCGATATGCACGTCGTTGGCATGCAGGAATTCATCGAGCTGGTTGATGGACAGCACCGGGCCGGCGCCGCGGTCGGTCCCCACGACCGAGGGGTCGGCGTCGAACATGCCGATCAGATTGAATCCCTGCCGCTGGAAGCCGCGGTAGAGCGCGAGCGCCGTCCCCAGCTTTCCCGAACCGATGATGATGACGTTCCAGGACCGGTTGAGTCCCAGGCATTTCTTCAATTCGTTTATCAGGCGGTCGACGTCATAGCCTACACCGCGGATGCCGAACTCGCCGAAATAGGAAAGGTCCTTGCGGATCTGCGCCGGATTGGTGCCGACCTCGTCGGCCAGTTGCCGCGAGGAGATGGTCGTGGTGCCCCGGTTCTGAACCTGCTGGAGCTTGCGCAGGTACTGCGACAGCCGCGGCACGGTCGCCGCGGGTATCGATTGTTTCCTGTCAGTCTGCGCCATGGAAGGTTTCTACAGCCGTATTCTCAGCTTTGCAGGAAGGCCGCCGCTGCCTGAGCGGTTCGCGTAAGGTCATCCTGGCTGTGGGCCAGCGAGACGAATGCCGCCTCGAATTGTGAAGGCGCCAGGTAGACGCCGCTCTCGATCATGTGCTTGAAATATGAGGCGTAGCGGTCGGTGTCGCTCTGCTTCGCCGATTCGAAATCGGTCACCGGTCCCGCGGTGAAGAACAGCGTCATCATCGATCCGACCCGGTTCTGGCAAACCGGGACCGAGGACGCGGCAGCCGCTTCCTCGAGCTTCGACGCCAACGAGCCGGCCTTCTCTTCCAGCGTCTCGTATACGCCGTCCTTGCCCAGCTCGGTCAGCATGGCCAGCCCTGCCGCCATAGCCAGCGGATTACCCGAAAGCGTTCCCGCCTGGTAGGTATTGCCGGCCGGCGCCACCGTCTCCATGATGTCGCGGCGTCCGCCGAAGGCGCCTACCGGCAGGCCACCGCCGATGATCTTGCCCAGACAGGTCATGTCGGGGGTGACGCCAAACAGTTCCTGCGCGCCTCCATAGGCGACCCGGAAGCCGCACATCACCTCGTCGAAGATCAGCAGCGAGCCATGTGCCGTCGCCAGCTCACGCAGGCCTTCCAGAAAACCTGCCGCCGGCGGCACCACGCCCATGTTGCCCGCGACGGGCTCGAGGATGATCGCCGCCACCTGCTCGCCCTCGGCCGCCATGATCTCGCGGACGTGCTCGAGATCGTTGTAGCGCGCGAGAATGGTGTCGGCTGAAGTTCCGGCTGTGACTCCCGGGCTGTCGGGCAGCGACAGGGTCGCCACACCGGAGCCCGCCTGGACCAACAGGCTGTCCACGGCGCCGTGGTAGCAGCCTATAAACTTGATTATCTTGTCACGGCCGGTGAATCCCCTCGCGACTCTCAGCGCGCTCATCGTCGCCTCAGTGCCGGAGTTGACCATGCGCACCATCTCGATGGAGGGAACGGCGTCGACCACCTTGCGCGCCAGCTCGACCTCCAGCGCACAGGGCGCGCCGAAGCTGGTGCCGCTCGCGAGAGCCTTCTCGAGCGCTTCCTGCACAGCCGGATGGCGGTGGCCCAGGATCAGCGGACCCCAGGAGCCCACGTAATCTATATAGTCATTGCCGTCGACGTCGAACATTCGGCTGCCCTCGCCGCCGGCGATGAAGATCGGGTCCATGCCCACAGAGCGCATGGCCCGCACGGGGCTGTTCACGCCCCCGGGCAGCAGTTGCCGGGCTTCGGCGAAGAGTTGTTGGGATTTTTTTGTATTCAGAACGGTCTCGCTTACCCGCGCAGCCAGGTGGCCACGTCCTTGGCATGATAGGTGATGATCAGGTCGGCACCGGCGCGCCGGATGGCGGTCATGGTCTCCAGGACTACGCTCTTCTCATCCAGCCAGCCCTTGGCGGCCGCGGCCTTGATCATGGAATACTCGCCGCTCACGTTGTATGCGGCCAGCGGGAACTTGGTCTCCTGCTTAACCCGGTAGATGATATCCAGATAGGGCAGCGCCGGTTTGACCATCACCATGTCGGCGCCCTCTTCGATATCGAGCAGCACTTCACGCACGGCCTCGTCGCTGTTGCGGGCGTCCATCTGGTACGAGCGCCGGTCGCCGAACTCGGGAGTCGACTCGGCCGCTTCCCGGAAGGGGCCGTAGAAGGCCGAGGCGAACTTGGCGGCGTAGGACATGATCGGCGTGTTGATGTAACCCTCGCCGTCGAGAGCCGAGCGGATGGCCGAAACGCGGCCGTCCATCATGTCCGAGGGCGCCACGATGTCGGCGCCGGCCTCGGCGTGGGACAGGGCCATCTTGGCCAGCATCTCCAGGGTGACGTCATTGTCGACGTCGCCGTCCCTGATGATGCCGCAGTGCCCGTGGCTGGTGTACTCGCAAAGGCAGACATCTGTGATGATGAGGAGCCCCGGAACCTTTTCCTTGAGCGCAGCGATCGCCATCTGCACGATGCCTTCCTCGTCGTAGGCGCTGGTGCCGGCTTCGTCTTTCTCCGCCGGGATGCCGAAGAGCAGCACCGCGGGAATACCGAGCTCCTGGACCCTGCCGGCCTCTTCAACCAGGTTGCCGATCGAGAGCTGCTGGCAACCCGGCATCGATTCGACCTCGATGCGCTTGTCCTCACCGTGGGTGACGAACATCGGATATATAAGGCGGTCGGGCAGCAGGTCGGTCTCATGGACCAGATCGCGCATCTGCGCGGATTGCCTGAGACGCCGCATCCTGTAAGAGGGGAAGTACACTCTGTGAGCTCCTTGTCAGCGGATTTGATGTAGGAACGTACTTGTGGCTTTTTTCACGAGCCACCAGAGTATCTTAACGCAATCCGGCGGGATGGGTAAAGCGTTGCCCCGGCCTACAGCATCCCGGCTTCGATCTTCTCCAGGATGTCCGAGACCAGTTCGACATAGCCCGGCGCGGCGTCGAACGGCGCCAGCCCGTCCAGATCGGCGCGCCGCACCTCTTCGCTGAGAGGCAGGCAGCCGACAACGCGGTAATGCTGCTCGAGGTCGGAGCAGAAATCTGAATCGGCGTCTGTCACCTTGTTGACGACCATCATCACGTTGGTGATGCCGATATCCTCGGCCAGCCGGGTGATCGCCTCGGCGGTCTGGATGCTGCGCCGCCCGGGCTCGACCACGACCAGCATGGCATCGACGCCGCGGGCAGTCGCCCGTCCGAGGTGTTCGATGCCCGCCTCCATGTCGACGATGACCACCTCGCGCTCCTGTAGCATCAGGTGGTTCAGCAGCGATTTGAGCAGAGCCGACTCAGGGCAGACACATCCGGCTCCGCCTTTCTTCACCGTTCCCAGTCGAAGCAGGCGCACGCCGTTGGCCTCGGTCGAGTACGCATCGGGAATGTCGTCCACGCGCGGATTCATCTTATAGACCGGCGCGGAGCTGCCCGGCTCGGCGCCGGTGCGCTCGCGTATCAGCTGGCTCATCTCGGAGATGGGTGTGATGGCCGCGGCCGCCCCGGCGTCGATGCCCACTGCCGAAGCCAGGTTTGCGTCCGGGTCGGCGTCGACGGCGAACACCTTGTCGCCCCGCTCGGCGTAGATGCGCGCCAGAGTACCGGCTATCGTCGTTTTGCCTACTCCACCCTTGCCTGTTATCGCGAGTTTCACTGCGTCATCTCCTCCCGGGAAGCCATTGCGCCGCCGCTGTCGCCGGCTGCCCGCTGGAGCTGGGCGGGATCGGTGATCGGGGCGCTTCCATATTCATGGTAGTTTTGCAGCACGGTAGGTTCAACCCAGTATTCCGACGCCAAAGTCTCGATATTGTCTTCACTTAGTTCCACCCAGTCGATAGCTTCGGCTGCCGTCTTGCTGACAGCAATTCGAATCGCGGGTTTATCCTGGTCATCGTTCTCGTCACCGGTGCCGTAGAAGACTATCTTCACGTTGGCGACGCCAGGGTGCTGGTAAACTGAGCTCATCACCAGACGGGCGACTGTCACGGCGGTGCCTACCAGAGCTCCGGGATGACAGGAAAACGGCCGGTTCAGCTCCAGGTCTACTTCCGTGCCGCCGCTTTCAGACTGTAGCGTGAGCGAGCGGATGACGGGCTGCCCGTTGGCTCCCGTTTCGCCGATCTTGAGAGCGATCAGCCGTTCGACCGCTTCGCTGGTAATCGGACCGGAGGTGTCGGCCTTCACCAGGCCGGCCCCGATCTGCAGTGAATCTGATTTGGCCGAACCGCCGGCGCAACCTCCTGTCCATAGCATTAGCGCCGCTAGCAGAACCGCGGGCATGAGAACCGTCACCGCTCTGGCAGCTGTTTTATTTAAAATTGTTGCGGAAAGGATGGTCATCACTGGTCTTATATATATGTTACCCGGGGGCCGATTACCTCTAAGGCTCTGCTTAAAAATTGCATCGGAATCATGCTCCTGTTAAATTGAAGTCAGCCAACCGCTAACACCAACTGTAAGGATTGATTTGAGACCTGACACACTTGAAAAGGCGAAGAATCACCGGGGCTTTCTGGTTGCGGCCGCAACCGTTCTTCTATCGCTGACGATGATGCTCCTGGTATCTGCTTGCGGCGATTCCGGGTCGTCAGATGGCTCGGCTACGTCGCCGACAGTCACCGGTCCCCTGGGAAAGCTGACGCGCCTGGGACCCGCCGCTATCGAGATGCTCGACGACAAGTCTGATGTCACCGGCAGCGAGAACGTTCAGGTAAGAAGCGCGATTGACATCAACTGGGTGAGGATCGAGCAGCAGGGCGAGAACCTGACTTTCACGATGGACCTTGGCGGACCGCTGCCGAGCGCGATGGCTCCGTCCAATGCTGCCGAGTGGGGATTTATACTGGATGTTGACGGGGACGGTGTTCCGGATTGGTTGCTCTACCAGTCCAACGACAGCACCAACGGCTGGACCGCCGGCCTGTTCAATCCCAAGACCAAGGAGCGGCTGTCAGGCGCGCAGTTACCGGGAACCGCTTCTCATGAGGGCACGGATATAATCATGACGATCAACAGGGCCACCATCGGCTCGCCGCAGACCCTGAAATGGTTCGCGTACACGAACGTGTTCGTCAAGTCTTCCACGAGCACTGAGCCTCTGCAGGCTGGCGACCGGTTGCCCGGCAATGCGGCTCCGGACAACAGCGCCAACTGGCAGGTGTTTCCGTAGCGCCTAGGGTGTCGTGGCGGTTCCGGCGGTAGCCTGCTCGAGCAGCGCCGGGTCGGTGATCGGAGCGCTGCCGTACTGCTGGAAGTTCGCCAGCACCGCCGGCTCGATCCAGTATTCCGATGCCAGCGTAGGCACTGTCTTCTCCGTGAACTGGAACCAGTCTATCTTCCCCGCGGCGTCCTTGGTCACCATGATCCTCACTGCCTGCTTGTCCTTGTCCGCGGCCGATTCTGTGGGTCCGTAGAGCGTGAGCTGAACCCGGCCGACATCGGGGTAGCGGAAGATAGCGCTCATGGTCTGCTGCGCCATCGTCACCGCTGTGCCGACCAGAGCGCCGGCGTGACAGGTAGAGGTGCGGTTGAGCTCCATGTTGACATAGACACCGTTGGCTTCAGGCGTCAGCGTGATACTGCGGATTACCGGCTGTCCCTGGACTCCGGCGTCGCCCAGCTTGCGGTTGATCAGTGTCTCGATTGCCTCTTTGGAGATAGGATCCTTGGTTTTGGTGGTGAGCGCACCGGTGCCGATATCGAATGTATTCTTGGAAGAAGAGTCGTCGGAGCAGGCGACGGCCGCGAGCGCCGAGGTCACCACAAACGCTCCGATCATTACAGCTTTGACGATCAGAGGCAGGGTCAGCGAATGAAAGCGGGGGCGGATTTTACTCGGCACTTTGACTCTCCTTATCAGATTCAGTGGATTTCGGGGAAGTGTTGTGGTCCGGCATCGCCAGCCGGAAACGTGTCCTTGGAGTTTTCAGTATAACATAGCGGTTCTCAAATATTAGTAACAGGACTCTATTTGTGAAGGATTGGGGGGTTGGTTATAATCGTTCTAGTCCTTACAAGTTGCAGCAAACTAGGGGAAGGGTTGTGATGTTCAAGAAATCATTGCTGGCGGCGGGCGCCATTTTCATGGTTTTGGGAACGATACTGATGGTCTCCGGCTGCAGCAGTCTTCCGGACAATGCCGCCGCGTCGGTCAACGGCGTCATCATCACCAAGGACGAAGTCGCCGACCGGATACGCGTCGGCGCCGGCATCAATCCCTCCAGAACGCCTTCGGATCCCGAGACGGATGCCTACAAGCAATTTCAGCGGGACATGACGGCTCAGATGGTTTCCGAAGAGGTGGAAAGGCAGGAGGCTCAAAAGCGCGACCTCACCGTCACAGCTGACGAGGTGGACCTGATCCTGGATCAGGTCATCGACGATAAATACCTGGGCAGTCCCGAAAAACTGCAGCAGGACTTCGACATGCGTGGAGTCAGCATCGACGACCTGCGCGCCCAGATCTCCAGACAGATTCTGCACAACAAGCTTCTGGAATCCCTGCGGACAGAGGTCCCGGTCGCTGAAGAGGAGGTCCTGTCACAGTACGAGAGCAGCATCGGGAATTATGTCTATCCTGAGAAGCGCCAGGTGCGGCAGGTGGTCCTTGCCGATCAGGCGAGCGCCCAGTCCATCGCCAACCGTCTTGCCGCCGGCGAGAACATGCCGGTGGTCGCGGGCCAGTCTTCAATCGACAACAAGACGAAGACCAATGGCGGACTGGTCGGCCTGGTGACACAGGCTCAGCTCCCCAAGGCGGTTGCAGACGTCGCCTTCTCTCTGCCGGTGAACCAGGTGTCGATGCCCTTCAAGGGTGATCTGGGCTGGTACGTCATCCGGGTAGAGATCGTCGTGCCGGCATCGAACCGAACATACGAGCAGGTCAGGGACGATCTGATGACGCATATGAGCAACCAGCGTCTGAGCGATTACTATAACGAGTTCCGGGAACAGGTCAAGCAAGAGTATGATGTCGATTACGCGTCGGGGTACGAACCGAGAGAGGCCGACGTCGTGGCGCCTGAGACGACAGATGGCTCGGTTACCACGTCTCAGAGTACGGCCACCACGCCGACGCCCTGACAACGAGTGCGACAGTGGAACGTGTAAATTAAGAGCTGCAGCTGAGCTGACGTGCACATAATAAATAGTGATTTGAGAAGCCCGCGGTCCTGCCGACCGCGGGCTTCTTTTATCCCCCAAGTCCCACAAAAATCCTGATTGACAAAATCGCGGCCGGGGGCTGGCGACGGGCCCGCGGAAGGGTCGCTGAAACAGCCTTCGTAAACCCGATAAAATATCCGGGTTTTCCCTTACATTAAATTTGGCGAAAATCGGCATAAGTGCCTCTTATTAAATACCCTACGGGGTTTATCAAGCTTCTATAATAAGTATCAATACCCATAAATTTGACCTATATGCATCATGCTAAAAACCTAAATCCGAGTAGACTAGTAGCATTAATTAAGTGTCTTTAACCTGTACCAGGGAGCAAAAGCAAGCGCTTAAACGATCCAAGGACTCCAGAACATGCCTCATCACCGGGCTTTTGGGAGCGAAGCGCCGGCTTCATTCGAAACCGGTGGCCCAAAAAAAAGCCGAGGCGTTCTGGCTTACACCCTGAGTTTACGTCTCTTGGAACGCAGGCGTTTTTTCTACCCCAGGTTCTCTGGCTATAAAGACACTTTTCAAAGCTGAGGGCACATCAGACGGAGGTGATGCGAGAAAATAACAGCCCTCGAAATGGTAAGACTGATGCAAGAAGCAACATCTTAGTGCTTAGTAAGAAATCCAATATCAGTTAAACGAGCAAGACCCAGACCGAAACTTCACTAACTAGCAGAAGGAGGGTGAAGGGATGAAGAGTAAGATTATAGCGGGCTCCAGGTGGAGGACCCTCATGGTTCTCACCCCCCTGGTGTTACTGGTTATCCTCGCGATAGCCGCCAGTGGGAGCATTTCCGCCGGTTCCGCTGAGTACGCCTACACCATTGACCATGTATCGCCTTCGAGTTCATATGGTGTCGGCAACGAGATGCTTTATGTGGCCAATGGCCGCGGTAGCGACGTAGCGATCATCGACGTCGGTACCATGAGCATCGTCGACAGCGTTCCGGTTCCGGTTCAGCCGACCCCAGGTCCGATCCATGACTGGAATCCGGCCCTTATGAACTGGGAGATCCACGGCGCCGTGCCGTCCCAGGACAGGACTCACGTCTACGCAGTAGGCGCCCTCTCCGCGGGCAGCTACGACGCGGCTGGCAGCTTCCGCCTGGCGGACTACCGCATGTACGATGTCAA
>Ga0172371_10003743_pt1 | contig 23405 bp, 21 predicted proteins | sample Lak12m_FD_114543 | JGI IMG/M metagenome (GOLD analysis project Ga0172371, IMG submission 114543) | Freshwater microbial communities from Kabuno Bay, South-Kivu, Congo - kab_022012_12m | ecosystem: Environmental > Aquatic > Freshwater > Lake | place: Democratic Republic of the Congo: South-Kivu...
ACCCCGGTGGCGGCCCACCGGTACTCCAGGCGACCCCGGTAGCGGCCCACCGGTACTCCAGGGGACCCCGGTAGCGGCCTTGCGTTCAGCGCTGCGTCCGGTACCTTTCCCCTGTGCCGGGTGCCGTTCCCTGCCGGACCGGCGGGGTGCGGGGACGGGGCAAGGCACGGAACGGCCTCGCTGCGGCCGGTCCCCGCCCTTGCACGGCTTCGGCGCCCAGGCCCATCCTATGCCACAGCATCTGCCGGCGGGGCCATCGAGACTGTCCCCGCATCGCGGGCCGGAACCGGGGTGGCGCTTGCCGCAACGGAGACGACGACGCCGAGCGATCCGTTCGCCGCCATGTCCGATGGCGCGCGCAGCACCCTGGGCGGCGTGTTTGCGTTTCTCCTGGTTGCTGTTGGCAGCGCCAACGTTGGCATGTTCGTCGCCCTTTCCCATTCCGGCGCGTGGTACGAGCCTGCCTGTGGGGCGCCCTTCTGGATGCTCTGTTCGCTGCGCTCGCCGCTGGGGTTTCCCCTGTTGCCGGTCTATGGTGCGGTGTTCTACGGTCTGGTATGGCGCGAGTGGGACCGGCTCCTCGGCTTTGTCGTCCTGGCTGCGGCCGCCTCGGTCGCCATGCCGGGGGCACTCCACCGGCACCCGTTCGCGGACCCGAGCTTGTCGGCTCGGTTCGTCGTGGTCGCGGGCACACTGGCCGTACTGCTCGGTACCCGCGCGTTGAGGCGGCGCCCCAGAGGGGGCAGGCCAGGGGCGCGTAGGCACGGCCGTAGGAACCGGTCCTGAACGGGGCTTGGGTACTGGGCTCCTCGGCGAGGCTACGGAGGCGTATCGTGGAAACCGTGCGGGGCACTTCGGGGTTCCGGCGCGTAGCGGGTGGGGTGGCACTGGCGACGAGCGCGCTGGCGGCACCGGTGGAGGTCGCCCTGACGGCCGAGGGCCGCCCGGCGGCGACCCTGGTGCTGGCGGTGGACGCACCCCATGTGGCGGTCTTCGCTGCCCAGGAGTTCCAGGAGCACCTCCGCCGGATCACGGGCACGGTCCTGCCGGTGGTCACCGACACCCAGGCCGTCGCGGGCACGCGCGTCCTCATCGGGGAGAGTGCCGCCACCCGGGCCCTGGGCCTGAAGAGCGCCGACTTCGCCCCGCAGGAGTACCTCATCGGCTTCCGGCCGGGGACGCTGGTCCTGATGGGCCGCGACCGCGCGCTGGCCCCGCCTTCGTCGGTGGCCGCCAGCGGCACGCCGGCTACCGTCGAGGGCCGCTTCGGCCGGGCCCTGCGCTTTGATGGCAAGGCCGCCCTGCGGGCCGAGGCCCCTGGCTTCAGCGATGCGGCCGGCTCGCTGGAGTGCTGGGCGCGCCTGCCCGAGGGCCCCTTCCCAGGCGGCGCCGGCACCCTCCTGCGCCTGGATGGCAGTGACCCCTGGACCTACCACATCGTCGAGACCATCGGCGGCACGCGCCGGGTCCGCTATGTGACCTACGACGGCGCCGCCGGCACGGAGGTCCGTTCTGGCGATCTGGCGCCGGGCTGGCACCATCTCGCCGCGACGCACGACGCCACCCGCCACGAGATCGAGCTCTGGGTCGACGGCGTCAGCCAGGGCACGGCGCCGTTCACCCGGTCCACCTGCGAGAGGGCGCCGCTCCTGATCGGCGGTCTGCTCACGGGCGGGCCCGACAAGCCGGTCGGGAACCCCTTCGTCGGCGACCTGGACGAGATCCTGGTGCGGACCGTCGCCGCGGTTCCTTCGCCGGAGGCCCTCGCCGCCGGCCCCGCAGCGGATCCTGCCACGGTGCTGTTGCTGCGCCTGGACGAGGCTGCCGGACCGCCTCGGGACGCCAGCGGGCGCCTGCGGCTCGTGCCGGTTCCGGGAGTCTTCGACGAGCAGGGCACCTGCACCGCGGTCTACGGTTTCCTCGAGCGGTTCTGCGGAGTGCGCTGGTTTGCGCCGGGGGAGGTGGGCCTGGTCTGCCCGAGTTCGGCGACCCTGACGGTGCGGGGCGAGGAGGTCCGCCGCCGGCCTGTCTTCGGCTTCCGCCAGGGTCCCTACATGCCTGTCTATGGCATGCTCAAGGAGGTCTGGGGGGACCCCTCGGGCGACGACGTGCGGCGCTACGCCTGCCGCCTGCGGCTTGGGGGCCAGCCTTACGCCGCCAACCACTCGTTCTACGGCTACTACGACCGGTTCTACGAGAGGGACCCGGAGCACCCCGAGCTCTTCGAGGCCGCGCATCCGGACTGGTTCGCCCAGGGCTACACCGGTAAGCCGCCGCAGATGTGCTTCACCCACCCCGGCTTCATCCAACAGGTGGTCCAGGATGCCCGGGACTTCTTCGACGGCAAGGGCGCCAAGCCCGGGGCCCAGGCCAGCGGCGACTTCTTCGCCCTGGTGCCCATGGATAATAGCGCCTGGTGCAAGTGCCCCGCCTGCCAGGCCAAACTCGACCCCGCCGAACAGGCCAATCCCCACTTCTCCAACGGTATCGCCAGCGACTACGTCTTCGGCTTTGCCAACGAGGTGGCCAAGCAGATCCGCACGTCGCACCCGGGCAAGACCCTGGCGACGCTGGCCTACTCCTCCTACGCCTACTACCCCAAGACCATCCGCCTGGAGTCCAACATCGCCGTGCAGCTCTGCCTGCACGTGCGCAACTGGTGGGCCCCGGACATGGAACGCAACGACACGGCCTTCTACGAGAGCTGGGTCACCAAAGAGAAGGACCGGCCCATCTACCTATGGTTGTACTACTGCTTCCCCGAGGAGATCGCCATGAACTCGGGATGGAGCTGCTTCCCGGGGTTCTTCGCCCACACTCTTGACCGCCAGTTCAAGCGTTTCGCCAAGGACGGCATCCGCGGCGCCTTCCTCAACAACCTCGGCGACTACCTCGACACCTACCTGACCTTCCGTTTCCTCGATGACCCCAGCCAGGACGTGGATCGCCTCATCGACGAGTTCCACACGCTCTACTACGGCCCCGCCGCGGCGCCCATGAAGCAGCTCTACCTGCGCATCGAGGAGACCTTCTCGAATCCGGCCAACTACCCCGAGGACATCCGCACCGGCAAGCGCCACTCGCACCAGACCGAGGAGATGGCCTGGGGCTACCTCGGCACCGAGGCGCGCATGGTGGAGTTCGCCCGCCTCGTGGAAGAGGCCAAGCGCCTGGCGCAGAGCGATCTGCAGAAGCAGCGCGTGGCCCTCTTCGAGAAGGGGATCTGGGAACCCATGGTTGAGGGCCGCCGCAAGTACGTCGCCAAGACCGTCCTGGCTCCCGAAGTCCAGGCCCTCAAGGACAAGGGTCCGGCCAGCGCGCGCGTGCCTCGCCTGCCGGATGCCGCGGCCGCGGGTGATGCCGCCCGGGTGGACTGGTCGAAGGCAGCCGTTCTGGGCGGCTGGCGCACGCTGCAGGGCTACCCGACCGCCCGCAAACCCGAGGCGCGTGTGGCCCACGATGGTCGTTTCCTCTACCTGCAGCTTACGGAACCCGTGGCCCCGGCCAGCCTGCGGGCCGAGCCCGACATCTGGTCCGGCGATGACTGGGAGCTCTTCTTCGCCCGCCAGCGCGCCAAGCCCTACCGCCAGATCGGGGCCAACCCCAAGGGCGTCTTCGCCGACCTCAGCACCGGCGACGGCGACCCCATGCCGCCCAGCAACGTGAAGGTTACCTCGGACACCCGCCAGCCCGAGCGCTGGACCGTCACCCTGGCAATCCCCCTGGAGACCCTCCTCCCCGGCGGCCTCAAGCCCGGCGACACCTTCTGCGCCAACATCTTCCGCGCCACCGGCGGTCAGCCGCGCGAGTTGCTGGCCTGGAGCCCCAACTTCGCCGACCGTTTCCACGAGCCGGCCCGCCTGGGGGAACTGGTCCTGGAGTGAAGCCGGCCGGGAGGCAGCAGAGGCGAAGCCCGAAGGGCGTCGTCCTGACTCGTACCGGCGGGCGGAAGCAAGTGCCCGTACATCGGCAGGTGGCCAACCCGCCGGTGGCAAGCAGGCGACGGGGCCCTCGGACCCGCCGGCAATGCGCCTGTCGGCGCGCTCGTCGCTGCCGGCTGGCCATGCTGGCGCCTCTGGCGCTGCCATGGCCGTTGCCAGCGGGCGAGCCGTCGGGCCCTCGAGCCCCACCGTGGCGCCGGCCAGCCGTTGCCTCAGTGATATGCGTAGGAATCCACGCCCGATGGCACTAGGATCACCCCGCCCCGCCGCGGGCGGGGTCCGGCGGCGGTTCGGCCCGCACGCGCGGCCCTGCCCTTGCCCTCCAGATCTCCCCACCCCCCCCCCAGGGCTGGAGGGCGAGCACAGGGACGGCTTGGCCGGCCCGACACGCTGCCGGTTTGGGGGCCATGCAGGCCTGCCGCCGCACCGCCAGCCTGACCCCCGCCAAGGAGCAACATCATGACACCACTGACGCGCCGCGAGGATCTCTCTGGCCTGACGTTCGCACCCTACCGTGCCCTGCCGCGGACGGTCCGGGCGGTGCAGTTGGCCCAGGCGGAGGAGGTGACCCATCCGTTTGCCGCCGGCGGGACCTTCCACGGCGAGCCCGGCGCCTGGAAGGTCACCTATGGCCCCAACCCCGACGGCTCGCCGAACCGGGCCATCGTCGACGAGGAGGTGTTCGCCAGGACCTACGAGCACGTGGCTGGCGACCAGTTCCGCAAGCGGCCCGTGACTGTCCTGGCCACCCGGTTGGCCGGGCCGCTCGACATCGTGACCCTGGAGGGACCCTCGCACGGCAACCCCGGCGACTGGGTCGTGGTCGGGGCAGGGGGTGACTGCTGGTTCAACGATGACGACGGTTTCCGGCGCCGCTACGAGCCCGCCATCGGCACGACGGCGTGACGCGAAGACCCGACCACGCCCCCAGAGGCTCGCGTCCGACCACATCCCGGTCTCCGGTCCCGGTTGACTCGGCGCATGTGTCACGCTAATGTAACACGTATGAGAACCACGACGATCCGCGAGCTGAAGCACGCCACCACCACGGTGCTCGCCTGGGTGGCCGCGGGCGAGTCCGTGGAGGTCCGCCGGCGCGGTAAGCCGGTTGCTGTTCTCACCCCACGGCGGCCGGGGCGCGTTGCCAGGCCGGACTTCGGGGCGCGTTTGCGGGCCATCTACGGTGATCTTGTCCTGCCCACGACCGCGACCGATCTGGTCAGCGAATCCCGCGGTGAGGCATGAAGGCCTACGCCGATACCGGGTTCCTCTGCTCGCTCTATGCGCCGGACGCACACAGCCTGAGGGCCATTGCCCGCATGAAGCGCCAGCCGTTGCCCCTGCCGGTGACCTGGCTGCACCATCTCGAGGCACGCAACGCGTTTCGCCTGCGCGTGTTCCGGAGGGAGATCTCGGCGGTGCAGCGCGACTCATCCCTGAACGCGATGCTTGCAGATCTGGCGTCTGGCGTCCTGGTCCGCTGCGCGCCTTCTCTGGCCGATGTGACGACCGAAGCGGAGCGCTTGAGTGCCATCCACTCAGAGGCCCTCGGCACTCGCACTCTCGACATACTCCACGTGGCGGGCGCCTTGGTGCTGGGACTCCCCGGTTTCCTCACCTTCGACCTGCGCCAGGGCGCTCTCGCGCGAGCGGCAGGCTTGAAGGTGCCTGACGTGTGATGGGCAACCCGGGCCAGGGATTGCAGACCCCGTATCCGGGCCAGGAGGAGTAGGACCATGGCGACCGTGCCACTGCGGCTGGCGGTCCTCGCGGCAGGGCTGGCGCTCGGGTGCGCTGCGGTGGACGTCCAGGCCCAAGGGGCCACTCCCGGCGAGGTGGTATTCGCCTTGGGCACGCCGGACCGGAGCTACGCGGAATTCGCCCTGGCCAAGGAGGGCCACACGGCCTTCAACCAGGCCTTCCCCGGCGAGATCGTGGTCAAGGCCCAGGATCTCGATGCGCTCACGCACTTCCCCTTCATCCAGCCGTCCACTGCGGACGCCTGGGCCGGCGGTCGGCAGCACCCCATCCGCGTCCTCTTCGGCCTGCCGCAGGCGCCGCAGGGGAACTACCGGCTGACCCTCTGGTTCGCCGCGACGCACTGGAGCGGGCCGCCGCTGCTGGTGATCGGGCTCAATGGCGTGTCCCGGCTCTCGCCGCTGCCCGTGGCTTCCCCGGACGACTCGGTCCTGCGCACCCCGCAGACCGGCCAGGAGCTGAAGCGGTCCTTCACCTTCCCGGCCGAGGCCCTGCGGCAGGGCCAGAACGAGCTGGTGCTGAACACCGTGGACGGCTCCTGGGTGCTTTATGATGCCCTCCGCCTGGAACGGACGGACTCTGCCCCCGAGCCCGCGCCGGCCTCTGTCTTCAGCCTCGGGACCCACGACAACAGCGACCGCGACTTCGCCCTGGCCGCAGAGGGTTACGGCGCCTTTCCGCAGCGCTTCCCGGATGCCATCATCTACCGGGCCGGGCAGGATGCCGTGGGGAACGCCTTCCCCTACATCCACCCCGGGCCCACCGACGCCTGGGCCGGCAGCAGGCTTCACCCCATCGCCATCGAGTTCGAGCTGGCCGACGAAGCCGCTGGCGATGGCTGTCTGGTACTGGACCTGGTGGCCGCCCACGGGAGCGCGCCGCCAGCGCTCCAGTGTGACCTCAACGGCAGTCGCTCGGCGCGTCGCACGGCGGCCGGTCCGGGGGATGCGGTGCTCGGGGACCCCGCCCGCGGCGTCGAACAGCTTCTCGCCTTCCGGCTCCCCGCGGCGAGCTTCCGGCGGGGAGCGAACCGGCTGACGCTGACGGCCCTGGACGGGAGCTGGGTCCTCTACGACGCGCTGGACCTTTTCATCCTCAGCGGCGAGACGCGCGCCCCGGCCCTGAGGCTGTTCGGCCTGGCCGGCAGTGGCCTGGTGCGGCGTGATGGGGGCCAAGGTGCGCGGGTGGGCTGGGTGCAGTGCGACTACTGGGGCCCCGCCGTCGAGGCTGAGGTGACCGTCACCTGCGGTGAGGCGGCCCTGACGCAACGGCTGCCGGCGCTGCCCCTGGGCATCAGCCGGCAGGCGGTGCCCCTGCCGCCGTCGGACGGTACGGCGCCCACGTCGGTGCGCCTGGTCGCGGGCGCCCTCGACGCGCAGACCCGTGCCGCCATGGGCCGGCCGGCCCCGCGGACCGTCTACGTCGTGCCCAGCATCCATACGGACATCGGGTACACCCACGTCCAGACCGAGTGTGCTCGCCGCCACGTCAAGAGCCTGGTCGACATCCTGCGCGCCTGCGACGATACCCGCGAGTACCCCGCGGGCGCTGCCCTGAAGTGGAACTGCGAAGTCACCTGGGAGGTGGAGCAGCTTCTGGCCCTGGCGCCGGAAGCCGCGCCGCGCCTCTTCGAGCTCTGCCGCCAGGGGCGCATCGGCATCTCGGCCGCCTACGCCAACATGCTCACCGGCCTCATGGGCACCGAGCAGTCCTGCCGCCTCTCCTACCTGGCCCAGCGCCTGCGCCAGGAGCAGGGGCTGACCCTGGAGTCCGCCAGCATGACCGACGTGCCCTCCCACGCCTGGTGGGTGCCCTCGGTGCTGGCCGACTCGGGAGTGCGCTACCTCGCCATCGGCTGCAACGATGCCCGCGGCGCCTTTGCCTCCGGCAACCCCCTGCGTCCACCGCTGTGGTGGGAGGGTCCGGATGGCCGCAAGGTGCTCTTCCTGTTCACCGGTGGCTACGCGCAGGCGTCCGGGCTGGGGCTGTTCGAGAGCCTGGAGACCGCTGAGGCCCGCGTGCCAGACTGGCTCGGGCAATGGTCGGAGCCGGGCTACCCCTATGAGCTGGTCATGGCCTACGGTGGCGTCGGCGACAACCAGACCGTCTCCTACGACGAGGCCATGCGACTGGCTGGCACCGTCCGGGCCTGGAATGAGCGCTACGAGAGTCCCCGTCTGGTGCTGGCTACCACCACGGACTTCTTCCGCGACTTCGGCGCCCGCTATGGCGAGAGCCTGCCCACCGCCCGCGGCGACGCGGGGGCCTACTGGGAGGACGGCGCCGGCAGCTCGGCCTTGGAGACCGCCCTCAACCGTGAGAGCCACGAGTGGCTCTGCACCGCCGAGAAGCTCCACGCCTGGCTCGGCCTCATGGACCCGCAGCGGGCCTATCCTGCCGAGGAGCTGAACCAGGTGCTGCGCGGTTCCCTGCTCTACGACGAGCATACCTGGGGCGCCTACAACAGCATCACCGAGCCCACCGCGACGTTCGTCCTGGACCAGTGGACCATCAAGGCCGGCTTCGCCACCGAGGCCCACGCCACCGCCGCGGACTTGGTGACGGCTGGCCTGCAGGGGTTGGTCCAGAACGCCGGGAGGCTGCCGCAGGGGGGCCTGCTGGTGTATAACCCGCTCTCCTGGACGCGCACCGAGGTCGTCTACGTGGCCACGGACGGGAAGCCCTTTGCCGTGACCGACCCAGCCACGGGTAAAGCAGTCCCCCAGCAGCTCGTCGAGCGCCAGGGCCGGCGCGAGTTGGCGTTCCTCGCTGCCGACGTGCCCGGGTTGGGATACCGTCGCTTTGCCAAGACTCCCCTGGAGGCCTGGCCGGCGCTCCCGGCGATGACCCGCGCCACGGCCGCCGTCGACATCGCCGCCGGTCCGTACCGCCTGCGCCTGGCCCCGGAGCGGGGAGGGGTGGTCGGCCTCGTGGACTCCGCCACGGGCCGCGACCTCATCGACGCCAGCAGTCCCTTCGCGTTGGGCCAGTGGATCTACGACCTCGGCGGCACGGCCCCCAACCGCGAGGTGCTGGCCAAGCGCACGCCGGCGGCCGGGACGGAGACCGCCTACACCACCGACGCCCCGGTCCTCGGCCAGGCACGGATGACCGTGGACCTGGCACCGCTGGGGCCGGCGGAGCTGATTCTGACCTGGTCGCCCCTGGTGCCAGGGCTCGGCGTCGAGGTCGCGACGCAGAAGCGCGAGACGACGGACCCCGAGAGCATCTTCGTCGCCTTCCCCCTGGCCGTCCCCGGCGGCACGGTCCGCTACGAAACGGGCTTCGCCCTGGCGCAGGTCGAGGCCGACCAGCTCCCCAATGGCTGCCGCGACTGGTACGCGGTCAACCATATCGTCGACATCGCCGGCGAGCAGTTCGGCGTCACCTGGGCCAGCCGGGAGGCCTTCCTGGTCGAGTTCGGCGATATCCAGACCGGCCGTTGGCTGCGGCAGTTGCCCCTGGCGAACCAGACCCTCTTCGCCAACGTCATGAACAACCTCTGGTTCACCAACTACAAGGCGTCCCAGGGCGGTGATCTGCGTTTCCGCTTCGCCCTTCTGCCCCGGGCGGGTGCCTTCGACCGGGCGGGTGCCATCCGTTTTGGACACGCGACGGCCAACCCGCTGCTGGTGAGCGAGTTGCCCACCGGCCCGGCGTCGGGTGTGACTGCCGATGTGACCCCCGGCTTCCTCAGCCTGGCCGACAGTGGGGCGATGGTCCTGACGGTCAAGCGGGCGGAGCATGGCGAGGGGTTGATCGTGCGCCTCCAGGAGCTTTCCGGCACGGCCCGGGAGTGCGTTCTGACCCTGCCGCGGCCGATCCGACAGGCCGAGCTCTGCAGCCTGGTGGAAGAGCCCCGCGAGCGGCTGGCTGCTACCGGCGCCACCTGCAGGGTCCCCTTGCCCGCCGGCGGCCTCGCCACCGTCCGCCTGGTGCTGGAGTAGGGGGGGTGATCCGACCGATCTGGCGGGTCCGACCGATCTGGCTGGGCTGGGCTGGGCTGGCGCGGCGGCCCCGTACTCCCTGTGGAGCCGCCAGGAGCGATGACCGCCATGCAAGTGGGGAAGAGGACTGTCCTGGCGCTCGCCGTGGCGCTGCTGGTGTCGACCTCCGTAGCAGCGGCTCCCGTCGAAACCAGCGAACTCGCGCGGCAGATGGCGGACCGCCAGGCCGCGGCGATGCGGAGGTCCGGTCCGTCGGGCAGCGGGACAGGGCCCCGCGACCGCGGGGTCAGCGCCACGGACGGAGCGCGGTGGCTGGTGTGGCCCTGAGCCTGTCGAAGGGCCTGTCCCAAGTCACGGGCTCCGCCCGGGGTCGATGACGCCGAGGCGGTGCGCAGTAAGCTCTCGAGAGGGACCGTGGATGTGACGGAGAGATCACGCTGGGAGCAGGTTACGCGTGAACGGCGCCGGGCGAGTGGTTGACGCCACCGACGCGTTGCGGTACCTTCTTCCGGGCGTGGGTCCTGCGGGGCCGTCGGGAGACGGTGAGGTGCTCGTCTGCGGTGGCCGGGGGGCCGTCTGTTGGTGACTGTGGCCGCCGGGGGGCCTCACCGGTTCGCAGGCCCCATGCCAGGAGGGTACCATGGACGATACCGGGGCACGCACGCCAGCGCCGCGGTTCGGGTCCTGGGGGGCGAGGGCAATGCTGACCGTCTGGGCCCTCGCCTGGTGCCACCCCAGGTTGGCCGCGCAGGCGACCCTGAACCGGTTCTCACCGGCCATCGCTGTGTCGGAAGCCGGTGACCGGGTGGCGGTGGCCTGGTGCGAACTGGACGGCGTCGGCCAGCGGCTGGGGGCGCTCTGCCTCGATGGCACCGCAGGGGCCCCGCTTACCGAACAGGTACTCCTGGCAACCGACGCGCGGAAGCGCACTCCCGTGGCGCCGGCACTGTCCATCCCCGACGGCAGCAGCCTCGTGGCGGTCTATGTGACGTCCCGGGGCGCCCTCTACGCCCAGCGCTTCGCCTGCGCCGACTTCGCGCCGCTATGGCCCAGGCCACGCCGGATCGACAAGGGAATGGCAAGCCACGACCTGGGCCCGGCGCGCCTCAGGCCCTGGCCGGCGCGAGAGGTGCTGCTTGCCGGATGGACTGCCGTGGAGACCGACGGCAGCGGCATGGACGCGGCCGTGGTGGCCGTCGGCCTCCGCACGGGCGCAGCACGACGTCTCTTCCGGGGTCCGCAGGGCACGGACGAGCGCGCCCCCCTGTGCGTTCCCCTGGGTGATGGCAGCCTGGATGTCGTCTTCTCGCTCTGGGATGATCACTGGCTCCTGGCGGTGGCCCCCTTCACCTCCCGGCTGCGCGTCCGCAGCACCTGGGTGGGGATGGTCCCTTGGGCCGACGGCGGCGCGCCCCTGGCGCAGGCCGTGGGCACGCCCGTGGGGGAACGCCTTTTCGTCCTGTTCGGTGGCAACGCACGCCTGCTCGACCCGGTCACCTTTGCCTTTGCCGGACCTGCCGTGCCGAGCCTGTGGGTATCGGGCGAGATGGCCATGTCGTCCGTCGGGTCCTGCATCGGTGACCAAGGCATCCTCTACGCCCTGGATGGCACCGAGCTGGGACGGCTGGCGACCCCCAACCCGCTGCCCAAGGCCTTCGACCGCCAGGAATGCCTCTACACCCTCGAAGAGGACGGGGAGGATCTCTTCCTGGCCAAGTACCTGCCGGACCTGGGCCTCGCCTACCGGGTCCCCGTGGCCGTCGGCCCCAGCCCCTTGGCGGCGAAGGCCGGCGTCCCAGGCGAAGGCCCCATCGGGGAGGCCGTTGGGCCGTGAAGCGCCGGGCTGGCAGGCTTCGCCTTCAGCCAGCCGCCCGGCATCCGTATCGTGACCCTCCTGCTGGGCGACGCCCGGCGGGCCCGCCATGAGGCGGGAGAAAGACCGACCGTGAATGGACCGACCATGGGCCTGTGCGTGCTCTCCATGCTGGCGGCGAGCGGCTGCAGCAGCGTTCGGCCAACCACGCCCCCGACGGCGGCGGCAGGCGGCCCCGCAGGCGCCGCCGCGCCCGGGACTGGCTGGCGAACCGGAGTGCCTATCGTGACCTACTGGGCGGGTCCGGACATGACCGACGCCGTGGCCCAGCAGATGGTCGACGGCGGCTGGAACCTGATCTGGTGCCAGGCCAAGGATCTCGACGTCGCCTACCGCCACAACGCCAGGGCCTTGCTGCATGATCCCCTGATCCAGCCTGCCACCCTGGACGACCCGGCCAAGCGGGGCCAGCTCGATGCCCTGATCGAGCGTGTGAAGGACCACCCCGCCCTCTACAGCTACTTCATCACCGACGAGCCCGGTGCCGCCGCCTTCGCCGGTCTGGGGAAGCTCGTGGCCTACCTGCGCCAACGTGACCCGGCCCACCTCGCCTACATCAACCTCTTCCCGACCTACGCCAGCAACGAGCAACTGGGCACCAAGGGCGACGTTGTGACCGCTTACAGGGAGCACCTCAGCCAGTTCCTGACGACGGTACGACCAGACCTGCTGAGTTACGACCACTACCACTTCGGAGCGACCAGCGACGGTGACCAGTACTTCCTCAACCTGAGCCTGATCCGGCAGTTCGCGCTGGACTCGGGACTGCCCTTCCTGAACATCGTGCAGGCGTGCAGTTGGACGCCCTCCATGCGCGTCCCCAACGGCAACGAGGTGCGCTGGCTGGTGAGTACCTCTCTCGCCTACGGCGCCCAGGGCATCTCCTACTACGTCTACTGTTACCCGCAGCATACCGGCGCCATCGCCCGTGCGGACGGGACACCGACGGAGCTCTACGGCGTCCTCAGCCACGTGAACCGCGAGTTCGTCGCCGTGGCCGCGGAGCTGCAGCCCCTGCGCTCGCTCGGGGCAGTGCACGCGGGCATGGTGCCGCCAGGAGCGTCCGCCTGGACCGCGGAGTGTCCCTTCAGGCTGGAACCGCCCCTGCCCCAGCGGCCCTACCAACCCGCAAAGCCCGCCGAGGGCGTGCTGCTCGGCCTTTTCGGTCGCGAGGCGGGCCGGCCGTCGCATGTGCTCGTGGTGAACCTCGACTACGGCGGGGAGACCGCCACTACCGTGGTCGGGCCGAGCGCGCTGGAGCGGTTCGCGCCGGACTCCGGCACCTGGCAGCGGGTGGGCGGCGAGCGGGCCCAGCTCCGACTGGCACCGGGCGGCAGCGCGCTCCTGCGTGTCCAGCCGTAGTCCGGCAGGCGGTACCAGCAGCACGAAGGGCGTGATCCGCGGGCCCGCACGAAGGGCTGCGGGCATGCCTGGAAGGCGTCGCGCTGGGGTTGCGCAGCGTCCTGGACGAGCTCCGCACGCTGGCAACCGTCGCGGCGCCCCTCGCCCTGGTCGGCGGCGGGGCCAACAGCCCCCTCTGGCGCCAGATCCTCGCGGACGTGTACCATCTCCCCGTGGCCAGGACCCGCGCCGGACAGCAGGCCGCGGCGCTCGGGGCCGCCGCGGTCGCAGCCGTGGGCGCCGGACTCTGGAGGGACTCCGGCGTCATCGACGAGGTGTCCGAGGTGACCGACCGGTGCGAGCCGGACGGGGCCCGCGCGGCCGAGTATGAGCGGCTGTTGGGTCGCTACCGCCAGGCCGCCGCCCTGCTCGGCGCCTGGGCGAAGGGGTGCTCTCCCAGGACCACGGCACTCCAGGAACCGCACATCGTCCCCATGCCACACCGTCAGCGCCCTCAGCCCATGACCGACACCACCCCCGGCCAGGATCCCACGGAGCGGGTGGTTCCCGCCGGGACACAGAGCCCTCCGGGCCGCCGGTCCGTGACCCTCCGCGGGTTCGCCATCGACTACGACCCACTTCCGTTCACCCAGGGAGACATCCTCGCCGTCGATCGTGAGAACGGGTCCTTCACCGTGCGCATCCATGACGGCTACGCGCTGCCGGGTCTGCCGGATACCTCCGGCTGGCAGGGGTGCTTCATCGAGCCCGAGACCCGCCGCTACACGCACCCGTGGCTCTACGTCGGCGGGACGACCCCCCTTGCCGAGCGGCCGCGAGGTCGCGTTCGAGGTAGGTCTGGACATGACCGGCGAGCCACAATGCGCGCTGGGCCTCGTCGGCCAAGTCGTGGGCGGGGACCGGCAGGCCACCAAGGCGCACGCAGGTGCGCCAGTCCTCCGGTGGACCCGCGTCGGCCTGAAGCAGGTCGCGCCACTCGCTCGATGGCCTGCCCAGCAGCTCGCTCCAGATGCCGGCGCGACCTTGCCCGAGACGTTCCCGGCGGGAGAGAGGCCACAGGGTCACGTAGACCGCCCGACCGGCAGGCTCCCAGTCCATTCGGATCTTCCGTCCCAGGCAGACGACGCCCAGTGACAGGGGATCCGCCTGACCTGCGACCCTCTCTCGCGGGAGGGCCTCCGCCGTCCTCTATCCCCGCAGCCGGTGCTTGATGCCGTCGATGGCGACGGCGCCGATGATGACGGCGCCAACGATGATGCTCTGGACGTAGTTCTCCCAGCCCATCATGGTGCAGCCGTTGCGCAGGACGGTCATCAGCACGGCCCCGATCAGGGTGCCGATGGCGGAGCCCTCGCCGCCGCTGAGGGAACCGCCGCCGATGACCACGGCCGCGATGATGTCCAGCTCCATGCCGACGGCCGCGGTGGGATCGCCGACCGTGAGGTTGGCGAACTGCATGACCCCGGCCAGCCCGGCGAAGACACCGCCCAGCGCGAAGGTGAGGGTGGTGATGGCGCCGACGCGTACGCCGCAGAGCCGGGCCGTCGCCGGGTTCGAGCCCACCGCGAAGACGTGACGGCCGAAGACCGTCAGGCGCAACAGTAGGTGGACCCCGACCGTAAGCCCCAGCAGCAACCAGACGCCGGGCGCCACCATCAGCCAGCCCAGGCGCGGGTCAGCCAGCCCGGGGTCCACGGTCATCAGCGTGTTCAGCCAGGTCGGCGGCGGCACCACGGTCTGGTTGGCGGCGAGCCATTTGGCGATGCCCCGCGCGATCTGCATCATGCCCAGGGTGACGATGAACGGCGTGATGCGGAAGCGGCTGGTGATCACCCCGCTTACCGTGGCACACAGGGCCGCGGCCAGGAGGCCCACGGCCACCGCCGCCACCGCGAGCCAGGGGCCGCCGGCGTGCACGGCCGCAAGGAAGGCCACCGCACCCAGGACCGCGGCCACCAGTTCCATACCCACAGCGGCCAGGCTGAAGCGACCGTGGGCACTCAGCCACAGCGCGGCGAGGGCCCCGGTCCCGCCGGCCACGCCCCACACCGCCCCGTTTCCCACCGGTCCCTTGAGCACGAGGGCGGTCACCACCGTCGTCAGGGCGATCAGCGAGCCGGCACTGAGGTCCATGTTGCCGCTGACGATCAGCAGGGTCATGCCCAGGGCCCCGATGCCGACGATGACCGTATGGGTGATGATGGTCTTGAGGTTGTAGGCGCTGACGAAGGCGGTCTCGCCGCGGGCCAGGCACAGGCCGAGGAAGAGGCCGAAAACCGCCAGCAGGGCCGCCAGGGTCCAGACCTCCGTGGGCAGACGCCAGGGGCGGCGTCCGGCCCGGTCAGCCTGCTCGGGGTCTCCCGCACCAGGGGTTAGGCTGGGCATGGAACCAGGCTCCGTGGTTCGGTCACCGGGGCCGCCAGACGCCCCGATGTCGCATATAGCATGATGGATTCCTCGGTCCACGCCGCCACCGGCCGCGCCGGGCTGAGCTCGCCGCGGTGCATCACGGCCAGGCTGTCGCAGACCCCCAGCAGTTCCGGCAGGTAGGAGCTGACCATGACGATGGCCTTGCCCTGGGCGGCCAGGCCACCCACCAGCCGGCAGATGTCGGCCTTGCTGCCGACGTCGATGCCGCGGGTGGGTTCGTCGAGGAAGACGATGTCGCTGTTGTGAAGCAGGATTCTGGCCAGGGCCACCTTCTGCTGGTTGCCGCCCGAGAGAGCGCCCGCCGGTTGCTCGCGGGAGGCGCAGCGTACGCCGAGGGCCTGACACCAGTGGTCGGTCGCCTCGGCTTCGCGCCGGGCCGAGACCAGGCCGAAGCGTGACAGGCGAGCCAGGCTGGACAGGCAGGCGTTCAGGCGCACCGGCAGGCGTGTGGCCAGGCCCTCGTCCTTGCGGTCCTCGCTGAGCAGGTCCAGGCCCAGACCCAAGGCCCGGGCAGGAGTGAGGGCGGTGATGCGCACCCCCGAGCCACGCACGGTAACGGTGCCGTCCCGTGCGGGATGCAACCCGAACAGCGAGCGCAGGCACTCGGAACGGCCCGAACCGACCAGCCCCGCGAGGCCGAGGATCTCGCCGCGCCGAAGACTGAAGCCGACTCCCCTGGGCAACCGGTAACCGTGCAGGGCACTCACCCGCAGGACTTCGTCGCCCAGCGTGTGCGGGGTCCTGGGAAACAGTTCGCCCAGGTCGCGTCCCACCATGAGGCGCACAATCCCGGCCAGGGAGGTGTCGGCCATGAGGCCCGCGCCGGCCACCCGGCCGTCCCGCAGTACCGTGAAGCGCTGGGCCAGGCTCTGGATCTCCTCCAGGAAGTGGCTGATGTAGATCACGGCCAGGCCGCTGTCGGCCAGCCGCCGGACTACGCGAAACAGGGCCTGTGCATCGTCGGCCGAGAGCGAGCTGGTGGGTTCGTCCATGATCACCAGCCTGGCCTCGGCCATCAGCGCCCGGGCGATCTCGACGATCTGCTGCGTGCCGATGCTCAGGGAACGCACCGGGGCATCGAGGTCCAGGCTGCCGTGCCCCAGAAGCTCCAGGGCGCGCCGCATACGGTCCCGGGGGTCACGGGCAAGGCCCCACACCGAGACCTCGCTGCCCAGCACCAGGTTCTGCGCGACCGTGAGGTGGGGAGCCAGGTTGAGCTCCTGGTAGATCATGGCCACCCCGCGTTGCCGGGCCTCGCTGGGCGAGCGGACCTGGAACGGCTGCCCATCCAGCTCGATCTCGCCGCCATCGGGCGCGTGGGCCCCGGAGAGGACCTTCACCAGGGTGCTCTTGCCGGCCCCGTTCTCTCCGACCAGCGCGTGCACCTCACCCCGGTAGGCCGCCAGATCGACGTCCCGCAGGGCCTGGGTACCCCCAAAGCGCTTGCTGACGCCGTGGAGAAGAAGATAGGGCTGTGCCGTTGCTGGCATGGTTCGTCCGGGCTTCCGTGAGCGACCCGCCCCGTGCGAGTGCGGGCGCACGCGTATTCCTAACCTATAGTATATGCTCGCGATTCGGCCCGGCATGGTTTGCGCGGTCGCCGATCGCAGGACAGGCCTGGTGTGATGGATCGGCTCCGGCGTACAGTACTGGCTCTGATCCGCCAGCGCCGCCTGCTGGCGGTGGCGGCTCTGGTCGCTGCGGTGGCGGTGGCGCTCCGCGTGGTGTACTGGACAGAGTATGCCGGCCTGCCCGCCGGGCGGCTGGCGCTGGGAGCGGACGCGCTCGAGTACGACCGCTGGGCGCGGCAGATCCTGTCCGGCCAGTGGCTCTGGTCCGAGCTGCCGATCCATGGCCCCCTCTACCCCTTCCTCCTCGCCGCGGCCTACCATCTCACGGGGGTGAACGTGGTCGCCGTGAGGGCCCTGCAACTGGGGCTCGACCTGGCGAGCCTGACCCTCCTGGCCATGGCGGTCTGGCGCCTGCTGAACCTACGGGCGGCCATCGTGGCGGCGGCGATCTGGGCCCTCTACCAGCCCCTGATCTACTACAGTGCCGAGCTGTTCTGCGAGGGACTGGCGGTGTTCCTCGTTTCGGGGGTCCTGCTGTGCTGGGCACTGGCACACCGTCCCGGCGGTCGCCGGCCATACCGGGTCTGGCCGCTGGCGGTCTCGGCGCTGCTTTGCGGGCTGGCGGCCACGGCCCATCCCCTGACGCTGTGTCTCTCGGTGCCTTACCTGGGCTGGTGCCTCTACTCGCTCTGGGGGCGGTTCGCCGGCCGGCGCCGCTGGGCCGTTGCGGGCCTGCTGGCCGGCCTGGCGGCGCTGCCGGTGCTGCCCGTGGCCCTGCGCAACCTCCAGGTCAGCGGCGAACTGGTGCTGGTGCAGGCCCGGGCCGGCCTGAACCTCTACCTCGGCAACAACCCCCAGGCCAACGGTACCTGCTACGTTCGCCCGGGCAAGGCCTATGACGCGCTGGTCCAACAGCCTCTCCAGGCCGGCTGCCGGACCGAGGCCGAGGCACGCCGCTTCTACCTCGGACAGGCCATGGCCTTCGCCCTGCATCAGCCTCTGCACGCGGCGGGGTTGGTCGTGCGCAAGGCGCTGCTGACCTGGCACGGCCGGGACCTCCCCAGCGGTCCGGATCTGCCCATCCTGCAGGTCCTCACGCCGCTGATGCGGCTTCCCCTCCTGCGCTTCGGCTTCGTCGGCCCCCTGGCCTTGGCGGGGTGGGCTGTTGCCCGGGGCCGGCGGCGGCTGGTGCCGGTGCTGTGGGCGCCCGTCTGCGGGACCCTGGCGCTGGCGCTCCTGGTCACCAGCGGCCGCTACCGGCTCATGCTGATGCCGGCGCTGATCGCCGGCGCCGCGCTGGCCGTCGAGGGGCTCTGGCGTGCCTGGCTGCGGGACGACCGACGCGCCTGGTCGCGCGCCGTCGTGCTCGCCCTGGCCGGGCTCGTGATCGCCACGACCCTGCCCGTGCCGGCGCTGCCCACCGCCGAGGCAGAGGCCATGGCCCTGCTGGCCGAGGCCGCCTGGCGCGCCCACGAACCACGCCAGGCCGAATACCTCGCCCGCTATGGTCTCAACAGCGCCCCCCGGGAGGCGGCCCTGCACCACCTGTTGGGGAATGCCCTGCTGGAGCAGGGCCGGCTCCCCGAGGCGGTCGCGGAGCTGCAGGAGGCCCTCGCCGTCGACCCTGCACGCACGACCGCCCAGGTAGATCTGGGCATCGCCCTGGACTCCGCCGGCGACACCGCCCTGGCGCTGGCAGCCCTGAATGCCGCCGCGGCCGCGCCCGGGGCCGGGGCGGAGGCCTGGTATAGCCTGGGCGTCATCAACGAGCGCCAGGGCGACGTCGCCAGCGCCCGCGGCGACTACGCCACGGCCCTCCGGCATGATCCGCTGCACGCCAGCGCCCGGCTGAACCTGGGCCTGCTCCTCCTGCGCGAGGGCCAGCCCGAGGCTGCCCCGGGCCTCCTCCACCAGGTCCTGCGACTGCGGCCACGGGACGACAAGGCCCTGGCCGGCCTGGCTGTCTACCACGCACAACGCCGCGAGTTCGCCGCTGCCAGCGCCTTCTTCGAGCAGGCCCTGGCCGCCAACCCCGCCCGGGACGACCTCCGGGTCGCCTATGCCGAGATGCGGGATGAACAGCGCGGCCGCCAGGATCCGGGGAGACCGTGAGAAGCGACCTTGCCACCCCCCGGGGGGAAACTCTCATGCGAGAAAAAGCACCTGTCGGTTGGACAGCGCTGGCCATCCTCGCTATGGTATGCATCTTGTGCTTTTGCACGCGCTTGCTGTCCGCGGCGGATGGCGCGGCAGAGGCGATGGCCGAACCGGTGCAACTCCAGGAGTTGCGCTTGGCCCGCGAGGCAGCCGATAAGCGGTGCGCCGAACTGGAAACGGCCCTCGTCAAGGCACAGAAGGAGCTCACGGAGCTCAGAAGCAGGTATGCGGATCTGTACCTGCAGAGTCAGGAACGCAGCCGTCAGATGGAGGCCCTGGAACTCCAGGCAGCCCACCTGCTGGTCGACCGGCAGGCCCTGGCGGCAGGCGATCCGGCTGCCGATGCCCTGCACGCCCTCGAGGACGTGCGGCAGGCCCAGGTAGAGCTGGTAAGCCAGGTGCGTGCGTTCCAAGGGTATCTGGGCTCGGCTCTGGACGTGCTGGAGCCGAGCGATGCGATGCGGCGCGAGATCACGACGCGCTGCGCGGAGCTGGTCGCTTCCGCAGAGCGTGCGTTCAAACCGCTGTCGACAGTCGCCGGGCGAGGCAGTCGGGATCTCGTGGCACGCAGTTGCCGGGTGCTGGCCGTCAATGATGACTTGCAGGTGGTGGTGTTCGACAGCGGCCAGGACGCCGGCATCCGTCGTGGGACCCAGTGGAACGTGGTCAAGGACGGCACGGTGAAGGCGCGGCTTCGCGTCATCGAGGTCCGCGCCGATATCAGTGCCGCGGTGGTGACGGACGGGCGCCTAGGCGACCTCGGTCCAGGGACCGTGGTCACCGCCGACTGACCAGGCCAGGCGGCGACCATCCCGCACTCCGGCGGGCAGGCGGAAAGACGGATCGGCTCGGTCTCCCGGGCCGCGGCGGGTCGGCGGCTGTGGCGTCGACGCAAGGAAATGGAAAGCAGGATCATGAAGGCACGAGCCACCACACGATTCGTGCGCATCTCGGCCTTTAAGGCGAGACAAGTGGCACGGCTGATCCAGGGCAAGCCCGCGCGTGACGCCATGGCGCTGGTGGACCTGATTCCACGCAAGGCGGCCCGCCTGATCAGCAAGACGCTGCGTTCGGCCGTCGCCAACGCAGAAAACGCCGAGCGCGATAGCGCCCCGGCCGAACGGCTGGTCGTCAAAGAGGCGGTGGTGGGCGAAGGCCCGACCATCCGCCGGTTCCGTCCGAAAGCCCGCGGCATGGCCGGCCGCATCCGTAAGCGTACCAGCCACATCCGCATCGTCGTGACGGACGAGGTCTAACCGCAAGGGGAGAGCCACCTTGGGCCAGAAAGTCAATCCTATCGGGTTCCGCATCCCGGTCACCAAGGAGTGGAAGTCGCGCTGGTTTGCGCGTAAGGCCGACTTCGGGCCGCTCCTCCAGGAAGACCTGCACATCCGCGATTTCGTCAAGTCGGAACTGCGGCAGGCGGCGGTCTCCAAGGTGACCATCGAGCGCTTTGCCAAGCGCGTGCGCGTCACCGTCTTCAGCGGCCGGCCGGGCCTGGTGATCGGCCGTAAGGGCACCGAGATCGACCGCCTGAAGACCGCCATTGCCGATCTGACCGAGGGCAAGGAGGTCTACATCGATATCCGTGAGGTCAAGACCCCGGAACTCGATGCCCAACTGGTGGCCGAGAGCGTCTCCCAGCAGCTCGAGCGCCGGATCAACTTCCGCCGCGCCATGAAGCGGGCTATCCAGACCGCCATGGACCTGGGTGCGGACGGCTGCCGCGTGCGCTGCTCCGGCCGGCTCAACGGGGCGGAACTGGCCCGTACCGAGCAGTACAAGGACGGCAAGGTGCCCCTGCACACGCTGCGGGCCCACATTGACTACGGGTTTTCCGAGGCGCGCACGACCGCTGGCGCCATCGGTGTGAAAGTGTGGATCTGCAAACCCAAGGACTGGGAGGATACCGCCAATGCCTCTGATGCCAAAGCGCGCAAAGTTCAGAAAGGTGCAACGAGGCGCCCGCGCGGGCCTCGCCAGCCGAAACAACAAGCTTGATTTCGGCGAATTCGGCCTGCAGGTCCTCGACCGCGGCTGGCTGACCGGCAACCAGCTTGAGGCGGCCCGTGTCGCAGTGACCCGTCACATGCAGCGCCGTGGTAAGCTCTGGATCCGGGTGTTCCCCGATAAGCCGTTCACCAAGAAGCCGCTGGAAACTCGAATGGGTAAGGGCAAGGGGGCTGTGGAGGCCTGGGTGGCCGTCCTGCGTCCCGGTAACATGATTCTGGAGATCAGCGGGTGTCCCGAACTGACGGCCCGCGAAGCCCTGGCGCGCGCCGCCAGCAAGATACCGTTCCGTTGCCGGATGCTGTCCCGTCACTGAGACCGGCAGCCGTGCATGGGTGGGAGTTCGCGCCACGATGAAAGCAGTCCAGATCCGCGAGTTGACCGCCGAGGAGCTGACGCGGCAGCTCGACGAGTGCCGGCGAGAGGCGTTCAATCTGCGCCTGCAGCAGCAGACCGGCCAACTGGAAAACACGGGGCGGATACGCCAGGTCCGTCGTGACATCGCCCGGCTGGAGACCGAAACAGCGGCTCGCGCCAGGGCTAAACAGGGGTAGACGAGCGATGTCGGAAGAAGCCAAGACCAATGAGCGCGGCGTCCGTAAGACGCGCCTGGCAACCGTGGTCAGCGACAGCCAGGACAAGACCCGGGTCTGCCGCGTGGAGCGCCAGGCGGCCCACCCGGTTTACCGCAAGGTCGTGAAGTACCATAAGAAGTACTACGTGCACGACGAGAACAACGAGGCCCGCGTCGGGGATGTCGTGGAGATCATGGAGACGCGGCCCCTGAGCAAGCTCAAACGCTGGCGCCTGGTCTCCATCGTACGACGCGCGGTGGCGACCGAGTAGGAGGCGATCCCATGGTCCAGATGCAGACCAACCTTGACGTAGCCGACAACTCCGGAGCCCGGCGGATCATGGCCATCCGGGTCCTGGGCCAGCGCAAGCGCTATGCCCGGATCGGCGACATCATCCGCGCGTCCGTGAAAGAGGCCCAGCCGCGCGGGCTGGTGCACAAGGGCGAGGTGGTGCGGGCGGTGATCGTCCGCACGGCCAGCGCGATCCGGCGTCCCGACGGCAGTTGCCTGCGGTTCGACCGCAATGCGGCGGTCATCATCGACGACGACGGCAACCCCCGCGGAACCCGCATCTTCGGGCCGGTGGCGCGCGAGCTGCGCGATAAGGACTACATGAAGATCGTCTCGCTGGCGCCGGAGGTGATCTGATGGCCAGGCAGTTGAAGAAGAATGACGTGGTGGTGGTGATCGCCGGCGCTGAGAAGGGCAAGCGGGGCCGCGTCCTGCGCGTCGACCGCGCCGCCGGGCGGATCGTGGTGGAAGGCATCAATGTCCGCAAGCGCGCCATCCGGCGCTCGGCGGACAAGCCTCGGGGCGGCATCGAGAATACCGAGTGCTCCGTCCACCTTTCCAATGTCATGCTCGAAGCGCGCTATAACGCCAAACACCCCGAGGGCACCCAGGCGGCCGCCGGCACGAAGGCGACCGAAGCCGCCGCGGCGCCGGCGGAGTCCTGATCCCGGTAGAGCGAGGACCGGACCATGATGAAGAGCGTCCTTTACGACAAGTATAAGACCGAGGTCGTGCCGCAGCTCATCGCATCGCGCGGCTACGCCAACGTGATGCAGGTGCCGCGCCTGCAGAAGATCGTGGTCAGCAGCGGCGTCGGCACCGCCAAGGACCGCGAGGTGATGACCAGCGTCACCGAGACCCTGGCGGCCATCACCGGCCAGAAGCCCGTGATCACCAAGTCCCGCAAGAGCATCAGCAACTTCAAGTTGCGCGAAGGCATGAACGTCGGGGCCATGGTGACACTGCGGCATGGGGTGATGTACAACTTCCTCTACCGTCTGATCACCATCGCCATGCCGCGCGTTCGCGACTTCCGCGGGGTCCCGAAGCGGGCCTTTGACGGCGCGGGCAACTACACCTTCGGTCTGACCGACCAGAGCGTGTTTCCCGAGGTCGACCTGGATAAGATCAAGCACACCATCGGCATGAACATCACCTTCGTCACAACCGCGCGGACCGACGACGAGGCCCGTGAGTTGCTGGCGCTTCTGGGGATGCCCTTCGAGAACTGAGCGGCCCGGAATTCGGATCAGCAGGAGGCGGACAGTGGCCAGGAAAGCACTGATCAACAAGTCAAAGGCGACGCCGAAGTTCGCCGTACGCCGTTACCATCGCTGCGCACGGTGCGGCCGTCGGCGTGCCTACATGCGCAAGTTCATGCTTTGCCGCATCTGCTTCCGGGAGCTGAGCTCCAGCGGGCAGATCCCGGGTGTGATGAAGGCCAGTTGGTAGTAGCACAGGAGTGAGCGCAGCATGAGTATGAGCGACCC
>Ga0172371_10003744_pt1 | contig 23402 bp, 23 predicted proteins | sample Lak12m_FD_114543 | JGI IMG/M metagenome (GOLD analysis project Ga0172371, IMG submission 114543) | Freshwater microbial communities from Kabuno Bay, South-Kivu, Congo - kab_022012_12m | ecosystem: Environmental > Aquatic > Freshwater > Lake | place: Democratic Republic of the Congo: South-Kivu...
CAGCATTGTCTGGGCCACGTTTGCCCGCAACCTGCCGGAACCGTGGGACTGGATGGCGTGCCCCTGGCATGCCCGGATGATCGGCGTGATCGGAACCATCACGCTCATCATGGTGGGCCTCGGACTCAGCATTGTGAGCATATCAACAAAAAACGATCTATAAGCGTTCACAGGTTCGGGGTTCAACATCCCCTTCCTTCCCTCGTTTCCATATTCTGAGAGGGCGCGCATGCCCGAGGCGTTCCGCGCACCTTCTGGCCAGTGAAAGCGCTGCTGCCTCGCCCCAGGAGATGAGGGAGTACCGGGTCCAGTTCCAGTCTAACCCCAGAGGTGCGCCATTTCTTTTTGTTTCTTATCACTTCCCATGCCTTGCTGCAACATTGGATTGAGAGTCCAGGTTTCGGAGCGCAACAATAACGCCTCATATGTGAGGCCAACGCCGATCGGTCCGGATTTATATCTGCCCAGAAGTCGCACAGTGAACCCTTGGGGCATGGGAAAAGGATAAGGTTTTGTGATCTTAATTGTCAATCTCTCAGTCAACTGCATGGAGGGCCTTTCGTAAGAACTGTGGCCTTTCACGGTACGGAATGGGTTGTGCCCTTGACAAAGCAACCAAATAACGGGTAACAATTGGCAATATTAATCCTATACTCTAAATGCATTAATGCCGACAAAGCAGTCTTAGTTTTGGTACCCGTCCCTAAGGGCGGTGCTCATGACAGAAAATGGGAAGTTCGCCGCCCTTGCGGGCAGCCGAAATCCTTTAAGTACACTGGCTCCCGAGGGCATGGAACAACCCTCTTGCGAGGCCGGCCTCCGACCCGCAAAAGGACCTGTCAGATCAAGCAGGAGCGTTGACGTGAGATTGAACGGGCTAACGCGTGGCGTGCGGAATGGGACGTTGAAAGTTCAAACTGGAAGGTGTCCGGCGGAAACGTAAAACACCGGTTGTCGGGTCATGCATCGATCGAGATCTGCAGAAATCGAACCGGTTATCCTTCAAAACATGCTGGATAACCTTCCCGTCGGCCTGATGGTGATTGATGACAGAGGGGAGATCATCACCATCAACCGGGCGGCATCGGAGATTCTGGGTCATTCTCTGGAGGCCTTTGAGGGAAAAGGATGGGGGGAGATTTTTTTTGATGAACAAAAAAATAGGGACTTCAACCAGATCATCATCGATATTATATGGGAGAAAAGAGTCAATTTGAGACGGGAAGTATGCTACAGCAGATGGGACGGGAAAGTCCTGCAACTCTCCATCACCGGTTCATTCCTGAGAAAAGATGAGAGGATGGCCGGTATTGTCGTGCTGATAAACGACGTGACCGAACTGCATCAGGCACATGAGAAGGAAAAGGCTGCTCTGGAGGAAAAGGGCGCGATCGAGCACGAAAGAGCGGAAAGCATCCGGAACCTGGCCCAGGCCGTCGCCCACCAGATACGGAACCCGGTAACGGCTATTGGCGGTTTCTCGAGACGTGTCCTCAACAGGCTGGACAAGGACGATCCCAACAGGGAATACATGGAAACGATTATCGACGGGACCCAGCGGCTTGAAAACCTGGTTGCGGTCGTGGCCGACTATACCAAACTGTTGGAGGTGAGACCCGTAAGGGCGTCCATCTCAGCCATCCTGGATATGGCAAGAAACGGTCTGTCCCAGAGAGAAGCCGAGCTCTCAAAGAAGATTGAATGGTCTGTCCAAGCGACGCCCATGGAGGTGACAGTGGACCCGGCTCTTTTTGGCATCGCACTGAACGAGCTTTTCCTGAATGCTTTGGAGTTTTCAAAAGACGATCGCCTTTCGATCGAGGTGAGGCTTTCCGAGGATAACGGAAGCGTCAGGGTGGAGGTAACGGACAGCGGACCCGGTATTTCAACTGCGAATAGACCGTATATTTTTGACCCCTTTTTTACAACCAAGGCGGTCGGCGTGGGGATGGGGCTTTGCCGGGTAAAGAGGATCGTCTCCGAACATAAGGGCCATTTGACGGTGGACAGCACGCCTGGGAAAGGGACCCGAGTGACCATACGTATTCCAGAAAGCTTGCCTGAACGTGGCTGATGCCATCAAGAGGCGAGGTTTGCGGAAGGGATGATCATGAGAGCTGTGATCATCGCAGGCGAGAGATACGAGTTTTCAGGCGACAGGGCGCCCTCAGCCTTGAGCTGAGACGGTTTTGACGTGGTGTATGCTGATAACCGGTTGACCTGGCGATCGCCAGGGGGTAGGTTGAACGCCAACGGAAACCCCACATGCGACAAAGACCTATGGATCTATGGGAACCTGAGCAGGATGGAATGGGCATCATTGTTGAGAGTGTCGGACATGTGACAGTCCTTCAACCATCATTTGAATCCCTGACCTCCGGAAATGTCAGGGAATTCAAATCCAAAATCGAGGGGTACCTGAAACCGCACGCCAAGATGGTCCTCGATATGGGAAAGCTGAGGTTTGTGGACAGCTCCGGCATTGGGGCCATTCTCTCCTGCACCAAGGCCCTGGCCTCAGTAAAAGGTTCTCTCAAGCTCTGTTCGGTTACCGATCCGGTGCAAAATCTCTTTCAACTCATCCACATGGATCGGATCCTGGAGGTGTACCCTACACGTGAGGAGGCCATTCATTCCTTTGGGCCTTGAACAAACAGGGGGTGACTTGTCATGACGCCATGCATCCTTTTACGTTCCCACAACGACATGCCCCTTGTCCGAGAGACCCTTGAGGCCCTTCACCGACAGGACCACCCCTTTCGGCTCATGGCCCTTGACAACGAATCCACAGACGGAACCCGGGAAGAACTCCTGAGATATACGGACGCGATTGAGACCATCCCTCGGGGGACCTATGTGCCGGGCAGGGTGCTCAACCGCGGTATGGCGATGTCCACCGGGGAACTGGTGGTCTTTCTCAACTCAGACTGTACGCCCCAGCACCAAGAATGGCTCCGGAATCTGCTCCGAGGATTTGACAGGGATCGGGCCGCCGCGGTCTTTGGCCGGCAGATCCCCCGGCCGGACTGCCACCCCCTTCTCGCCAAAGACACCGAAGACACCTACGGGGACGGTGCAAGACAGCAATCCTGGCGGCACTGTTTTTCCATGGCCGCTTCGGTGATCCGCAGGTCTGTCTGGAAGGACATGCCTTTTCGTGAGGAGATCCAGTATTCAGAGGACATTGACTGGACCTGGCGCGCCAGGCAAAAGGGATGGAACATTTGCTATGTGCCGGACGCCGTGGTCATGCACTCCCACAATTACACCCTCAAGCAGTTTTACCGGAGACATTATGGAGAGGGCAAGGCAGAGGCCGTCATCTTTGATTGGTCCCCATGGGAACGATCCTTTTTGCGGTATTCCCTGCTCCCCTGTATACGCCAGGTTATAGAAGATGTTCAATACAGTTTCGCCAGGGGCCTTTTGGGCGCTGCGGCCTTTTCGCCGGCCCTGCGCCTGGCCCAGCTGTTGGGCCGAAGAAAGGGTTTCTGCGCCGGGCTAAAGGAGAATACGCGATGACGATCTCTTACACGCGGGATGGGTCTTCCGAGTTCAACCGGTGGCTGGACCGAATCCTTCGTGGATTTTCAGAGGAGGTGGCGCAGGTACTGGGCGACAACCTGGTTGCCCTGATATTGGGCGGGGGATATGGCCGGGGCGAGGGGGGGCTTGTGATTGTGGGCGGTCGGGAGAGACCGTATAACGACCTGGACTTCACCCTGATCGTAAAGAATAAGTCCAGCCTCCCCATGCAGCAACTGGATGCCATTCGGCACCGCCACGCAAAAGAACTCGGCATCCATGTGGACTTCAGCCGTCCCTTGACCCTGCGGGATGTGGAGCGATGGCCTCCCTGGCTCGTGTGGTACGACCTGGTCAACGGTCATGTGGTTTTAAAAGGCCCCCAGGGTATCCTCAAAAGACACGCGCCTTCTGTGCTCCAAAATCCCCTTCCCCTCATCGAGGCCACGCACCTCCTCCTGAATCGGGGGACCGGGACCCTGTGGGCCATGGCCGTGGTTCGGGGCATCCGGGTCACATCGGAAGAGGATTTTGTGCGGCGCAATTTCTACAAATGCGCACTGGCCCTGGGGGATGCGCTGCTGATCGCCTATGGACGCTTTCAAACCGCCTATTTTGGGAGGGATCGTGTTCTGAGTCAGATTGCGGGCGAGCACCCCGATGTGGCCGCGTTCGGACTTCAGGGCCTGTATGAAAAGGCCCTTCATTTCAAGTTCCGGCCCGATGCCTTTGTCTCCGAAAACCCGGCGGAAAAGGACCTTGAGGAACTGGCACATCACTGGGGGACCGTGTTCCTGCATGTGGAAAAACGCCGGACCGGAAGGTCGTGGAAAGGAATGGACGACTATGTTTGCTGGAAGGGACTTCGGGAACCTGAAGAACACTCTTTGAAGGGGATTTTCCGCAATATCCTTCGAAATCGGCAAATAGGGATCTGGGCATGGCGGTATCCCCGGGAGTCCCTGTATCGCCGACTCCCCGTTCTCCTGGGTCTCACCCATGAATCCGCGGCCGACTGGCCCGGGGAGACGGTCAGATTTCTCCAGGTGTGGGACCGTTTCAACTGAGGGTTTCCATGACAGACGACTTGCGGCAGGAATACGGCGAGGCCCTGGGGCTGACCATCCTCTCCCTGGACCCAATTCAGGAGAACAAATACTGCGCCATCTTTCTGGCCCAGACCACGGCGGGACCCCGCATTATCAAGAAATACCGGGGAGAGGACCCTGCCCTGGCTCGGGAAGAGGCCCGTGCCCTGGATTTCTACCACGAACTGGCAACGGCGGACCCGGATCTCCTGGACTCTGGAAGGAGCCTGCTTCGGGAGGACAGGAATTTGCTCTGCATCGGTTTTGTGGAGGGCAATCCCATGAGCGATGTTTTATACAGGGCGAGGCGCGACCCTGTTTTGCGGGAGCGCCTGGTCAGGATCATGGGCGTCCTGGGACGGGTTCTGCGAACCATCTATGACAAGACGGGGGACCCGGGAGAAGGCACCTCGCCTTTCATTTTCGAATACATGGACTACTGCTCCAGGAGGCTGCAAAGGGCCCCAGTGGTCTCCCTGTTATTCAGAGGTCTTCAAAAGGAGGCCGAATCACTGGGGGCAGAACTTGATGGCGCGGGCATCACCCCTTCCTTTGTGCATGGGGATTTCGTGTTCAAGAACATCCATGTCCAGGGGGACCGGGTGGGCCTGATCGATTTTGCCAATACCAGTCCCCGCAGCCACCCCCTCAACGACATCTACAACCTGCGCATGGCCCTCAGCAATATGGTTCTCCCCGCCGATTTTAAAAAGAGGCTCCTGGCTGATCTGTATGACGGCTTCGGCGGGGTTTCTTTCCCGGAAGCGGCCCATCGTTTCTATTATGAGTACCATCGCCGGCGGTGGCTGATGCTCAAACTCCTTTCAGGAGGCATTAGGGGCCGAATTCAGGGAATCCGGGGCCTTTTCACCTTTGCCAGGCCCTTTACGGAAGACGTCATCACCCCCTGACTGCCGCCCCCCTCATGGGAATGCTGATATTTTCATGGGGGTCCATACACGCTCTCAGGTCCGATGGGAGACAGACTGGTTGTTGTGGACAGCCCTCAGAGGGAAACCTTTGACCAATTCTGCCGGTTTTACCATTCTACACCCGACTTCAGTCATCTTGACGAGGGCGCCGGCCTGGCAACCCGCAAAAACCGGCTTTTGACGCTATTTTCAAACTGGGTCGTTCCGAATGACAGCCTGCAAGACCTCGGCCATCTGAACCGCATCCTCCTGGAGCGTTGTGAAGCTTTATCCACAGGCCCCGCTGACGGTGACCATGGTCCGTACCAGGAGGAAAAACTGTGCCTTCTCTCCTTTCCGGAAACCCGATTTGAGAACAGTGTTCGATTCAAGACAACGGTGGGATCATCCGGCGTCCTCGAGGTGGAAAAGGCCCGCTATCCCGTTTCGAAGAGGTACGCAGGCCAGGACGTTCAGGTGGCGCTCTCCTACGACCGTGTGGACGTCTTCGATGGATTCAGCCGCATCGCCTCCCATGTGCGGCTTTGCGGGAAGAACTAATGGCTTGCGGGTAGTTGAGAAGATTGACGCCTGCGCCGGAACGCGCTATGATATGACAACAGACCAACTTGAGGGGAGATCTCTGCAAAGCGGGCTGCTGCCACATGACATGATTGCAGCGTGGCCGCAGGCGACCTCGACCGAGAACGGAGGATCCGATGAAACCCTGTGGGATCATCCCCTGTTACAATAATATGCCACTGGCTGCAGAGACACGGGCTATGGCGCGCCTGTCGTTTCCTGAGATTGCCCATCGCTTCTATTGCCGAGACCATCCAAGGAGATGGCTGCTGCTGCTGAAGATGAGAAGCCGCAACCCAACAGAAAGGCAACAGCACATTCGCGTTCTTTTCGGCGTTGCCAGGCCATTTGACCCGGAGGCCGTGGCCCTATGACAGCGGCTTCCTTACTGGGCGTTGTCACCTTCTTGGTGGGTGTCCCTTTTGTGACCGGGACCCTGTATGCCCTGCCCCGTCTCCGCCGTCTCATGCTGGGCCTCATGGTATTCGCCACGTGCCATATCAAGAAGCCTTTCTATATGGAGGTCTTTTTTGAGGCCTACCGGGGCGTTGACAGGGGGTTTGCCGTTACCATTCCTGACCTCTTTTTTTTTGGTTTTTTTTTCTGGTTGATCATGGGGGGCAGCAACCGGAAACTGATTCTCTGGCCCTACAATTCCACCCTGTGGCTGCTCCTCGTTTTGATCTCCATCCTCTCCCTCACGGGGGCCAGGATGCCCTATTACGGCCTGTTCACCGTCCACAAGTTTATCCGCGGCCTTCTGTTGTACTGGGTCATGGTCAATGTCGTGCGGGACAGAGACGATGTCAAGGTTGTCATCACCGCGCTGATAGCGGCGGTCCTGTTCCAGGGCTGGATCGTGTTCTTTCACAAATATATCACACGGGCAGTCGTGAACCGGTCGGTCGGGAGCTTTCCCCATCCCAATACCCTGGCCATGTACATCGACCTGATTATCCCGGCCATCCTTGCCATGATCCTGGCGGACAGCTTCACGAAAAAGGGAAACCGGTGGGCCACCATGGCCCTGTTCGCGGGCATGCTCTGCGTGGTATTCACCAAATCGAGGGCTGCGCTGGTGATCATGATGGGAGCACTGTCCGGAGTGACGGCCATTTCCATCTTTATCAAGCCCACAGCCCGCAAAATGGGGATCGTGTTTATCGGATTTCTCCTGGTGGACATGGTCGGCATCGCCGTGGCCCCACGGATCATTAAGCGCTTTCAGAGCGCACCCGAGGCCTCTGAACAGACCCGCGAATATTTCAATTACTCGGCAAGGGCCATGGCACGGGACAAACTCCTGGGGACCGGGATCAATTCCTATTCCTGGATGCTGGCGAACACAGACTACTACTGGTATGTCTACCCGGACGCCTTGAACACGGAGGATGACCTGGACGAGTTCAGAGAAAGCGAGCAGGGCCAGAGTCGCCTGGGCACGGCCCATCACATTTACCTCCTCTTCGCCGCCGAAATCGGCTGGGCGGGAATGTGGGTATTTATCCTGTTCATCGGGCGGTTTTACCTTCATAACCTCATTTTGTTGTTCAAGACGCACGATGAGCACTATCAGGCGGTTCTTTTGGGCCTCCTGATCGGGTTTACCACCCTCCACGTGCAGGGACTGCTGGAATGGATCTTCCGTCAGACCCAGGTCCTCTACCTCTTTTTTGTGTTATCCGGGCTCATGGTAGCCATCGGCAATATGATGAAAAAGGAGTCGATCCAGATCGCCAGGTGATCTGGCCCGATGAAAAGCGAATGAATGATCAGCAACCAACAAGTGTATCCTTGCGGCCTAAGAATCGCTCCGGCTATATCCTGATGAACACTCTTTCCAGCTATGTCAGGGATATCATCGACACCATCACGTTCCTGGTCCTGATTCCCTTTATTATCAAGACGCTGGGCAGCGATGCCTTCGGGTTGTGGTCGTTGATCTGGTCCTTTCTCGCATTCTTTGAACTGGCAGACCTGGGCTTTGGGGCCTCGGTGGTCAAGTATGTTGCCGACGCCAGGGGCCGGCAGGATACCGGCCGGCAGCAGGACATCGTCTGCACCCTCTTCTGGATCTACATCGCACTCGGGGTCATCGTGATGGGGGGAGTGGGCGCAAGCCTCCTCTTTTTCAATCAGGTCTTTGACATTCCCGCGGATCAGGCCGCGTCCGCCCGATCGGTTCTTTTGATCATCGGCGCCCGTTCATCCCTGTATATGCCCCTGGGCATGTTCCGCGGGGTCTTGGTGGGTCACCAGAAAATGAAGGTGACCAACGGGTACAAGGTCCTCGGAGGACTGGCCTATTTTGTCAGCGTCCTCCTGGTGCTGGGTCGCATTCCAGACCTCAGGGTCCTGGCAGGCCTGAACGCAGTGATGGGGGTCCTTCCCATGTTCGCCATGCTGGTCCATGTGAAGATTACCGTGCCTGATCTGAGCCTCCATCCCAGACATTTTGACAGGTCCCTGGTGGGAGAGCTTTCTTCCTTTTCTCTTTACTTCTCTCTTATCCAGATCGCCGGGCTGATCGCAACGCGCGTCGATGCCATCGTTATCAAGCTGTTCATGCCCCTTGAGATGGTCGCCATATACTCCATCGGCATGCGCCTGTCCGGAAAGGCGGAGCAGTTCTGCACCCACCTCGTGAGCGCCCTGACGCCAGTGGTGGCCGAACTCCACGGCGGCGACGATCAACAGAACATTCGGGCGCTCTGGTACCGGGGCAGCAAACTGACCATCGCATTCGCTACGCCGCTCCTGTTAGGTCTGGCGCTCCTGGCCGATCCCCTGATTATCAACTGGACCAGCTCGGAATTCAGAATGTCCGTTCCGGTCTGTCAGTGGCTGACAGCCGCTGTCATGGTCGCGGTCATTCACGGGAACACCCTAAGCGTGTTGAGCATGGGCGGGCACCAGAGATTCCTGGCCTTCTCGACACTGGGATGCCAGGTCCTCAATCTGGGGTTGTCTCTCATCCTCATTCATGTGTATGGCGTTGCCGGTGTGGCCATGGCCACATTCCTGGCGTATGTCCCCGTCTATGCAGGGTTGATCCAGACCCGCGCCGGGACGATTCATGGAAGGTCCCACTGGGACTTTTACCGTAGCACCCTTTTTCCCAGTATCGTGCCGGGAATTCTCATGGCGGCATTTCTCATAGGGGTTCAGCGATGTTGGCCCTTGACCAACCTGCTGGAAGTGGCCATACTGCAAATTCTGGGCGTCATGGTTTTCGGGGGCGCCTTCTGGATCATCGGCTTCAATGCCAAGGAACGCAGGTACTTCAAGGATAAAATCTTTTCTCGCGTCTTCCGCCGCAGGCATCGGTCGTAAGGAGGCTGACCTTTGGCAGGCGGCACAGAGCAGGGAGAGGTCGTCTCTTAAAGTCGATGTTTAAGAATCTAACATCCAAAACTGTGTTTAAACCAAGGAGCAGATGATGGCGGATCCTCAGATTCCCGGCACGCCCGGGCCCGCAGGCGGCCTCCCCTTTGAACCGCTGACTTTGCTCATCGGTCTGCTGCGTCGATGGAAAATTTTCGCCATTTTTTTTATTTTTTCGATTCCCCTGGGTGTGTTGGCAGGGGTGAGCTTCGGCACCCGCATCTGGGAGTCTGAAACCGTCATGCTGTACAACCCCAGGGATGTGGGGAAAGACAGCATCCTTCAGACCCCGCCCCTTGAAACTCAGATCCATATGGTGAAAATTCCATCCAATCTCGAGGAAGTGAGAGAAAAACTACGATTGCCCACCTCCCTCAAAGCCCTGGCCCAGGCCTGCGAGGTTTATGTGCAGAGGAAAACCGCCCTTTTTTTTATAAAGACCCAGTGGGATGATGCGCAAAAGGTCGCGGCTATCGCCAACACCCTGAGAGACGTATTCATCAAGCAACAGCTCGAACTTCTCAAGGATGCTGCGGCCACTGAACTGCGCGGGCTCGAGGCTCGTTTCAAAAATGTCACGGACCAGTTGAAGAAGGCCGATCAGACGCTTCAGCAATTCATCTCCGAGAACAAGATCGTTGACCTGGATCTGGAGATCAAGTGGAACCTGGAACAGTTGACCTCCCTGGAACTCCTCCTTTCCAATGCAAGAGTCGATAAAGAGACTCTCGAATTGCAGAAGGTCAGTCTTGAAGAAAAGTTACAGGTCATGGCGACACAGGAGGCCAAAGAGAAGGCAGCGGCCGCACAAACCACGGGCCTGGCGGATTTAAATATCCGCATCGAGCGGCTTCGAAGGGCCATCCACGACGACAAGGTGCAGAGGGCCGATAGCGCGGACCTGGTCAAATATGAACAGGCCTTCAAGAGAGGGGAAAAGCTCTTTGAGAAGGGACTTATTTCCAAGGCCGAGTACGAGGAAATTCGGGCAGATTATGAAAAAGCCCAGGTCAATGCCCTCGATACGGAACAGATAATGGAATGGAAGCGACAGCTCAGCCTCCTTGAAAAGATGGTGATCCCGGAGAAGGGGAGCTTTAAACCTGAGGCAGGAAGCATGCACCAGGAAATGCAGCTCAAGGCCCTGTATATGGAGCTTGAAGCGGTTTCCCTCACCCAGAAGGTCATTCATTTAGACCAGGAGCGCAACAGGGTCAAGGCAAGGCTCGGCGTTCTGACCGATCTGCAGCGGCAATACTCGGAGCTTTTGCGGGAAGTGACGGCAAGGGAAACAGAGAAAAAGGATTTGGAAAAGACGCTATCACAGGTCCGCAGGATGTATGAATCAAATGCCTCGGACTTTACGGTCATCTCAGAGGCCCAGGTCCCTCTCTTCAGGTATAAGTCCAACCGGAAATTGATCTCCGTGGTCGTCGCCTTCTTAGTGAACATGATCGGGCTTACGCTGGTCCTCGGTCTGGAGCTCTTTGACACCACCATCAAGTCCGGGGCCGAACTCTCGCAGAGATTCTCCCTTCCCGTTCTGGGCGTCCTTCCCCATGAGAAGGATAGCGGCAAGCTGTTCCCCAGCGAAATGGAGTTCCCCCTGATCGAGCCCTTCCGAATCATCTCCCATCGCATTTTGCACTATGTTCCGCAAAGTGGGGCCCGCCTCATGATCGTCAGCGCCCAGGCAGGCGAGGGAAAAACCATGGTAGCCGCCAACCTGGCGGCGGTTCTCGGCCGGCAGGACAGACGGGTGCTGTTGGTGGATGCCCAGGTCCGGGCAGAGGAAAGCGACCGCGATCTTCGATACCTGATCTCCGAAAAGGATCAGCCCCTGCTCGGCCTTGGTGAATACCTCTCGTTTCAAGCAGAACATGTCAGGGATATCATCTGGCCAACGGTGCTGCCGGGCGTTGAGTGCATTCCCCACGTGGAACAGGCCGTCATCCCGGATCTTTTGGCATCCAACCGAATGCGTGAGATGCTCGAAGAGACCAGCAAGACCTTCAGTATGATCATGATAGACTCCCCTGCGGCGAATCCATATGTAGATGCCGAACTGGTTGCCGGGCTGTCGGATGCTATCCTCTTTGTGGTGCGCAGCCGAACCTGTTCGGCCTCGCTGTTAAAAAAGGAGATTGAGCGGATCAGCGGATCGGGGACGCCTATCATCGGATTTATCCTCAACGATGTTGACAAACTCTATCTGAACAGGGTGTGAACTGGATGCCGGACGCTGGAGATACTTGATGCTGGATACGGGATGCTGATGATAGGTGCTCAATCCTCCCTGCCCCCTGCTCCCTGCTGCTCACTGTCGGCTGGATGATTGGATGGGTAGGATGAATGCGATGCCGGGTGCTATGAGCTTTCAGCTCGTGGCTCGATTGCCTTGCACCTTGCATTCTGAACCTTAGTAATTGCGCATGAATAACTTGAACAACTCATCGACAAAGTCCGCTCATGCTGAGGTATCGAAGCATGGTCCCCCAAACCCGCCCTTCGATACCTCAGGGCGAACGGCTGGCTGACCGATTCGTTCAAGTTATTCCTGCGCAGGCCCTTAGCGAGGGTAAACCCGCATGAACATTGTTCAGGTACCGAGACGATTCGTCAGAAGCCACTGGGGGGGTACGGAAACCGTCATCCTTGAGACCTGCAAACGCCTCCTCAAAATGGGCCATCATACCGGTATCGTCTGTCCCAGCGCCCTGGCGAAACATGCCAGGGAGACCATTGGCGGCGTCGAGGTCAGGCGTGTCCCCTATTTTTATCCCTATCTGGGATTATCTGATGAGGCGAAACGGCTCCTGGACCGAAAAGGGGGAAACCTCTTCTCGTTCGCATTGATGCGGGCACTCAAAAACTATCCTGACCTGGATCTAATTCACCTACACACGGCCAAACGCCCGGGGGGCATCGGCAGGTATGTGGCGATGAAACGCCGCATTCCCTATGTGGTCTCCCTGCACGGCGGCGTCTTTGATGTACCCGATGCAGAGGCCGGCGCCTGGACAGAGCCCACGAAAGGGGCCTTCGAGTGGGGAAAGATTCTCGGATGGTGGGTGGGGTCCCGTCGCGTCTTGGACGATGCCGCGGCCATTCTCTGTGTGGGACAGGAGGAACAGCGACAGACCCTTCAGCGGTTTCCAGAAAAAAAGGTGCTCCATCTTCCCAACGGCGTTGACCCGGACCGGTTTGCCGTCGGGGACGGAGAGGAATTTCGCAGGCGGCATCAGATCTCCCTGAATGCGTATGTCATCCTGACCGTGGGTCGCATTGATCCGCAAAAGAATCAGCTCTTTGCTGTAGAGGTGCTCCCCGACCTCGTCCGGATGAATTTCAATGCCCATATGGTAATAGTGGGGCCGGTGACCAATGAACCCTACATGCGGAAGCTTTCCCAGAGCATTGACGCCGCAGGTCTTCAGGGGCGGGTTACGGTGATTGACGGTCTGGATGCCGAAAGTCAGGAACTGGTGGATGCCTATCACGCGGCCGACGTCTTTCTTCTCCCGTCGATCCACGAACCTTTCGGCATTGTTATCTTGGAAGCGTGGGCAGCGGGTCTTCCCGTCATTGCGACCCGGGTGGGCGGGATCCCTTCATTTGTCAGCGATGGCCGGGACGGGCTCCTTTTTGATGTGAACGATGCGGCAGGGGTATGCAGGGCTTTTGGGGTCCTACTGGAACGTCCGGAAAAGGCCCATGAGTTTTCAATCGCGGGAAGTTCAAAGGCCCGCACCCGGTACAGTTGGGACGCCGTTACCCAGTCCCTGGTAAAGATCTACGAGGAGGCCATGTGTGAAAATACTCTTCGTCAATGAGATATGCGGGTATTTTGGCGGGGTGGAACAGAACATCGCCGATACCGTCTCAGGGTTGAGCGCCAACGGCCACGCGTGCTACCTGGCCTATGGGAAGACCTCACAACGTGATCCGGAGCCGTACAAGGCCCTGTTTCAAGGGACGTTTCTCTGCCGCGAGGCAGGCGCCGATGCAGACAAGGCCGACGCCCTGTTCATTGACCGGATTCTGGGCCGAGTCTCCCCCGACGCTGTCTATCTCCACAAGGTCCCTGCAACAGACCCGTATCTGCATCTGCCGAAGCCGGTGCGGGTCATACGAATGGTCCACGACCATGACCTCTGCTGTCCGAGACGACACAAGTATTTTCTCTATAACGGCCGCATCTGCAATTATCGAATGGGTCTTCGATGCTGGCTCGATGGGGCATTTATTGCCAGAAGCCCTGCATCCTCGACAGGGTTCGCCTTTGTCAACATCCACCGAAGACTGAAGGAAATGCGTCGTAATTATGGACTCGACGCCCTCCTGGTGGGAGGCCGTTTCATGAGGGAGGAACTTCTCCAAAACAATTTCCCCCCGGAAAAGGTCCATACCCTGCCGCCTGTCATACGGATGAAGACCATCCATCCCACACCCCTGCCCAAAGACCCCCACGTCCTGTATGTGGGTCAGTTGATTCGGGGCAAAGGGGTGGACCTGCTGCTGAAGGCCCTGCATCGGTTGACGTGTGATTTCACCGCCACGATCGTGGGGACCGGCAATGCGGAGCCCGGCCTGAGGGCCCTCTGCACGGAACTGTGTCTTGACAGCAAGGTGGATTTTCGCGGATGGATCCCGAACGATGCATTAGGGTCTGTCTATTCGACGGCCAGGGTCGTGGTGGTGCCATCCCGCTGGCCTGAACCTTTCGGTATGATCGGTCTCGAGGCCATGCACCACGGCCGGCCTATTGTGGCCTTTGGCGTGGGGGGCATACCGGATTGGCTCGATCACGGCATCAACGGACTCGCGGCGCCAGAACAGGATGTGGAGGCCCTTGCCGCCGCCATAGAAACGATCCTTACCGATACCCGTCTCGCAGTTCAGATGGGGGAAACGGGTCTTCAGCGGATACGCAGCCAATATGCCTTTGACCGATACCTCTCGGACCTGGAAGTTTATTTGAGGGGAGATTTCAAGAGATGAAGGAGCCCGGCAAGGAAGATCCTTATATTCATGCAGTCATGCGGCGGCTCAGCCCCGAGATCCGCGCCTCCTTTACCCCTGCCCAAAGGGCGGCCATTGAAGAGGCGCTCATGAGCGACAAGACGTCAAAAGGGCACCGGGTGGATATCCGCCTCAATATCCCGCTGTTTTTTGGGAGCTACTATCTGGTCTTCCTGATGGGGAGGGACCGTAGGGTTTCCACGGTTCGTCTGGAGTCGATCCGGCAGCAGGGCCTTTCCCTTTCATCGCTCGTATTCTTTTTTTTGATTGTATTATCTCCGGTTGCCATGGCCATCCTGTTGATCCTGTATGCAGTCAAGTCCGCTCTTGGCATCGACCTGATGCCGGATTGGCATTTGAAGGACTTGCTGAGGCTCTGGTAGGGAACCGGGTTCATTTCAGAACAGGAGTGAATTGAATGAAGATCGGCGTAACCACCTTTGGCGGGGACGGTGGAAAATCGGGCATCAGCCAGTACATCATCCGTGTCCTCCACGCTTTTGCCGGTATGAGCGGGGGACCTCATTTCGAGGTCATGGTCTATGACGACGAGCGATCCCTCTTTGTCCCTTCCTCTCCAAACATGCAGCCCCTTTGCTTTGGGGGGGGACTGCGCAGAACCCTCGTGAACCTGGCCTGGCACCAGACGGCCCTCCCTGGATGGTGCCGGAAAAGAGGATTCGACGTCCTTTTTCTGCCGGCAGGCAACCGAAGACTCCCCCTGAGCGTCCCCTGCCCCACCGTAGGCACCGTACACGATTTTTCCAGCATCCATGTAAAGGAGAAATATGATCCGGCCAGGATGTTCTACATCAAGCGGGTCCTGCCATTCTTGATCCGGAGATTGACAATGGTCCTGACTGTCAGCGAAAGCAGCAAGAGGGATATTGTCGAATTTGCCCGCGTGCCAGAGGATCAGGTTATGGTCACACCCAATGGCGTGGATATGGACATTTATTTTCCAAGGGATCAGCGGGATTCCCTTAAGGAGATAGGCACGAAACACCGGATTCGCTCCCCCTATGTTCTCTATATCTCCAGGATCGAGCATCCGGGGAAAAACCATGTGCGCCTGATCCGGGCCTTTTCACGGCTCAAGTCCCGGACCGGGGTTCCCCATCAACTGGTCCTGGCCGGCAGCGACTGGTCTCGAGCGGAGGACGTCCATCGTGAAGCAGATCAATCGCCTTATGCCCGCGACATTCTCTTCACCGGGTTTGCCTCGGCGGAAGACCTCCCTCTTCTATATGCAGGGGCAGACCTCTTTGTGTTCCCTTCCCTGTACGAGGGGTTTGGCATGCCGGTCCTCGAGGCCATGGCGTGCAGAATACCAGTGGCTTGTTCCAACCTGTCTTCAATGCCAGAGGTGGCAGGGGATGCTGCTCTCCTCTTTGACCCCTACGGCGAAGAGGATATGGCATGGGTCATGGAAAAGGCCATCACGGATGCGGGTCTTCGAGAGGCTCTGGCAGAAAAGGGATGGAAACGGGCACAGGGGTATACGTGGGAGACTACGGCCAGACAAACCCTTCAGGCCATCTACCGGGCAGCGGATGGAGGGCGCTGATGTCCGGACGGCCCTACATGGTGGGGATCGCGGGACCTTCCTGTTCCGGTAAGTCCTTGATCGCCCGGCGTCTGAAGGCCGTCTATGCGGAACGGAGACCCGTGGTACTGTCCCTCGATGCCTACTACCATGATCTCTCCGGGCTTAAACCGGAGACGCGGGAAAGGCGGAATTTCGACAGCCCTGAAGCCATTGAACTGGATCTCCTTCAGAGCCAGTTGGAGGCCCTGGCCCGTGGCGACGCCATCGAACACCCTCGCTACGACTTCGCCACCCACACGCGCCTGGAGGTTGGAGAACGGGTCGTTCCCGGCGATCTGGTGGTGGTGGAGGGGCTGTTTTCCCTGTACTGGGAGCCCATTCGGCAGATGTTCGATACCCGGGTCTTTGTGTCTGTCTCCAATGACATTACCCTTTTTCGACGTATAACGCGGGATCTTCGAGAGCGGGGGCGGACAAAAGAGGCCGTTATTCGCCAGTACGAGGAAACGGTGAGACCCATGGCTGCCAGATACATCTTTCCCACCCGGGAGTTCGCTCATGTGGTGGTCAATGGCGAGGATCCGGTGGAAGCAACCGTGGAGCGCATCATCGCCCACATGGGCCGCGTCGCCAATCCCGGGAGCAGGAACGCTGAAATCCAGAACCCCTCGTGCGAGGTTTTTTGAAGGCCACCAGGCATTTTTGGAGGACATGATGGAACCTGAAACACAACCAAAACCCGTTCACCCGCCCTCCACGGTCCAGAGGGTGGCCCTCATGGAGGAGCTTTACCAAAGATATGGTTCCTCCTCCGGTTCGGGGAGCCTCAAATTGCGTCTTCGCTACTGGCGAAAAAAGTATGCCTGGCTTCTTGTGGTGGGGGGGGCCAAGATGGTCAAGCGCACCATCGACATCGTCGCATCAGCAACATGCCTCCTCCTGTTGTGGCCAGTCTTTCTCGTCATTGCCCTGCTCATCAAACTGACCGACGGCGGTCCGGTCCTGTTCTGGCAGACCCGTGTGGGGCAGTATGGACGGGAATTTCCTTTTCCCAAATTCCGGTCCATGGTGGTGAACGCCGAGCAATTGAAGGACGAACTCCTGGATCAGAGCGACCACGAAGACAGCATCACCTTTAAAATGAAAAAGGACCCGAGGGTCACCTGGATCGGTCGCATCATTCGGAAACTGAGCATGGACGAACTCCCACAGCTCTGGTGCGTCCTTAAGGGCGACATGTCCCTGGTAGGCCCCAGACCCCCGGTGCCCAGGGAGGTGGGCGAATACACCCTGAGCGACCGCCGGCGGCTGGACGCTGTCCCCGGTCTCACCTGTATCTGGCAGGTCAGCGGTCGCGGGGATATTCCATTTCAGGAGCAGGTGGAGCTGGATGTTCAATACATCGAAAGCCAGAGCCTGTGGCTGGATATCCGCCTGCTTTTTCAGACCATACCGGCCGTGCTCCTGGGCAAAGGGGCCTATTGAATCGGGAACATTCGGATGATGAACGAAGAGAAAAACATCCCCAAGGACAGGACCCACGAGGTGGAGGCCCTCTATCGTCGCTTTTCCAGGACAGGCCGGGGCCGAATGCGGGCGCGCCGCATGGTTCGGAGCCTCCTCTGGACCCTCGTGGTGCAGCCTCTGTCCGGGACCAAGCGGGCACTGGACCTGCTGATATCCCTATGCCTGCTCCTGGGATTTTCGCCGGTGCTCGTGCCTGCTTATTTCCTCTCGGGCCATGACCTGAAACGCATCCCCCGTCTGGGCCGGTACTGCAGGCCCTTTGACGAATACGCCTTCCACGGGGAGGACGGCTTGGGGGGAAAGGTCCTTCGAATCTGTCGTCTGACACGCTGGCCCGTTCTCCTGAACGTTCTTTGCGGAGACATGTCATTTGTCGGTCCCAGGGCCGTCTCGCCCGGGGAGCTCAGTCCTCAGGAAAGGGCCGTATGGCGTCGCTACAATGTTCGGCCGGGTCTCATCTCCCTGTGGTGGGTTCGGCAGCGGGCCAACATCGCCTATGGCGCAGAGCTCGACGCAGACCTGGAGTACGTGGAACGGCATGGCATTTGGACCGATCTGGGCCTTTCCCTGCGGGCTATCCCTGCCATGCTGTACGGGGGCGGCGTGGCCACAGCCAAGGATCAAATTACGCTCCTTCAAATCCCCCTTCACAATCTGACCATGGCCGAATCCATCGAGGACATTCTCTTCAGGCTGAACCGGGAAACCCCATCCCAGGTCTGTTTCGTAAATGCTGACTGCGCCAATATCGCCTATAAGAACGCCCAGTATCTTAGAGTGCTTCAAGGGGCGGACCTCTGCCTGGCGGACGGCATTGGCCTCAAACTGGGCGCCAAGATCCTGGGTCAGGACATCAAACAAAACGTCAACGGCACAGACCTATTTCCCAGGCTCTGCGAGGCCCTCTCAGGCACGGGGAAAGGCCTCTTCTTCCTTGGGGCGAGGCCCGGGGTTGTCGAGGCCGTGGCCCAGTGGGTTCGGGAAAACGCCCCGGACACGGCCCTCTCGGGCTGGCGCCATGGATACTTCGCTCCGGAGGAAGAACTCGCAGTGCTGGAGGAGATTCGCGGATCCGGGGCCAGTCTCCTCCTCGTGGCCTTCGGCGCTCCCCGCCAGGACCTCTGGATCAGCGAGCACCTCAAGGAAACGGGCGTCAGCTTGGCCATGGGCGTGGGCGGGCTGTTTGACTTCTATTCGGGCCGTCTTCCCAGGGCCCCCTTGTGGATGCGGGAAATGGGCATGGAGTGGCTCTATCGACTGATCCAGGAGCCGGGGAGACTGTGGAAACGATATCTCATCGGAAACAGCGTTTTTCTCTTTCGGGTCATCCGGGCGCGCCTTTTCGGCGATCCCGGGGAAGCCCAAGACCGTGACAAGGAGGCATAAGGAAATGCTGGCTGTCGTCGTCGCACCCGGGTTGTGTCCCGGTCTCAAGGCCCTGAACGAGAGGTATCCCACTCCCATGCTGCCCCTGGTGGACCGGCCTTTTATCCAGCATGTCGTGGAATTCCTCGTTCAGCAGGGCATCACGGATTTCAGATTTGTCCTGAGTCATCTTCCAGAGAGGATAGAGCGGTTTTTGGGGGATGGGTCTCGCTGGGGGAGTACATTCCGGTACCATTTGACGAGGGACCCCCAATGCCCCTACGAGATTCTCAAGTCCCTGCGGCTGGACCAGGAGGAAGGGCCGATCCTCCTGGCTCAAGGAGACCGCCTGCCGCAGATCTCTCTGGAAGGGATAGATACGAGACCCCATACTCCCGTTGCCTTTTGTCTGGCCGAACCGGACCAGAAGGACGGAGGGGGGACGGGGTGGACCGGATGGGCACTGGCGCCGGCTTCCTTTTTTTCAGGAGGCACCCTGGCCGCCACAGAGGCGGAAATGGCGCAACAGGTTCTCGCAGCGTGCCCGGAGGGCAGATCCCGAGCGGTCAGCCCGAGGATGCTGGATATCCGCTCCTATGCCGGTCTCATCGACGCCCATCGCATGGTCATGGACAAGACCTTCGACGGACTTCTCCTGGGGGGACGCGAGGCGGACCCAGGCATCTGGATCTCCCGAAATGTCAACCTCCACCCCACGGCAAGGCTCACTCCCCCGGTCTTCATTGGCGAGGACACGCGAATTGGATCGGGAACCCAGCTTGGGCCCCATGTGGTCATCGGTCAGAACTGCATTCTGGATTCTGGCTCATCGGTTGTCGGATCAGTGGTCTTTCCAGGGAGTTATGTGGGAGAGGCCCTGGAGCTTGCCGACGTGATCGTGGACAGGAACCGCCTCATCAATGTTCGGTTCGGGGCGGCCGTCTCCATTGCCGACCATTTTATTCTGGGCGGCCTCACCCCGAAACACGTGACCGGACGTCTCCTCGCTCTCCTGTCCAGGGCCACAGGAACCCTCGTTTTGGCGATCCTGTGGCCCCTGATCCTGCTGACGGCCCTCTTTCTCAAGGCCTTTCGCAAAGGCCCGGTCAGATACCGCAAGGAGGCTGTCCGCATCCCCTCGTCCAGCGATCCCTCCCTCTGGCGCACCTTTCCCTGCTGGACGTTTCTTCCGGACAGGGAAGAAGCGGCAGCCCAGGGGGGAAGACTTTGGGCCGGATTCAGGGAGATTTTCCTTCGGGCCCTCCCCTCTCTCGTTCACGTGGCCCTGGGACGGATGCGGATCGTGGGCGTGGCCCCCCGGACTCGGGAAGAGATCCTGGGCCTGAGCGACGACTGGCGGGCCCTCTACCTCCACGCCAAAGCAGGGATCATCTCCGAGGCCTTTGTCCATTACGGGGCCCACCCCAACGAGGAAGATCTGTACTCGGCCGAGGCGTTTTATTCGGCCACGGCCGGATTCAAACACGACCTCGATCTCCTCTGGGGGTACGGGACGCGACTTCTGGGCAGGGGAGGCGACTGAAAGGCAGTGCCTTACTGGCAAAGAGGTGTGCCAGCAGCGCGACTAATTCACCGAAGTCAACTACGTCCCGAGATCCAGCAGCTCACTAATATGGTCCAGGTCGTCAGGGAATACGCCCGGATCCTCCCGGAGGCCGTCTTCGACATCATGAAGATCTCCAAGAGCACGGCCGACAACCCAAACGGTACGGGCATCATCCTCTCCACGGTCCACGGGGCCAAAGGCCAGGAATACGACCGGGTCTATATCGATCCCGACATCGCGGCCTCCCTGTCCAGACCGGAGGCCCTCGCAACCCAGACATTCGGCGACGAGGCCAACATCGCCTATGTCGGATTCACCCGCGCCATCCGGCATCTCCATCTCCCCCCGGACTTCAAAGATGTCCTAACCCCCGAGTGGCAAACGGCCCTCAAGCGGTACGAACCGCCCCCGCCTCCCAAAACCTCCTATGTCCCTCGGTCCAAACCTTCACGCACGGAATTGCGGGGGTATTCAGCCACCCGGTTCGCCCCATCGCCGCCCAAGGCCCCCGCGCCCAAGCCCCCGCCCAAGAAACGCTTCAAGATCGGCGATAGAGTGAGAACCAGCCACGGCACCGGCACCGTCGTGGAGGTCGATGGCGAGAAATATCTGGTGGATCTGGATGGCCAGGCCGCCCGGCTTTGGACAAAGGATTGGGCGCTGAGGAAGGCATGAAAGGGCATCTGACAGACAAGAGACCATTAATGTCCTAAGGAGGGTTCCAGTATTGAGCCGGATTGAGGAACTTGAACTCTATCGTATCCGCCGTGGTACAGCAGACACCTTGGAGATCAAATGGGAAGGAAGGGTTAGAACTATGACTTTTTGCTTGATTTTTCTCGATTAATCGTAATATAAGCGATGAAAGCTGGTTGTCTTCAAATGCCCGCCCTCATTTTTGGAAAGGATTATGTTATGACGGAGGAAAGGAAAAAATTGGTCCCTCTTACGCGTCCGCTCGTGGAAGAGGATGTACCTGATCACTACGTCAATTCGGTTAACTTCATCGTATCTCAGTATGAGTTCCTATTCTGCTTTGGCCTAAAGAGCGACCCCAAGGATGATCCTAAACCAGTTGCAAACATTAGAATGAGCCCGCAACACGCTAAGGTGATGATGGCTCTCTTGAGAAAAAACGTGAAGGAATATGAGAGACAAATCGGCGAGATCAAAATCATGCCTCAAATGATAAAAGAGATGAATATTGAGGAGGATATCAAATGACTTCCACTCAATTTGCTGTCAATGTCGCTTACCAGATAATGCCGTCTTGGCAGATCGGTGCCGTTCAATCAACAGACAAAGGCCGATTTACCAGGAAGGCATTTACCTTAAGCCCAAGGATCTATTTCCTGGAATCAGAGAAAAGATTTGACGGATTGGATATAAATTTTTACCGACAATCCATGACGGTTCCGGAGTTCAGGGCCTATTTGAATTTCATCGGAGAAGAAACGGTCGATTTCCACCCAAGCGATTTCGAGGTATATTATCCCGACGAGGAAGGATAAGGATTTGCCGGTTACCATTGTTAATTTTAACCATGGCAATCTTTTTGTGAACTCTGTATACGCAGATGCCAACCTGCTTTGCTACGCTAGGAATAGGCTTTCCCCATATTACAAAACGGCCACGACTATTATCGGAGACCTAATCGTTCAAAAGGTTCCTCTTTTTGTGTCACATTTGGTAATTGATGAAGTATGGTGGGCATTTCTGAGAGCATGGTACAGGTATCGCACAGGGACCGTTCTAACCTCCCAAAAATATAAGAATAACCCATCAATTCTGGGGAGGTTTTCAAAGCTGCTGGAAAGAAATACAAATAAGATTCTCAGTCTTCCGAATGTCAAGATGGCTTCGGCGGCCCAGCCTTTAGATGTAGTCCAAATCGCAAGGGACATTTTCACTTCAGAGAGTCTTATGCCCAGAGATTGCTTCCATTTGGCATTTGTGATGGCCAATAATATAGAAGGTTTTGTTACGTCTGACCGAGATTTTGACAACTTAAACCTGCCGAACTACCCCCTAACTGTTTATAGATATTGAAACAATTCTCCGGAGATGTTGGGCAGTATTGAGCGCTTCACTGTAGCCCCATGCCCTTTGCCATTGCGTTTATGAGGTGGGTATAGAAGGCGGGCTGGATCTTGTTGTGCAGGGAATCGGGGACATCAGGGATTTAGCTCTTGTTTTTTCAAACAGGGCCTACCCGGCAACAGCATACTCCACCGCCCTCGGGTTTTCCATCCGCTTCGATGCGTCCAGGATTTCCATTCCCACGATATTTCCGATCTTGTCGAAGTCGAGAATGATGCCCGGCTTATCCTCATTGCTTTCCTCAATCGCTGCATTGCTGAAGAGGATGCGGAGGACATCCACCTGCGCGTCATAGGTTATTTTCATGTTTGCCTTCGATACTCCTTGATGTCGCAGCCTCCATGGGCGGTGACGACGTGAACCGCCTCGGGAGCCTTCACCCCTCCATGACGCCCCATGATCATTACAAGCTGGGGAGGTCCCATGGCCCCCACTGTCGCCAACCCTTTCGCATTAAACTCGATTCCAGTGAGCAAAGGCCTGGCAAAACGAAAATTATCAGCGCCCGTTATCCTATAGACCTCTCAAGTTTACAAGTTGGGAACGTCCCGGATTCCGGATTCTCGCGTTGGTTCTTATCCGGTTCGCTGAAAACTGCTGGTAGGCTTTGATTTCTTCTCGCATTGTTCTTTTTGGATGACGACATTCAGTTGACCGGATAGCACTACAGCGCATTATTTTATAGACGTTCATGAATGAAGTGTGTATGCTTCAGGTTAACAGGGCGATTGACAGGGGTTACGGCATAATGTTTGACTGTTTTCCCGGCGATAAATCTGTCG
>Ga0172371_10003746_pt1 | contig 23395 bp, 16 predicted proteins | sample Lak12m_FD_114543 | JGI IMG/M metagenome (GOLD analysis project Ga0172371, IMG submission 114543) | Freshwater microbial communities from Kabuno Bay, South-Kivu, Congo - kab_022012_12m | ecosystem: Environmental > Aquatic > Freshwater > Lake | place: Democratic Republic of the Congo: South-Kivu...
CTGCCGTCCCGACCTCACCTGTGGCCCCACCGTCTCGGTCAAGGTGATGGACAACCCCAGGCTCTGCCCCACCATCCCCCGCAACTCCGAGCAGTATCATCTCCTCTACAACCGCCGCTCCGGGTGCGAGCGCAGCAACTCCGTCAAGAAGGAGGCCTTCCACCTGGCGGCCGCACGCCACCGCCGAGCCTCCTTCTGGCTCATTCGCCTGCACCTGATCGCGATTCTCCAGCACGCCCGCGCCTGGGTCGCCAACGAGAACGCCGATCAGCTTCTCGACCATCTGCTCGCCACGCCGGAGGTGACCGCCATGGCAGCCTGACCCAGCCCGGCTCGGCCGGGCACCCAACACGCCTGCTTGCATCTCGTCCATGTGGGAGGGGTCTGTCTTCTCCACGCCATCTTCCCCTGTGAGCGGCCCGTCGCACCCCGGCAGTAGCCGCCGCCAGCCCCGCGGCGCCGGCCGCCGCTACCGCGTCACCCGGCCGCAGCGCTCGAACCCGCATCATGCCTTGAGATCGGCATTATACCCCGATAGGGCTCATCCAAGGTCATGAGGCCCGAGTTCAGAGGGCGCCTGGCCACAGCGTGGCTGTATCTGGCCGCGATCCGCTTACGCCCGGAGGACATCGTCCCGATCGTGTGGGCCGAGATCGCCAAACTGGGGTCCGACCCCTCGAAGCTCCTGAACGCTCGGGGCATCTGCGCTCTGCTGTCGTACCAATGGCCGGAAAACGTACGTCAGATCCAAAACTGCATCCTCGCCAACCTGAACTACTACGGCAAACTGGAGGATCTGACCCGCCTGGTGGAAATCGTGTGCGAGAAGAAAAGGGGCGAGGTCCGGCAAGTACCGCCCATCCACTGCCCGTCAGGATCGCTGGCCGGCCCGCCTCCGGACGCGGACGCTGCGAGCCGAGCCCCCGGCGGCATTGATCCCGGTGCCGCGACGTCGGCCGGAAACACACCCAAGGCAGACAAGGATGCCGGAGGAGCACCCATCGGGAACAAGCGCACAGGTGCGTCGCAACTCCGAGGCATCTCGATGGACGGGTTGCTCGATGTCCTGGCCGAGCATGACCACAATGTCCGCAGAACCGCACGCGACCTGGGATGCCACACCTCCACCGTCTACAGGAACGCAGCCGCCTTGAAGGTGGAGAGGATCGCCGGGAAGTGGGTGCACACCGCCGAAGACGCATGCGACGATGCCAAATCGGGCGCATCAGATACTACCGGAGGAGATGGTCGTGGATGACCTGCCGGACGACCCGGACGGGGCTTCCCGGGGGGGGTGTCAAGCAAAAAGAAAGTTGCTCCATCGATTTCGATCGAAAACCCGCGTCAGAAGATCACTTCAGCGACTCACTCCGAACTCCTGGGGCCCTGCGCTGGCGAGAGTGTTTAGAATCGTATCAGCCGCCCCGCTACTGAGACGCGCGACATGCGAGCCTGCATCTCGTCGACGTGAGGACGCAGATTGGGTTCTTCGTTGGCCGGCACGACTTCGAGATCCCACTCCCCCCGGTCGACTGCTTCGAGGCGATAAACTCGGTAAGCTCGAACACGATTTCGGATATTGCGTTCCGCCGTGGCCGACAGCCTCGAAAGTCCCAGTTGCCCCATGTTGAAAGAAAGGCCCTTTTCGAAGAGCCGCGTTTCGAGGGAAACCCCTCGCAGCTCGGATGTGGATTCGCGTTGCATCTCAATGTGCCACTTCTTGACCAAGGCATTGGGCAGGAGGCACATCGTCGCAAACAAGTGGGCTTCTTCCTCCTTGCGCTGGTGGACCCTATTCATGACCTCCAGCCGCACAGCGACCGTTCCGACACGAAGCGCTGAATGAAGGAAGAAGTGCCCAAGCTCATGCGCAAGGAGATACCAGGTCTTCACAAAGGAGAGCCCGGCAGCAATGCATATCGCAGCAGAGCGATCGCCATCGTTGAAGAGGATCAGGCTTTTCTTGTTCTTGGGAAGGTTGACGTTTCCAACGACCAGGATGTCATTGCGCCGTGCGATATCGAGTAAGTCGTCGAATGTCAGGATTCCATGGTTGAACTTGGAATAGTCGCCCTCGATCTCTTTCAGCAGATCCGCCAGCATTCGATCTCCCAACCCCAGTCCTGGAGCGAAGTCCGAAGTCACTATCGCGACGAAGAATCGTCGCACCACTTCGCGACCGCTCGTCCCCCCTCTGCAGCCCGTGACACCTGCATGAGGACAACGGAGATGTCCTCGCTGGAGAACCTCACCGTGTCGTCCTGTTGAAAGACCCCGTCATCGCACGTGGAGACATCAACGCCTGAGACCGTCGCACGACCGAAGTGCGTCGGTGCCTTCCTTACACCGAGGAGGAAATACGTGGCAGCTGCTACGACGCTCAGAACCAGCATGACGATAGCGAAAGTGTCCATGTTGCTACCTGCCTCCCGGCGTCGCTCGCCGGGAACCCGCATTCACCCGAGGAGTCCCCTACGCTTCTTCTTCGGCGAGGCCCTCGCCGACGACCTTCATGCGGATGGAGCGGTAGGCGGGGAAGCCCGTGCCCGCGGGGATGAGGCGGCCCATGACCACGTTTTCCTTGAGGCCGTTGAGCCAGTCCACCTTGCCCTCGACCGCGGCCTCTGCCAGGACCTTCGTGGTCTCCTGGAACGAGGAGGCGGAGAGGAAGGAGCCCGTGGAGAGCGATGCTTTGGTGACGCCCAGCAGGATGGGCTCGCCCGTAGCGGGGCGGAGACCCTGGCGAAGCACGCGCTCGTTCTCCTCTTCGAACGCCCAACGCTCGACCTGCTCGTCGGTGAGGAACTTGGAGTCGCCCGTGTTTGTGATGCGGACCCAGCGAAGCATCTGGCGAACGATCACCTCGATGTGCTTGTCGTGGATACGCACGCCCTGGAGCCGGTAGACCTGCTGCACTTCGTCCACCAGGTACTGCGCAAGCTCCTTCTCTCCAAGCACCTTCAGAATGTCGTGCGGGTCGGACGCACCGTCCATGAGCGCCTCGCCGGCACGCACGCGGTCGCCTTCGTGCGCGATGACGTACTTGCCCTTCGGGATTGTGTATTCCTTCTTGGTTCCGATCTCGGGGGTGATGACCAGCTTGCGCTTTCCCTTGGTCCCCTTAGTGAAGGAGACGATGCCGTCGATTTCAGCGATCTCGGAGCGTTCCTTCGGGCGCCGGGCCTCGAACAGCTCTTCGACGCGGGGCAGGCCGCCGGTGATGTCCTTGGCCTTGGTGGTTTCACGCGGGATCTTTGCGAGCTCCGCTCCTGCATCGACCGTCTGCCCTTCAGTCACCACGATGTTGGCGCCGACGGGCAGCGGATAACGGGCGGCGGCCTGAGTTCCGGGGACCTTCAGGGTGGTCTTGCGGTCCTGGGGATCCTTGATCGAGATTCGGGGCCGGGCTTCCGGGTCCTTGGGTTCGATGATGACCTTACGGGTAAGTCCGGTGACTTCGTCGAGCTGCTCCACCATGGTCTGGCCGTCGGTGATGTCTCCGAACTTGACCACACCGGAGACCTCCGCGAGGAACGGGATCGACCACGGGTCCCACTTGGCGAGCACCTGGCCTGCCTTGACCTCCTGGCCGTCTTCGACCAGCAGGTTGGCGCCGTAGATCACGCCGTAGCGCTCCTTCTCTCGGCCGTTCTTGTCCTGGATGATGATCTCGCCGTTGCGGTTCATCACGACGGTGGTGCCGTCGGTGCGGCGCAGCGGGCGGTTGATGTTGCGGAACCGTGCGACACCGCCGTTGCGTGTTTCGAGCTGGCTGGTTTCGGCCTGGCCCGACGCGGCGCCTCCGATGTGGAACGTACGCATCGTGAGCTGGGTCCCGGGCTCGCCGATGGACTGGGCAGCGATCACGCCCGATGCTTCGCCGACGTTTATGAGTTGGCCCCTGGCGAGGTCGCGGCCGTAGCAGAGCGAGCAAAGCCCGGCCCTGATCCGGCAGGTAAGTGCGGAGCGGATCTTCACCTTGTCGATGCCCGCGTTCTCGATGAGGTCCACGTTGGCTTCGGTGATCTCCTCGTTGGCTTTGACCAGCACCGAGCCGGTGTACTCGTCCACGATGTCTTCCAGCGCGACGCGCCCGAGGATGCGGTCCTTGAGCGGCTGGACTATTTCGCCGCCCTCGACCAGCGCCCGGACCTCGATGCCTTCCAGGGTGCCGCAGTCGTGCTCTTTGATGGTGACGTCCTGGGCCACGTCCACGAGACGGCGGGTGAGGTAGCCTGAGTTGGCCGTTTTGAGTGCGGTGTCCGCGAGTCCCTTGCGGGCGCCGTGCGTGGAGATGAAGTATTCGTGGACGGTCAGCCCTTCACGGAAGTTGGAGGTGATGGGCGTCTCGATGATTTCGCCCGACGGCTTCGCCATCAGCCCGCGGATGCCGGCAAGCTGCCTCATCTGCGCCTGGCTTCCTCTGGCGCCCGAGTCGGCCATGATGTAGATGCTGTTGAAGCTCTGGCCGCGCTTCTCGGTCCCGTCGGGTGCTACGAATGCCTCCTCGCCGACCTCTTTCATCATGGCGTCCGCGATCACATCGGTGGTCTTGGACCAGATGTCCACTATCTTGTTGTAGCGTTCGCCGTCCGTGATCAAGCCTTCGTTGTACTCGTGATAGACGTCCTCGACGGCCTTCTGCGCCTTGGAGACCAGCGCCGGCTTGTTCGCGGGGATCTGCATGTCGTCGATGCAGACCGACACGCCGGCCAGCGTCGAGAACTGGTATCCGAGGTTGCGGAGCCGGTCCGCGAGCAGCACGGTGTCCTTGGACCCGCTGCGGCGGTAGGAGTAGTCCAGCAGCTTGCCGACGGTCTTCTTGTCGAGCACGCGGTTGTACTGCTCGAAGGGAATGCTCTTCGGGATGACCTCGGAGAGGATCACGCGGCCGGTGGTGGTATCGACGAACTTGCCGTCGATGCGGACCTTGATGCGTGCCTGGAGGTGCAGCTCGCCCGCGTCGTAGGCCATGCGGACCTCTTCCGGGCCGTAGAATTTCTTGGCGTCTCCGGGGGCATACGGGCGCTCGCGGGTGAGGTAATAGAGCCCCAGCACGATGTCCTGCGTGGGGACGATGACCGGGCTTCCGTGAGCAGGGGAAAGCACGTTGTTCGTGGAGAGCATGAGGACGCGGGTTTCGAGCTGCGCTTCCAGCGAGAGCGGCACGTGGACTGCCATCTGGTCGCCGTCGAAATCTGCGTTGTACGGTACGCAGACCAGCGGGTGGATCTGGATGGCCTTGCCCTCGATGAGCACGGGCTCGAACGCCTGGATGCCGAGGCGGTGCAGGGTGGGTGCACGGTTGAGCATCACCGGGTGCTCCCTGGTCACGTCTTCCAGGATGTCCCAGATTTCGGGTTCCTGGCGTTCGACCTTCTTTTTCGCAGCTTTGATGGTATTAGCGTAGCCGCGCTCTTCGAGCTGGTTGTAGACGAACGGCTTGAACAGCTCCAGCGCCATGGTCTTGGGAAGCCCGCACTGGTGGAGCTTGAGCTCGGGGCCGACCACGATCACGGAGCGGCCGGAGTAGTCGACGCGCTTGCCCAGCAGGTTCTGGCGGAAGCGTCCCTGCTTGCCCTTGATCATGTCGGACAGCGACTTGAGCTGCCTGCGGCTGGGGCCCGCGGTCATGACCTTGGACCCTTCCTTCTGGGAGTTGTCGAACAGCGCGTCGACGGCTTCCTGGAGCATCCGCTTCTCGTTGCGGATGATGATGTCGGGAGCGTTGAGCTCCAGCAGGCGCTTCAGGCGGTTGTTGCGCGTGATCACCCTGCGGTAGAGGTCGTTCAAGTCCGACGTGGCGAACCTGCCGCCATCCAGCGGGACCAGCGGCCGGAGGTCGGGGGGAAGGACCGGAAGCCTGGTGAGCACCATCCACTCGGGCTTGTTGCCGGAGTCGCGAAAGGCCTCGACCACCCGCAGGCGCCGTGCGATCTTCTTCTGCTTGGGAGCGTGTCCTTCTGCTGCTTCCAGCTCTTCGCGAAGCGTGGTTGCCAGCGAATCGAGATCGATCTTCTCCAGGAGCTCGCGGATGGCGTCTGCGCCCATGCCGGCCCGGAAGGAGTCCTCGCCCCACTGGTCCAGCAAGCCCTCGTATTCTTCTTCAGCGAGGATCTGCTTGTCCTTCAGCCCCACGTCCGGGTTGCCCGGGTCGAGCACGATGTAGGAGACGCACGACAGGACCCTGTTGAGGTCTTTCGTCGTGATGTCCAGGAGCGTGCCGATGCGTGACGGCAGGCTGGGGAGGTTCCGCATGAACCAGATGTGGGCTACCGGTGCAGCAAGCTCGATGTGGCCCATGCGCTCACGGCGGACCTTGGAGGAGATGACCTCCACGCCGCACTTCTCGCACGTGATCCCGCGGTGCTTCATGCGCTTGTACTTGCCGCAGTTGCACTCGTAGTCCTTGACCGGGCCGAAGATGCGGGCGCAGAAGAGGCCGTCGCGCTCCGGCTTGAACGTGCGGTAGTTGATCGTCTCGGGCTTCTTCACCTCGCCATGGGACCATTCCAGGATCTTCTCGGGCGAAGCGAGGCAGATCTTCACACCGGAGAAAGAGGACGGGTCCTTGGGCTTCTCGAAAAAGGTGAGCATATCTCTCACGGCGCCTACCTCCCTGGGGGACTACTGCCGGTACTTCTCTTCGTCGCCGGTGTCGATGAGTTCGATGTTGATTCCGAGGCTCTTTATTTCCTTGATGAGCACGTTGAACGACTCGGGGATTCCGGCCTCGAGCACGTTCTCGCCCTTCACGATGGCCTCGTACATGCGGGTCCTCCCGACCACGTCGTCGGACTTGACCGTGAGGAACTCCTGGAGGGTGTGGGCAGCACCGTACGCTTCGATGGCCCAGACCTCCATTTCGCCGAGACGCTGACCGCCGAACTGGGCCTTGCCGCCCAACGGCTGCTGCGTAACCAGCGAGTACGGGCCGGTTGAGCGTGCGTGCACCTTGTCGTCCACCAGGTGGTGGAGCTTCATGACGTACATCACGCCCACCGTAACGTCCTGTGCAAACGGGTTCCCGCTGCGGCCGTCGAAGAGGATCTCCTGGCCCCTGGGGGACACGTCGGCTTCCTTGAGGAGCGACTTGATGTCCGCTTCACGCAGGCCGTCGAACACCGGGGAGTTGATCCTGATCCCATGCTTGAGGTCGCGCACCAGCCTTATCAGGTCGTCTCGTTCGAGGGAGTCGATGACCTTGCGGCTTGCTGCGGTGTCGTAGTAGGTCTTCAGGGAATCCCGGATCGCCTTTTCGTTGTAGGCGCGGTCCACGATCTCGTTGATCTTGCGGCCGATATTGTAGGCAGCCCACCCGAGGTGGGTCTCGAGGATCTGGCCGACGTTCATGCGGGACGGGACGCCCAGCGGGTTGAGCACCAGGTCGACCGCGGTGCCGTCTGCGAGGTACGGCATGTCCTCCACGGGGAGGATGCGGGAGATGACGCCCTTGTTTCCGTGGCGTCCTGCCATCTTGTCGCCGACTGCCAGCCGGCGCTTCACCGCGACGTAGACCTTTACGATCTTTATCACGCCCGGAGGAAGGTCCTCTCCCTTGCCGAGGCGGTCGATGCGCTGGTCGAACAGGAGGCGGACCGCATGGATCTGGTCCTGGACGCTCTGGTCGATCTTTACAAGGTCTCCCTGGACGTCCTGGTCATCGAGCTGGGCTTTGGTGAGCAGCTCCGCGGGGATCGCGGCGACGACCTGCTCAGAGAGCTGGACGCCCTTGCCGAAGATCTGCTTGCCCTTTTCGGACGAGAGCTTGGCCGCTGCGACCTGGCCTACGAGCAGGTCTCTGAGCTTGCGCTCTCCCGACTCCTTGAGGATCTTGATCTCGTCGTCCCGGTCCTTTTCGAGCTTCTTCTGCTCTGCCTCCTCCAGGCCCCGGAGGCGGATGTCCTTCTCGACCCCCTTGCGTGCGAAAACCTTGGCGCCGATGACGGTCCCCCAGACGCCGGTGGGCACCTTGAGGGAGGTGTCGCGGACGTCTCCGGCCTTCTCGCCGAAGATGGCCCGCAGCAGCTTCTCTTCCGGGGAGAGCATCGTCTCTCCCTTGGGAGTGATCTTGCCTACCAGGATGTCGCCCGGTTTTACGTCCGCGCCGATGCGGATGATGCCTGCCTCGTCGAGGTCAGCGAGCGCTTCGTCGCTGACGTTCGGGATGTCCCGGGTGATTTCTTCCTTGCCCAGCTTGGTCTCGCGCGCCACGCACTCGTATTCGAATATGTGTACGGAGGTGAACGTGTCTTCGTGCACGAGGCGCTCGGATACGAGAATGGCGTCTTCGAAGTTGTACCCGCCCCAGGGCATGAACGCGACGACCACGTTGCGGCCGAGTGCGAGCTCGCCGCCGTCAGTGGCCGCGCCGTCCGCGATGATCATCCCCTTGCGGACGCGGTCGCCCTTGCGGACCAACGGCCGCTGGTTGATGCACGTGTTCTGGTTTGAGCGGGTGTACTTGATGAGCGAATAGATGTCGGGCTTCGCGACCCTTGCGTGCTCCTTGCCTTCTCGGCGCACAACGATGCGGCTTGCGTCGAGGTACTCGACCACGCCGTCGTGCGCGGCGACCATGGTGACGCCGGAGTTGCGAGCCACGACTTCTTCCATGCCCGTGCCCACGATCGGTGCGTCGGGCTTGAGCAGCGGCACGGCCTGGCGCTGCATGTTCGATCCCATGAGCGCACGGTTTGCGTCGTCGTGCTCCAGGAACGGCACCAAGGCCGCTGCCACGGAGACGAGCTGCGTGGACGACACGTCCATCAGGTCCACTTCCGCGGGCTGGACGACTACGAACTCTCCCTCGCGGCGGGCGATAAGCGTTGGGCCTGCGAGCGTCCCGCGGCTGTCGGTGACCGAGGTCGCCTGAGCGATGGTGTGGCGCTTTTCTTCTCCGGCGGAGAGGAAGGCCACGTCGTTGGTGACCTTGCCGTCAACGACCCGGCGGTACGGGGTCTCGATGAATCCGTATTCGTTTACCCTGGCGTAGGTGGACAGGGAGGAGATGAGGCCGATGTTCGGACCTTCCGGGGTCTCGATGGGGCAGATTCGGCCGTAGTGGGTGTTGTGAACGTCGCGGACTTCGAATCCGGCGCGCTCCCTGGTGAGGCCGCCGGGGCCGAGGGCCGAGAGGCGGCGCTTGTGGGTCATCTCGGAGAGCGGATTTGTCTGGTCCATGAACTGGGACAGCTCTCCGGAGCCGAAGAATTCGTTTACGACTGCGATGACGGGCTTGGAGTTGATGAGGTCGTGGGGCATGAGCTTGTCCAGCTCAGCGCTCTGGCTCTTCATCCTCTCCTTGATGCTGCGCTCCATGCGGACGAGGCCGACCCGGTACTTGTTCTCCAGCGACTCACCGACGCTGCGCACTCGACGGTTGCCGAGGTGGTCGATGTCGTCCGTTTCGCCCTTGCCGTTGCGAAGCTCGACGAGGCAGCGGACCACCTCGATGATATCGCGGCGGGTGAGGACCGTGGAGTCGAGCGGCTCATCCAGGTCGAACCTGGTATTGAGCTTGAGGCGGCCTACGGACGAGAGGTCATACCTGGCCTTGCTGAAGAAGAGCGACTCGAAGTACTTGCGGGCCTGGACCGGGGTAGCGGGGTCGCCGGGACGGAGCTTGCGATAGATCTCCATCACGGCTTCCTCCTGGCTCTCGGTCTTGTCTGCGGCCAGGGTATTGCGGAAATAGGGGCCGACGTTGCGGTCGTCGAAGAAAAGTATCTCGAACTCGTCGATATTGTGCTCGTGGAGGTCGTCCAGCAGGGTCTCGGTGACTTCCTGGTTTGCCTCGCAGAGGACCTCGCCCGTGGCTTCGTCGACTATGTCATGTGCGAAGACTTTGTCTTCGAGCTCCTCGAGCGTGATCTCGACCTCGTCTACTTCCATGCCTCTGAGGTTCTTGATGTGGCGCTCGGTGATCTTGTTGCCCTTCTTGACCAGGACCTTACCGGTCTTGCGGTCCTTGATGTCCGCGGTCGCCCAGGCGTCCTTGAGGAGGTCGAGGTTGAGCTTCTTCCAGAAGTTGTCGTGCTTGTCGCGGCGGACGGTCTCCCGGTCGTAGAAATACTCCAGGAGCTGGTCGGTCGTGTAGCCGAGGGCCTTGAGGAACGTGGATGCGTAGACCTTGGCCTTCTTGCTGCGGTTGCGATCGACCAGGACCCAGATGAAGTCCTTCTGATCGAACTGGAAGTCGAGCCAGCTTCCGCGGTACGGGATGAGCTGAGCGGTGTAGACCAGCTTGCCGACACCGGTCTTCTTGCCCTTGACCGCCTTGAAGAATGCGCCCGGGGAGCGGTGGAGCTGGTTGACGACCACGCGCTCGACGCCGTTGACGACGAAGGTGCCGTTCTCGGTCATCAGGGGCATGTCGCCGAAGTAGACTTCCTGCTCTTTCTGTACCCTGGGGCTGCGCTCGCCGGTTTCGGGGTCGAGATCGTACGGAGTGAGGCAGACCTTGACCCGCACGGGCGACTGGAAGGTCATCCCGCGCTGGCGGCATTCCTCGACTTCGTACTTGGGCTCTTCGAGCTTGTACCATTCGAAGTCGAGACTTACGAGGTCGTTGAGCCCCTTTATCGGGAATACGCTGCGGAACACGCCCTGGAGCCCGTCGTCGGTGCGCTTGTCCGCAACCGAGTTGAGCTGGAGGAACGTGGCGTAGGATTCCTTCTGGACCCTGATCAGGTCCGGGGGATCGATGACCACTTTGACTTTGCCGTAAGTCTTCCTGAGCCTAAGATTGGTGGTGATGTGGGAACCCATGCCACTCCTTTACTCGGAAGCGCTCCGCTGATGGCAGCGCACACGCGCCGCCGGGCGCGGGTAACTTAATAATCGGCGAGGAACTTCTGCACCCCCGCGCCGATTCTCAAGCAGGCTTGACGTCGATCTGTGCGCCGGCCGCTTCCATCTTCGCCTTGATGTCCGCTGCTTCCTGCTTGCCGATGTTCTCCTTGATCGGCTTGGGCGCGCCCTCGACCAGGTCCTTGGCTTCCTTGAGGCCCAGTCCCGTGATCGTACGCACTTCCTTGATCACGTTGAGCTTCTTGTCCGCTGCGAACCCGCTGAGGATCACGTTGAACTCGGTGGGCTCCTCGGCCTTGGGGGCTTCCGCTGCCGGCGCGGCACCGGCGACCGCCGCGACCGCCACGGGCGCTGCGGCCTTCACGCCCCACGCTTCCTCCAGCTCCTTCACGAAGCCGGCCATCTCGAGGACCGTCATGCTGCTCAGAAAACCCTTTACCTGCTCCTTCGTCACGTCTGCCATGTTCCTTCTCCTTTTGATGCACCTTACGGTTGCTTGTTCGGGTCCCAGTTACTGTTTGCGCGCCTTGGCATCCAAGACGCCGAGGAAATCCCGGGACGGCGCCTGCAGCAGGGACAGGAACTGCTGCGCCGGTGCCGTAAGCAGCCCCAGCAGCTTGGCACGCAGCTCTCCCAGGGACGGCATGGTCGAAAGCTGCTCCACGCCGGTAGAGTCGAGCACCTTCCCGCCAAGCGTCCCCCCCCGGACTACGAACAGGGGCTCCTTCTTGGCATAGCTGGACACCTCCTTCGCCAGGGAGGACGGGTCGTCCTGCGAATAGATGATCGCAATCGGACCACCGGCCAGACCGGCGAGCGCTTCGTTGGAGGTCCCCTTGGTAGCCAGCGTCAGGAGCGTGTTCTTGACGACCTTCACCTTTGCAGGCTTGCCCCTGAGCTGGACGCGGAAGCGGTGAAGGGATTCAACGGTGATCCCCTTGTACTCCGCTACCACGACAGCTACCGCGTTGGACAGCTCACTCTTGAGTTCCTGGAGAACCACTGCTTTCTGCGGCTTCTTCACGGCACTCTCCTCAAGTCGCTGGCGAAGCGGGACAAGCTATCGAGCAGACAATCCGGCAAGTTTAGGCCTCCGCAGGACTTATGCGGGCACTTCCCGCACCTGCTTCTTTGACCTGCACCTGCTCCGCCTGGTTTCCAATACACTTCTACTTATACCTTCCCATCAGCTCGTTCACGTCGACGCGGACCCCGGGGCCCATCGTGGTCGAGAGACCGAAGCTCTTCACGTACACGCCCTTCACGGACGCGGGTTTGACCTTCAGGATGGTCTCGAACAGCGACAGGACGTTGTCCCTGAGCTGGTCTGCGGTGAACGATTTCTTGCCCACCGACAGGTGAATGATCCCTGCCTTCTCCACCTTGAACTCGACGCGGCCGCCCTTGGCTTCCTTGACTGCCCCGGCCACTTCGAACGTGACCGTTCCGAGCTTGGGGTTCGGCATCAGGCCTCGGCGTCCGAGGATCTTGCCGAGCTTCCCGACTTTGCCCATGAGGTCCGGGGTAGCGATCACCTTGTCGAAATCGAGGAACCCCTCCGTGATCTTCTGGACCAGGTCGTCGTCGCCGACGATGTCCGCTCCTGCGTTCTTGGCCTCGGTGGCCTTCTCTCCCTTGGCGAAGACTGCGACCCTGACGACCTTGCCGGTGCCTGCGGGAAGGACCGCGGTGCCGCGGACCATCTGGTCCGAGTGCTTCGGGTTGACGTTCAGCCGCAGTGCGACGTCGAACGACTCGTCGAACTTGGCGAACCCGCCTTCCTTTGCGAGCACGATGGCCTTTTCCAGCGGGACCTGGGTGTTGGCCGGGATCGTCTTCTTCTTCTCCCGATACTTCTTTCCTCTGTCTCCCACGACGCTCCTCCTGTTCGAAAGCGGTTACGCCTTCTCCTGCACGCGGCCTTCGCCTACTTGGCGAGGTCAACCCCCATGGCGCGCGCAGTGCCCAGTATGGTCTTCACCGCGGCCTCTTCGCTTGCCGCGTAGAGGTCCGGCATCTTGAGCTTTGCGATTTCCTTTGCTTGCTCCAGCGTGATCTTTCCGACCTTGTCGCGGTTCGGGATCGCAGATCCTTTCTGTATCCCGATTGCGCGCTTGATGAGGTCGGAGGTCACCGGGGTCCTCACCTCGAACTTGAACGAGCGGTCGCCGAACACCTGGATGTCGACCGGGACGTTGAGCCCCTGGAGATTGGCGGTCTGAGAGTTGAATGCCTTGACGAACTGCATGATGTTCAAACCGTGCTGGCCAAGCGCCGGGCCCACCGGCGGCCCGGGGCTCGCAGCACCGGCAGCGATGTGCAAGCGGATGTTCGCAACTACTTTCTTACCCATGACTCACCTCTCAAGTCTTCTCGACCTGCATGAAATCAAGCTCGACCGGGGTGGCCCGGCCGAAGATCGTGACCAGCACGCGCAGCTTCTGGCGGTCCGGCTTCACCTCGTCCACCTGGCCGACAAACGACGCAAACGGGCCGTCGACAATCCTGACCGGCATGCCGACGTCGAACGTCACGACCGGCTTCGGGGCAACGGTCCCTTCCGTTGCCTGGCGCTTGATCTTCGCGACTTCCTTCTCCCGCATTGCCCGCGGCTTCTTCGCGTCGCCGACGAATCCGGTGATCTTCTCCGTCTCCCGGACGAGGTGCCAGGTGTCCTCGTCGAGGATCATCTCGACGAAAATGTAGCCCGGCATGGCACGACGGGTGGTGCTCTTCTTTTTGCCCGCCACGACCTCTGCGACGGTCTCGGTGGGCACGACGATCTCGCCGAAGTAGGCTTGCTTCCCGAACTCCTCGATGCGGTACTGGAGATACTTCTTCGCCTTCTCCTCGTACCCGCTGAGTGCGTGGACGGCGTACCACTTCTTGCCCGGCAACCCTTCCTGGATCTGATCCGTCATTTGGTACGTTTCCTAGCCAAGCCCGTAGATAAACGTGGAGACGCCGGCCCAGATGGTGTCGAACAGCCCGAGCACGACTGCCACGATGATGGACACGACGATGACGACTATGGTCGAGAGCTTCGTCTCGTCCCACGTGGGCCAGCTCACCTTCTTGAGCTCGTTGCCGACCTCGAGCCCCCACGTGTTGACCGCCGGATTCATCTTGAGGGCGACGCCCGCGGCAACCCCCGCTGCCATCCCGAGAAGGTCGCTCCTCAGGAACCCGCTTCCGATGAGGGGAGCGTCGAAGTTGAACCATTCGAGCACGGTGCCGAAGAACCGCGCGGCTATGGCCCAGGCGACGATCCCTACCACCACGAAGCCGATGTTAATGTAACGCTGAACGTTCATTCAGACGCCTCGTTCATGGGCAGGAGAGGGGGGGCTCGAACCCCCAGCCTTCGGATTTGGAGTCCGACGCTCTACCACTTCGAGCTACTCTCCCGCAACCGGCCGCCACTAGCGGACCTCCTTGTGCACCGTGTGCTTGCGCTCGAACTTGCAGTACTTCTTCAGCTCGATGCGCTTGGTCGTGGTGCGCTTGTTCTTCTCGGAGGAGTACCGGGACGTGCCCGGAAGCCCGCTCTTGCCGCAGCTCGTGCACTCCAAATGTACAACTACTCTTGCGCCTTTCTTGGCCATCTTCCACGCTCCGGAGAAGGGGGGGCGGGTTGGTCCCCGCCCGTCCTCCTCGTCAGTCGCATACTACTCGATGATCTCGGTGACCACGCCTGCGCCCACCGTACGGCCCCCTTCACGGACTGCGAAGCGAAGCTCCTTGTCCATGGCAATCGGGTAGATCAGGTCCACGACGAATTCAGCGTGGTCGCCCGGCATGACCATCTGGCGGTCCCCCGACAGCTCGATGTTGCCGGTCACGTCGGTGGTGCGGAAATAGAACTGCGGACGGTAGCCGGTCCTGAACGCGGAGTGGCGCCCGCCTTCGTCCTTGGTCAGCACGTACACCTGCGCCTTGAACTTCTTGTGCGGGGTGATGGAGCCCGGCTTTGCGCAGACCATTCCGCGCTCGACCTCGGTCTTCTCCACGCCGCGGAGCAGGAGTCCGACGTTGTCACCCGCCTGCCCGGAATCGAGGATCTTGCGGAACATCTCGACGCCGGTCACGACCGTCTTGCGGACGTCCTTGGAGAGGCCGATGATCTCGACTTCCTCGCTGACCTTGATCTGGCCCTTCTCGACACGGCCGGTCACCACGGTGCCGCGGCCCTTGATCGAGAACACGTCTTCGATCGGCATGAGGAACGGCTTGTCAACGTCGCGCACCGGCATCGGGACGAACGAGTCCAGCGCCTTCATCAGGCCGATGATCGGCTTGTTGTCAGCGTGGCTCTCGTCGCCGTCCGTCTGGAGCGACTTGATCGCGCTGCCCCGGATGATGGGCGTATCGTTGCCGGGGAACTGGTACTTGTTGAGCAGCTCCCTGACCTCCAGCTCGACGAGGTCGAGCAGCTCGGGGTCGTCCACCAGGTCGATCTTGTTCAGGAACACCACGACTGCGGGCACGTTCACCTGGCGGGCCAGGAGGATGTGCTCACGGGTCTGGGCATTGGGGCCGTCGTCCGCGCCGACCACGAGGATTGCGCCGTCCATCTGGGCAGCGCCCGTGATCATGTTCTTGATGTAATCCGCGTGGCCGGGGCAGTCCACGTGGGCGTAATGCCGCGTCTCCGTCTCGTATTCCACGTGAGACGTAGCGATCGTGAGGATCTTGGTCTCATCGCGGCGGCCGTGTGCGGCAGACGCCTTCGCTACCTCGTCGTACGAGATGTACGAAGCCATGCCCTTCTTCGACATCACCTTCGTGATGGCGGAAGTGAGGGTGGTCTTGCCGTGGTCCACGTGACCGATGGTCCCGACGTTTACGTGCGGCTTGGTCCTCTTGAATTTCTCTTTTGCCATGACATCCTCCTCCTGATCTCACCATTCTCGAACAGAGCCTTCGATCGGGATTGAACCGATGACCTCATCCTTACCAAGGATGTGCTCTACCAACTGAGCTACGAAGGCTCAAACACAACAGTTTCCGGAGCGGGAGACGGGGCTCGAACCCGCGACCCTCAGCTTGGAAGGCTGATGCTCTACCAGCTGAGCTACTCCCGCATCGAGACGGCGCGCGCCGCCCCGTTCCAAACGTGGTGGCGAGGGGTGGGATCGAACCACCGTAGCCTTGCGGCAACAGATTTACAGTCTGCCCCCTTTAACCCCTCGGGAACCTCGCCATCCCTGCGCGCTCCCCCTGAGCTGGCGAAGGGAATTGAACCCCCAACCTGCTGATTACAAATCAGCTGCTCTGCCGGTTGAGCTACGCCAGCGCTGCATTTCAAAGGACACGCCTCCCCACGGAGGCCACATTAAGCGTGGTGGTTGTACATGCACACTGCAAGGCTGTCAAGAAGTTTTTTCGCTACACGCTTCCAGGCTGCTGGTAGAGCCTGGCTGCGGGGTGGTTCGGCCCAAACAGGGATTCCCTACCCTACGGAGTATCGATGCTCTCGCGGCGGCGGGCGAACTCCAGGACCAGGCGATGGACCTTGATGGCGCCGTCGTCCAGTTGCTTGACCAGGGAGCAACCCCTGGCAGAGCGAAGCGACTTCGTGAAATCGCCCCCCAGTTGCCCGCCCTGAGCGGCGCTGCCCAGGTCGGGATCGACAACGCCAAGGTTGGCAGCAATGTCGCGAAGCAAACCGAAGGGAACAGGCTCCGGAGCAAGATGGGACAGGGCGATGAGCAGCGTCCTGGACTGCTCGGGGCAGCATCTCTCCCGACTCTCCGTGAAGCAGGCAAGCACACTTGCCTTACGGCCGCTCCCGCTTCTTGGGGAGGTCGGGCGCATGGCAGACTGAGTTATCGCCACAAGAGCCCGCACGTGCTTCCTCAGCGAGGCTTGAATCTGCCTCTTGAATTCAGGGTCGTGAGCCAAGCCGAAGCTGAGCCGGCCGAACCCACCGGTGAGCTCAATCCCCTTGAGGACCACTTGGGTACCGGTCAGGAAACTTGTGAACCACTCGGGTCTCAACCCCGGGGAACGAACATAGCACCTTTCCGGCTCCAAGCATAGAGCAGGACCGCTGCGCAAGCCGACACGTTGAGGGACTCGAAGGCACCAGGAATCGTGAGCGCGATGTCGCAGGTCCTGGACACCAGCGGCCGCACGCCGACGTCCTCCGCGCCAAGCACCAGCACCGATCTCTCGGGGAACTTCTCGGCCAGCGGCTCCACGCCGCCATGTGGCATGGCGCAGTAGGTCCAGTATCCATGATCCTTAAGATCTTTAAGGGCTCGAACGAGATTGATCACGCGGGCCACGGGCACGGACAGCAGCGCACCCGCGGAACGGCGAACCGCCGCGGCCGTTACTTCCACGCTGCGATCCTGGGGCAGGACTATGCCGGATGCGCCGAAGAAACGAGCGCTTCTGGCGATTGCGCCCAGGTTCCCGGGATCGGTCACGGAATCCAGCGCAAGCAGGCAGATCCGCCGGGGGCTTGCCGCCGCCGGGGCCACCTCCGCTTCCGGCTGGGAGCCGGCGTGGAGGGGAGCGGGGGCGACCGGCGTGTTCAGCCGCTGCCCCCCCGGCGCCCCCGGAAGCGAAGCCGGTCTCCCGGCCTGGCCGACTTCCGCTGCGCGCACGAGATCCTCCAGCGTTCGGTACTGGAACGGTTTGAGCAGCGCAACGACGAGGCGGGCGTCCTCTCCGCCGGCTTCCCTGATTTCCTCCCGCGACACGTTCCGGACCGCAATCCGGGCCGCTGCCGCTGCCTTCCGGATGTCCTCCATGGGCTGGCGGGCGGACTCGTCCAGCAGCACCTGCGTCACCGCGGACGGGGCCGTGCGGAGAATCTCCAGGACATGGGTTGCGCCCCAGCAGGAGAAGACGGGAAAGGACATGGACTACCTCGGCTGCTTCGCAAGTGTTGGCCGCAACTCGGACCCCTCCGGCGCCGAAGGCACCACCTCCCCGCCCAGCGGGGAGGGGGAATCCGGGCACTTTCCCCTCCCCCGGCCCACCCGGGGGAGTGCCCGGCCTTGCCGGGCGAGGGGGTCTGCAGCCACGGCCGATCACCCACCTTTGGCCGTTCTGACCTTCCCGGCAACGAACCCGACGACCTCGGCCACGGGCACTCGGTGCTTCTCGCCCGTGCGGCGCTCCTTCACCTCGACGACCCCTTCCTTCAAATCGCGGGCACCAAACACAACGTGGAACGGGAAACCGACGAGGTCCGCATCGTTGAACTTCACGCCGGGTCGCTCGACCCGATCGTCGATCGCTGCCTCGACCCCCGCGGCGGTGAGCGCTGCGTAGCAGTCTTCCGCTGCCTTCATGACCACGGGATCGTTGGTCTGGAGCGGGATCACGTCCGCCTCGAACGGAGCGATGGGCACGGGCCAGGCAATGCCTCGCTCGTCGTGGTTCTGCTCGATTGCCGCGGCCATGATGCGGGAGACGCCGATGCCGTAGCAGCCCATCACCGCGGGTTTCGTCTCCCCTTTCTCATCCAGGAAGTTGCACGCCATGGCCTTGGAGTACTTCGTGCCAAGGTAGAAGATGTGCCCCACCTCGATGCCGCGGAACAGCTCGTATGCGCCCTCGGCGCAATTCGGACAGCCGTCGCCGGGGCTGGCAGTGCGTGCGTCGATGTAGGCTTTGATGGTGAAGTCGCGGCCCTGGACCGCATGCTTCAGATGATGCTGGTCGCGGTTGGCGCCGACTACTGCATCGAATACGCCGCGCACGCCGAAGTCCGCATAGACCGGGACCTTGAGGCCGACCGGCCCTGCGAAACCGACCGCCGCGCTCGTGACCGTCTGCACCGTCACGTCGTCAGCCATGGCCACGCTCGACGCCTTCAGCGCCCGGCGCAGCTTCACCTCGGACAGGCCGTGGTCCCCGGAAAGCAGCACCGCGACCGGCGCACCGTCCACCACGTAGATGAGCGTCTTCATCACGTCCTTGGTGGTCACGCCCAGGAACGCGGCAACGTCCTCGACGGTCTTCTGCGCGGGCGTATGCACGCTTTCCGTTGCGGGGATGTTTACCGGTGACGTCTGCGGTCCGGGGTCCCTGAGCGCTGCCATCTCCTGGTTCACGGTCAGGTCGCACTTGGGGCACTTGAGGACGAAGTCCTCGCCCGTGCCTGCGACGACCTGGAACTCGTGGGACATGGAGCCGCCGATGTTGCCGGTGTCTGCTTCCACGACCCTGAAGTCGAGCCCGCAGCGTTTGAAGATCGCGCAGTACGCGTCGTACATCGACCGGTACGACCTCTTGGCGCCTTCCTCGTCCACGTCGAACGAGTAGGCGTCCTTCATCATGAACTCGCGGCCGCGCATGAGGCCGGCCCGCGGCTTCATCTCGTCACGGAACTTGCTCTGGATCTGGTAGAGGTTGACCGGCAGGTCTTTGTACGAGCGCACGTCCCGGCGCACGAGGTCGGTTATCACCTCCTCGTGCGTCGGGCCGAAGCAGAACTCCCTTCCGTGCCGGTCCGCAAACCTCAGCAGCTCGGGCCCGTAATGCTGCCATCTGCCCGACTCCTGCCACAGCTCCGACGGCTGCACCGCTGGCAGAAAAACCTCCAGGGCGCCGGCCCGGTTCATCTCTTCCCGGACGATGTCGGCCACCTTGTGCAGCACCCGGACGCCAAGCGGCATGAAATCGTAGATCCCCGCAGCGAGCATGCGGATGAAGGCGCCCCGGATGAGGAACTTGTGTGACGCAAGCTCCGCTTCCTTGGGGGCTTCCTTCAGTGTCGGTATGTGGTATCGAGTGAAGCGCATGTGCAGGTTCTGTCGGCTATTCGTCGGTAGGTTCTACGACCATCGGGGGAACCGCGGTGAAGTCATACAGATTGTGCAACGTGCGCATGATCTCCAGGATACCGACGACTTTCTTCACGTCGTTGGCCCCGTATGCCTTGTTCCCATTCAGCCAGGCGTTCTGAAGTTCCTCGATGGTGTCGAACCCGTCCATGATCTGATTGGCGTGGGTGACCAGGTAGTAGGCTGTAGAGAAAACACTCGGGTCCGCCAGCTTCGCTGCCACGTAGATCTTGCCCGAGAACGGATCCCTGAACTCCGCGACTTCCGTACCTTCCGGGTACTCGACCGCGGTCTCGTGTCCCTTCAGGAACACCCTGGTCGAGTCCAGGAAACGGTTGTCGTAGTCGTTGGTCATCAGCGCCATCCCATAGAAGGACGCCATGATCGGAATCTGATACCAGGTCGTGTCGAAGGAGTTGTCGACCTCTTCCGGCTCCAGGAAGTGCCCATCGGAGCAGAAGCTGTCGTCGCCCATTTCGAGCGCGGTCCGAAGCTTCAGGTACTGGGGCTTTGACTTCTCACCTTCCACGACGCACGCACCGTAGTTGGTGGTCCGGTGAGTAACCACTCCGCCCAGCAGTCCGATGAGCTGGTCGGGGAAGAAAGTGAAGAAGCTGATCAGGTACTTCTGAGTGTCCGGGAACTCGTCGATGTAAAGGAAGTCGGTAGTCGGATCGGTCAGCGCCACCAGCGCCTGGAGGCGGTCGTACAGGGCGCCGCCGGACGCGGCATACAGGCCGTTCGCCTCGAAGTGGTAGCTGGGGTACATCGGCCTGGGTCCGAACCTGCCGTAGTCCTCTTCCAGGAAGAAGTAGTTGCCCACCTTCTCATCGTTGTACGAAGTGAACGTCTCGTACCGGTCGTTGAGCTTGGAGTAGACGTACACCTGTGGCCAGCCCAGCCCGTTCCCGGAAGGGATGGAGAAGGTCGAAGTCAGGGTGTTGAACGCCTCGTACGTCGCCATCGCGCCGGAGAGTCCCCCGTTGAGGTCTTCCTCGTACCTCTTGCCGAAGCTCTTCTCCCACCAGTCCCCATTGTTGAGGCGAGCGTACTCGATGGCCCACCACTGGAACTGCGCCTTCATCCTGTTGAACAGCCATGCGATGCGGTACGTGTAGTTCGGCGCGCCGAACCCGTCGTACAGCGGGTTCCCTCTCCAGTGGCCGTAGAACATCCACAGCCACCAGTAATCGTTCACGGTATTGCGGACGATTTCATACGGGTCCACTCCGATGTCCCAGACGTCGCATGTGGGGGTCCGCTGGACGTACTCGTCGCCGCAGAATCGGTACGGCACCTCCACCTTGTCCTTGGGAGAGCAGTACTTGGCGTTGAGCTGTGTCCGGCATTCCTGGTTGCCTCCGCAGTCCGCGTCCGATGCGCATTCTTCGCCCTTGATGTCGGAGAAGAGCACGTCTTCCCGGTCGTAGATCTTGTCCACGCCGCCCAGGACATTCGGGATCTGAGTGTAATGCACCCTCCTGAACAAGCGCTCCAGCAGGTTCGCGTCGGCCTTGACCGGAGGCGTGGAGCCCGGGGTGCCTTCTTCGTCAGGATCGGCAAGGTACTTGGCCCAGCCGCTGAGATCGGGCGCGTCTTTGAACACCTCCACCATGCCGCCATAGCCGAACTTGATGGCAGCGGAATCATAGAGGCCGATGCCGTGAAGCAGGTCGTTGTACTTCGCACCGTAGTCCATGATCGAGGAGTACTGCCACTCGGTCATCGACGAGTTCGTCTGAAGCTCGGTCATGTCCGTCCACAGACCGAGCGGCACGAACGACTTGCCGTCCGTCGAAGGCTCCACACGGAGCTTCCAGTAGTCTTCCTTGAAGTTCATCGCGTCCGTGGAGGCCTCGAAGTTGTGCCTGAGCCCCAGCGTATGCCCCACCTCGTGGATGGAAACAGAAAGGAACACCAGCTTCTCGAACTCCGAGACCATTTCCGCTCGGATCGCTTTCCCAATGCCGCGTACCACTTCCTGGAACTTGGCAACATCGTTGTTCTGCGTGTCCATATACCAGGGAGACGGCTTCCAGTAGTCGTACTCGTAGGCGCCCTCCGTGAACTGGAGCTGGTTCGCAATAAGGGTCCCCAGCTTCGCGGTCGAACAAGTGTTGACCCAGAAGTACCCCTTCGCACCACCCTGGTCCACGAACTGGCAGGTATCGCCCGGCTCGGGGCGCGACGGATTGTACACTTCGTAATAGTGCAATCTTGGCGCAGCGTCCAGGCTGCGCACCTTCCCCTCCTGCTCTTTTGAGCAAGGCTCCTTCGTGATGTTGAAGACGTTCACATCGAACGGAAGCGCAAGCTCGCCGGCATCGGCCTTGGCCAGTACTTCCCCGCAGAGCTTCACGTCGTACTTCGTGCGCCACTTCTCCGCGACACCCATGAACGCATAATCGTACCAGGCGGCGAACTCCATGCGATTCATGGCCAGTTTCTGGAAGACCTCACGCTTCTGGGCAATGCCCTTGTAGTTGGCCCAATTGCGCAGCGCCAACCGCTCTTTCATGCCCGTGGAGAATTCCATCTTCGGGCTTGCCGCGGGCTCGCGCTGCCACGCGGCCAACGCGGGCGAAAGCATCGACGCTTCCAGCGCGGGATCCTGCTTCAGGATGCCCATCCGCATGGAGGCGAAGTCCATGTCGGTCCGTTCCACTCCGAACTCGCCGATCCTCGTCTTGACCTCGTCGCTGACGAGCTTGCTTGCGATCAGTCTCGCATCTTCCTCCGACTTGGGCGGGGGGTTGTAGCCGATTGCCAGCTTCTCCGGGTACTGCTCGAACGCCTTGTCCATGCCCTCGGCGGTCGTCATGTAGTCCTTGAATCCGACAAGCGCCTCGATGCGATCCGCCCAGGTGTTGGCCTCGAGAGTAACGCCGGCGGTATAGATATGAGCCGTGGCGGATACGGTCTTGCCCGTGAGCGGATCCGCGCTCGACGGCCCGAAGCCCAGCAACCCCGCCATGCTCGGCTTGTTGGCCGAGTGGAGGAACGAGTACCGGATGTCTCCGTTGTACTTCACGTAGTTCATGTCCTTGCATACCGAGAGGTCGGTCTCCGCGTACGGTTCGCTTGCATCTTTGGCGGCCTGGGCCTCGGTGTTGTTGTTCTCGCATACGACGAACATGCCCTTCTTGGGCACCGCGTCTTTGCCCTTCAGGAACGCTACGACGTCGTTGAACGGCTGCGCCCATTCCTTCGCAAGCGCCATCGCCTCGGGCACCAGGTTCCGGGGGAAGCCCACCGAGAGATAGTACACGATCGGCTTGGGCTCCATCTTGGAGTAGTCTTCCGTGCCGTCCGCATTGACCACGTGGTTCGCCCAGATGTCGTGCCGCTCTATGAACCGGATAATCCCGGTATAGGTCGTCTCGTACATGGGGTCGTAGTTCTGCCGCTCCTGGCGGAAGTAGCCGAACTTGTCCATGAGCTGGTCGTCGTACTTCAGCGGCACGTACTGGTCGTTCGGGTCCACTTTCAGGAACGCGTGCCTGACGAGGACCTCCTCCGACGTGCACTCAAACACACCTCCTGAGTACCAGGGGTAGTAAAGACACAGCGGGATATCCATTTCATAGTAGTCGTCGTACGACGCCGGAGCAGCAAGGATGTAAGGCGACACGAAGTCAATGTAATCCGGAACGCTGGTCTCCGCGTTCCGGAAGATGCGGAATTCCTGTCCCTCGGGCGCAGCGTCCCCCTGGAACGGGGACACGATAACGTCATTTATCAGCGCGGCAAGCGTGAACTGGTATCCCAGCACTGCGTTC
>Ga0172371_10003747_pt1 | contig 23392 bp, 23 predicted proteins | sample Lak12m_FD_114543 | JGI IMG/M metagenome (GOLD analysis project Ga0172371, IMG submission 114543) | Freshwater microbial communities from Kabuno Bay, South-Kivu, Congo - kab_022012_12m | ecosystem: Environmental > Aquatic > Freshwater > Lake | place: Democratic Republic of the Congo: South-Kivu...
GCATAAGTTATAAAGCTGCGATGTTCTAAGTAAGCGACATAACTTATTGTGCGAATTAATCCTCGGCAATTTCATTGCCGAGGACCCAAGTTGGTTGTGATTGAATATTTTGGCGGCGTAACTCAGCCTGATAGAGTAGTCGGCTCATACCCGATTTGTCACTGGTTTAAATCCAGTCGCCGCCACCAGCTATTTTCGTAATAGTGGTGTAGGCTAATTGGCAGTCCCCCGAAAGGGGGACCAGTCGCCGCCACCAGCTATTTTCGTAATAGTGGTGTAGGCTAATTGGCAGTCCCCCGAAAGGGGGACCAGTTGCCGCCACCAGCTATCTTCGGAGTAGGCAGCAGCACTTAGTTTTTTATACAAAGGAAAGCAATATGGATGATAAGATTACGAGGCAAGAGGAGCTAAAATCTAACCTTTCCAAAGCACGGGAGCGGATTACGGACTTAGAAACACAGATAGATACTTTAAAATCAGCCGAAGAGAAATATCGGCAGATCGTAGAGAATGCCAATAGTATTATATTATGCATGGACGTTGTTGGTAATATTACTTTTTTCAATCGATTCGCGCAGAGATTCTTCGGTTTTTACGAAGCTGATATACTAGGCAAGAATGTCATTGGAACGATTGTTTCCGAAAAAGATTTATCCGGGAAAGATTTGGTAAATATGATCAGGGATATCGTAGAAAATCCGGAACTTCATTCTCTAAATGAAAATGAAAATATACGCGCAAATGGAGAGCGTGTGCGTATCTTATGGACAAATAAGGCTATCATTAGCGATGACGGTTCTATCAGCGGGATTCTCTGTATCGGCAATCAGGTAGCCCGGTCAAATCGCTAACTTATTTTTTTCTCAGTTAAATTCCGGGTTTTATAACTTCTTGAGCAAATCCTGCGCTACTTTTTTACCGGATAATAACATCCCTCCGAAAATCGGCCCCATCCTTGGGCCACCCATAACCGCATTTGCGCACATACCGCAGACATAAAGGCCCGGGCAGATTTCTTTTGAATTCTTTATAATAGCCTGTTCAGCCAGCTCTGCCTGCATAGAGCCTTCACCGACTATTTTGCCTGTTTTTGTTTTTAATTTTATGCCAGATTTTCTTTCTACTAAATGGGCGACCTCTGCGGCGTGCCCTGTGGCATCAACTACGTATCTGGCTCTCATGCTGATAGGATCTACATGCAATTTAGCCATTTCAACCGCCGTCCAGTTTAAGACCAGTCCGCAAACACGGTTTTTCCTGATCATCACGTCTTCAGCGCTTAAAAGATTAAATATTTTTGCCCCTGATTTGACAGTCTTAGAGCAGAGGGTAGAAACAGCTTCGATCGAATCAGCCGTATAATAGCCTTTTTGGTATAGTTTTGTTTTGATTTCGAACTCATCGAGTATATTCTTGGCTTGGTCTTGGATTACTATTTCGTTAAACATTATTCCGCCTCCCCACATCCCTCCGCCCACCGATAACTTTCTTTCAAAGACCGCTACTTTCTTATTTTTTTTAGCCAGGTAATAGGCGCAACAGATGCCGGCCGGTCCTGCGCCGACCACCGCGACATCCACATCAAGGCTTCCGATGAGCTTATTATTAAAGGTTTCGATTATTGCCCGGGAGATTCTGATTTCATCAAGTTGCATTTTTTCTCCTTTCTTAAAAATAAAAACCCCTATGCCCATACATAAGGGTTTCGCTAAGTTTATCTCCCTACGCTGGCATTATCCAGATCAGGTTCATTGGGTCGTCTGCTTATTACGCGCCCCCCGTCAATACGCCGGCGGACGTCCGCCAAAGTTTTAGTGGCGGACAGAAGTCTCAGGCCGTTTTACGACCACCCCACTATTGATCTATAATATAATTCTCATTTAATTTAAAGTCAACAATAATGTTAAATAAATTGGTTAGAAAATCGCCATTTCCAGTAAAGATCTACCGTAGATAGGCGCATTGTAACACTTCATCGAGTAGACGGGTCCCTGCCTGCTCCTGCGGCAGGCGGACCTGCCAGCAGGCAGGCTGCCTTGTCTATTTTTTTGTGGGGACGCTTGTTTTGCCCCAGCGCGGTAAAACTGCGCTCGCATCGGCTTCCTCGCTCTGGCGGATTATCTTTTAGCGGGCCAACCCTGCCCGCTCGTCGCCTTCACACCCCGCCTAAAAAATAGCCAAGCCACCCGTTTAGAGGAATAAAAACTATAATTCCTGCTGGTGGACTTTGCATATTTTTGGCAAAGAAATATTGAAAAAAACTGTAGTTCTGATAATATAATATGAAGATAATCAAGTATTTATTTACCTAAAAAATGAAGGATTTATATTTAAAACTTACTAGCTTGGCGGCTGTAATTTTATTTTTCGGAATCAATATGATCCCTCAGGCTTATTGTGAAATGAGTTATAATGCTTGCTCCCCGGAGGATTTATCAGGCGTGACTTTAAGATTGTTTTATGCGTCTGGGAAGATAAGCGGATATTTGATCTTTTACGACCGTCAAGCTCGGATCTGCTCGTTAGATTCCGGCTTAATCCCTTTGTTAACCTGCGGCGACTGGCAGGAGCCGCTTGAGATTATCAGCCCGGCAAGGTTTAAGTTGCTTACATTAAATAACGGGGAAAAAATTTTTGCCTTTCCTATCAAAGCTATCCCTTTTTCCTTGCCTCAGAACAGCTCTGTTAAGATAACTTTTCGTTTAGGACGGATACAGGCAATTGAGCAGGTCAGCAATTATTCTCAGACAGAATTAAAAAAAGACCTCTACCAGCTCCCGATTTTATACCAGGATAGAAAATCTAAGAATAAATAAACAGTTGAAATAGCCAGGCAGGTTAAGATAGACGGAAAAATAGGCATATTGAAAGAAAAGGAGGCGGAAAATGTTTAATTTAGAGGCAATAAACCAGAGGGTAGGAAGGTTGACCTTCCTTGATATAAAGTTAATTAAACTCGCTGTATTTTTTGCCAGTATCATTATCGTCAAATTATTCCCTCAACTGTTAAATATAAGAATATCGTTCCTTTTAGCTTTAACCCTGCTTTGTTCGTTAAGACCATTCTATAATTTCTGGTTTAGGAAATAATGACCTTCCCACGCAGATTTTTATGCTTAAAATTGGCATAACCGATACTGATTCTTAAAGTATGTTCATAGAAAAAGTTAAGCAAACGATAAGAAAATTTAACCTGGTCAATAAAGGCGATAAGATACTGCTTGCTGTCTCCGGTGGCCCGGATTCACTGGCGCTATTGATGGTATTCTTTGAGCTGCGCGATGAAATGAAACTTAACCTCTGCGTAGCCCACCTGGACCATATGCTTCGAAAAGATTCTGGCAAAGATAGATTATTTGTAGAGAGCTTAGCGCAAAAGATGGGCGTAGATTTCATATCTGGCAGAGTGGATCTTAAAAGGTGCGGCCAGAGGGGTTCACCGGAGGAGATAGCCAGGAATATCCGATTAGATTTCCTTTTTAAGGTTGCCAAGGATACGCAGTGCGATACGGTTGCGCTCGGCCATAACCTTGACGATCAAGCTGAAACAGTGCTGATGCGTCTTTTACGGGGGGCTGGCCTGTATGGTTTATGCGGGATAATGCCGCTGAGGACGATGCGGGGCTACCGTATAATTCGTCCTTTATTGGAAGTAAGCCGTAAGGAGATCTCCGCATTTTTAAAGAAAAGAAAAATAGTTCCGCTGCTTGATAAAACTAATCTTGAAGATGTATTCTTCAGGAACAAAGTCAGGAATAAATTAATACCATTTTTGGAGAAAGGATATAACCCTAATATCAAGAACGTCTTGGCGAATATGGCGCAAATCGTCAACTGGGAATATGACTATTTAATCAATATTGCCGAGCGAAAAAACAAGGATTTAGGTAAAAGTATGGCAATTGATAAGTTATTGAGGCTACATCCGGCTATACGGAGGCTAATTTTCAGGTTGGCTATTAGAGGCCTGCAGGGCAGTATGCGCAGGATTACTTTTCAGCATATCAGCGAGATTGAGGATTTAGTTTTCCATCGCCCCCTTCATTCCGTAGTTGACTTACCTAAGGGTATTTCGGTAGTGAAGAAGAGAAAAAACCTCCTTTTTTACCGCAGAAATAAGTAATAAATACTTGATTTTATAAGTATTTGAAGCTATAATTAAAAATCTAAAGAAAGGTTAAAAAATGGCAAATCATAAAATACCTAACCCTAAGAAAAACAATGTATTCAGACGTTTTCCGATAGGATGGCTATTGGGAATTTTTATTTTTTATCTTTTGATCAGTTCTCTGAATTTATCGGTAACCGGTATACCTCGCGAAATCACCTATATTGATTTTTATAATACCTTGAAGGACTCACCCGATAAGATCAAATCGGTTGTCAAGACGGAAACTATCCTGCAGGGTGAATTCAGCGATAACTCTAAATTCTTCCTGAATATTCCGGAAAACGATAGCGAGCTGCTTAACCTGATGCGTCAGAACCTCAAGAGTTTTGACGTAAAACCAGCGCGCACTATCTGGGCGAACTTATTTTATTCTTTAGGCCCGGTATTATTATTGATTTTATTTTGGTGGATGATGGCTTCGCGGGGCGAGCAGTTGGGTAATAAGGTTTTTTCCTTCGGTAAAGTCAGGACCAAGGTGCATAGCGAAAAAGACGGCGAGAAGGCGACCTTTGACGATGTTGCGGGAGTAGATGAGGCAAAGGAGGAGTTGCAGGAGGTAATCGAATTTTTGAAGGATCCCAAAAAATTCCAGAAGCTGGGGGGTAAGATACCTAAAGGGGTTTTACTGGTCGGACCTCCGGGGTGCGGTAAAACGCTGATTGCCCGCGCTGTTGCCGGAGAGGCAGGTGTGCCCTTTTTTTCCATCAGTGGTTCAGATTTCGTAGAGATGTTTGTCGGCGTGGGTGCCAGCCGTGTGCGGGATTTATTCGAGCAGGGCCGTAAGGCAGCCAAGATCTCCGGTAAAGGAGCGATTATATTTATTGATGAGATTGACGCTGTCGGCCGGCTGCGTTTTTCCGGAATTGGCGGAGGCCATGATGAGAGAGAGCAAACCTTGAATGCCCTGCTGGTGGAAATGGATGGTTTTGATACTGCCCAGGGTATAATCTTGATTGCTGCCACTAACCGGCCGGATACTTTGGATCCGGCGCTTTTACGGCCTGGTAGATTTGACCGCAATATCATTGTTAACCTGCCCGATATTAAAGGCAGGGAGGAGATATTGAAGGTACATGTGCGTAAGATAAAGCTTTCTTCCTCCGTAAACCTGAAATCCATTGCTAGCCAGACCCCCGGCTTTTCAGGGGCCGATATCGCCAATCTCTGTAATGAGGCAGCACTTTTGGCTGCCAGGTTTAATAAGGACGCAGTAGAAATGATTGATTTCGAAAAATCCGTAGAAAGGGTATTGATGGGCCCGGAGAAGCGCAGCCATATTATGTCTAAGAAAGAAAAGGAGATTACCGCTATTCACGAAGCCGGTCATGCCCTTCTTTCTTTGTTGCTTCCGGAGGTAAATCCCCTTAAGAAAGTCTCGATTATTCCGCGCGGCCTAGCGGGCGGATACACCTTTACGCCGCCGTTTGAAGACAGGCATTATTGGACGAGGAGCGAATTGCTCGCCGAGATTGCCCTGATGCTCGGGGGAAGGGCTTCCGAGGAAATAAACCTGAACGAAGTTACCACCGGGGCGCAGAATGACCTGGAGTTAGCGACTCAAATGGCCAGGCGTATGGTTTGTCAATTCGGGATGTCCGAGAAATTAGGTAATATTACCCTGGGCAAGCGTGAGGGGCTGGTATTCTTAGGCCGCGATATCATGGAGGAGAAGAATTATAGCGAAGAGACGGCGCGGATTATCGATGAAGAGGTGAAAAATATAGTCAATCTGGCGTATATTAAGTCCAAGGATTTATTACGGCAAAATAACGATAAATTAAAGACCCTTTATAATACACTTTTAGAAAAAGAAGTTTTAGACGGAGAGGAAGTAAAGCGCCTGCTCGCTATTGAGAAGAGCGATTTAGTCTAAAATTTTTATGCGGATACTCCAGATAAATCATCCTAAAGAACTAAGAAGAGTAATGCGGGATATCCGGGTTGATGGTTGCGGTATCGGAATTATGGCCCCGAAGGCTACAACGCATATTGTAAGAGTAAATTCCCTGTCTAATATCGCGGCTAATATCCTAAAACAGGAGATGCTCTCGTTAGGGGGGGATGTTGCTGTTTCCCGGGATGCATTAACCGGAAAAACCAAGAAGACGGATTGCCTGATTATAGCCAACCTCGCTCAATTTCAGAGATTAAATCAAAAACTCCGTAGACAACCTTTTGGCTTAACAGGCTTAGCCGAGGATTTAGCACTGATTTTAAATAATTATCAAAAAGATAAATTTGAGCTGAAACTCGGACGTTATAAGATTGCTTTAGGGCCAGGGAATGCCCGGCTAATGGGTATTTTAAATCTTACTCCTGATTCTTTTAGCGGCGATGGTGTCTGTACCTGGCCGCTTCTAAAGATTATGGCCCTAGTAGAAGATATGTTGAAAAACGGCTCCGATATTATAGATATCGGAGGAGAATCCTCCAGGCCGCAAGCCAAGCCGGTTACGGTTAAAGAAGAGATCAGGCGGACGATTCCCTTGATCAAAGAGATCAACAAAAGATTCAAGGTTCCTATTTCCATTGATACTTATAAACCAGAGGTTGCCAGGCGCGCCTTGGAAAACGGCGCAGTTATCGTTAATGATATTACTGGTTTAAGGAATCCGCAAATGGCCGATATTATCGCTCGCTATGATGCGGGGGTCATAATTATGCATATGAAAGGCAATAGCCCGCGGAGTATGCAGGATAATCCCAAGTATGTTTCCCTGCTCGATGAGATTATCGAGTATTTAGGCCGGGCTATCCAGAGGGGCGTGCGTGCCGGTATAGACAAGGATAAAATTATTATTGATCCGGGCTTAGGCTTTGGTAAAACCACCGAGCATAATTTGGAGATACTACGCCGCTTGAAAGAATTTAAGGTTTTAGGCAGGCCGCTATTAATCGGTCCGTCCAGGAAGTCCTTTATTGGAACAATCTTAAAAACCCAGCCGCAAGAAAGGATAAACGGTACTTTATCCGCTTGCGTATTGGCGGTAGAGAATGGGGCAAGCATGGTTCGGGTACACGATATCAGGGCAGTTAAACAGGCACTGCAAGTAACGCAGGCAATACATAACCTATGAATATAACGGATATTATCTATATCTGGAAGCCGATTGTTGAGATACTGATACTTTGGTCAGTGATTTATCATATTATGCTTTTTTTTGTAGGCACGCGGGCAATCCAGGTATTGCGGGGAGTGGTGCTTATTATGCTTGCATTCTTTCTTTTTCAGAGATTAGGCCTAGAGGTACTTGATTGGTTATTCACAAAATTATTCGCTATATCCGTTTTGGCAATCCTGATTATCTTTCATCCTGAAATTAGGCAGGGCTTGGCCCGTCTGGGCCAGCGCCATCTCTTTGGTCCTGTCTTAAGGGAGGAGGATTTGGATCATATGCTCAAGTCGATCGGCAGGGCAGCGGAATGCCTGGCGAGAGACAAAATCGGGGCGCTGATTGTCCTGGAGAAAAACGACCCATTAACTAATTATATTGAAAGCGGGGTTATGATTGATGCCAGGATATCCTCTGATTTGATCCAGGCGGTATTTACCCCGAATAACCCATTGCATGACGGGGGCTTAATTATTCAGAACGGCAGGGTAATTGCCGCCGGGTGCCTGTTCCCCCTCACGCAAAACCTGGATTTAAGCCGTGTCTTTGGCACAAGGCACAGGGCAGCGCTTGGTTTAAGCGAAGAGACCGACGCGGTTATTATTATTGTTTCCGAGGAAAGACAGGATCTTTCCTTGGTCTACCGGGGCAGGCTATATAAGGATCTTAGCCATGATGAAATGATTTCCAAGGCAAAAGAGGTGATGAGGCTAAGAAAAGAAGATGTTTAAAGAAAAAGTTGCTACCAGTTATAGGATTATACATTTATTTACTTATCATCCCTGGCTTAAGCTGGTTTCTTTGTTCCTTGCGATTATTACCTGGTTTTATGTCAGGGGTGAAATAGGCAGCTTCTACAAATAAATAAAATGCCCAAGCTGGGTGTTAATATCGATCATGTCGCTACTCTCAGGCAGGTACGCTCTGGCTTCGAACCTGAGCCGGTTTTCGCAGCTTTAATCTGTCAGTCGGCAGGGGCAGATAGTATTGTTGTTCATTTACGCGAAGACCGCCGGCATATCAAAGACAAAGACCTTTATATTTTAAAAGAGGTAGTCAAGACAAAGTTGAATCTTGAGATGTCGCTTGCTCCCGATATCGTTGAGATCGCCTCTTCGCTAAAGCCGGCACAGGCAACCCTGGTTCCCGAGAATAGGCAGGAGGTAACCACTGAGGGCGGCCTGGATGTTATAGCTAATTTTAAGAAAGTAAAACAGGTTGCGGCAAGATTAGAGAAAAACGGGATCAGCGTAAGTTTATTTATAGATCCGGAAAAAGACCAAATTAGTGCTGCAAAAAAGATAGGCGTAGGAATAGTTGAGCTGCATACCGGTCGTTATGCTGGAGCGCGAAACCAGAAAGAAGAGGACAGGTATTTCAGGGAACTGCTTTACGCTACTGGTTACGCTCAGGATCAGGGTCTAGTGGTTAATGCCGGACATGGCTTGGATTATTATAACGTGGAAAGAGTAGCTAAGATAAAAGAGATAGAAGAGCTGAATATCGGTTATGCAATAATTTGCCGTGCGGTAATAGCAGGCTTAGAGCGCGCAGTGCATCAGATGAGGGCGTTAGTCGCTTAAGAAAGGCAAAGCATAAACATAAATGATTTTAGGGACTGGGGTGGATATAATTGAGGTAAGGCGGCTGCGTCAGGCAGTGGAAAAATGGGGACAGGATTTTTTGAACCGGGTTTTTACTTCGGAAGAATTAATTAATGCCAGGACAAGGGGAAGTCTATATCAGCACCTCGCTGGTAGATTTGCGGCTAAGGAAGCAGTATTTAAGGCTCTGGGCAATAAAGGGCTGAATTGGAAAGACGTAGAGATATTGAATGACCCTGATGGCAAACCGCGCTGTTTAGTCTTGGGTAATAAGGGTAAAAAAGTAGCTGTGCATATATCTATCTCGCATGTGAAAAACTATGCAGTTGCCAACGCAGTTATTACGCAGAAAACTTAATGCCCACAAAGGGGATTTCGGACATATTTTTATCCTCGCTGGCTCAGCCAGGTTTTCCGGCGCAGCAGTTTTGTGTTCAGAAGCAGCCATGCGTTCAGGTAGCGGTTTGGTTACAATAGGCATCCCGGAAGGTTTAAATAATGCGCTTATTAAGATAAAACCTAAAGAAGCGATGACTTTACCCCTGCCTCAGACAAGGCAAGGGAATTTAAGTTCGGCATCCTATAAAAAGATAAAAAATTTTCTCAAGCATATTGATATATTGGTTATCGGCCCTGGGCTGGGGCAGGAGCAAACAACCCAACATCTAATACGTAAACTGATAGCTGAAATAGATAAGCCGTTAATTATTGACGCTGATGGCCTCAACGCTTTAGCAGGGGAAATTAATTTTTTACTAAAAAGAAAAAGCAGGGCGATTCCGGTGATAGTAACCCCGCATCCGGCAGAGATGGCCAGGCTTTTAGAGACAACTGTTAAGATAGTACAGAAAAAAAGAAAAAAGGTTGCTGTCCGCTTTGCCGAAGATTTCTCTTTAACCGTTGTATTAAAAGGAAAAAACACGGTTGTTGCAGATAGCCGGGGCCAGGTATACGTTAACCGGACCGGTAATCCCGGCATGGCTACGGCAGGCTCAGGGGATGTTTTAAGCGGGATAATCGCAGCTTTCTTAGGGCAAGGATTAGGGGCTTTTCATGCTGCCAAATATGCAGTTTATCTCCATGGTCTGGCCGGGGATCTGGCCGCTAAAGAGAAAACCCAGCTGAGCTTGATTGCCTCTGATATAATCGATAAGATCCCTGAGGCGGTAAAGATATCTAGTTAGCGCCGGCGTAGCTCAGTCGGTAGAGCAGCTGTTTTGTAAACAGCGGGTCGGGGGTTCGATTCCTCTCGCCGGCTTTGGTTTAAAGCATATAGATCCACAAAGAATAGGGGAGGTTTTACCGAGAGGTCCTTCAGCCTTACGGCCTCAGGATTAAAATTTCTAATAGTAAGTAAGCGAAATTTTAAGTTCGATTCCTCTCGCCGGCTTAATAATAAGTTGCTTAATGTTAAATGTGTAATGTTTAGTGTGGCTGTACACATAACACATTACACAAATTGAATAAGGGTAGGTACCCAAGTGGCCAAAGGGGGCAGACTGTAAATCTGCTGCACTTGTGCTTCAGAGGTTCGAATCCTCTCCTGCCCATTAAAATTTTCCGATAAGTAGATCCTGTGCTACGCACAGGATTTCGCTAGATTAGAGCTTAAGGTGCTCAAAATTTTAATGGCACTCAAGCGAGCGTAGTGCCTATAAAACTGTTCTCCAGCTAGTTATGAACGCGAACGTAGTTCAATGGTAGAACAATAGCCTTCTCCCGCCAATTAAAGGAGATTTATGCGGGTGTAGTTCAATGGTAGAACAATAGCCTTCCAAGCTATATATGTCGGTTCGATTCCGATCACCCGCTCCAGATAAAAATAGGTTGTGGCGGGATCCCGCTGGCGGAAATAAAATAATACAGCGGGACAAGCACAACAATATGTCGGTTCGATTCCTTTCGCCGGATTAGGTTTAGAGCATATAGATCCATAAAGAATAGGGAGGTTTTACCGGGAGGTTCTTCGGCCTTACGGCCTCAGGATTAAAATTTCAGGATAGTCAATAGAGGGGAATTTTAAATTCGATTGCGTTTTTTCAATCGGGTAAATCGATAGAAAATATGAATACTTATACAGAAGAAAAAGATAAACTATTTTATAGGCTCTTGGATAATGCCAGTATGCTGATTTTTTTTGCTAGTCCCGATGGGAATATCTCTATCTGTAATAAAATGCTGGAAAATGTTACCGCCAAGAAGAAAAAGGATATTATCGGAAAAAGTTGGTTGGATATTTTATACCGCGATACCAATAATCCGATTAAACAACAGATGTTTAAGGCGGTAGTAGAGAATACTATAGCTTATAAAAGGCCGAGTAGTTTTCAGGAAGTAATCCTTGATAATGATAGAAAGGAAAGATTAATTTGTTGGAGCATTACTCCTATTTTATCGGAATCTCAAAATTTAGAGGGAGTTCTATTTGCAGGTTATGATATCACCGACCAGAGAGATAGGGAAGATTCACTAAAGAAAATAGATGATACCTTAAAGAATATATTTTCCAGTAGTGAAGATTATGCTTTATACGTTACTAATCTAAGCGGCAATATTACTTACTATGGGATGGGGGCAGAGGCTATGTTTGGTTGGCAGAAGAAGGAGATAATTTTTCGCCATCTAGACCTACTATACCCGCAGGAGACTTCAAGGCCCAAGCTGAATTTTCTCTTGGAACAGGTAAGGCAGCAAGGAAAGTATGAATTAGAAATAGATATGCTCAAGAAGGATGGCCGGAATTTTCCGGTTATCTTAAGCATTAGTCAGTTTTTAGATTCAGAAGGAAAATTAAGCGGATATATATTCATAGCCAAGGATATTACCGAGAAAAAAAGGTTGGAGTACCAGATATTCCAGGCAGAGAAATTAGCGGCTATTGGGCAATTAGTCGCCGGCTTAGCCCATGAAATCAACAATCCTTTAGTCGTTATTTCCGGTAGGCTGGAAATGCTTTTATCCCGGTGCAGATTATCAAAGAAGGAAAAAAATGTTTACTTGGTGATAATTAATTCTCAGGTAGAAAGAATCAGGAATTTAGTTGACCGTTTCTTAAAATTTTCCCGTAAGAGTTTATTAAAGACAGAGACCATCGATATAAATGAAGCAATCGATAACGTTTTGCCTCTCTTGTCTTACCATAAATTACTTACTTCCAAAATTAATATCGAAAAAGACTTAGAAAATGACCTGCCGCTGGTTAAAGGTGATTTAAACCAATTGCAGGAAGTCTTTGTTAACCTGCTGCTTAATTCCTATCAGGCTATGCCGGAAGGAGGCAGCATCAGGATAAAGACGGCTAAAATATCGGATAGATTTTTAGAGATCAGGATTAGTGATACGGGGGGAGGTATTGCGCCGGAAAATCTAAAAAACTTATTCGTGCCGTTTTTTAGCACAAAAAAAGAAGGCACGGGGTTGGGTCTTTCGATCTGCTACAATATTATTAAGAACCACGAAGGTTCAATTAATATAGAGTCGCGGCTAAATGAGGGAACGACTTTCTTTATCAGGTTGCCTTTTGTTCAGTGAAAGGGGGAGCATATCATGGCGCATAAAGTATTGTTAGTCGATGACGAGACCGCGGCCAGGGATCTTTTTAATGATCTGCTTAAGAAACTGAAGTATAGCGTTAAGTGTGCTGCCAGCGGAGAAGAAGCATTAGAGTTAATCAAAAATGAAAATTTTGATATTGTACTTTTGGATATAAAACTTTCGGGTATGAGCGGGGTTGAAACCCTGCAGAAGATCAAGGAGGTTAAACCCGAGACGGTAGTGATCATGATTACTGGTTTTGGTTATGATGAAGACCTGATCGCTAAAACCAGGAAATACGGTTGTTCGGGTTATCTGGGGAAGAATATGCCCATTTCCCAGATTATGAGTAACTTTAAACTATTTATTAAAACATCCGAAGACAGCAAGATCGTTAAGTAGCTAAGATTCCACCTACATCCAAGGACGGATATAATGGAGCGCTTATTAAAGCCGGTTTTTATTGATGCTTTCGATTTAGATGATGCCTGGTTTCAGTGTTTATGCCAGATATTAGACAACGGGCATGTTTATACTATAACCCGGGGCAGTTATGAAGGTCAGAAACGCCTGGAGTTTGATTTCGTAACTGTGAGAGTGCAAAAACCAGCACACCAGATTATCCCAATCATCCCGGAAGGGATGAGCATACCTGTACCGACTGATATGGAATATATCCAGGGTTACCTGAGTTATTTACTTACTGGGACAAAAACCGATAGTGAAGACTATACTTACGGTGAAAGGTTAGTCGAGCCTAAAGTTAGAGTTAAGCAACAGCTTGACGGCAAGGAGATGACCAGGGAGATGCCTTTAGAAGTCAATCAGGTAGAAGAGGTGATTAAGCTTTATAAAAATAAGGGGTTCGGTACTAATCAGGCAATTATGGAGATTGGTATGCCCAGCGATATAAAATTGGATGACCCGCCATGCCTGAGATTGATTGATACCCGCATACGTTACGGAAAATTGCACTTTATACTATATTTCCGCTCTTGGGATCTTTGGGGCGGTTTTCCTTCTAATCTCGGCGGTTTACAGTTGGTTAAACAATATATGTCGGAGGAGATCGGGGTGGAGGACGGGGAAATCGTTGCTCTAAGCAAGGGCTTGCACCTTTATGATTACAGCTGGGACCTGGCTAAAATAAGGACTAATAAACCTAATCCTTGTTCACTGCAAGGCCCGGCCGCGGATAATAAAACGGAGAAAGATCCGTAAAAGATAAATGATAGAAAATACCCATAACGGAGGAGAACGCAGGCAGTTTGTAAGGATGGAGTATCTCGTCCCGCTGGCTTATAAAGTTTGCCGGGAGGAAACGATTTCCAGGATCCTGGAAGGTTATACTGCGAATATCAGCCAGGCGGGCTTGTTCTGCAGCCTGAATGAACGGGTTAACTTAGATGACATACTATGGCTTTCTTTTGACCGGGCTGCTCTAAATACCTGCGAAGAAATTGAAAGAAGAAGCCTGATCTATCAAAACGGGATCATCGGAAAAGTAGTAAGGGTTGAGGACCAAAATAACGGTATCTATGATGTAGGTATCCAGTTTATAACCCGAGAGGAGAAAAACTTAACCTATATATATCCTAAGATGCATTTTTTAGAGCTGCAGGAAAAAGGCGGCAATAGTGATGAAAATAGCTAAGATCGCTATATTAGGTGACGGTGGCTGGGGGACTACTTTGGCCATGCTCTTATCCAGAAAAGGGTACCCGGTGGTTATCTGGGGGGCTTTTAAAGATTATATCGCGTATCTGGATAAGAAAAGAATCAATACTAAATTTTTACCGGGTTTTAAGATACCTCAGGCCATAAAATTTAATCATAATCTGGGATCCGTTTTAGCGGATAGTCAGGTAGTGATCCTGGCTATCCCTTCACAGCACCTGCGTAGGGTGCTCAGGCAAGTTAAAAAAATACCCAAGCATAAGAATAAGATTTATGTCAGTGTAACAAAGGGGATAGAAGTTGGTTCTTTAAAGATAATGTCTGAAGTAATTAAAGAAGAGTTAGGTAATGTAAGCCTGGGGGTTCTTTCAGGCCCCACCATTGCTCATGAAGTAGCTAAAGGGATACCTACGGCAGCAGTCGTAGCTGCCCATAATAAGGCGCTCCGCATATTATTGCAAGATATTTTCTCAACAGATAAATTCAGGGTTTATGCTAATAATGATGTAATAGGAGTGGAGTTAGGGGGGAGCCTAAAAAATGTTATCGCCATTGCCTGCGGTATAACTGATGGTTTAGGTTTAGGGACCAATACCAAGGCTGCTCTCTTATCAAGAGGGTTGGCAGAAATAGCGCGTTTAGGCCGGGCAATGGGCGCCCGGGTAAACACTTTTAGCGGAATAAGCGGGTTGGGGGATTTGGTGACTACTTGTATTAGCCCTTATAGCCGGAATAGATTTATCGGGGAACATATCGGTAAAGGCCAGAGCTTAAAGCAGGTGACTGACCATATGCAGATGATTGCCGAAGGCATCCCTACTACCAGGTCAGCTTATGCGCTTGGATTAAAATACAAAGTTGAGCTTCCCATAACCAGGGAAGTATATAATGTACTTTATAAAAATAAATCTCCTCTTAGCGCGGTAAGGAATTTAATGACAAGAGAGAAGAAAGAAGAGTAAGTTAAAGAACGGGGGATAATATGAAAAGGGCCCAGACAGTTTTGGAATATGCGATGTTGATTTTTATAGTAGTTGCTGCCTTGGTTGCTATGGGTTTATATATTCAGCGGGGAATAAATGCCAAACTAAAGGTTACTGAGATTCGGATAAACGAAGCGACTAAAGTGGAAGCAATATGCGGTAATTGTAAGTGCGAAAAAGGAGAGAATTGTTCTAATTGTGAAATAGACTGTTGTGGCTGTGGTGATGGGGCTTGTAATAGTCTTTGCGGCGAGAATGCCCTTAATTGTCCTCAGGATTGCGAATATCCTTGTGACCTGAAATGTTATCCGTATAATAAACATCTGTTTCGTTGCGAATCTCCCTGTTGTAAAAAATGCGATTGGTGCGATCCCGATGCTGAGCCACCTTGTAAGGTATAAGCATTAGAATTAATCAGAGATAACTAGTTAGGGGCGCGGATCTTAGCCGTAAAACTTGGCGGATTCGCTACAACAGTAGGTACCAAAATACTTTGATTTAGCGGTTGGTACCGTTTTTCAGGAGTTTATAGATAGAAAAACGGGGAGTAGCGCAGTTTGGCTAGCGCGTTTGAATGGGGTTCAAAAGGTCGTGGGTTCAAGTCCCACCTCCCCGACCAAATTACCAGGTTATTTTTTAAGGTCTGATAAGATGTCCCAGGTTAATATAATATTTTAAACTGAGCTTGGCCAGAGATAGCCTTTTTGGTTCTTGTATTACGGTTCAATGAGGAGGGGAAAGATGCCTGAAGAAAAAAGGAAGGCAATCCGCCTAAAAAGGCAACTCTTTATTCAGTACGGCTATAGGATTGATGGCCAGCAAAAGTGGGATATAGGCACTTTAAGAGATATCAGCGAAATAGGGATATGTATTATGACCAGTAAGGATTTTCCTACAGGTGAAATTTTAGACTTGAAGATTAAGCTTCCTTCTGATCCTTCTTTCGTGCTTGAAGCCAGGGGGAAGGTGGTGGCTTTAGAGGAATCTTTATCGGATACATATATGACCAGGGTAGAATTCCTTGACTTAGACGAAAAACGAAAAAAAGCGATCCAGGTGTATATCCAGACCTATTTGGAACCGGTGGAGTATACCGGGATAGAAAGACGCAGTAATCCTCGGATCAACAGTAATTTTATCGTATCCTACCGTATACTTGAGGAAAAGGATAATGTGGATATTTCCCAGACGAAGAACTTGAGCCTGGGGGGTATGCTGCTTACGACTAACAGATTGTTAGCCCACGGGACAAAACTCGCTTTAGAGATAAGGCTGCCTGCTGCTCCTGAAGCTATCAGGATCATTGGCGAAGTAGTTGATGCGCGCGAAGTAGTCAAAGGAGTCATTTACGATACGAGAATAAAACTCCTTACAGTGGATGAGGATTACTTAAAGACGATCAGGACCACAATAGATTATTATTTTAAGAAAGGATAAGCGATGTCTAAGATAAGTATAGGTTTGATCGGTTTCGGGAATGTCGGTTCGGGGGTGGTTAAGATCCTGCGCGAAAAAAAGGTTTTACTAAGCAGCAAGATCGGTTTTGAGATATCTATCAAGAAGATCTGTGATAAGAACCTGCAGCTCCGTAAGGGGGTCAGCGTAGATAAAAGCCTTCTTACCAGAGATGCCAGAGAGATTATTAATGATCCTCAGATCGATATTGTGGTGGAACTAATGGGTGGGATACATCCTGCTAAAGAGTATATTACCGAGGCGCTCAATAAGGGTAAGAATATCGTTACCGCCAATAAGGCTCTATTAGCCCAGGAGGGTAAAGAGCTATTTGCGTTAGCGCAGGACCGGGGGAAGAATATCTATTTCGAAGCATCGGTAGGCGCCGGCATCCCGATTATCAAATCATTAAGGGAAGGCCTGGTGGCAAACCGGTTTAATAGCATATTCGGGATTGTCAACGGAACCTCAAATTTTGTCCTCTCCCAGATGTCCAATCATAACCGTAACTTTGCCGAAGCATTGAATGAGGCCAAGGCAAAGGGTTTTGCCGAGAGCGACTCCACGTTAGATATGGAAGGTATAGATTCAGCGCATAAGTTGATATTGCTTACTTACTTGTGTTTCGGCAAATTAGTGGATTTGAAGGAAATATTCATTGAAGGTATTTCGCGTATATCTCTGGCTGATGTCAATTACGCTCAAGAGTTGGGTTTTCGGATTAAATTATTGGCCATCGCTAAAAGGGAGTCCGGGTCTTTAGAGGTAAGGGTTCATCCGACACTTATTGCGCGGGGGCATCTTCTTGCGTCTGTAGATAGTATATTTAACGCCATCTATGTTTCTTCGGATTTGGCAGGCGAATTGTTATTCTATGGCCCTGGTGCCGGGCAGATGTCCGCAGCTTCAGCAGTAGTAGCGGACTTAATAGACTTAGCCCAGGATATTAAAGCCGGACTATTTCGGCCTACCCTAAATATTGTTGCGGATAAATCTGTGCGCCGGTTATGCAAGATCGATGAGATTGAAAGCCGTTACTACATCCGTTTCATGGCCGTAGATAAGCCGGGTGTATTAGCCAGGATTTCCGGTATTCTGGCAAAGTCTAAGATTAGTATTGCCTCGGTCAGTCAGAAGGAAAGGCGTAAGGCCCAGGTCGTGCCTATAGTAATGATAGTGCACGATGCCAGGGAAAAGGATTTGCGCGCCGCATTAAAGGCTATTGACCAATTAGATATAATCAAGGAAAAGCCAGTCGCTATTAGGATTGAAGAAGTATAAAAAAGGATGACCAATATGCAATATCAGGGAGTAATCCAGCGTTACAAAAAATATCTGCCGATTACGGATCGGACTCCGGTAATAACCCTCAATGAAGGCAGTACCCCGTTGATACATGCTAGATATATCAGCAGCCTGGTCGATGGTTGTACGGAAGTTTACCTAAAATATGAAGGGCTCAACCCCACCGGCTCTTTTAAGGACAGGGGGATGACGGTAGCAATTTCTAAGGCCGTTGAAGCTGGCGCCAAGGCCGTTATTTGCGCTTCTACCGGGAATACCTCAGCATCCGCAGCTGCTTACGCCGCTGTTTGCGGGCTCAAGTGTATCGTGTTAATACCCAAGGGCGCGATTGCCCTGGGTAAACTAAGCCAGGCGTTGATTCACGGAGCTATTGTTTTAGCAATCGACGCTAATTTTGACCATGCCCTGAATTTAGTTAAGGAGATTTCCTCCCGGTATCCGGTGACATTGGTAAATTCATTAAACCCCTATCGTATCGAGGGACAGAAAACCGCTAGTTTTGAGATTTGTGACTATTTCGGCCAGGCTCCTGATTTCCAGGTGATGCCGGTGGGAAACGCGGGTAATATTACCGCCTATTGGAAAGGTTATAAAGAATATAAGAAGGCGGGCAAAATTAAATGGCTGCCGAAGATGCTCGGTTTTCAGGCAGAAGGCGCAGCTCCGATAGTGAGAGGCCGGGTTATTAAAAATCCGAAGACTATCGCTACGGCAATACGCATCGGTAATCCGGCGAGCTGGAAACAAGCAGAAAAAGCCCGCGATGAATCAACTGGTTTGATCGACATGGTCTCCGACCAGGAAATCATATCTGCCTATAAACTGTTGGCAGCTAAGGAAGGGGTTTTTGTTGAGCCCGCTTCCGCGGCTTCGATTGCCGGATTATTGAAGTTGGCCAGGGATGGCTATTTTAAGAAAGTTAGATTACATGGCGCCAGGCGAATAAAGAGAATAGTAGCAATACTTACCGGCCACGGGCTAAAAGACCCAGACCGGGCGATTACGACAATTAAAGAGCCTAAGGTGATTAAAGCGGATTTAAGCGCGATATTAAAAGAGATCGGATATTAATTGTGTTATGCGTAAAGTGCCTGCCTGCCGGCAGACAGGTAATGTGTAAATTAAATATTACACAAATTATAAATGGATTTAAAGAACAAACAAGTTTTAATTACAGCAGGCCCTACCTGGGTGGCTATAGATAATGTCCGGGTAATCAGTAATACTGCTACTGGCGAAAGTGGTATGTTGCTTGCGGAAAGATTTAAAAATTTAGGGGCAAAGGTTACCCTTCTTTTGGGTCCAGTGGCTGCTTGTTGTTTAGACCAAAAAATAAAGGTCCTGCGTTTTAAGTTCTTTGAGCAGCTAAAGAAGTTAGTCGTCGAAGGATTGAATCAAGGCAGATATGATCTTATGGTGCATTCCGCTGCGGTTTCCGATTATCAACCGTCTAAGGTTTATCCTAAAAAGATAGGTTCAGGCCTTAAGCGCTGGAAGATAGATTTGATTCCGACTGTAAAAATTATCGACCGGATCAAAGAGATCAATCAAGGGGTTCATTTGATCGGTTTTAAATTTGAGCCGGACACAGATAAGTCGGTTCTAATCAAGAAGGCCAGGGATTTAATGAAAAGGGCAAATTTGGATATGGTGGTCGCTAATACGTTCAGAAAGAATCAGTACCGGGCATATATTTTGAAGGAGAAAATGATTTACGGGCCGCTGCTCAGTAAAAAGACAATGGCTGACAGGTTGATCGGACTTATCGCAAGCCTTTAATATGACGAGGTTAATTATTTAAGAGATGAAATATATCGTTCTTGTCGGAGATGGGATGGCGGATTATCCGCTTGAAGGGCTGGGCGGTTCTACTCCTTTAGAGGTAGCGCGTACGCCTAATATGGATTTTATCGCCCGGCACGGCAGGTTGGGGCGGATCAAGACTATTCCGGCTAAAATGGCTCCTGGTTCGGATGTAGCCGCAGTTTCTATCTTTGGTTACGACCCATCAAGGTTTTATACTGGCCGCGGGCCTTTAGAGGCGGCAAATCTTGGCATAGAAATGGAAGAAAATGATGTGGCTTTTAGGTGTAATCTCATCACCGTTTCACAGGACTCGCTGGTGGATTATAGCTCTGGCCATATCGGCCCTAGGGAGTCGATTTCGCTGATGAAGTTTATTGATCAGAGATTAGGCAGCGAAAGGATTAAATTTTTCCCGGGAGTAAGCTATCGGAACCTATTATTAGTTAAAAACGGCGCTGACGAAAAGCTGGAAGATTTAATTACTAGGCCTCCGCATGATATTATTGGTCAGAAGATTATCAAGAATCTGCCTAAAGGTAAGGGAGCCGATTTAATCATTCAACTGATGCAGGACTCCCGTAATCTTCTGGAAAATCATGAGGTCAATCAGGTCAGGATTGATTTAGGAGAAAATCCCGCGAATATGATCTGGCTCTGGGGTCAGGGCAAAAAACCGGCGATACCAAAATTCAGAGAAAAATACGGTCTTTCGGGAGGCGTAATTTCAGCTGTTGATTTACTTAAGGGTTTGGGGAAAATATTAGGACTTGACGTAATTAATGTCCGGGGAGCAACCGGTTATTACGATACGGATTATTCTGCAAAGGCCAGGGCCGCTTTAAAATCATTGGAAGAAAAGGATTTCGTCCTGGTTCATGTAGAGGCACCTGACGAGGCAGGCCATAATGGCGACCTAAGGGAGAAGATTACGGCTATCGAAAGGTTTGACCAACTGGTTGTCGGTGCCATATTGAAGGCATTTAAACGCAGGAAAAGTTTTCGTATGCTGGTTTTGCCAGATCACGCCACCCCAATTGCACTGAGGACCCATACCGCTGATGCTGTGCCTTTTGGGGTATTCGGACAAGATATTATCGGCAGGGGTTTTTTGAAGTACAGTGAGAAAGAAGCGGAAAAATCCGAACTTTTTTTTGAAAACGGCTTTGAATTAATGGGTAATTTCATAAAGGGAATACAATGAGCGCAGTGATTATCGCCGGTATGGCTTCACTATCATTTATTTTTGCTTATCGATTCTATGCTAAAAGATTAGAAGATCTTTGGCAGATTGACCCTAAGCGGGCAACCCCGGCGTATTCAAAATATGACAGCGTAGATTATATTCCTGCCAAAAATTGGTTAGTGCTGTTTGGTCACCATTTTGCCTCTATTGCCGGGGCAGGGCCGATTATCGGACCGGTGATTGCGGTAATGCTCTGGGGGTGGTTGCCGGCACTGCTATGGGTAGTTATCGGGACGATTTTTATCGGCGGGGTGCATGATTTTGGCTCTTTGATTACCTCGGTCAGGGAGGGCGGATCATCGGTTGCCGATATTGCCCAGCATGTGGTCTCTCGCCGGGCAAAGATTATTTTCTCTATATTCATCTGGTTAACCCTGATTTTGGTGATTGCTGTTTTTGCCTGGCTCTGCGCAGACACATTTGTTAAGGAGCCGAAAATCGTTTTACCTTCGTTAGGCCTGATACCGGTAGCCATGTTGGTGGGTTACCTTTTATATAATCTAAGGGTAAACACTATCCTGGCTACTATTTTTGGGTTGCTGGCTTTAGTTGGACTGATTGTATTAGGTAACGCCCTGCCGATTGGCGGTAGTTTGACTATCTGGCTGATTGTATTATTCGTATATTGTTTTTTTGCATCTGTTTTACCGGTAAATATACTTCTGCAACCGCGCGATTACTTATCCAGTTTTTTATTATTCTTCGGCGTGGGTATTGGCTATATCGGGCTTTTATTATTTCGTCCTGTAATCACGATGCCGTATTACTACAGCTGGTCTTCTACTGAAGGCTATCTTTGGCCGGCGTTGTTTGTTACCGTTGCCTGCGGCGCAGTATCCGGATTCCATACCTTGATCGCCAGCGGTACCTCCTCTAAGCAGATTGCCAATGAGCGTCAGGCCAAGAGGATCGGTTACGGCGGAATGGTTACTGAAGGATTAGTTGCAGTGTTGGCGATTATCTCTACGGCTATACTTTTTAAATCCAAAGGTGATTTCAATGCAATCTTAAAGGTAAACGGCCCGATCGGACTTTTCGGTGACGGCTATGGCGTAATTACAAAGGGGATCCTTGGCCAGCACGGAAAATTTATCGCCATAACCATATTAAATGCCTTTATTCTGACCACGCTTGATAGCGCTACGAGAATTGCGCGTTATCTTACGGAGGAATTATTCAAGATTAACAACCGTTATTATTCGACCATCTTGATTATTATTATTAGTTTTGGTCTGGCCTTGAGCGGAAAATGGAGCAAGATTTGGCCGGCATTCGGCGCCGCTAACCAGCTGGTGGCAGCATTGGCGTTGTTCGTTTTGACCTGTTGGTTACTCTCCAAGAAAAAATCCATCAGGCATACTCTCTGGCCGGCGTTATTCATGGCGATTACCACGGTTGTATCTTTAATATCGCAACTGGTAAAATATTTTCGCCAGAAAGATCCCATACTTTTTTTTATCTCTCTGGTTTTGATTATATTAGCGGCATTCATGGTTTATGAGGCGATAAAGGCAATGTTAATAAGGAGAAAAGATGCATAAAGGTTTAATCGTGCAGAAATACGGCGGGTCTTCCGTAGCTAATGTGGAGCGCATTCAGAATGTTGCACAAAGAGTGGCCAGTTATAAAAATAAAGGATATGACCTGGTGGTTGTAGTATCTGCTTTAGGCGATACTACAGACGAACTTATTGAGTTAGCTAGCCGGATTAACAGCAATCCCTCTGAGCGGGAGATGGATATGCTTCTGTCTACGGGTGAGCAGATTTCTGTAGCGCTTCTGGCTATGGCAATCCATAAATTAGGGCTTGAAGCTATATCTTTTACCGGAGCGCAAGTAGGGATTATTACCGATGCCAGTCACACCCGCGCCAGAATTATCAGCATTAGCGCAGATAAGATCAAGGAGGCTTTAAAACAAGGCAAAATAGTTATCGTGGCCGGTTTTCAGGGGATGACCTTAAACCAGGATATTACCACCTTGGGCCGCGGAGGGTCGGATTTAACCGCCGTAGCTTTGGCTAAGGAATTGCTAGCCGAGGAGTGCCAGATATATACGGATGTTGAAGGTGTATATACTACCGATCCGCGTATAGAGCCTAAAGCTAAAAAGATTAAAGTTATTACTTACGACGAGATGCTTGAGATGGCATCTTTAGGCGCTCAGGTAATGCAGGCGCGTTCGATAGAAGTGGCTAAGAAGTTTAACGTACCTATACACGTGCGTTCGAGTTTTAACCATAAACCCGGCACCATGATTATTAAGGAGGCAAAAAGAATGGAGGACGTAGTCGTCAGCGGCATAACTTTGAATAAGAATGAAATTAAGATTACCGTTTGTAATGTTCCGGACAGGCCGGGTGTCGCCGCCAAGATTTTTAAAGATCTGGCCACTTGCGGTATCAGCGTTGATATGATCGTGCAGAACGTCAGCCACATCAGGCAGACTGATATTTCTTTTACGGTTAATAAATCTGATGCTGCGAAGACGATTAAGATCAC
>Ga0172371_10003751_pt1 | contig 23379 bp, 18 predicted proteins | sample Lak12m_FD_114543 | JGI IMG/M metagenome (GOLD analysis project Ga0172371, IMG submission 114543) | Freshwater microbial communities from Kabuno Bay, South-Kivu, Congo - kab_022012_12m | ecosystem: Environmental > Aquatic > Freshwater > Lake | place: Democratic Republic of the Congo: South-Kivu...
GCGGGTGACGGTTACCGTGTCCACGATTGAGCCGTCCGGTTTGATCTCCGCTTGGTGGTCGATTTTTTGGTCGATCACATGGTCGGTTTTCAGCCCGCTGATATTGGTGTTTATCACCGCCAGGTAGTCTTTGGAAGTCTCCAGAATCTCGCCTGACCAGCCGAGATCGGATATCTGCTTCTGCGCGTCCGCGTCAAAGAAGTAAGCTTGGATTTCCCTTCTCTCCAGGTTGTCGGAAAAAGCGGTCATAACTTCAATCCATTTTTCCGGCGGCGCGCTCATGATTTTTGAAAGCACGATTGGGGCAAGATCGGTGAGGATTTGTTTGGGGCGGTTGAGCTCCTTGTCGTAATCTTTTTCCACTTTGTATTGGGTCACCTCCACGAAATTGTCGGCGCTCACCGTTACCCCGTATTGATCCATGGCGATCGGGCCGGTAATCCGCAGGAAATCTTCCATTATCTTGGGAGTGATGGCGATCACTCCATCCACGCTCGGACCGCCAGTTTTTTCATAGAACCAAGCTGCTTTTTCGGCGCTCTTGGGAAAATCCGGCCACCAGTTGGCATCGTGCATTGACCAAGTGGCGCTCATTTTTTGAATCGGTTTGGGTGGGATGACCCGCTCTTTTAATTGCCCGTCCGGATTGTAGATTCCGTCGATGGTCAGTTGGGAGATGTTCCCTTCGTCGATTTTCATGATGCCGTAAGTGCCGATGAAACCGCCGGTAGCTCTGATTTCATCGTTGTTTTCAAAGAGGAACAAGTACTGCTTGGGCTGGTGGTGGCCCAGCACGGAAAGGATAGTGCCGGAAAAACCGGAGAAAGAATTAATGTTGTCAATCACTCCCGGCAGCTGATTTTTCAATCGGGAGAATGAGTCCCTTTTGTCCTCGGGAAGATCCTTGAGATTGACCTTGCCGAGCAAATCATTGGCGGAAGAGAGTTCGTCTTTGGCTTTATTCAATTTTTCTTGGAAGAGAATGATCGCCTCGGTGAGGCTCTGGGCCTTATCCTGCCGTTCCAAAGGAGCGTAGGCGGTGGCGTCCTTCAGGTTGGCCAGATTGGTGGCGGAAAACAGTTTGTTTTTCAAGGCGCCCTGGTCGCCCAGGAACAGGCTGAAAGCTTCGGAAATGATCTGGCCGGCGGCGGTGAGATGCTTACCGGCTTCAATCAAATTTTGGCCGCTCTCGATCTTCGATCCGCCCGGGAGAACCTTGATAATCGAAAGCATGCCGCCCCCCACTTCATCCAAGGAGTCGCTGGCTGACAAGAAGTCCTGGTAGGCGGTTTCAAAATTTTTACGCGCCTCTTCGGGTTTGGCGGAAAGCATGTTGGATTTGGCTGACTCCACTTGGTTAAGAGCATCGTTACTTTTTGTTTCAATGTGATTTTTGGCTTCAATGACTTTTTGAACATAGGCGCCTAGCGGGATGGTGAGGGCGACCACGATTCCCACCGCCAGAATGGCGGCCGATCGCTTGGCTCCTTCGGAGCGTAAAGTGAAAAAGCGGGATTTGAAATGTTTTCCGAAACGCAAAGAATTTTCCAGGATTTTTTCTTCCCGGCGGGTGAAGAGCTTTTTTGACCAGGCCGGGCGCGGTTTTTGGTAGGACTCAATTTTGGGTGGCGGAAAATCCGATTCGGGAGTTTCGTATTCTTTGATCGACGCGGGTTTTACGGGCTTCGGATGGGTCTTGCCGCTGTGGTATTGAAAGGCGATGATTTTGGTTGGTTTTTTGCCCGCCTGTACCCTGCTCTTGATGTTTTCGATAGACTGGGTGATTTTGTGGAGATACTCTCTCTTTTTCTTTTTGGGAGGGGCAGCATGATTGACTCTAGGGGGAACGCGGTAGTCGGAAGCCGGCCGGTAATCGCGGGTTAGATGAATCGATTCCTCTTCTTCAATCGGATTATTGGCAATAGGGATAAAACGGCCGGGCTGATTGCTTAAATCGGCGGTTTGGGGAGGCCGTTGGGACACCTCTCTCATGGGCAAAATGTTTTTTGGCCGGGCCCGCCCCGGTCTTTTGGGCGGTGGCGGCGGAGCCGGCGGCTCGTTTAAATCAACATCCCAAAAGCTTTTTTCTTTCGGTTCTTCCGGCTGTCCGACTTCTTCCTCCTCTTCTTCGATGGGCAGGGCTTCCAAGACCGGCTGGGGAGTTACGGCTAATTTTACGTTAAGATCCGGCCGGGCGAAAGAAAATTTCACGATGGTGCCGTTTTTATCTTTGGTTCCCGATCCGGAAAATCTAGCTCCGGGCTTATTTTCTGGAATTGGAGCGGCTTTTTGAGAATACGCGGTGACGTTGATTTTTTTCGGCTGGCTGGCCGGACTGGCTGGGAGCCGGGTATTTTTTTGGAGTTCTTGGTAATTATAGATGTCCGATTCTGAATAGCGCGGCAGATCCATATCCAAATCGCCCAACCGGTCGATTAGTTCCAAATTGTCTCCTTGATAGGCTTCCGGTCCGGCGTTGATTTTGAGCATCAGCCGGGTTTTCCCGTTGTAGCCAGCGTAGGATTGGTCAGGCTGGGTATAGCTGGGAGCGCCCGGACCGGGTTTTTTTCGGTTGGACAAATTGGCTTTGGGAGCGAAAACATCCGAGACATGTTTTCCTTTTTTGCCGGGCACATTAGCTTTGATATTGGAGAGAAATAAATTAGCGGCGTTGCGGTCGGGAGTGATTCGAAATTTTTCCGGCTCGCCGATTTTGCCGCGCACCGGCTTGGGCGCCTGATTTTTCATCCGGTAGAAAGAGTCCAAGGCGGATTTTTCCTTGGTCTTGCCAATCTCCTCTTTGATGGCTTCTTCCCGGCCCTTTACGAGAGGCTGGTAAGCCAGCGGATGCGCAAATGCGTCACTTTTGGTGATCTTTTTCTTTTCCTTCGCGATGTTGGCTATTTGTTTTTTTATTAAGTCGAGAGACATTTATTTGCTGCTTACAGCTTGCGTTCCAGCAATACAAAAATTTCCTAGTCCGCCCGCTAGTCCAAGTTAAAATAATTATAACATTGAAAATCAGTTTTACTAATGTTCAGTTGTCTGTTTGTATAATTCCAGAGTTTCCTTGGCCATTTTGGTCCAGCTGTATTTTTCCAGCGTGTTTTTCGCCCTCGGTAAATACTCTCTTTTGAGATTTTCCAGGTTTGTTACCGTGTTTGCAATTGCGCTACTAACATCCGGAATAGATTTGCCGTTAAAATAGACGACCGATTTGCCCAGGATTTCCGGGAAGCAGGTGCCGTTATTGCATAATACTAATTTACCTCGCTTTAGGGCTTCGAGTGGCGGCAGACCGAAACCTTCATAGAGTGAGGGAAAAATGCAGAAGAGGGATTCTTGATATAAAAATTCTAAAGTCTTTTGATCAGAAACGAAACCGGGGAAAATTACATTTTGAATTTTTTGGCGTTTAACTAAATTTTTCAGCCGGGTGAAAAAGTAATCGTCTCCCCCCGCAATCACTAAATTTAGGTTTTTGTTCTTTTTTTGAACCAACTTAAATGCTATGATCAACCGCTCCAAGTTCTTGTGAGGATAAGCTCCGCCGATATAAAAGATAAAAGGAAATTTTATTGAAAGACGCTCCCGAAGCCACTCTCGTCGATTTTTTTCCGGAATTTTTGAACAAGATTTTAGCTCGCTATTTTCTGAAGCCCCTGCTCCTTCGTAAATTGTATAAATTTTATTTTTATTCACGCGGGGAAAAAATTTTATAATATCTTTCCGGGTCCCTTCCGAAACCGCTACGATGGCCTTGGATTTTTTTACCGCGTGATTGATGGTGGCCCGGTAAGCCCAATTCTTTATCGCGTATTTCGCCGGTCCCAAAGTTGTTGCCTTCTTGGTCGGAAAAGCAAACAGGATTAAATCATGAATAGTGGCGATGAATGGCTGATTGTATAATACTGGCACATTAAAATGCGGAAAATGAACCAGATCGGGTTTTATTCGGTTTAATATTTTCGGAATTAATATTTGTTCTTTAATCCCGTACCATTGGGCTTCCGCGGGAATTTTTTTGAAATTGGGATTCGAAAACTCCAATGACGCGCAATCTTTTTGGCGTAATAAAATGTAATACAAATTTTTTTGGTCGATCTTCTCTAACCCGAAAACTAAATTACGAGTATAGGTAGACAGTCCCCTGTTCTCCGGGTTAATAAATCTCGCATCTATCGCTATGCGCATGAGAGTAAAGAGTTAACCGATGTAATCCATCACGGTGTACATTGGTTGTATAACAGAAATTGCGAAAAAGCCAACGGCTCCTCCGATAATCAGGATTAAAGCCGGTTCAATCACCGAGCTTAAATTTTTGGTGAGTTCGTCCACTTCTTTTTCATAGAAGTCAGCCAGCTGGGCCATGATTTGTTCCGAACTACCGGTCTCTTCCCCCACTTTGATCATCTGGGTGACCACCGGCGGGAACAAATTGGGATATTTTTCGATTGCCTCGTGCAAGGGAGACCCCTTTTGCACTCCCTCCCCCGCGGCTTTAAGCGCTTTTTTAAAATAAATGTTACCCAGCGAATCACTGATTATATCCAGGGCATTGACAATGGCCACTCCGCTCTTCAGCAGCGAGCTTAAAGTGCGGGCGAAACGGGCGGTATTCACTTTCTTGATTATCCCCCCCACCACCGGAAGATGCAGACAAATGAAGGAAAATACTTTTTTTCCAACGCCCGTCCGGAGAAACAAGAATATTAGGATGGGGATGAGAAACAATACACCCAAACTTAGAAAAATATGGTTGTTCATGAACTGGCTGCTGCCGATGATTATGCGGGTTGACAGCGGCAGCTCAACGTTCATGTCGGCAAAAACTTTTATCAGGCTGGGAACCACGAAGATCATCATCAATATCCCAATCACAATCATCGCGACTATGATTACCGTAGGATAAATCATGGCCCCTTTGACTTTTCCGCGGATGTCGTGCTCCTTTTCCAGCTGAATCGCCAGCAGTCCCAAAACCTCTTCCAAATTGCCTCCCACTTCCCCGATGCGGATTGAGCTTGAGAACAAGGGCGGAAATATTTTGGGATATTTTTCCATACTGTCAGCCAGGCTTTTGCCGGTTTTGATTTCTTCTTTGATGTTGGTCAGGACTTCGCGGAAGTAGCGGGATCTGGATTGGATAGTCAGGATTTCCAGTATTCTCGGAATGGGCATGCCGGCCTTCACCATCACCGCCATGTGCTTGATGAAAATCATTTTTTCAGTAAGCGATACCCTCTTCCAGAGGGCGACCCCCTGCCAGCTTTGGGCGGTTTTTTCTTGCTGGGCCATGGCGTAAACCAAAAGCAGGCCTTGGTTTTTCAAGGTGTGGGCCAAATCCGATTTGTTTTGGGCGGTCATCATCCCGTCAATTTTCGCTCCCTTAACATCGCGCGCGCTGTATTTGTATAATGGCATCGATTGAGTTCAGATAAATCTATGATAGGGCAGATTTTTATTTTTTGTTATGGGCGGCGGACATAAAGCCGTGGAAGAGGGGGTGCGGATGGAAGGGAGAGGTTTGGAATTCCGGATGGAATTGGGAGGCGACAAAGAAAGGATGCAGGGTTTTGGGGAGTTCCATGATTTCCATCAGTCGGCGGTCCGGCGAAATGCCGGAGAAAATGACGCCGGCCTTTTCCAGTTTTTTGATATACTTCGGATTGACTTCGTAGCGGTGGCGGTGGCGTTCGCTGATGTGGGTTTTGCCGTAAAGTTTTTGTACGGCGGTGCCGGCTTTGAGGGTAGCCGGATAGCTGCCGAGGCGCATGGTGCCGCCGTAATTGTTGTTGCTCAACAGTTCTTTTTGTTCTGGAAGGATGTCGATTACCGGATAAGGAGTTTTGGGATTTACTTCGGTGGTGTGGGCGTCCTTCAGGCCGGCGGCGTGGCGGGCAAATTCAATCACTGCCAGCTGCATGCCGTAACATAATCCTAAATAAGGAATTTTATTCTCGCGGGCGAACTGGACCGCTTTGATTATCCCTTCGACGCCACGGCTGCCGAAGCCGCCCGGCACCACGATCCCGTCATATTGTTTCAATTTTTGCAGGGCCTTGGAATCTTTTTCAAAAATTTCCGAATCGACCCAGTTCAATTGCAGTTTGGCGCCGACTTTATAGGAAGCGTGTTTCAAAGATTCAATCACAGAAATGTAAACATCGCTCAAAACGAAGTTGCCGGTGGCGAAGTATTTTCCCACCACTGCGATATTCACCGGATCCCGGTGCTTTTCAATCTGCTTGGACAAATCTTCCCATTTTTTACTTTCTTTTTTGCGCGGTTTGAGGCCGAGCTTTTGCAAGATGGTCCCGCTTAAATCTTCACTTTCAAAATTCAGCGGCACTTCATAGATTGAACTGATATCCGGGGCGGAAATTACGTCTTTTTTACGCACATTGCAGAAAACGGAAACCTTTTCCTTACGCTTATTGTCGAGCGGCTCGGAGGACCGGGCGATAATGATGTCAGGTTGGATGCCCGCCGAGTTGAGCGACCGCACCGCGTACTGGGTCGGCTTGGTTTTCATTTCGCCGATCTTGGCAGGAACCGGCAGATAGCTCACCATCACGAATAAAACGTGCCCGTCCAAATCCAGTTTCATCATCCGGCCGGCTTCCAAAAACAAAACGTTTTGATATTCGCCGACGGTGCCGCCGATTTCGATGACGACGATTTCCGCTTTGGAACGCTTCGCGGCTTTTTTGATGCGGCGGATGATTTCATAAGGAATGTGCGGCACCACTTCCACGCACTTGCCTTTATAATGCATCGAACGTTCCTTTTCAATCACCCGCTGATAGACGCTGCCGGTGGTCATGTAGTTGTCCTTGGTTAAAACGTTCTCGGTGAAACGCTCGTAATTCCCCATGTCCTGGTCGCATTCGGTGCCGTCGGTGAGCACGAAAACCTCCCCGTGCTCGGTCGGGTTCATGGTGCCGGCATCCACGTTGACATAGGGGTCAATTTTAATTGAAGTGACCCGGTATCCCCGGGCCTGCAAGATGGCGGCAATCGATGATGAGGCGACGCCCTTCCCCACGCCGGACATCACTCCGCCGGTCACAAAGATGTATCGGGTATTGTCTTTTCGGTTCGCCATGGGTGGGGATTATGAATTAAACCTAAGCTCTATTTTGTATCTTTTTTTTAACTTCCTCAATAAAACTTTTCTGGGAAATATTTCGGATTTTTCCGGTATCGCGGTCACGAATAGCCAATTTCTTCGACTTCATTTCCTTATCGCCTATTACTAAAATATATGGCGGTTTTTGGGTGATGGCGTCGTGGATTTTTTTGCCCACTGTCTCATTATTGATGTCAGTCTCGACTCTAATGCCGACCTCTTTTAACTCATCGGCCAGCTTCTGACAGAATTTCGCGTGCTTGCTCCCCACCGACAAGATTTTCACCTGCACCGGCGCCAGCCAAACCGGAAAATTTCCGGCCAGATGTTCAGTGAGAATTCCAATGAATCTTTCCAGTGATCCGAAAATGGCCGCGTGGATCATGACCGGCGTTTTTTTCTTGCCATCCTTATCGTTGTACTCTAGCTTAAAACGCTGCGGCAGTTGGAAATCCAGTTGCAAAGTGGCTAGCTGCCACCTTCTTCCCAGCGAATCTTCAATATCCAAATCAATTTTCGGTCCGTAGAAGGCGCCGTCTTTTTCCTTGAGCTCATATTTAATCTTTTCTTTCTTTAAGGCATTCTTTAAATTGCTCTCCGCTTTGTCCCAAGTTTTTACCTCGCCCATGAAATCGGTCGGCCGAGTCGAAAGAAAGAAAACCGGCTTGATTCCAAAAGAAGCGAAATATTTCTTAACCATTTTGATTAAGATTCCAATTTCTTTTTCCACCTGGTCCTCCCCTAGGAAAACATGGGCGTCATCTTGGGTGATTGTCCTTACCCGAAAAAGGCCGTTAAGCTGCCCCGATTTTTCATTGCGCAGTACCCGGCCAATTTCAGTATACCTTATGGGAAGGTCTCGATAGGAGCGCGTGGCGGTTTGATAAATTTGAATATTGAAGGGACAGTCCATCGGCTTAAAGCAGTAGACTTCTTTGTCAACGTCAAAGTGAAACATCTCGTTTTTATAATGATCCCAGTGGCCGGAGGTCATCCAAAGGCTAGCTTTGGCTAATTGCGGAGTTTGAATTTCTTTATAACCGTATTCTTTGCGAATTTCTTTGCCGTACTTTTCCAGCTCGTTCCAAAGAATCATTCCTCTTGGATGCCAATAAGCCGAACCAGGTGCTTCTTCATGGAAACTGAAAAGGTCTAGTTCTCTTCCCAGCTTTTTGTGGTCGCGTTTTTTGGCTTCCTCTAGATCGGCGAGATATTTCTTGAGAGCTTTTTTGTCGGCGAAGGCGAGACCCGAGATGCGCGTGAGCATGGGGTTCTCCTCGTTCCCCTGCCAATAGGCGCCGGCTATTTTGTTGAGGGCGAATCCGCCGATTTTGATCTCGCCGGTTTTTTTGAGGTGTGGGCCAGCGCAAAGGTCTTCGAATTCTCCCAGCATAAAATGAGTTACTTCTTTCGTCCCCTCATCTTCAAGTTTTTTTAATAAGTGTAACTTATACGGCTGTTCTTCGACTTTGAAATATTCCTGCGATTCGGCGATGGGCATTTTCTTCTTTTTGAAGGAGAGATTCTCTTTGACGATTTTTTCCATTTCGGCTTGGATTTTGCCGAAATCGTCTTTGCTCAAAGGTTTGGCGAGTTCAAAGTCATAGAAAAATCCGGTTTCCGTGGCCGGACCGGTGCCGAATTTAACATGATTGCCGTAGAGGCGTTTGACGGCGAGGGCGAGCACGTGGGCCAAAGAATGGCGGGTGATTTCGAGATCCATTTATATTGATTAGTAGTATCTCCACTTGGAAGTGAGGAGGATGATGGCGACGGCAATGACCACCAGGACTATATCTTTAGCCAGCTTCCTACTTTTCTCTTCTTTTGTCAAGAAGAATTGGGTGGCGGTGAAAGACAAATAGAAGGCGGCAAAGAGGATTACGGCGCTCGAACGGTAGCGGAAAGGAAAGAAAGTCAGGGCCCAGGCGGATTCGGTGGTGGCCACGGCTGTGATCAGGCCGCCCACGTTGAGGTCGATTTTGCGCAGCTCTCCGGCTTTAGTCTTCAGATACAAGCTGTTTTCCATAGTGTCTTTGGCTACGATGAAGCTGACCAGGGCGGTGATGAGCAGCATCAGCCAGTCGGGAAAGATCAGGTCAGAAAAATTGATGAAGCTGGCGAAAATCAAATTGGACCAAACGAAGAAGACCAAAAAGTTTATGCCGCTTAATAGTGCCAAAGCGATTTTGTCGGCCGGATTGCCCCGGAGCCGGCTCTTGGCCAAGAGCTGAAAATACAAGGCGATGGCCAGGACGGCGATAACAAAATAACGGATGTAAGCGCTGGCCATCAGAGAAATTGTTGGCAGGCTGCCGACTATGAGCAGGGCCGGCAGGATGGTGCTGGTGAACCGGCCCACCGAAAGATAAATCAGAATGTAAATTATCACCGCTCCCGCCCCCAGAATCCACCAAACATAAGGATGGGCAAAGAAGAAGACGGTGAAAAAAATCGAGGCAATGAAAAATATGGTGGTGAGAATCGGGTAAAGGCGAAAAAACATTTCAGGAATGAATTTTAAATTAAGTTGCAAAACTTAAACTAATTAATTTATAGCATTTAAATATGCCTCGATAAAATTATTTCAGCCATTCCGACCTCCTTCTTTTACGGTGGTAGGCGATGGCGAAGCGGTGGGCTTCGTTGCGGATTTTTTCGAGGAGGACGATATCGGAAATTATTTCAAAACATTGATGGGCGTTTTTGGTGTAGTAGAGGTCCATTTTCTTGCGGGTTGGCCCTTTGGCCAAGGCAGCAACCGGAATGTCCCACTTAAATTCTTTCAAGATATTTTCCGCCGCGTTGAGATGTCCTTTGCCGCCGTCGATCAGAATCAAATTCGGCAGCGGCCAGTCATTTTTCAAACGGCGGGTCAGCACTTCCCTGATCATTCCCACGTCGTTGATGCCGGGAACGGTTTTGATTTTGAATTTGCGGTATTGGGATTTATCCGGTTTCTTGCTGGTGAACACAACCATGGAGCCAACGGCAAAATCCCCGCCCACGTTGGAAATATCATAGCCTTCAATGCGGAAGAAATCACAAGGATGACTGGGAGCCAACTGGATACTTTCATTGGAAATCAGGGCCACGTCTTGGATGTGCCGCAAGGCGAAAATTTTATTGCGCAGCTCGGCCGCCTTTTCAAATTCGTGCTTTTTGGAATGCTCTTTCATTTCTTTTTCCAGCTTTTTAACTAACGATTTTTTCTTTCCTTCCAGTATCATCTCAATTCCCCGGATATTTTTGCGATAATCCTTTTTGGAAATCGCGCCGGCGTAAGGACCGGGACATCTTCCCAACTGAAAATCCAGGCATCCTTGCTCGGTTTTTTGCTTGATAGAGTGAAAAGGAAAAATCCGCCGGATGATTTTCAAGGCGATTTCCATTTGACGTTTCGAAAGGTAGGGACCAAAAATTTTTTTGCTTGGGTACTTTCCCAGATCGGTTTTTCGAACGATCAACACTCTTGAAAAATCTTCATTTTTTGTAATCAAAAAATAAGAGAAACTTTTGTCATCCTTCTCTCTAATATTGTACTTTGGCTGATTTTTTTTGATTAAATTTGATTCCAAAATTAGGGCTTCAAGCACCGTGTCGGTCTTCTCAAATTTAATATTTTTAATTTCCGAAACCAATTTTTCCGTTTTGGTGTCATGCGCCCCATTAAAATAAGACCGCACCCGATCGCGCAAAGACGTGGCTTTTCCAATGTAAATAAGCTGTTTCCCCGAGTCGTAAAATTTATAGACGCCGGGGGATTTCGGCAGTTTCGAGACGATTTTCTTGAGATTAGCCATTGTTTTACTTTAAAACTTCTTTCAGGAAGTGGCCGGTGGAGCTTTCCTCGTAGTGAGTCAGGTCTTCGGGAGTTCCGGCGGCGATGAGGCGGCCGCCCGCTTCCCCACCCTCCGGTCCGAGGTCCACAAGGTAGTCGGCGGTTTTAATTACGTCCAGGTTATGCTCGATCACGATTACGGTGTTGCCGGCGTCCACCAATCTATTCAGCACTCCTAACAATTTTTTGATGTCGTCGAAGTGGAGGCCGGTGGTCGGTTCATCCAGTATGTATAGGGTGTCTACGCTCCCCCGCCGCGATAATTCCGATGCCAATTTGATGCGCTGGGCTTCCCCGCCCGACAAGGTGGTAGCCGCCTGGCCAAGGTTAATGTAGCCCAAACCAACTTCCTCCAAAACTTTAAGTGGTTCGTGAACTTGTGGAAAATTTTGAAAAAATTCTTTGGCAACGCTTGCAGTCATGGCCAGGACTTCGGCGATATTCTTACCCTTATATTTTACTTGGAGGGTTTCGCTATTATAACGTCGGCCATGGCAGACGTCGCAGGGCAAATATACATCCGGCATGAATTGCATTTCGACTTTCAGGAATCCTTCGCCGCGGCAATTTTCGCAACGGCCGCCGGGCACGTTGAAAGAAAATCTCCCTGGACTGTAACCGCGCAGACGCGCCTCTCGCGACAGAGAAAATATTTTTCGAACCGGCGTGAAAAAGCCGGTGTAAGTGGCTGGGTTTGAGCGAGGCGTGCGGCCGATTGGCGATTGGTCAATCATTATCACTTTGCGCAAATATTCCGCGCCGAGGATTCCTTGGTGGCGGCCGGGTTTTTGCAGGGAGCGCATGATTTTGGCCGCCAAGGCTTTATAAAGGACATCTTCCAACAGGGTGGACTTGCCGCTACCGCTCACCCCGGTGACGCAAGTGAAAGCTTTGAGCGGAAAACTGGCGGTAAGGTTTTTCAAATTGTGCTCGCTGGCGCCCTTCACGGTAATCATTTTCTTATTTTTCAGCGGGCGGCGGGCGGCGGGGATTTCGATTTTCAATTCTTTATTCAAATACTTGGCGGTAAGCGATTTTTTGTTTTTCAGCACTTCAGAAAGAGTCCCTTGGGCCACCACTTCCCCGCCCAACCGGCCGGCGCCGGGTCCGATATCCACCAGGTAATCGGCGGCCCGGATGGTTTCTTCATCATGCTCAATTACAATCAAAGTGTTGCCTAAGTCGCGCAATTTGATTAGAGTTTCTAACAATTTTTGGTTGTCCCGGGCGTGCAATCCCACCGACGGTTCATCAAGAATATAAAGCACCCCGACCAATTGGGAGCCGATTTGCGAGGCCAGGCGGATGCGCTGGACTTCTCCGCCGGCGAGGGTGCTGGCGCTGCGCGAGAGGGTTAAGTAACCCAGGCCGACGTCGTCCAAAAAACCCAGCCGGTTTTGGATTTCTTTTAATATCCTTTCCCCGATTATTTTTTCTTTGGCAGTCAAGTCGAGGTCCTTGAGAAATTTCAAGGTAACGCTCACACTGGCACTGGACAACTCATAAATATTTTTTCCGCCGATCGTGACCAACAGCACTTCCGGTTTGTACCGGGAACCGTGGCAAACCGAGCAGGCCCTGTTTGACATGTATTTTTCGATATCTTCCCGCACTGCTTCGGACTGGGTTTTGAAATAGCGCTCTTCCAGGTAGCCGACGATGCCCCGCCAACTGACATTGAACCGCCAAGTGTGGCCGGTTTTGGAATGGATTTTCACCGGAATGTCATCGGGGATTTTTTCCCCGTGGATGAGAATTTCTTTTTGGTAATTGGGCAGGTCGGAAAACCGGGCGTTCTCGGGGATGTGATAATATTGGCACACGGCTGACAGAACCCGGCCGTTGAAATTGTTCCGCTTGTAGCTCCAGGGCATAATCGCCCCTTCAGCAATCGCCTTGCTTTGATCCGGAATAACCAGGTCCGGGTCAATTTCTTTTTTAACCCCCAGTCCCTCGCAAGTCGGACAGGCCCCGTAGGGACTGTTGAAGGAAAAAAGCCGCGGCTCAAGTTCGGGAAATTCAATTTCGTGAACCGGACAGGAAAAATTTTGGTTGAACATCAAATCCCGGCACTTTTTATCTTGCTTACATCTGATTTTGACTATTCCGTTTGATAATTTCAAAGCGCTCTCTATCCCCTCGAAAATCCGCGAAAAATTTTCGTCGTTAATTTTGACTTTATCAATCAATATATCGATATCGTGTTTTTTATAGCGGGCCAGCTTTACTTGCTCCCGCTTGGCAATGCTCGTGAGATCGATTTTTTTGCCATCCACGTAGGCGTAGGAAAAACCGCGTTTGAACATATCTTCCAAGAGGGCCGAGTATTCCCCTTTTCTGGCGCGAACCACCGGCGACAGGATTTCGACTTCCGCTTTGGTTTGGATCTCTAAAATTCTCTCCATGATCTCATCCACCGAAAGCCGGGATATTTCCCGGCCGCATACCGGACAATGGGCGATGCCGATCTTTGCGTAGAGCAACCTTAGGTAGTCATGGATTTCCGTGACCGTTCCTACGGTGGAACGCGGGTTGTGCGAAGCCGCTTTTTGGTCGATCGAAATAGTCGGGCTCAAGCCCTCAATATAATCCACGTCCGGCTTATCCATCTGCCCCAGAAATTGGCGGGCGTAACTCGATAAACTTTCCAAATAGCGCCGCTGTCCTTCGGCAAAAATAGTGTCGAAAGCCAAAGTCGATTTTCCCGAACCGCTGATGCCGGTGAAAACGATAAACTTATCCCGCGGCAGGGTTAAATCAATATTCTTTAAATTATGTTCGCGCGCACCTTTGATTACAATATTTTCCATGGTAATTTATCTCAATTGGATTTTTCGCAGTTCGGAAATCTCATCCCGGATCACCGCCGCTTTTTCAAACTCCAGGTTGCGGGCGGCATCTTTCATTTCCTTCTCCCGCTGTTTCACGTAGCCGGCAATGTCTTCCAGGCTTTCCAACGATGAAAAATCGCGGGTCACTTCCGGCTTCAGTTCGTGGTCGACGATCGATTCGATGTTCTTGCGGATGGTTTTCGGCGTTATCCCGTGTTCCTTGTTATACCCGGACTGTAATTTCCGCCGCCGGTTGGTCTCGGTGATTGCCCGCTCCATCGAGCCGGTGGGATGGTCGGCGTACAAAATGACTTTACCGGAAACGTTGCGGGCGGCCCGGCCAATGGTCTGGATGAGCGAGGTTTCACTGCGTAAGAATCCTTCTTTGTCGGCATCCAGTATAGCAACCAAGGTAACTTCCGGCAAATCCAGCCCTTCCCGCAGCAGGTTTACTCCGACCAAAACATCGAAAGTCCCCCGGCGTAATTCTTCCAGGATTTTAATCCGGTCGATGGTGGCCACGCCGGAATGCAAATATTTCGCTTTGATTTTATTCTCCCGCAAAAATTCCGACAGGTCTTCGGCCATTTTTTTGGTGAGGGTGGTCACCAAAACCCGTCCTTTCTTTTTGACTACGGCGCCGATTTCCGTAACTGCGTCTTTCACCTGGGTTTTGGCCGGCCTCACGTCCAGCTCCGGATCAACCAGTCCGGTTGGCCGGATGATTTGCTCAACTACCCGGCGGGAGGCTTCTCTTTCAAAACTGGCGGGAGTGGCCGAAGTAAAAATTACTTGATTGATTTTTTGTTGGAACTCTTCGAAGCGCAACGGCCGGTTGTCGAAAGCTGAAGGCAAACGGAAACCGTTGTCCACCAAAGATTTCTTGCGGGAATAATCGCCGTTAAACATCCCGTTGAGCTGGGGAACGGTGACATGCGATTCGTCAATAACCATTAAAAAGTCATTGGGAAAATAATCTATTAATGTATAGGGCGCTTCTCCTTCCTTCCGGCCGCTCAAATAACGCGAGTAATTTTCAATCCCATTGCAATAGCCGACTTCTTTCATCATTTCGATGTCCTGCTTCGTCCGGCGGAAGAGCCGCTCGGCTTCCAAATGCTTGCCGTGCTGTTTGAAATATTTAACCCGTTCTTTCAATTCTTTCTCGATTTCCTCAAGTGATTCCTTCATTAACGGTTCGGGAACGACGAAATGCTTGGCCGGAAAGATATAAACTTTATCGAGGCTTCCCAACTCTTCACCGGTCAGTAAATCGTATTCGAATATTTTTTTAACTTTATTGCCGTCAAGCTCGATCCGGGTGGCAATCTCCCTAGCCGGCGAAACCACTTCAAAAACTTCCCCCCGCAGGCGGAACTTTCCCCGGGTGGGCAAGTCCGATCTTTCGTAGCGTAAATCGACTAATTTTTCCATCAGGTCTTGGCGGTTAATCTTATCCCCGCGGGAAATATTTATCGAAAATCTTTCGTAGAATTGAGGTGAACCCAAACCGTAAATGCAAGAGACAGAAGCCACGATTATAACATCCTCGCGTGACATCAAAGCCGAAGTGGAAGCGTGGCGCAGCCGGTCGATTTCGTCGTTGATTTCCGCTTCTTTCTCAATATAGGTGTCGGTTGAAGCGATGTAAGCTTCCGGCTGGTAGTAGTCGTAATAAGAAACGAAATACTCCACCGCGCTTTTTGGGAAAAACGTGCGGAATTCTTGGGCGAGTTGGGCGGCTAAAGTTTTGTTGGGCGCGATGACCAAGGTGGGTTTTTGAACTTTTTCGACAACTTCGGCCACCGTAAAAGTCTTCCCTGACCCGGTCACGCCGAGCAAGGTTTGGAATTTATCACCCCTGTTCAATCCGGCGGCCAATTTATTGATTGCCTTCGGTTGGTCGCCAGCGGGTTTGAACTTTGATTCGATTCTAAATTGCATTGAATCCCCTAAAGCTTTATAAATACACCCTACACTGATTTCCGTGTTTTGAAAAGAAAAAAAGCCGATTCCGAAGAACCGGCTTGAGAACATAAATGAATATCATGGGTTTTAGATTGGCGCAATAGATTCAAAGGTATTTTCTTCCTTTCAGTTCTTTTGGGAAATATTCCTGGTCAGAGCTATCTTCGAGAGGAGTGTATTTATAGTTTTTACCATAGCCGAGATTTTTCATGAGTTTAGTCGGGGCGTTTCTGATGTTCAGCGGAACGGGTAAATTACCGAATTCCAGCACATCCTTTTTTGCCCGCTGGTAGGCCTGGTAAGCCGAGATGTCTTTTTTGGATTTCGCCAGATAAATCACGCATTGCGCCAGGTGCACGTTGCACTCCGGCATGCCCAATTTTTGGCAGGCTTCGAAAGTCGCGTTGGCAAGCAACAGCGCCGTGTTGTTGACGAGTCCGATATCTTCCGAAGCAAAACGTACTAAGCGTCGCGCAATATAAATCGGGTCTTCTCCTCCTTCGAGCATCCGCGCCAGCCAATAAACCGAGGCGTTAGGGTCGCCGCCCCGCATTGACTTGTGCAAGGCGGAAATAATATTGTAGTGCTCTTCCCCGCCCTTATCGTACATCAGGTGGGTTTTCTGGAGAACTTGTTTCACTAGGTCGGAAGTGATTTTGTCACTTTGGGTCGCGGACGCTTCCAGAGTGTTCAGGGCCATCCTGGCGTCGCCATTGGCCATACGGGCGATTAATTCGATAGTGTCTTGAGAAATTTTAAGTTTCTTTTTGCCCAACCCCCTTTCTTTATCTTTCAACGCCCTTTGGATAATTTTCCCGATACTTTTCTTCCCTAATCTTTTGAGCACGAAAACCCGGGCCCGCGAAAGCAAAGCCGAAATAACTTCAAAACTGGGATTTTCGGTGGTGGCTCCGATCAAAGTGATCAACCCTTGCTCCACATAAGGCAGCAGCGCGTCCTGCTGGGCTTTATTCCAGCGGTGAATTTCATCGATAAACAGGATGGTTTTCTTGCGAAAATTTTTATCAATCTTGGCCCGCTCGATGATTTCCTTTAATTCCTTTTTCCCACTCACCACCGCGCTTAATTGGATGAATTCCGATTTAGTTTCTTTGGCGATGATATGGGCCAAAGTGGTTTTCCCGCTCCCCGGCGGCCCCCAAAAAATCAAAGACGGCACCCGGTCGTTTTTGATCGCTTCCCGCAGAAACGAATCTTGACCGACCAGTTCTTTCTGGCCGAAAAAATCCTCCAGGACGTCGGGCCGCATCCGGTCAGCCAGCGGCGCTGAATTATTTAGGTTTAGATTGGCCATGAGAAATAATTTATTCCCCGATTATTTGCAACGCCACTTTGCGCGGCCTGGCCCGGTCAAGCTCGACCGCGAACACCCGCTGCCACTGGCCGAGCTGCAGCCGGCCATCCAAAATATTCATTAACTGGGAAGTGGCCAGGCAAATTGCCTTGCAATGGGAGTGGCCATTCTGACATTCCCCGTCGCACATGTTTACCGTCCGGATCGAAAAATCATCATGTTGGTATTCACTTTTTTCCGAGGCGATCCGCTCCAAAGTTTTTTTGATGTCGCCGATCAGCAACGGTTCGTTCTCGTTAACCAGGATAGCCATGGTGGTATGCAGGCTTTGAATGTTCACAATCCCCTTTTTGACCTTGACTTTCTTGAGAATTTGCTGGATTTTATCCGTAATGTCAACAAACTCCAAGGTCGCGGCGGTCTTTAATTCGATAATTTTGTTTACCACTCTCATTGGAATGCTTTTTAAATGACAGAAACAAAAACCAAACAACTGTATTGACAGCGGTCCTTTACAGGTAATTAGTTTTTGTTTCTGCTACTTCTTATTCATCTTGGGCGGCATCAACAGGAGATAGATGGCGGAAATTCCCACTAGAAGATAGATGATGCGGGAAAGCACCGTCATGTCTCCGAAGATTGCCCTGATCACGTCCAGCTTAATCAATCCCACCAAACCCCAGTTAAGACCCCCAATAATCATCAACACAAAAGCCACCCAGCTGACCATGTCTTTTTCTTTGGTTTTTTCGGCGACAGTGTCCATTTTTTCACCCCCTTTCTTTATTTTTGTTTTTGCTAAAACTACATTAAATTAATTATATTTTCTCATTTGGAAAAAAGCAAGCGATTAGGACCCTCTGACAACTTTCTTCTAACCGAATTTATCTAAATTTACCTATTTATAAATTTTGTTTAAAATAAATCAAAATTCGAACCCAAAAAATAAAAATATACTAAAAAATGAAAAAAATAAAACCAATATTTTATTGTTCTTTGTTTTGCGTCCTGTTCTTGGGGATAAGCTACGCATCCGCGGATTACACACTGGATGAAAATTTCGGCACGGACGGGGTAACAACGTATGATGCAACCTCAGCTGATTTTTCAGCTGCATCCGTGGCTGATGAAAACGGCAATGTATACGCGGCAGGCTGGACTTTTAATGGATCGGCGCGGAATATCATTTTGCTTAAATATGACTCAACCGGCAGTTTGGCGGCCGGTTTTCCCAAAACTTACGACAGCGGCTACGAGGCCTCATCTGGAGATGGTGCGTCTGGGATTGCCTTGGATTCTGCAGGCAACGTATACATAACCGGAGGTAGCGAAAACGAGGGAGGAGGAATGGATTTAATTTTGCTTAAATACGACTCTTCCGGAAATTTAGCCGCCGGATTCCCTAAGTTTTATGACAGCGGCTTTGAAACTGGTATTGGCGATTTTGGTTATGGCGTTGAAGTGGATTCTTCCGGCAATGTTTACATTGTTGGAGGGACCGAAAACGCTGTTGGGGGTGGAGACATCGTTTTCCTCAAATACGACTCTTCTGGAAACATAGCCGAAGGGTTTCCCAAAACTTATGACAGCCATAATGAGGCTGGAGCCTACGGGGATTGGGGCATAGGAATCGCTTTGGATTCGGACAATGTCTATATTGCCGGCGGAATTGAGAATGAAGCGGGAGAAAGCGAGATCGCTCTGTTCAAGTATGACTCTTCGGGCAATTTAGTGGCCGGCTTTCCCAAAACTTACGACAGCGGAATTTTGCCCGATGGATATGACTATGACGTGGGAGGTGCCGTTGCCGCAGACTCTACCGGCAATATTTATGTGGCCGGCGGCGTGGGAAACGCATCCGGCGCTCAAGACATAATTTTATTGAAATATGATTCTTCCGGTAATCTGGAAGACGGTTTTCCGGTCACCTATGACAGCGGCAATTTCACAGGGGATTGGGGGGATTGGGGTACGAGCGTGGTAGTAAGTTCAAGCGGAGATGTTTATATAGGCGGGATATCGGAAAACGGCGAAAGTCATCCCGATTCAATTATTTTGAAGTACAGTTCAACCGGCAGTTTATACGATGGGTATCCGCTGACCTACAATGACAACGGGGCGGTGATAACGCAATATATCAATATGGATGAATATGAAAATATTTACGCATTCGGGGGTATATATGATGAAGATATTACCACCGGCGATTTCTTTTTATTAAAATATATCACCGAACCGGGGGCGCCCACCGCGAACCCCGCCTGAGGCAGTTATTCGTCGGCCCGATCGGTAACTCTTGCGACCGCCACCGGCGACGCCGAAATAAGATACACTTTGGACGGCAGTACTCCTTCCGCCAGCTCAACGCTCTACTCTTCGACGATTGGTATTGGCGAAAGCAAAACCCTCAAGGCCAAGGCGTTCAAAAGCCAGCTCTCTTCGGGCCTGATGAGCGAAGCGTACGTAATTTCTCCGGCCGAAGAAGGTTTTAACTATACCCTTTACCATACACCCTCGGTGGCGGTTGGCGCTTCAAAAGTATTCACCTTGAACGAAAATTCCATTATCTTCGTCAAGAAAGCCAACGTCGCGTTCAGGGGCGCTTTTGAAAGTATCGCGAACGGCGTGGTTCGCGTATATAAAAGCGGAAAGCTAGTGAAAAAAGTTAAGGTCGATAAGTCCGGAAAGTGGAGGGCGAAGGTAAAACTTGGCCGCAAGGGCGTAAGCGCCTATGAATTCAAGTATTATAATTCCGCCGGCCAGTTGGTCGAGACGACTCCCTCATACCGCTTGATGGTGGACAAAAAAAGACCGGATATCACTATGGGTAAAACGGTCGATGTTTCCCGAGGCGGGACGATGGAATGGCAGGTTGCGGACAATGACTCAATCGACCATTGCTTCTGTGTTTTCCGGGGGAAAAAGTATCCCGTTTCGGAATATTCGTTCAGTGTTCCCGACACAACACCGCTGGGGATTTCCAAAATAAAAGTCACTTGTTATGACCGAGCGGGAAATAAGGGTTCAAGAAATGCCAAAGTCAACGTCAGGTAGTCCGGTTTGCACCCTGGACCATCTGAAATATTACCAATTCTCGCTGAGTACTTCAAAGTAAGCTTGAGGATGGGCGCAGGCGGGGCATTTTTGCGGAGCCTCGGCGCCCTCGTGAATGTAACCGCAATTGCGGCATCGCCACTTAACGGGCTGGTCTTTCTTAAAAACTTTTCCTTCTTCGATATTTTTTAATAGTCCCAAGTATCTCTTCTCGTGCTGTTTCTCGGCTACGGCGATTGCCTTAAAGATCCCGGCGATTTCCGCGAATCCTTCTTCTTCGGCGGTTTTGGCAAAACCCGGATACATGCTGGTCTGCTCATAATTTTCTCCGCCGGCGGATTCTTTCAAATTTTCCGCGGTGGTACCGATTACGCCGGCCGGAAATGCCGCGGCAATTTCCACTTCCCCGCCCTCGAGAAATTTAAACAATCTTTTGGCGTGTTCTCTCTCATTGTCGGCGGTTTCCAAAAACACTCCGGAAATTTGTTCGAAGCCTTCTTTTTTCGCCACTGAAGCGAAATAGGTATAGCGGTTTCGCGCTTGCGACTCTCCCGCGAAAGCGGCCAAGAGATTTTTTTCGGTTTGTGATCCCTTTAAGTCCATAATTTTATTTTAAAGTTTAGTTACCCACAGGCCGTGCAAATTACAGTACTCATACACTTCCGCCACCTCTTCCAACGGAACGTTGAACTCGAGCTCCGGCTTATCACCCGGGTTGAGGTATCCGCGGCAAGCCCGGCCGTCTTTGCGGACCACCCGCACCCATTCTATCCAATGGGTTTCTTCCATCGGATGCGGCACGCTGCCGATTTTCACCAAAATTCCCTTTTCCGATTTTTCCACCACCGGCAAATGTTTTTCCGTAAGCCCTTCTTCTTCGGTTTTTGGTTCCTGGAGAACCATCGGTTTGTCGCAACAAACCAAAGTTCCATCGCCTTCGTGCAAAACCTGGACCAGGTGCGAGCAAACCTGGCATTTATAAATTTCACTTCTTTTAGCCATGTTATTTGTTTACTTATTATTATAAATTTTACCAGGAAAATTTTTTTATCCCAAAAAGAAAAGCCCCCATAGGAGGCTTGGAATTTATGAAACCGTTGGCTAGGCGTGCCAGAGCGCGGACCGTATCAGACTTAGTTCAAGTGCAATGATATTTCCGGAGGCAATCGCTTCGTGAAATCTTTTCTTGAACTCGGGAAGCGATCTTCCCAAGGGCGGCTTTGGAAGGTTCTTTCGAAAGAAGTTTCTCCAGTCTTTATCGGTGGTCGGAAGTTCAAACTTATTGAGCATGCCTGCTCCTCCTTGTAGGCATAGAAGATTTTGGTTGATTCATTCTACACCCGCTTTCTGTAATTTTGCAAGAAGCTACTCCTCAAATTTAATATAATATTCCTTTGGTTTTAAGTATTTTCTCAAAATAATCCCGAAGTTTTTGTTAATTTTAGACACTCTCGTTATTTTTCCTTTGTAATAACATAAAGGATCGACCGCTCGCGATTTGCAATATAAGTGAAAATCATATTTTTGAGGTTTTTTTCGAAAAATTTTGTATTTAACTTTATTATTCATCCTGTCGAATAAAACTTTTAGATGCTTATCTTTACCAGTATGAGTAAAAATTTTGTCTAATACTTCCCTGTCAGTTGAATAAAAATCTTTTTCAGATACGTAATTTTTAGTAAGCGCGAATTTTAAATATTCTGAAACAGTAGCGAACATAATAGCCGTCGGATAACCGGAATAATATTTGTTATCAAACCGTATAAATCTTTCAGCGAAGCTTTGCGCCATCCTAAAATTTTTAAAGGCCCAACTTTTTTTCTCCAATACAACCAGATTATTCAAATAAGTATCCAAAATATTTCTTGATATCATTCCAAATGCAAAAAGGTCTCTCAAAAAATAATCTATGCGATCTGCGCAAATGTCAGGCAAATCGTTTTCTTTTAGAGGAAAGTTCTTTTCATTGAGAATATAATCGAGGATAATGTTATATTTTTTCAGTATTTTTGGAATTTCTGATTTCCTTACGAATTCGTCAAACAGGTTATCTTGATAATCCAATCTCTTGCCCTGCTCTTTTTCGCCGAGAACGTAATCGATGGCATGGGAAAAAGTTAAGTGGGAAACATCGTGAATCAAGCCGGCGGCCTGCTCCTCTATCGGAGCGTTGTGTCTCTTAAGTAAAATATAGACTCCCAATGAGTGTTCAAAACGAGTCCGAGGGCTGCCGGGGAACCATGGTTTTGGGTACCCTGCCTGGTCAATTCCTTTGAGCCGCTGAATTGAAGGACAATTCAATAATTCTAAAATTACCGGTTCAGATATTTTGATTTTGCCATATATACGGTCAGTATAAATCATTTTATTTGTATACTCCTTGCCGGTGGCTTATTTCGGTTATGATTATTATCTTCTTTTTCCTTTCTATTCGATAAATAATTCGGTAAGGCCAGACCCTTACCGAATTATAATTAAAAAATTCGCCTCTTAACGCCTTCCCTCGAAAGGGCTTATACTTAATGTCGTCCAAAGTCAATATTAATTTTAGCCGTATTTTAGCGGGGATTTTTCTTAGATTTTTTTCGACTCTTGGTTTTAGATAAAGATCGAATGACATCCTTGGCTTTTTTTACGGATAATTTTCCGTGGCTAATTTTTATTCCCTCTTTTTCAAGATATTCTTCAAGGGTAATGAAATTCTTATAATTTCCCGATTCAATATCCTTTTCTACTTCCCTAATATCATTTTTCAAATTTGGGAAATCTCTCATCACTTCGAAAGTTTCCATCCAAGATTCATATTCTTCAGCGGACATTAATACTGATTTTGGTCTGCCTTTTTCGGTAAAAGTGTAGTGTTTTCCAGGTTTTTGTACTTCGTCGTTGATTTCAAAAAATCGCCGACGGGCTTCAGAGATAGGGATAGTTGTTTTTACATCCATGATTGTTCCTTATTACTTACATGTACATAATAATGTACATCATAATTAATGTCAAATTGCTTCACAATTGCTTTATTTTGTTATAGCTTACAATGGTAATGCGGGGTATGGCCTAATGGCTAAGGCGCGTGCTTTGGGAGCACGAGATTCTGGGTTCGAGTCCCAGTACCCCGACCAATGACTAAAACATTCAAACAAAATTTGGAATTTTGGAAAAAGGAAGTCGACGCGACATTGCTTGAGTACTGGAGTAAAACCGGGCAACTGCCAATACATCGGAATACTTGGATAGA